>Ga0335080_10002685_pt1 | contig 17811 bp, 17 predicted proteins | sample Lox_Sample_34_FD_206720 | JGI IMG/M metagenome (GOLD analysis project Ga0335080, IMG submission 206720) | Soil microbial communities from Loxahatchee National Wildlife Refuge, Florida, United States - Lox_Sample_3.4 | ecosystem: Environmental > Terrestrial > Soil > Wetlands | place: USA...
GCCGGTGGCCAGTATGATCGTGCCCACCTGTATGCTCTTTATCTCCTCCTTCTGGTGAAAATCGATGGCATTCCGTTCCGCGCAGACTTCGACGCAGGTCTTCTTGCACTTTCCGCTCTTGAATTCGATGCAGGTCTCAGGGTCGATCACCACCACCTGCGGCACGGCTTGAGGAAATGGGATGTAGATCGGTTTCCGCTTGCCTAATCCCAGGTTGAAGGCGTCGGGGACCTTGGCCTGCTTATATACGCAGGCCTGGATGCACTCCAGGCATCCGACACAGAGGTCTTCTACTACGTAGCGGGGTTTGCGGCAGACTGTCACCGAAAAGTTGCCCACGTAGCCTTCCACCTGGCGCACCTCGGACCACGTCCAGAGCGTGATGTTCTTGTGCGATTTCACGGCGGTCATCTTGGGAGTCAGAATGCAGGCGGCGCAATCCAGCGTGGGAAATGTCTTGTCGAATTGCGCCATGTGGCCGCCGATGGTCGGCTCGCGCTCCACCAGGTAGACATGTTTGCCCGCATTGGCCAACGTCAGTGCGGCATCGATGCCCGCGATTCCACCCCCGAGTACCAGAACCTCGGAATGGATCGGCACCTGCCTGGCCTCCAGCGGAACATGCCGCTTGACCCGGCGCACGGCGGCGCGCACCAGGTCCATGGCCTTTTCGGTGGCCGCTGCCTTGTCGGTGTGCACCCAGGCATCGTGCTCTCGCACGTTGACCATATGAAAATAGTAGGGATTCAGGCCCGCCTGCGCGACTGCCTGGCGGAAGGTATGCTCGTGCAGGTGCGGCGAGCAGGCAGCCACGACGACCCGGTCCAGGTTGTGGTCCCGGATGTCCTGGCGGATCAGTTCCTGGCCGGGGTCGGAGCACAGGTACTTGTATTCGCGGGCTACGACCACTCCCGGCAGGCCGGCGGCGTATCGCGTCAATCCGCAGACATCGATTGTGCCCGCGATGTTCGTGCCGCAGTGGCACACGTAAACGCCGATTCTCGCGGCGGGCTCCGTTACCCCATGGCTTGCTCCACCAACTCCGAAAGCTCTCTCACTTCCAGCCTGTCCTCGAGTCCGGTCGTCTTGATCGCATCCTGGAACATGACCAGATCTTTCGGGCAAACGACCACCAAGGTATGGACACCGCCGAGCGAGGCCGCCTCGTTTACCCGGGATACGGCAGGACGCTCCTTGAAAACCGGCGGGTCTTCCATCCAGATCCGTCCTCCGCCGGCGCCGCAGCAGTACGAATGCGTGCGGTTGCGCGGCATCTCGACCAGTTCCAGCCCCAGCGCGGCCAGGACGCGGCGCGGAGCGTTGAAGATCGCGTTGTAGCGCCCCAGGTAACAGGAGTCGTGAAAAGTGACCTTCCTGTGCAATCTCCTCTTCAGCGGCAACTCACCCTGAAGGATCAGATCGCTGAGGAGTTGGGTGTGATGCCGGACGGTTCGCGCTCCATTCGCGGGCGGATACTCGTGTGTCAGCACCTGGAAGCTGTGCGGATCCGTGGTGATAACCTGCTCAAAGCGGGCCTTAGCGAACGCCTTCAGGTTCTTCTCCTGCAGACTCTCGTAGAGGCCCTCTTCGCCTGCCAGGCGGACGTCGTTGCCGGAATTCTGCTCGCTGTCTCCCAGAATGCCGAAATCCAGTCCGGCATTGTGGAACACGCGCGCGGCCGCGCACGTCGCCGCGTTGACGCGTGGATCGTACGATGCATAGTCGCCGACGAACCAGAGGTACTGAACCGGGTCCTTGCGGGCGTCCTTGACAGGGAAATCGAGCTGCCGGGTCCATTTTGCCCGCGCTCGCGGGGGCGCGCCAAAAGAATTGCCATACCGGTTCAGGTTCTTCAACGCTTCCTGAAGGGACTTGTCCATATCACCCTCTCCGACCAGGCGCCGGCGCATCTCGATCAGCACCGGGACGTGTTCGTTCATCACCGGGCACCGTTCCATGCAGGAAAGGCAAGTGGTGCAGGCCCAGATCTCCTCCCGCTTGATCACCTCCCCCACGAAGCTTCCGTTACTTCCGTTTCCCGAGTCGCGCACGAGTTCCTTGATGCGGCGCATCAGCATCTTGGGCGAAAGGGCAAAGCCGCCTTCGACGCTCGGGCACGACCGGTCGCAGCGCCCACATTCGGCGCAGGCCAGTCCGCTGAACAGTTGCCTCCACGTGAACTCTTCGCGGCGTGAAGCGCCCGGCGAGGACGGCGGCACGCCTCCGCGCTCGAGCGATCCGAAAAACACGCTGAAGGGAGCGGCCAGCAGGTGGAGGTGCTTGGAGTAGGGAAGATAGGCGAGGAATACCAGGACCGTCACCATGTGGAGGTGCCGCATGGCGCCCCACACCAGCCACTGGCTGGCAAGGGAAGAGAGCAGCACGATGGCGATGAGTCCCAGGATGATGGAGGCGTCCCTGGATTTCTCCAGCCGGTCGGGCGGAAACAGGTATCGCCTGGCTGCTGCCACCGCGAGCGCCAGGAGGCCGAGCACGCCGAACACCTCCAGGGCAATTCGCATCCACCGAACCTCATCGGCGAAAGGAATCGGCAGGAACGGAAACAGTCCCTTGACCAGGTTCCAGAAGAAGCTTGTAGCGAAGAAGACGAAAGACCAGAAGATCGCCAAGTGGGCCGCGCCGATCAGCGGCTCCTCCATCAGCCGTCTTCCTCCCAGTACCTGAACCAGCACCAGCTTGAAGCGCTGTGCCAGGTGATCCCAACGGTTCTCCGCGCGGGCGGCAGCCAGGGTTTTGACATACCGCCACGTGCGGTACCCGAACAGGCCGAAGGCAGCCAGGGTCAGGATCCAGAGGTAGAGCGCGTCAGGCATGCGGGGCGGCAGCCTTTCGCGCGTCGATCGCCGCGGTCAACGCCGGCAGCGTCTCCAGCACGTCACCCACAATCCCGTAGTGGGCCACGTTGAAAATCGGTGCGCGAGCGTCACTATTCACCGCGACGATGAGTCCCGCGTCCTTCATCCCCTCGACGTGTTCGGGTGCTCCGCTGATGCCCAGGGCCACGTACAGCTTTGGCTTGACCATCAGGCCCGATTTGCCGACCTGCCTCGATAGCGGCAACCAGCCCTGGTCGATCACTGGCCTGGAGCCGCACAGCGCGCCACCGAGCACTTTGACCAATTCCTCGGCGAGCGGCAGATTTCCTCGATCCTGGATTCCGCGCCCTACAGCCACCAGGACCTCTTGCTTGGTCAGGTCCACATCACCGGCCTCGGGTTCGATATACCGGCACAGCCGAACCGCTTGAGTGTCGTCCAGAACGACGGGCATATCCATCACCGGAACGTCACGCTCGGCGCGGCCCTTGTCTGCCGGTCTTACACCGGGCCAGATCCCCAGCACCACCGGTTGCGGCCCAGACGGCGCTCCCGCTTCGACGGTAGCCTCGATCTTTCCGCCGTACATCACACACTGGGCTTCGAGCTTATCGCCGGTGATCCTGATGTCCTTGCAGAAGTTGATCACTGGCACGCCCATTCGCACGCCGACGAACGTGCCGATCCCCAGGCTGATGTTGGTCAGCGGCACCAGCAGCACGCGGGGCCGCGCGCCAGCAAATATCTGCACCAGGGCTTCGGCACAGGTCTGCGGAACCACCTCGGCCAGCAGTTCATGGTCCACGTAGATCACGGAGTCCGCGGCGCCGAGCATACGGGTCAGTTCCCGGCAATTGCAGCCCGTGAGAATTGCGGTAAGGGGCACGCCCACCCGGTCCGCGACCTCGCGTCCCAACGCCAGCGCTTCGTAAGTGACTTCGGAGATTCGTCCTCTCCACTGTTCGGCCAACACACAAATAGGTCCGGTCATGACTCACCTCCTCCTCAGAAAAGACCGCGTCCGGCCAGGATTCCACAGAGCTTTTCGCATGCCTGCTCGGGCGAGCCGTCCAGCATTTCGGCGTGGCCGGCGGGCTGGTTGCGCTTCATTTCCAAGATGTTCACGGCCAGCCAGCCGTCGTCAGCCAGCGTAGGCACCTCCGCACACTCGATTTTTCCGGACTTCATCGCTGCCCGCACCTTGGCGACCGGCACATACCTGGGCGGCTTCTCCGCCGCCTGGATTCCGAGAACCGCAGGCAGCCTGATTTCGAACTCCCCGCGGACGCCAGCCGGAAATTCCTTGATGGCGCGAGCCGGCCTGCCAGGGGCGTCCAGGACGATCCCGGTGACGATGCCCAGGTATGGCATGCGGAGTTCGTCCGCCACCAGTGGGGCCACAAGGCCATCGAGGTCGTCGATGGCCTGAACCCCGGTCAGAACCAAGTCCACCGGCATCAACCCAGGCTGTTCGGCGATCGCCTGCGAGAAGAACCCGGCGGCCTGCCGGGTGGTGAATCCGGGGTCCATTCCAACCACCTTCACGACGCGGTCCGCCCCTTTGGCCGCCGCGGTGAAGAGCGCGTCATCCACCTCGGGCGCATCCAGGGCGAGCACCGTCACCTTTCCGCCGTGCCGTTCCTTCAGCAGAAGCGCCTGCTCCAGTGCGTGGTCGTCCGATTCGCTCAGGATCATGCGCAGGTATTCCAGATCCAGGCCCTTCCCGTCGGAGGCAATCTCCAGGTCCTCCACTACGTCGGGCACCATCTTCAAGAGAACAAGAATGTGCATCTCTTATTCCTCCATTGCCTCGGCCAGGAGTTCAGTAACGTCCCGGACCACGATACGTTTGTCGAATCCCAGAACTTTAAGGGCGTCCTCAAAGCGGGAAACCTCATAGGGACAGGAAACAGCCAGAACATCGGCTTTAGTTGCCGCGGCTTCTTTTAAGCGGCGCTCGGAGAGACGTTCATAGCCTTTGGCCTTGAAGTATGTGTCCAGCCACATGCCCCCGCCGCCGCCGCCGCAACAGATCGCATTGACGCGGTTGTGCACCATCTCGATCAGCTTCACTCCGGGAATGGCGGCCAGTAATTGCCGCGGCGCCTCGTAGAATTCGTTCTGCCGCCCCAGGCAGCATGAGTCGTGATAAGTCACGGTGTAGGGCAGCTTCCGCGTGAGCAACGGTTTCAGCCGATCCAGGTGCTTCGCCAGGAACGGCGTAACGTGTTCCAGCCCCCAATTGAAGCCGAGAGCCGGATACCGGTTTTTGAAAGCGTTGTGAGCGTGCGGGCAAGACGTGACGACGCGGTTGAACTGATATTTCTGGAAGACCGCCATGTTGTAGTCCATGAGGGTTTCGAACAGGCCGGGCTCCCAGGTCAGGCGTCCGCATTCCCCGGCGCATTTCTCCTCGTTGCCCAAAATCGCGAAGTCGATGCCGAGCCGGTGGAAGACCCTGGCGGTTGCCCGGCTGTTGTCCTGTCCCCGGGGGTAGTACGAGGTGTAGCATTCGACGAACCAGAGCGCGTCGGCGGGCCTTCGATCCTCGGCGAAAATACGGATCGGCACGCCGGCGGTCTTCACCCAGGCCGCCCGCTTGCGGGATGGCTCGCCCATGGGATTGCCGTATCGCAGCGTGTTTTGCAGAGCTTTCTGCAATTCGCCAGGCAGCTCCGGCAAATGCGCGAGGGTCTGCTCCTTCATCAGGGGCAGCAGGATCTCGGTGAGCCGGATGCCCCGCGGGCACTTCGCCATGCAGGCATAGCACGCGACGCAGGCCAGCAGGCTATCGCTGGTGAAGACCTTCTCCAGCATCCCCGCACGCATCATGGCGATCATGCGGCGCGGCGGATAGTCCATCACGTCGCCATACGGGCAGGTTCCCGCGCAGACCCCACACTGGATGCACGTGAGAATCTCTCTCCCTTCCGGATATTGGGAAAGAGTCTCCAGGGTCACTGAGCAAGTGCCCATCGATCCCTCCGACCGTGGTCATGCAGCAAGGCGCGATCGACGGGCGGTTACGCCGGCCGGCCGTACCTCGCTGGTTTGCTGCAACCATCCCCGCGGGCCGTTCTGGAACGCTGGTGCTCGGCGCCAACGGCCGCAAACCAGGCGTCATCACGCTGTAGTAAAAAAGGCGACCGGATGAAATAATATGGCCGGGGAAGTCCACTCATCTCGCCAGGGGAGGAGAACCCGCGAAACGTGAGTGCCTGCGATTGTGACGTGGTCACAAAATGCGCCCCCTTCTTCGGCAAGGGCAAATTAATCCAAAAGGATCTTAACACCTGCTTATCTCAAATTCAAACACTTGATTTTGGGAATTTCCGGCACAGTTCTGTGTCTGTTTTCATGTGGTTCGCAACACTCTGAGGATTTCCGTGGAGATGGGCTACGATTCCGACCTGACCGGGGCTTCGGCCGGCAGGCGAATTGTAAACGTGCTCCCCTTGCCGACTTCACTCTGGACGGAAATGCTTCCGCCATGCGTGGTCACGATTCCATATGCTATCGACAAACCGAGGCCGGTGCCGTGGCCGCTCTCCTTGGTGGTGAAAAACGGATCGAAGATACGGTCGATCTCTCCGGGTGGAATGCCCTTGCCTGTGTCGGAGATTGCCACTTCGACATCCGGCTCGTCGTCCCTGTGATGGGTAAAAATGTGGATGCTGCCGCGCTCGTTCATTGCCTGAACCGCATTCATCAAGAGGTTGAGGAACACCTGCTGAAGTTGCGATCGATCCGCCAAGACCGGCGGCAGGTCCGGCTCCAGCCGGCAGGTCACATTGATATTAAAGAAGAGTGCCTGTTTTCCGATCAGCGAAAGCGTGTCCTGTAGGACCTTGTTCAGATCGACCGCTTCCATATTGCCTTTTGATTGCCGGGAGAATTCGAGGAGCCCTTTGACAATGTCGCGGCACCGCTCCGTCTGGCGTATGACTTCCTCCAGGTTTTCGCGGTTCGGATCGTCCTTCGGCATATCTTCGACCGTCAGGCTGGTCAGGGCGAGGATTCCGCCCAGTGGATTATTCACCTCGTGCGCCACGCCGGCAGCCAGCATGCCGAGGGACGCCAGTCGCTCCGACTGCGACACTCTTGCCTGCATAGCCGCCAGTTCCTCCGTCCGCTGTTTCACTTTCTCTTCCAGAGTGCGGCCCCATTCCTGCAAGTCCCCCTTCATCTGGCGCAAACTCTTGAGCATCGCATTGAAAGACTCTGCGAGCAAAGCGATCTCACCGGGCGAATTGGACTGCACTTCCTGGTCAAACCGCCCCGCACTGATGTTGCGGGTAGCGGCGACCATCTCGCCGATGGGCCGGGTGATGTTGTGGATCATGTAGTAGGTGATGCCCAGGATCACAAGAAAGCCCGCGGTGGCAATGCCAATAAACGAGAGAATCACCTGGTTTCGGATGGCCGTGTAGGTGTTCTCGAGCAGGCCGACGGAGAGCATTCCAATCACCTCTCCGGAATAATTCCGGATGGGAGCATATTCGCTGATGTACCAGTCCTTCACTACAAAGGCCCGGCCTCTCCAGAGCTCACCACGGTTCAGCACGGCTTCATGGACCTCGTTGGATGCTCGCGTGCCCACCGCGCGATCCCCCACCATCGTTCTGACGTTGGTCGAAATCCGGACATCTCCCTGGAAAATTGTCACCGAACCTCTATCGACGTCCTTGAATCGGTCGCCGAGGAAGAGGAGATCCCACACCCGATCCACAATCCCGAAATTGCCATTCAGGAGAACGCCTCCGAAAAGGACTCCTGAAGGATTCACCGAAGAGGCGCCACCCACGGGCGCGGCTGCTACCAGCGCCATACCGGGGCTCTCGCCGGCGGCACCGGCGCGGCTGGGACCGGGCGAGCCAGGATTCCGGCCGTCCAGCAGGACGGCGGGAACGATCTCGGTCGCGCCGGCAACCTTGCCTGACAGGGCCGCTCTGACCACACTTACCGAGGATGCGTCGGCCTGGCCCCGCCCGGATTCCGGAACCCGGAACACGACGCGTCCCTGAGGATCGGTGAGGCTGAGAAAATCGAAGTCTGCGTCGCGGCGAATCCGCTCCAGATAGGTCGAGAGAGAGGCGGCCTCTCCGCCCGCGAGATACTGCTCCACGGTCGAGCCGGCGGCTGCAAACTCTACCGACAGCCGCAGCGCCTGGAGTTGTTTTTCGTAGACGGTGCTCGCAGTTGCGAAATCATGATTTACAGCCCGGCGCGCCTGCGTCATGATCGTGGAACTTACGATCCACGAGCCGACCATCGACGTGGCCAATCCCCCCGTTCCAAGGATGATCAGATAGCTCCAGATCAGCCTTGCCTTCAGCGACAGCCGTGAGGAACCGAAGTGCATGACGTTCGTGCACCTTCATGCCGCCTTGTCGACACGTTGGCGGATCCTTTCCAGCAGCTGAACCGTATCCACCGGCTTCGCGAAGAACATGTCGTGAGCCAGCCAGCCGCCGCTCGGCGGGATTTCGAAGTCGGGAAGCCGCGTGCAGAACGAGCTGATCACGAAAATCGGTACGCTCTTCAAAGACGGGTCGCGGCGGATTTCCTGAATCGTGAAGAAGCCCTCGGTTCTCTCGTTCATCATGATGTCCATGAGAATGAGATCCGGCCGTTCCATCTTCGCCAACTTGATGCCGTCGGGTCCGTTGTGCGCCCGGAAGACGGTGAAACCATTCGTCTCGAGAAAACACGACACGGCTTCAACAAAGTCGTGGTCGTCATCGACAATCAATATTCGCTTCTCGCCTCGCATCACTCTCGCTCCCGATCGCCTCTTCCGGCTCGCGCCAGGCCGGCAGGCGCACTCTGAAAGTAGAGCCCGCACCGGCTTTGCTCTCGACCTCGATGGTGCCACCCATTTCCGACACGATCCTCTTGCAGATATGCAGCCCCAGGCCGGTTCCCGTAATCTTCCTCGACCGATCGTCCTTGATGCGGAAAAACTCGTCGAAAAGGAACGGGCGGCTTTGTTCCGGTATTCCGATGCCGGTGTCGGCGACCGAGATCACGATTTCGCCGCGCGCCTGGCTTCCTGAAACCGTCACCGTCCCGCCCGGCTTGTTGTACTTGATGGCGTTGGTGATCAGATTGTCGAACAGGACGCTCAAACAGTTCCGGTCGCCCCATACCGCCAGGCAGCCGTCCGGCAGGCGGGTTTCGAGCGAGACCTCGTCAGCCGCCGCCGTCTGCTCGTACGTCTTCAGAATCGGGGGAACAATGGAATTGAGATCGACCTTGATCCTCTCCTTAAACAGGGTTCCCCCCTCCACCTGCGCCAGTGTCAGCCAGTCGCTGATCAGGTCCTGAAGCTCCTCGATCCTTTTCAGGCAACGAGCCAGCCACTCTTGCCGCTTCGCCGGAGACTCGCTCGCCGCGTCCAGGTGCTGTAGCACGTCCAGGTACTGATGGATGGCAACCAGTGGTGTCCGAAGTTGATGGGAGACGAACGTGACAAAGCGCCGTTTGAGCATGGTTTGCTCGATCTCGTGGCGCTCGGCCTGCATCGCCAGCCGGCGGCGCTCCAGCGCGCGATTGACAATCAAGCGCAGTTCATCCGGCGAAAACGGCTTCGGCAGGAAATCGTAGGCCCCGCATTTCATCGCCTGAACAGCCGTATCGATCGTCGCGTATCCCGTGATCACGACAATGACGATCTGCGGGTCAATCTCGTGGACGCGGGAAATCACCTCCATTCCGCTGATCCCCGGCATCTTGAGGTCCACGATGACCATGTCGGGCTTTGCATTGGCGACCCCATCCAGCCCACGGGCGCCATCTTCAAAGGTCTCGGCCGGAAGTCCCATCTTGGCCAGGATCTTTCCGCACGACAGGCGTATCGCATAGTCGTCGTCGATCACGACGACCTTTTGCGGCACAGCGCGATCACCCAGCGATCTGTCTTCCATCCGCCATCGCCAAAGGCCGGCGATTCCTCAAACGGTGACGCCCTTTGTCGCCGGAATCGCCTGATCCAATAGACGCAGGAATTCCGGTATGTTGAGCGGCTTGGTGAGGTACCGGTCCGGCCGAATCATTTCGACTTCAGCCGACATCGGGAAGCGCTCGTCGGGGCTTTCCGCGATCGAAGAGACCATGAAAATCGGGGTCTGACGGACCTCCGCGTATTCCTCCCGATACCTGAGAGAATGCGTGACGCCATACCCTTCCACGGTGGTCTCCATCATTACGTCGAGGAGGATGGCATCGGGTTTGTTTTCGAGCACCATCCGCAGACCTTCGTGTCCGGAGCAGGCTTCCAGCACGTTATAGCCATGACTTTCGAGGAGAGATTTGACAGCGATCCGGAAGTCGGAATCGTCATCGATCAGGAGTACTTTTGCAGACATGCAAGCCTCCTTCCCGCCGGGCGGGACCCGACCTGCGAGGCTCGGATGGCCACCCGGGATGATTATAGGCCAGAGCTGTCTCAAATCAAAGGGCTGATTTGCGGGTTTCCCGATTCTAGGAAAGAGATAATAGAGTTTGAAATACTGATTTCTACGGGCGCACCGCCTGTCAGGGATGCAGTCGCCCGCACCGGATGCTTCATGTCGGGGAAGCAGGTCAGGAGCGTTCATGCAGCCCAGCCATCCAGTTGTACGGCCACGATCGACTGCGGCCTCGCAGTCTCAAATCCGACTCCGGGCGCCGGCCCGCCGCCTTTGCGCTCTGTTCGCGGCGGCAATTCCGGTCCTGCTGACGAGCTGTCGCCAAACTGAGCCGGTGCGCGGAGCGTCCGGGCCCGTGGAAGTCGAGGTGGCGCTCGTCGAGGGACGCGACGTCCCGGTTGTCAAGGAATGGGTCGGCACTCTCGACGGCTACGTAAATGCCGAGATCCGCGGACAGGTGATGGGCTATCTGGTCCGCCAGGCGTACCGGGAAGGCTCGTTTGTCCGCCAGGGCGATCTGCTGTTCGAGATCGACCCGAGGCCGTTTCAAGCGGCTTTGAACGAGGCGAATGCAGGCTGGCACAAGGGCACCCTGCTGGAACAGACTATGCCTCCGGAAGTGCCCGCCGGGATCCCGTCGCAATTGCTGGAGCGGCGCCCCGACGTGCTGCAGGGCGAGATGGCGGTGCGCGCCGCCAACGCCCAGATCGGCATCGCAACCGCGGCCCTTTTTCCCAAGATCGGCTTGACCGCCCTTTTCGGCAGGATGAGCAGTCCGCTGGAAGACTTCACGATCGGGCGGTCCAATTTGTTTAGCGGCGCGGCCAGCGCGGGTTGGCCCCATCTGGGAGGGCCGCGGGCTGCGAGCCCAGAAACGGCAGGCGGTGGCGGCCTGGGAACAGACGCGCATCGAGTACGAACAGACGGTGCTGGCCGCCTTTCGCGATGTTTCGAACGCGCTCATCACGCGCGAAAAACTGGAAGCCGTGCGGGAGATCCTGGTGCAAGCCGTCGCCGCGTATCGCGTGGACGTGGAGGTTTCCATGCAGCGTTACATGGCCGGCAAGTCGGGGTACTTCGAGGTGCTCGAGGCGCAGCAGCAATTGGTGCCTGCCGAAAACGCGCTGGCGCAGACGGAGTTGGATCGCCGCCTGGTGATCGTTCAGCTCTATGAGGCTCTCGGCGGCGGCTGGCATTTGACCGATCCGGAGTGGAGTGGGCCGGCGGGATCCTCGTCCCCCGCATCGCCTCCCGCGCGACATCGCTGACCTGGCGCTGAACGCAGCCGGCTAACCCCCGAATGAGCGGCGGGATCGAAACCGTGCCTGGCCACCGTCATACTTTAATTACGGTGGACGAGCTCATCGAGTGGGCGGCGGCCGGGAAACGCAGGTTCTTCAGCGGCGTATCCGATCGGTAGAATCACAGCCGGGTTGGTGCTAAGCGGTGCCCCAATGACGCTGCGAACTTCGTCGGTATCGAAGGCTCCGACCCAAACCGTGGCCAGCCCCAGGGCGGTGGCGGCCAGCATCGCGAAAGTGCAGGCGATGCTGGCATCCTGGATCGTATACAGTTCTTCACCACGCTTGCCGTATCGCATCGCTCGCGCCGCGTGCGTGCAAAACACCAGCACGACCGGCGCGCCAAGCAGGAAAAACTGGTCATATGCAGCCCGTGCCAGGGCGGACCGCGTGCGATCGTCGGTCACGACAAAGATCTCGTAGGCCTGTAAGTTGCCAGCGGACGGGGCTGCGTTGGCGGCTGCCAGGATGCGTTGGAGCGCCTCCGGCTGAACCGGCGTCTTGCGAAACGCGCGCACGGAGCGCCGGCGCCTGATCACTTCGAAGAATTCCATATCAGCTCCTGGAGGACGCGGTCCAGGATCGCCGGCATTCGACAATCGACTTCAGGCGAGAGCCTTAGCTCGAGTCTGGCGGAGGAAATGGAGATGCCCAACAGGGTCGGCGCCACTGACATGGTCATCTGAAGGAGGCGTATCGCCTGGCATACAGAAAGGTGATGGGCGTGATCCTGGCGCTCGTCAAGTTGGCTGCCTGCATTTTCAAGCACCGAAATGCTTCCCGGCTCCGCGCCATCCTGTACGGCGTCAATAACAATCACGCGGCTCCGTCCCCTCATCTGCGCCGCGTATCGAAACAGATCAGATCCGCCGGCAATGACCTCCACACCCGTGGGCAGTCTCGGGTCGCCGGCCAGCCGCTCCGCCACGGCGCACCCGACTCCGTCGTCGCCCATAAGCGGGTTCCCGAGACCGATCACGAGCAGTGGCTTCATAGCCTGCGCACCAGGTGCACGGAACAGGAAATGCACGGATCGTAGGCGCGCGCGATCATCTGCAGCCTCTTCGAAATGACGGCATCATCGCGTTCCGCGCATTGCGTTACCGCCCGCTGAAAATCCAGCTCCATGCTGGCCGCGTTGATGGCCGTCGGAGTAATCACGTCGGCCGAAGTGATCCTGCCTTCCGCATCGTAGGTGTAGCTGTGGATCAGCAGCCCGCGCGGGGCTTCCGTGATCGCGGTGCCGGTGCCGGCGCGAGGATGTACCCCGACCGGCCTTTCGTCTTTGACGCCGTCACGCAGCAGTTGCTCGATCGTCTCCAGCGCCCGATCCATGTCGCGGACCAGCTCCAGGGCCTGAGCCTTGTTGTTGTCCATCGGATTGCCGGCCGGGGACTGCAATTGGAGACGTTCCCTCAGCCCGACCAGCCTTCCCGTGGACCGCCGCGGCTTGACCGTCAGCCGTGCCAGCGAGCCGACCATAAACGGTTTGCCGCGAAATGTGCTGTGCTTCGCATGCGAGTGCGGCACCGATGCCTCGTTAGTCAGCATTCGATAATCGGCAGCGCGCACAATCGATCGATCCCCGTTGCAGGCAATCATCACTTCGTCGCCGGCATAATAGCTGTCCAGGTTGGGCGAGAGTAACGCCGCGTAGACGCCATCGCCCCGGCAGAAGTCGGCTGCCGGAAGAGACGACACCAGATTGATAACGGTGTCGGAGTACTTCATACCTTCAATCAGGGCACTCCGCAATTCGAGCAACTGGTCGACAGCCGGCACTTTGCCAAAGCCGCCGGGTACAGCGTTGACCGGATGGATGGCCCGCCCGCCGATGGTCTCCTGGATCAGATTGCCGAGCTTCTTGAGCCGTAATCCGAGCAGCACGATGTCCGGCTTGTCCGCGGCAAGAGCGGTGGCGCTCGGATAATTCAAGTAGTCCGGCAGCGCCAGCAGGAAAAGGTGCAGGGCGTGACTCTCGATGTTCTCCCCGCGGTACAAGAGCTCGCGAAGCAACTCGGTCTGCGGGCTGATCCGCACCGCAAACGCGTTCTCGGTGGCCTTCAGCGAGGTCAGGGAATGAGCCACGGAGCAGATGGAGCAGATGCGTGACAGGACCGGCGCCACCTCGTCGTAGCGCTTACCGCGGACCAGGGGCTCCAACAGCCGTGCGCCTTCGAATACGTCGAAGCGCACGTTGCTGACTGAGTCGCCTTCCAGTTCCACGGTGATGCCCCCATGGCCTTCTACTCGCGCCAGATGCTCGACGGCGATGGTCCTCATTGCACAACTCCTTCCGGAGCGAACGTGCGCAGGCGGCTGGCGATCACTCCCGGGTCGATGCCCTTCTCCTGGAACACCGCCAGGAAAGACGATGGGTTGGCATCGGCAACGGGACCCCGGCAACCCACGCAGGGAACCCGCAACTCCGGACACCGTGCCTTACATCCGGCTGCGGTTATGGGCCCGCAGCAGACTTCGCCGCGCTCGATCAGAAGGCAGTTGTTCTCGAGCATGCGGCACTCGGTGCAAACGGGATAAGCGGGATAGGCCGGAACATCGCCGTTCAATAAATTGGCGATCGCCGCCAGAAAATGCTCCTTCTCGATAGGACAGCCGGTGATGTTGAGATCCACTTTCACGATCTCGTGCAGGGCCTGCGCCGGCAGGGAGTCGTAATCCAGTCCCGCCTTGCCGTATACTTCCTCCAGCAGTTTCCGCCGATCAGCGCCGCGATCCATCGCCGCCACCCCGCCCCAGACGGCGCACGTGCCCAGTGCCACAAGCATCTTTGCCCGCTTGCGAATCGTTCGGAGCTTCTCTGCGTCCTTATTGCTGAGAACGGCTCCTTCCACCAGGGCGACGTCGAGCGGACAGGCTGCATCGTTCTCCGATGAAGCCATCAGGAAGTCCCGAATATCGACCAGCGAGATGAGGTCCAGCAGCCGGTCTTCGCAATTCAGGATCACGAGCTGGTCTCCCGCACATCCCGTGAGTCCGAAAATTCCCACAGTAGGCTTGCTCATCAGATCATCTCCGGCAGGTTGATTGCGTCCCAATACGTGAAGATCGGGCCTTGCAGGCACGTGTACTTGTACCCGATGCTGCAGTGGCCGCACTTGCCTATCCCGCACTTCATGCGCCGTTCGAGTGACATCAGGATACGGTTCTTGGGGAAGCCGAGCTCCAGCAGCTTACGCAGGATGAATTTGTAGACAACCGGTGGGCCGCAGACGGCCGCGTACGTCCGCAGCGGGTCGATTCTGACGCTGTCGAACAAGGTGGGCAGCAGGCCGATATGGTTTTTCCAGGTTCCCGAGGGATCGGCGTCTACCGCGAGGAGGCAGTTCATGTCCGCCCGGTCTACGAGCGCCAGCAACTCGTCGCGAAACAACATATCTTCGGGCCGCTTGGCTCCGTACATCAAAGTGATGTTGTTGAACTTGTCGCGATGGTCCAGCGCGTACCAAAGCAGGGAGCGCAGGGGCGCCATTCCCAGGCCGCCCGCGGCCAGCAGCACGTCGCTGTGCTTCATCTCCTGTATGGGATAGCCGTTGCCGTAAGGGCCGCGCACGCCTACCATGTCGTTGGTGTGCAGCCGGTAAAGCGCATTCGTGACCCGCCCGACGCGCCGCACGCACAGTTCGAGAACCTCGGGCCGCGAAGGAGACGAGGAAATCGAGATAGGCATCTCGCCGGCGCCAGGCACGCTCAACATGATGAACTGGCCCGGCTGGTGCCGGAACGTATGGGCCAGGTGGTCGTCCATGAACCGCAGCGTGAATAGGTGATTGTCTTCCACCATCTTATAAATGCGAACGATGCGCGCCATCTGCGGCTGGTACGGGTTGTCACTCAGGACGGGACCACGGACCGCGACTTCATCGGCTTGCAACATCTTGAACCCTCCGGAGCCGGTCGATCACCTGCACGACGTCTATATTCACTGGACACGCGCTGATACAACGTCCGCAGCCTACGCAGCTCGGCCGCCCGTATTCCGCGACAAAGCCGCGCTGTTTGTGATAGAACCGGAACTTGATCCGGCTGGCGCGCGGCCCGCGAAAGTTCTCGCCACTGCCGACCAGCGCGTGGTTGGCGAAAAGGCACGAGTCCCAGGCTCGCATCCGGCTGCTGGCGCGCGATCCCAGCTCCACGTCGTCGGCGACGTCGTAGCAGTAGCACGTGGGGCAGACCATGCTGCAACTTCCGCACGAGAGGCACTTCGCGCCCAACTCGTTCCAGATCTCGCTCTGGTATTCCATCTCGAAAATCTCGGGAAGGTCACGGATCTCCAGTTCCAGTTGGAAGGCGCGCCGTTTGTTCGCGGATCGCCGCTTGTAGTCTTCGATGTCCGCGGCGTCTACCGCTTCGAAGACACTGCCGGTGGCCAGCACCATATCGTCGCCGAGCGCGGTACCCACCAGCACCTGGTAGTAGTCGCCCGTGTCGTAGAGGAAGAGATCAAAGCCATGGTCTACAAAATCCGCCCGCATGGAGCGGCAGAAGCACTGCTTGTCTGGCGTGCAGTCGATCCCGATAATGGCGATGTTCTTCCTGCGCGTCTGATAGTACGGATCGTTATACCTTCCCGCGAACACGCGATCGAGGATGTTGATGGCGTAAACGTCGCAGGCATGCACGCCGAAGAGAATGATGCGCCGATCCAGTCCGTCCGTGCACGGCTCGAAGCCCGCTTCGGGGCGATAGCGGAAAAGAGTCTCACGCGGTGGCAGGAAGTACTTCTTGGGTGGAAGGAGGGTGCGGTCGTACTCCAGCCGGGCCTCGGACCACCTGGTCAGCCGCCTGAAAACGTACCTGCCGTCCTGTTCGACCGGGGCATGCAATTCGCCGAATTGCTGGACGACCGATGCGAAAAGATCTAACTTTTCCTTGCGGAGCTTGAGGATCTTCAAATGCGACCTCCTGACGCCCGGATGTACTCCGCTAAGATTATAGGACTTTAACGTCTGAAATAGAAGAGGCGTGATTATTAGCCTTATTAGCCCGGCTTCGTGGTTTGGCCCCGGGGGACTGCTTCGGCCATGTTGGCCCGGTACTCGACGCGTCAGGCCTTGGTGCCGTCCTGCTGGGCCTTCTTGAGACATTGCACGAGCAGAATCAGTGCGCGATCGCGATTGTTGCGGCAATGCGCAACGCACGCCTCCAGGTCCTCTAGGTGACGACAATGCCCCTGGCACTGTTCCGTGCCGAACAGCAACGGGAGCGGGGCTTCCGATTCAGGTTCGGGCACGAGGTGGCGCAGGCGCCGGGCGAGAAGCGAGATGGAACTGCCGCAATTGTGCTCGAAAACCAGTAGGTTGTAATCGTATCCTGAGTCGACGGATTGAAGACCCAGGAGGCGGACGGCTGGGTCGATGACAAACTCGTGCCATGTCCCCCAAGCGCATTGGCATGACCCGCAGACCTGAAAGGGCTCGGACGCGGTTTGGACGCCCATAGCCTGATTATATGAAAAGAGGCGAACCGCAGCCGGCGTATTTTGCCCCGACGGAGGCCGGTAGGTATAAAATAGGAGGTTCGATATTCAGGTATTAGGCTCTTAAATACGATGGGTGCTATGCGCGGAAGGCCCGAAGATCCAGGATCGGTCGAGGGTCCGCTACACGCCGAAGCAGTTCAGTTGCCCAAGCGAGGCTGAGGCTGAGCTCAGCCTCTGTCGCAGTGTGCCGGGAGGCGGAGAAAGAATGAGCTTAATCGTCGGAATTGCGGCGGAGTCCGCGCCTGGTGAACGACGCGTGGCCATGGTGCCAGGCGCTCTCTCGGTTCTCGCCAGGAGCGGTGTGGAGTGGATCATGCAGGCGGGAGCGGGGGCTCCGGCCGGTTTTCCGGATAACGAGTACGCCGCAAAAGGCGTGCGCATCACCACCCGGACCGAGGTTTTCCAGACCGCCGATGTGCTGGCGCAGGTGCGCAGCCCCGGCGCGAACCCCGAAACCGGCGCGCTCGATCTGCGCGAAATGCGGCGCGGCCAGGTGGTGATCGGGTTCGGCGAGCCGCTCACCGCCCTGGATTCGGCACGCGCCCTGGCGGAAGCCGGCGTGAGTTTCCTGGCCATGGAGTTGATGCCGCGCATCACACGGGCGCAAAGCATGGACGCGCTTTCGTCAATGGCGACCATCGCCGGCTACAAGGCCGTATTGATCGCCGCCGATTCCCTGTCTCGGATGTTTCCCATGCTGATGACTGCCGCCGGCACCTTGGCGCCGGCGCGCGTGCTGGTGATCGGCGCGGGCGTCGCGG
>Ga0335080_10002687_pt1 | contig 17806 bp, 18 predicted proteins | sample Lox_Sample_34_FD_206720 | JGI IMG/M metagenome (GOLD analysis project Ga0335080, IMG submission 206720) | Soil microbial communities from Loxahatchee National Wildlife Refuge, Florida, United States - Lox_Sample_3.4 | ecosystem: Environmental > Terrestrial > Soil > Wetlands | place: USA...
GGCCCGCGCCGTCGCGGCACGTGTACCGGAGGCGAAGTTCGGTATGCCCGACGTTGCCATGCGTGTCGAGTGGCTTACTGAAATCGCAGCTGCCTGGCCGTCGATCCAGAATCCTCCCCGCGTCACCACCCTCACCCACCACTACTACTTCGGGGGCCCGGCAACCAACCCCACCGTCAACATTCCCAATCTGATGTCGCCCGCCACGATGGCCAAGGTACAGAAGACCGCCGATATTGCCACTGCCGCCGCAGATAAGATCGGTGCGCGTGTCCGCATGACTGAGGGCAACACCTGCTATCGAGGCGGCAAACCCGGCGTGTCAGACGTCTTTGCCTCAGCGCTCTGGTCGGCGGACTACTCGCTCCTGCTCGCCAGTAACAACTACTCCGGCGTCAATCTCCACGGAGGAACAGGCAAATCCGTCGCCAACTCTGTTGGTGGCTCTCTTCCCGGCGATGCCCTCCTTGAGCAGCAGGGCGCCACAGCAGCCGAGATCGCCTCTCACCCGCACCCCTTCTATACCCCCATTGCCACCTTCGGCTCCGAATATCAGCTCGAACCCGTCGCCCGCGGCTTGCAGCTTGCCGGCGCGCTCAGTGGTGGCAGGCTTTTCAAAGCCGACTTCACCGCCAAACTCCAGGCCGCGGGCATCGACGCCACGGCGTACGCAGCCGAACTTCCCGGCGGGAAGCGCTCCATCGTTATCCTGAACAAAGATCTCGTCAACGATCTCGAAGTGAGTCTCGACTTCGGCAAAGGCAGCAACGCCAGCATCGAGAAACAGCGGCTCACGGGGTCCCTGCCCTATCGCAAGGACTCGACCAGAGCCGAAGCCTCCGCGATCGACAGCCGCGACGCCCTGTTCAGCAAGCCGGCGCGATCCAAACTGCAAGACAGTGGACGCTACGAAATCGTCGTGCCCCATGCAAGCGCGGTGCGCATCACGTGCGGCTAACTCGCCAGCTTCGGCACGGTCGAACTGAATACTCTCAGGCCGGCAGGCAGAGCCTCAGTACAGGAGTACAGCAATTCGATAGGCGGTGAAGGTTCCGCCGGGACCCTCGGGGAGACAGCTTCCGATGGCAGCTTGACGGTAGTGGCCAGATGAGAGCTGATCGGCGAGGTTCTTAGGCAGATGACTCAGGTCTGAATCCTGCCACCGCATCACGAAGCTCGGAACTGCGGAGCCCTGAGCTGCCGGAGGCAGGCCGCGGTCGGCACTGCACGCTGCGCGGGCTATCGAGTGATCATGGAGGATCCTGACACCGCTGGGGGCAATCAGACTTGCAACCTGCGCTTCGACCTGGTCGCCGGTGAGGTTTTCGACACCGTGCGAGAAGTCGGCCGTGGCATAGAGGACACCACGAGCGGAGATGACGGCGATTCCGACGCGGTTGACCTGGGGGTTGAGCATGTTCTCGCGATGACCCTGGGAGTGCATCCAGGCATCATGGATCTGGGCAGGGCTGGAACCGATGGCGATGTTCTCTTCCACAAGATCGAAATGTGCGCCCGCGAGCCCGGCCCGCTCAGAGAGCTGCAACTCGCCCGGATAGATGTGCGCGATCGGCCCTTCGGAGATCATGCGCACGGTGTGTTTACGGGCGGCTTCGGCGAGGGCGGGATCCCAGTGGAGAGGCGGCGCACCGACCTGCGCGCGAGCCTGATTGGCGAGGGCCATGAGTTGCTCGGCGTCCGCACGCAGAATTGCCGGTTCCTGAGCGTCCATGAACGAAGGCGCCAGGAGAAGAACGAGGGATCCGACCCAAGCGACAAAAAAACGTCGATTCGATGTGGCACGCAAGGGGCGAACTAGAAGCCCGGAGAATTGTTTGCCGAATTGATTCACGTTCACCTATGCCGGTACACCATTCCGATCAAAGTCTCAGGTCGAAGATTCGCGTTGGTTACTGCTGAAATCGTTGCGCGGTCCGACCCAGAGGATCAGAAGAAGGGCCGGCAATCCGACAACGCTGGTCAGCACGAAGAACTGTACCCAGCCAATCTTCTCCGACAACACTCCTCCCGAGGAGGCCACCACATTGCGGGCAAGCAAAGCCAGCGAAGACAGCAATGCGTATTGAGTTGCCGTGAAAGCGGGCGAGCACAGACTGGAAAGCCAGGTTATCAACGCCGTCCCGGCCATTGCGCCGGTGAGGTTTTCGGCGGTGACACATAGGGCAAGGTAGCCAATGCGATGGCCGCCGACGGCCTGCAGAACAAAAAACAGATTCCCAAACGACTGCAAAATACCGCAGAGAATCAGCGATCGACGGATTCCGAACCTGGTGGTGACTATGCCGCCAATTAAAGCGCCTGTCACAATGGAGAAAAATCCAAATATTTTCGAGGCGGCCGCGATCTCAGGGAGCGAGAATTTCAGCGATATATAGAGCGGCGTCGACATCACTCCTGCCATTGCCTCACCCAGCTTGTATCCAAAAATGGCGAGCAAGATGACGGGCCAGAGGGGCCGATGCATGAAGTCGCGAAAGGGACCGATCACAGCGGTCGAGAAAGCGTGGCGGATCATCTGCCATCCCGATCGCTCGGAAGTGTCCGTTTCCGCCTCGGCCTTCGGTTCGGGAGCGAACAAAAACACTAAAAGTCCCAGACCGAGCAGCGCAGCCATTGTGGCATAGGCGGCGAACCACCCCGCGTACGCAGCGATGAAGAGGCCACCTGCTCCGGCGACGAGCATGCCGACACGGTAGCCGGACTGATACATGGCTGCTGCGGGAGCCTGCTGATCGCTAGTCATGCTCTCAACGCGCCAGGCATCAATCACGATGTCCTGGCTCGCGGACAGAAATGCGACAAGAACAGCCAAAGCGGCCATCAGAGGCAGGTTATGCTTTGGATTGCACGATCCCAGAGAGAGAATTGCGCCGATGAGAAGAATCTGGATGGTAATTCCCCAACCGCGTCTCCGGCCCAAAGGCAGAGGTGGAGGCACGCGATCAATAAGCGGGGCCCACAGGAACTTGAATGAGTAAGCTGTGCCAACCAGGGCGATGGCGCCGAGGGTTGAGCGCCGCACGCCCACTGTCGCAAGCCACGCCTGAAGAGTTGAATAAGTGAGCAGGAGGGGCAGGCCACTGGCAAATCCGAGTGCAAGCACCTGCAGCACACGCGGCTCAGTATAGGCGGCGACGGCCAGACGCCAGTTTGTTGGAGCGCGTCGTTCGTGTATTGGCGCTTTGAGTTGGGAGGTTTCCTTCATCTCAATGTTCGGGCATCCTGTCGGCTCTTGCCTTACTTCAGCTTAATGGATGGAAAGGCAGTCCCAGAGGTGCGCGAGGCAGGCGCAAATCAGCAAGTGTACAGGGTTAAGTAACACGAATGGTCGCGCGTACGTCAGGGCGATGCGCGAACGGGCTGCGGATTCCTTTTTTGCCACATTCTTCCCAACTGGTTCAGCCGATGCCTGTGCAGGCAGCGATCGCATGGCAGTCGTGATCCTGCTGGAAGTAACGCAGTAGTTTCCCGGCTTGAGAATTCCTTCACCCACCCCGAGCTGGGGCTCTATGCTCAGTGACGGACGATTTTGTCTTCGATGGCGCGAGTCTTGTTTTGGGCGGTGCAATAGCGGGCACAGTGATGAGAGATATGCGATGCGATCAGCTCGATCCGCACACGCGCCTGGAAATGGGGATGTGAAAGCGATGATCTCTCTGAAAAAAGGCGATTGCGAACACTGCGGACGGTTCTATCGGTATTCGCTGTGGAACTCGGGATTCGGCGACACCTCGTACGCGTATTGCGATCAATGCGGAGTGCTCGCGCTTCTCAACTACGCAAATGAGAATGTCGCCGACTTGCCGCTGCTCTCAGAGAAATACGCTGAAATCGAAAGGTCATGGGAGCCATATCTCGTGGCGTGCGCTTGTGGCGGGCGGTTTCGCAAAGGTGCGGGACCTCGCTGTCCTTTCTGCAACGAGAAACTCTCACCGACGCACGCCGCCGCGCATATCGAGGGGCAGTCACGGGGTGCAAGAGGATGGCGCTGGCAGAATGACTGGAGCGGCAACCACTGCATCGTGATCGACGATCCGCGGAATCCGGGCTCCCTGCTCCAGGTGCTGGATCCCATCGCCAATCCCGAGGCCGAATCTGAACCGAAGCCCGAAGCGGAAAGGACCAGGAGCCGCTGGTCGCCGCTGTTCGGCTTCAGCAAATGAAGATCGGCGTCGTGAGCGACACACATGGTCTGTTGCGTCCCGAGGTGGCACCAGCACTGGCCGGAGTGGAGCACATCCTGCATCTCGGCGACGTGGGCGACTTCGCGATACTGAAGAGCCTTGAAGAGACCGCGCAGGTAACGGCGATCCGCGGGAACGTGGACCGCGGCGGGAAGTGCGGCAAACTGCCCGAGACAGAGGTGGTGCTCTTCGAGGGACGCTACATCTACATGCTTCACGACGTGCACGCGCTGCACCTCGATCCGGCAGCAGCGAAGTTTTCGGCAGTACTCTTTGGACACTCGCATCAGCCGAGCGTGCGGTGGCACAAGGGTGTGCTGTATTTCAATCCGGGGTCGTGCGGACCGCGGCGATTTGAACTGCCGGTCACGGTGGGGTTACTTACGGTGACGAAGGATGAGGTGTCGGCCGAGGTAAAGCATCTACCGATCTCTCTGTGATACCGTTTTGCCATCAGGAAACTCTTATTCTCGCGTTCTGCTGCGTAGTTGCAGTCATGCCCCGTAAACGAGACAAGGAGGCTATCCCCTACCTTGAGAGGGCCGTCAAACTCGCGCCATACGATCCAATCAATGCATGGGATCTCGGGCGGGCTTATGATTACGCCGACGAAGTAAAGCTGGCCGATGAGGGTATCAAAACCGTAGAGAGCCGTCAGTGTAGGTCGCGCTGGGAACGTTTATCTCCCCTGGTCTTGAAGCGTGAAACACCCACGTAGAAGGTGTTCGCATCCGTGCCGGGATTGTGGTGGCTGATATTCGCGTTGGACAGGTGCTGATAGCGATAGCCAAGGGTGATGGCCTCGTTTTTATGATGGAAGATGTTTACGCCGCCCCCGAAGTCGATGGTGTACATGTACTGCGATCCCTCGGGACTGAGGACGCGCTTATCGAAGTAGATGAAACCTCCATCCGTGGAGAAAAACGGTTGAACGCGATGGAGGGGCAGGAAGTCGGCCTGGAACCCGACTGGGCTGATGCCGCTGCCGTAGGCACGCGCGCGCTGATTGTAGGCCGTGCCGGAAGGAGTTGAGTTTGGTGTGGCCCAGTCGATCATGGCCAGGGCTGTCATCTCCGGGGAGTAGCGCATGGTCCAGGATTGGTGGTGGCGGTAAAACTCGTAAGAGTATCGAAGATCGATGGGCATGTATTTCACGTCGTCCGCATAGCCCCAGATGTGGCCACTTATAAGCGAGAGTCCCCACCACATTCCAAACTCGTGACGGCCACCGGGGCCCTGCCAGTCCGGAGGTGGGATTGTGATGAGAGCCGGCGCGGCAGTGGCAAGGTAGGCCTCGGCCCCACTCTCGGGATGGCGGGAGGCCCAGCGCATGGCTTCCGCTGTTGAAGCGGAGACACCGCCGCCGGAGTCGCTCCAGAAGGTATCAGCTTTCACAATGCGGGAGTCGCGATACCACGGTGCGCGGAAACGAAGGATGTTGGCGAAACCGCGTGCGGGGGTGAGAAAGTTGTCGATCGTGAGCAGAATCGGGTTGTGGCTCTTGTTTTCGAGCTTTGTGACGAGGTGCTTGTCGAGATAGTCTTCACCGATTGTCCAGCCGAAGCCGCCAACCGGGGTGGTGATGAGCTCGACCCATCCGGTTTCGTTCGTATATACACCTTTGTCGGTAAAGAAGTGATCGCCATTGTGGCCGATGCTTGCTTCTCCCGTGGGGCCCAGCTTCCACCAGAAACTATAGAAGGTGGACCAGGCGAGAGCACGGAGCCGGCTGACCCAATATTCGCGGTCGTTCTGGAAATTGAGCGTCATACCCTTGGGATCGTTCTGGATCCAGATACTGTTGGTGATGGCACCCATCATTGGGTGTCCGACGTAATCGTCGAGGCTTGGATTGTCGTCCTTCCAGTGGTCCCACCGCCATTCGGCAGCGGAGTCGATGTAGCGATCCCACCACTTGCCGTTGCCTGTCTCCCAGCGATACCAGTAGCCGGTGTAGAGATTGCCCGCGTCTTCAAAGGCATTGAAGAGCAAGGATTCAATCACCATGGGCCCCCAGTGCATGTGACACTCGCGCGCACGCGTCTCGTCGGTCGGGCAGTTTTCGAGGGGAACGTATGCTGCGGATTGAGGGCGAACCGAAGGTTCAAGCCCGACCGGGATACCGGACGCATCAATCTCGGGGAGAAGCTGCCACTGGAGATTCGAGGAGTAGGGGATGGCGGAGGCCGGTCTCGCAAGGAGAATTGGCGAAGCCTCCGCCGAGGTAAGGGTGTTCGATGGGATCGGAGCGTCAGAATAGTCGGTGAAATTGGGCTGCTTCGATTCGCTCGACGGCTGCTGTTCTGCGTTCGGAGCGGCAGCGTCGAGTGATTGCGCCATCTGGGCCGAGGCGGGGGCGATCACAATGATGGCGCCGAAGATGAAAGTCCCGAAGGCCAGCGGTATGCGACGGGAATGTTTCTGAGGGAGGCTCAACTCGATATCGTCTCCATTCGGATGTTCCGTCTCATCGCGTGCCATGAAACCACGGGGCGCGAGGAAACCGAGGAAGGGAGCAAAGGGTAGAACAGCCAGGCCTTCGAAGAAGCTGATACGGCCTGACAGAATCCAAGCAATACAGGGGCCAGGGGGCCCATAGCAATTTTAGATAGTTGGATGCGCAAATGTCGCCGCATGAGGAGGTATTGCGAGGCGACATCAGAGGTCCGTAAGGACGTTGACCGAACTTAGGACAGCTCCATCGAGAAGGAGACAGGCATGGACCAGTACGCAATCACGATTGGAAATGTTGGTAACGACGAGACGACCCAAACCGGATCAGCAGAAGATTGTCTTGGTAACGATAGCGCCGACACGAAGCTTGGAATGGATGCAGATCGGCGCCGGGTCGGAAAGGTCTGGAGAGAGCGGAAGAACAGGATGGGAGTGCGGGCATTTTCCTGGATTTGCCTGTGCTCCCTGATTTGGAGTGGCTAGAACTGACGGGTGTAGCTTCTTACATCCCGGATGCCTGCCCCAATACCCAAGACGTGATTGATACGGCGCTGGAACGGATCGGATCCTGTTTTCGCGGCCTCTGCCTCCCCTTCGGCGAGAGTTTCAGCCTTTGCTTCGGCAGGCTCAGTGGTGGTTTCCGGCGCGGGTCTCGCGACCGGTTCTTTCTCTTCGTCAATCACAAGCGGTTTGAGCGCTGCGACAACCCTTTCAACTTGCGCCATGCGAGCACGCAGTTTGTCGAACGCCTCACTGATCTCGATCAGTTCCGTACTCGCGGATTCAAATGCAACACGATAGATTTCCTGATTCGCTTCGGGTTTCATGCCTTCTCCAGGCGCGTAGTCTAGCACGCGTTTGGAGGCGCAAGGTAAGAGTCAATAGTAAGAGTTACCGCAGACAATTGAACGCAGAGCATTCACTCAGACTCAGTGAGGACAAGCAAGAGAGAGCGGAAACGCGCGGAAGGGAGATCGACCGAGAAATTAGGTAAGTAGCAAAGCCGTAACCGGTGCTGGCATTAGCTTCGCACCGGCACGCCGGCGGCAATCCTGGAACTACGCGAGACTAGAACTGGCGGTTCAGTTTCCGCCCAACTCCGTGACCAAGCGCGCTGTTCAGGCGGCTGGCAAACGGGTCGTTGGAAGAGGAACCGTTTGAGCCCTGGTACTGGTAGGTCGGAACCTCTTCAGAGGATCCAGCGACTTCGTTGGCAGCGTCAGATGCACTTTGCACCGCAGCTGCGGCGGCGGCTGCTTCCTCAGCTCCAAGCAGGGGCTTGAGAGCTAGGACGACCTTTTCGATCCGGTCTTTGCGCGCCCGAAGCTCCTCAAATGCACCGAGGATATCGTTCAATTCGTTGTTCGCGGAGTCAAACGCTACGCGATAGACTTCTCCGTGGTTGGGCTTCATATTCGATCTCCAGTCGCGAATTTAGCATGATTCACGGGCCCGAAAAACTTTTCTTCTGCAACTATCATGCTATGCCTATCCCACAGACATAACGGTACATAGACGCAATCAGGCGCTCCCGATGTACACACCGAGAGCGCCTGCCTGGGATGACCATTTCGACCTTCTGGATGCGAAACGGCATTGCGAATTTTTCGTCCCGAGGCGGGCACAGGTCTCAATGCTCCGCCTCACTCACCTAGATAGGTGACAGTAGACCCTCTGGTCTCTGTTGCCATCCCCAGAGGGCATCGTCGATGCGGCGCTGGAAGGGATCTGCCGTTGGCTGCCGGAAATAGGCAATCTGCTCGGCTGTAGCTTCCTCGAGAACATGCACCGGTTCAGGAACCTGTTCGTCTTCTGCCAGAGCAGGTTCGGTGGTCGTAACCTCCATGCCGGGTCCAGAGATCTGCATGAAGGAGAATTGAGGTTCGGGGGAGGGCTGTTCGATGGGCTCCTCAAACTCAACACGAGCGCCCGTCTCGACGGTTGTCTCTTGTGCCTGAAGGCCAACAAATGGCCGTAAGGCTTCAACGACCTGCTCAATCTGTTCTTTCCTGGAACGGAGAGCTTCAAACTTGACGACGATGTCGCGAAGTTCTGCTGTAGCTTCATCCAATGCGAATCGGTAAGTTTCTTGTCTCATGGTCAACCCTTGGGGGAATTGTTTACCACCTTGGTGTTACTAAACAAGAGGTAAGTAACGCAAGTCCGGATTACCCATGTAACGCAAGTAACGTATGGGTGTTGGCCTTTTGAGTGTCAGATCTAGTTGCGGACGAGAAGAGTGACTTCGGGATCCGCTGGCCCGGAACACGGAGAGGCAAGACTGTCTCTGCCGGGCTTTTCCGACCAAGACAGCATAGGTTGGAACCAGAGTGATTCTGACACCTGGTGGCTCCCAAGGCAGGCTGCTTCGTAATCTTTCAGGTCGACAGTTGCCAGTCCTCAGGGGAAATGGTGACGGTCGCGCAACCCAGGGAGAAGTTGAACCATGCATGGTCAGTGTTAGCGGTAGCGAAGAAGCCTTCGAGGTTTAGTCTCTGTGTGGTCTGAGCGACGAAATCCCGAGGACCATAGAAGAGCGTGAAGAAGCTGTCCCAATCAACTGTGAACAGAAATGACTGATCAGGGGCAAGGAGGGTACCGCAGGCCGGAAACGGGATTGAGCCGTCTTGCAGGCTGTAGATCGGCAGACGCACAACTGGATCGGAACCCGGGAATTCGGGGACGAAGATGAGCTTTTCGACCCCAGCGGAGGCGAAGGTCTCCAGAAAGGCGGGCTGGAGCAGAGGCTCAAAACGTCCCTCTGCCGGCATCCAGACTGGATTGGCTTGAAGGAAGGTCTGCAGAGTCTCGCAACCCGTGCGGTCGGCAAGATCCCCTTTCAGAGATCCACTGGCGGTAAGGAGCGCCTGGTTGATTCGGGCGCAAGATCCGAGACCGGTCTGTGTCTCAACTTCTGTCCACGAAAACCGTTTTCCGTGGACCGCGATCTGCTCATCACCGGGGTAGAGGCGGGCAATGTTCCAGGACAGAATGTCGGGGACGCGGATGAAGGGATGAAGAACGATGAAAGCCGCCTCAAAGCGCCCTCCGTAGGCCTCCACTAAAGGCGTGCCATAGGGAGGGTAGACGAAGTCTTCAGTTTGCACGCGACAGGATAGCACCTGAGTTTCCTGGGGATTTGTGATCGGGGTAACCATGGTGCAGAAGCGCATTCGAATGAATGTCAAGTGGCACGTGCCACGCGCGATAATGAACAGGAAGCCGGCTCGTCCGGCATCGCGTGAAGATCAATATCCGAGAGGAATTGGCTGCCTATGCTCCCCTTTGCAGAAGCGCCGCATCGGAACTTGAGTGGAAGGCGGAGTAGGGCAAAAGCGGAGGTCGTGAATGGCTGTGGTACGAAACTGCCCATCCTGCAGGAGACCGAATCGGATTCCAGCGAAACACCTGTCGGATACGGGACGATGCGGTGCCTGTAAATCAGCCCTCGCACCCATGGGCGAGCCTATTGAGGTGGGCACGAGCGAGTTCGATGAGATTATTCGCGAAAGCAAAGTCCCCGTGATGGTGGACTTCTGGGCGGCGTGGTGCGGTCCCTGCCGGATGGCGGCGCCGCATGTTGAGCAGACAGCGCGCGATCTGGCTGGGCGAGCAATTGTGCTCAAGGTCGACACAGAACGGCATTCAGACCTTGCGGCCCGATACAAGGTACAGGGCATTCCGAATTTCGCCGTGTTTGCCGGTGGCGTGATGCAGCTTCAACAGGCAGGACTGGTGGATGCAGACACTATGAAGGGATGGCTGGCACGCGCGTGGTTCTCGAAGGTATAAGCCCGGTTTCGAAATCGAGATGACGGCACCGGACTAACGAACCAGAGAACTCTCCCAAACGCGGCCGAGGATTTCTTTGAGCTTTGAGAAATCCTTCGTCCCGAGTTCGTCGTTCCACTCGCGTTCGATATCGCGAAGCACTTCCAGGGCCTTCGCCCAAGCAGCGTGACCGCGCTTAGTAAAGCAAACGATGCGCGCACGGCCTTCGTCGGGCGCGTCGGAACGGACGAGGTATCCGGAGTCTTCCAGGGTTCCGAGCAGGCGGTTCATGGCCTGCTTGCTCATGCCTGCCCGCTCTGCCAGAATGCCCGGTCGAGCTCCGTCCGGGCCCGGAAAGCGGAAGACTGCGATGTGTGGAAGGCTGAGTTCCTTGAATCCCGCTTCATTCAGTTCGCGGATAATCCGGCGATGGATTGCCTCCGCGGGGACCCGGAGAAGAGCGCCGATCAGCATGTCCTTTGTGATCAGGGGTGAGATTCCCTTAAAAGAATTCATTGACGCTCCAAGTAAACTCTGTTTACTATTCTAGTATAGTAAACCAAGTTTACTAATTGGAGGATCAAATGGCGCAACAAATCAGTGAACTGATCGTCGATTCCGCCGACGAGACTATCACGCAGGATTTGCCGGGAAACCAAGTCAGGTACATTCCCACCGGAACCGGGACGGCCTATTGGGGCCCCGGCAGTCTGATGACATATCTCGTCACTGGCAAAGAGACAGGGGGTGCCTTTTTCGCAGCGGAGATCTCTGTTCCGCCGGGCGGGGGTCCGCCACCACATATACATCATCGCGAGGACGAATCGTTTCACGTCATCGAAGGCCAACTGACGATTCACGTCGGTGGGAATACACTAACTGCAGCCCCACGAGATTTTGCTTTCCTTCCCCGTGGGATCGTCCATTCGTTCAAGAACACGGGCGATGTCCCAGCTAAGGCCTTGGTTTTGGTGACACCGGCAGGGTTAGAGGGCTATTTTGCAGAAGTGTTCGAGCCGGCGATGGATCGCACTGCAGTGCCGCCGCCTCCGGGCAAAGAGTTGATCGCTCGCGCGCTCGCGGCTTCTCGACGGTACGGGCTAGAACTTCTTCCCCCGGCATAGCGGGCCCCTATTCAGAATCGACGAAAGAGAGGTCCATATGGCACAGCAAGCGAATGTGGTTCAGGTCAATCCGGCGGAGGAGATGATCTGCGTAGGTCCGCTCAGGGTGCACTTCCTGGTGACAGGGCAGGAGTCCTCCGGCACGGTAGCGATGTTTGAGGTTGTTGTCCCGGGTAGACAACGCCTCTCTGGTCCAGCGCACAGCCACGATCACTACGAAGAGACGATCTACGGCGTTTCCGGCGTGCTGACCTGGACGGTTGATGGAAAGCAAATTGACTTAGATCCTGGACAGGCGCTCTGCATTCCGCGTGGTGCGGTTCACCGGTTCGACAACAACACCCAACAGGACGCGAAGGTCCTGTGCGCCGTCACGCCAGCGGCTATCGGTCCCCAGTATTTTCGTGATGTGGCGGAGTTGCTGCAGGCTGCGGCGGGAGGGCCTCCGGACCGCGCGAAGATCGCGGAGGTCATGCTCCGGCACGGGTTAACGCCGGCCCCTGCTCCGATGCCCGCATGATCGACGCGAGGAATTAGCCGATAAGTACCTCAGGTGCCTGCTCAGCGCACGATCTCTGACCATCCAGAGACAGACCGCGAGCGCGAGCGAGTGAATCAGAAATGACCATAGAAAGAGAACGCCGAAGAAGCGTTCGCGTTACCAGTGCCGCGTTCCGACACGCGTGGTAAAGATGATGCCGGCAACCGGCAATCGGATGGAATCTGTTCAGACCGGACCGCGGTTCGTGAAAATTGTCCGCCACTTCTGCCAGACCCAGCTGTTGAGCGAGGTTCCGGCTGCCGCACGAGACGGGACCGTGGCTTCATGAAAACTCCATCGGGATGGCGATCTACGCGGATTGAACCGGAGAGATGATCGGTTTCTCCAATGTGTCGACACGGATCTTGGCGATACGGCGGCCTTCCATTTCCATCACAGTGAGGCGGCGACCCTCGAAGTCGACCGTTTCACCGGCGCGGGGGATGTGTCCGAGGCGAGTGAGCATGAAGCCGGCAAGCGTTTCGACTCCACCGTCGCGGGGCAGATTCCACTGCATCTGGGTTTCAAGATCGCGTAGGTTTGCGCTGCCTTCAAGCACGATCGTCCCCTGCGCATTGGCGAGGACGGGGCGCGCGGGATCGTCGAATTCGTCTTCGAGTTCTCCGGTGAGCTGTTCGATGGCGTCTTCGGCGGTAACAAGACCGACGGTGGATCCGAACTCGTCGACGACAATGGCCATCTGACGTCGGCGCTTCTGGAATTCGCGCAGGAGAGCGAGCGCGGATTTCGTCTCGGGCACCACGAGGACCTCGCGCATAACCTGACGCAGACGGAGTTCCATAAAAGGCAAGCCGAGCTGAGGATTGCCGGGCCGGGCTGTAGCGGCGGTGTCCGGGGATCCTGCCGGTGCGGGCGCCTGGCTGCGCGGCTGCGTGCGCGGGCGGAAGAACATCAGGCGCGAAAGATCTTTCGAGTAGACGATTCCGATGATGTGCTCAGGGCCGCGTGTCTCGTCATAAACGGGAACACGCGAGTTCATGTGCTCGATGACCTGGGCGCTGGCTTCTTCAACGGGCAGGTTTGAGGGAAGGGAGAAGATGCGCTGTCGGGGGGTCATGATTTCGCGGACAGAGACGTCGTCCAGTTCGATGGCGCGGTGAATCAGGGTTTCCTGAAAGCGCGGGAACAGGCCAAGGCGGCGCGCAGCCGTGGTAATGAGCTTGAGTTCCTCGGGTGAATGGACAGCAGCGCGCTCGGTCATGGGGATGTCGAAGCCGCGGAGGATGATCGCGGCCGATCCCTTGAGGAGACGAACTGCCGGGCGAGCCACCTGCATGAAGACGATCATGGCGGGAGCAACGGCAATCGCCAGAGCCTCTGCACGGCGGAGAGCCAGGGACTTGGGCACGAGCTCTCCGATAGTGACTTCGAAATACGTGATAATCGCAAACCCGACAGCAACAGCGGTGGCGGCCGTTGCATGCGCGTAGATCTGGGGATGAACCGGAGGATGCGGAATCAGGTTGATCCAGCCGAGGACAATTCCGGCAGCGAGAGGCTCGCCGATCCAGCCAATGGCAAGCGAGCAGAGAGTTACACCTAACTGGACTGCCGGTAGAAAGTAGTCGATGTCGCGCTGGAGCCGGCGGACGGCACGGGCGCCGGGCACCTTGGCGGCGAGCAACTGCTCGATACGGGTGTCGCGGGTGCTGACCATGGCAAACTCGGCCGCCACAAAGAAGGCGTTGGCCAGGATCAGCATGCCGACGGCGACAACCTGGAGAAGCGGAAGACCGTGCATCTCGGTTGTGAGGATAGCATTTGACAGGGGTTAGTTGAGTAGGGTCGAGTTCTGAACCGGATTCGGCCACTCACGCCTGCCCCAGGATCCCTTTGAGCCGATCTCTGCCTGGAGAGGATACGTCGAACAACTTTTGTCCTAATGTTTGAAGACCTGCTGCGTCCTTTACAGGTGGTATACGCGGGACTCTCGATTCGCACACTTTCGTTGCGGTTTCTCGTGATTTAGATCACGGATTCTATCGTGGAACCAAGCGGAGCCGGAGTGCGTATCTGGATTCAACGGGCAGCAAGATCAGATCCGATTGCGCTGCGGTTTTTCACATTGGAACGGAAATTGCAGCATCCGATGCGGGTTTTCTATTCCTGGGCGCGCGATCAGGCGCACGCATTCATCTGGTTTTCACATTTTGAGGAGCGGGAAAGCTCCAGTAACCGCTGGGAGGTGCTCCATGGCTTCATCGCGTAAGAGCAAGAAGATCTGGATCTGGATTGGATCGATTGTGCTGCTGGTGATTGTTGTGATCGGCGTGGGTGCGGCACGTCTGGTACGGTCGACAAATATCGACCCGAACCGAATCGCCAAGGTACAACGCGGAGACGTGGCGCGGTCAGTTGTGGCGACCGGGAAAATACAGCCGATCACCAAGGTCGAGGTGAAGAGCAAGGCATCGGGCATCGTCGAGAAGCTGTATGTGGACATCAATAACAAGGTCCACAAGGGACAACCCCTGGCACAGCTTGATCAGCAGGAGATCCAGGCGCAGGTGGAAGCGCAACGAGCGCAGCTTGCAGCCGCCGAGGCGAACGTCGCCACATTTGAAGCGAATATCGAGCAAGACAAGGTGAATGCATCGGCGCCGGATCTGCCGATGTACAAGGCCACGCTCGAGCGCAACCAGAAGATGGCAAAAGACGGGATCGTCAGCCGACAGGCGCTGGATGATGCGAATCGCGATTATCTTGCCGCGCTGACGAAGCGAGATGCGTCCAAGGCCCAGGTCGGCGTGGACATGGCGAAGCTGAAGCAGGCCAAGGCCCAGGTTCAGCAGAGCCAGGCGAGCTTGAAACAGCTTGAAGAACAGCTCAGCTATACGACGATCGTGGCGCCGATGGATGGCGTGATTCTGTCGCGCGATGTGGAGATCGGTGATGCGGTGAGTTCGATCCTGGTGCTGGGTTCAACGGCCACGCTGGTGATGACGGAAGGCGACGTGAACCAGGTGTACGTGCAAGGCAAGGTGGATGAGGCCGATATCGCGCACGTCTACATGAATCAACCGGCACGGATCAAGGTAGAGAGCTTCCGCGATCGCGTGTTCAACGGCAAGGTGACGAAGATCGCTCCGCTGGGCGTGGAGAAGGACAACGTGACCACGTTCGAGGTTCGCGTAAGCATCGATAACCCCGGGGGCGAGTTGAAAGCAAACATGACAGCCAATGCGGAGATCATGCTGGACGAACACAAAGGTGTGCTGATGGTTCCGGAGAATGCTGTGAGCTATGACGGCCAGAAGAACGCCTTCGTGCAGGTTCCGGACAAGAACCAGAAGGAAGGGATGCGCAAAGTCGCCGTAACGATCGGACTGTCGAACGGGTCAACGACTGAAATCATGAAGGGATTGAAGGAAGGCGACGCGGTGGTGTTGCAGCAGTAGGAACGGAGATCAGAGAACGGAGAATTGGGGATCAGTGTTAACCATTGGCTTCCTGCATTGGCTTCCTGCTGCGTTATCAGAATAGGTATCAAGGAATGCGAAATCTGAGTCTCTTTCGAAACGGGAATTCGTTCTTATGCGCTTGTTCGGAGTCGCACAAAGGTGTTCGCAAACGGACAGGGGCAGGAGGTGCGGCAAGGAAAACTACCGGTGTTGAGCCGAAGAATTCAATGAAGTTGCAGCGGAGCGAGCCTTTGGCAACGCGCTTGCTCACTCCCTATTGCGGACGTGTTTAGCAGTTCCCTCCCCCCATCGCTGTACCAACAGGTCTGGGGAGATCAAGCCGTGCAGCGAAGGGATGACCGGAGCCCGGCGCACCCCAGCAACGAGAAAACATTTGCAGGGAACCCTGGGGTCCCCTGATCACTGAACCAGGTTGAATCGAGGAACACGATGAAGCATTTTGCGTTAGCAGCAGCAATCCTGGCCGTCGCGGCAATTCCGGCGCTGGCGAACGAGGCTACGTTCGAACGCACCCTGTCAGTGAATGGGCACGTTGAGCTCACGGTTTCGACAGGTTCAGGCCACATTCACATCACGAAAGGCTCGGGTGACAAGGTACACATCTTCGGGCGCGTGAAATCGAACTGGGGCGGCAACGAAGACAAGGTGCGCGAGATCGCGGCCAATCCTCCGATCGATCAAACCGGCAACATCATCCGGATCGGCGAGCGGCACGAGAATTATCACAACATCAGCATCGATTACGACATCGAGGCTCCAGCAAACTCATTCCTTCAGGCCAACTCCGGCTCGGGTGATATCCAGGATGACGGTGTGGGCGAAAACGCGAAGCTCGGCACGGGTTCGGGCAGCATTCACGCTGTCGGACTACAGGGCGGGTTCGTCACAAACACCGGCTCGGGCAGCATCTACATTGAGCAGAGCGGCCAAGGAGATGTAAAAGCGCAGACGGGCTCAGGTTCGATCGAGCTGAAGGGTGTGCATGGCGGACTGCGTGCCGAGACCGGATCAGGCACGATCAAGATTTCGGGCACTCCCACGTCGGATTGGAAGCTAGAGACCGGGTCGGGGAGCATTGAGTTCTGGGCCGGCAATGCGGCATTCACGCTGGATGCCTCAACTGGTTCGGGAAGCGTACATACGGATCAAGAGATGGCGGTCCAGGGATCGTTTGACAAGCACCACCTTGTCGGGAAGGTGCGCGGTGGCGGACCGACAGTGCGAATTGAAACCGGCTCGGGCGACATTCGCGTGCATTGAGTTGTGCCAAGGATTTCGCGGCCGGGTCTGGGTGGTCTAGCCGCGAAAGAAGTTCGGAATCCCGCCGATATGACGAATTCGGCGAGATTTAGAAAAGTTCGTTCCTCAGGCGAGGCCTTAGGTGTCATCAGACCGCGATGGCATTTTTTGGAAAGCCTCCTGGGAGGCCTCGCCTGCCTTTTTCCCTCCCCCGCTTCGCTCATTGCACCGTTAGCACTCATCAGGTGCGCTGTGGTTGGTGCAACTCGCCCGCATTCAGCATGCGACCGCCTGAACTTCTCGCTCCCGAGTTGCAGGTAAGATTGAGTTCATCCCACTTCAGGAGAAGGCATATGACGATGACTTTGAAGAACTCTCCTGCTTTCGAGCGCAGTAGTAGGCGCCGCATAGGCTATCCATCCGGAGACAAAAGTGAAACGCGGTCTCCGCATTGTACGGGGCGAAAAGGATTTGCGCGAGAAACTTGGCCGCAAGGATTTGTGTGCCTGTGGTTCCGGGCGGAGCTTTCAAGAGATGCTGCATGAAATCGGGAAGATTTGACGGCAGCAACCACAACTACCTCTTTCCGCGATTGAACGAAGGATGGTGCCAGAACAGAGCCGTGTTCTGGCCCATTACACTGGAAATATGATTCGGGTATTACGTCCTGTGCCTGTGGAGCGGCTGAAGCTGCTGGTGTTTGATCTTGACGGCACCTTGATCGACTCGGCGCAGGATCTTTGCAACAGTGTAAATGCAACGCTTGAGAACTTTGGGCGGCCGTACCTCACGGACGAGATCATTGCGCGCTATATCGGAAATGGGGCGCTGATGCTGGTGCGTCGAGCGTTCGCTGCCGACGACGGCAAAGAGCCGGGTGAGGAGCTGCTCGCCGAAGCATATAAATTCTTCCTCGATTACTATCGCGAACACAAACTGGACTACACGTATGCTTACGAAGGCGTGCTGGAGGCGCTGGACGCTTTACACAGGGTGCATGACCAGGTGGATGCTCCGCAGCGCGCAATG
>Ga0335080_10002691_pt1 | contig 17799 bp, 19 predicted proteins | sample Lox_Sample_34_FD_206720 | JGI IMG/M metagenome (GOLD analysis project Ga0335080, IMG submission 206720) | Soil microbial communities from Loxahatchee National Wildlife Refuge, Florida, United States - Lox_Sample_3.4 | ecosystem: Environmental > Terrestrial > Soil > Wetlands | place: USA...
GTGCATCCGATGGCTTAGACCGCAAAATCCCGAAAATGGAAGCAGGAAATCTGTTTCCAAGGATAGGGCTTTACAACTGTGCAACGCGGTGATCGCAGAAGATAAGTTTAGTGTACATTCCAAATCGGGTCGAGTCAGCCGGTTTTATCGGACGCTGTGCGAGGTCCTTTGGAATGTTAGAATTACCCATCCATGATCGCTTTTGTGCTGCTCCGGGTCTTCCTGATCCTGCTCCTGGTGGCGGCCAACGCATTCTTCGCCGCGGCTGAGTTCGCCCTGGTGAGCCTGCGCGACACCCGTATCCAGCAGCTGATTGAAGCTCACCGCATCGGCGCCCGTACGGTGCAGAAACTGCACCGCAAGCTGGACGAAGTCGTAAATGGCGTCCAGTTGGGCGTCACCCTGACCAGCCTGACCCTGGGTTGGATGGGCGAGCCCACCATGGCCCATATTGTCGAGGGCTTTGTTGGGCAGGTTCCGCACGCCGATATCTATTCGCACGGCATCGCGATCGTTCTCGCCCTGACCCTCATCACCTCTCTGCACGTCATCCTGGGCGAACTCGTACCCAAATCGCTGGCGCTGGAACGGGCCGAGCAAGTGGCGCTGGCCGTTGCCGCCCCCATGGATGTTTTTCTCACCCTCACGCGCCCGTTCATCTACGTGATGAGCCGGGCCGCCGGCTCCGTGCTCCGCATCTTCGGTTCGCGCAAAATCCAGCAAGGATCCGTGCACTCCCCCGACGAATTGAAGCTCATCGTGACCGCCAGCCGCCAGTTTGGGCAGCTCCCCTCCTTCCAGGAAGAGATGATCCTGCATGCGCTCGAACTCGACGACATCGTGGCTCGCGAGGTCATGGTCCCGCGCCCGGACATCTTTTCTTTGCCTTCCGACCTGACCCTGGAAGAAGCGCTCACCCGCGTGGTCGCGGATCAGCACTCGCGGATTCCGGTTTATGATCCGCTGCGCGGTCCGGAGCACATCGTCGGCGTGCTTTATGCCAAGGACCTGATGCGGTGGACGCGGCTGCGGCTCACGGTAAATCCCAGCCCTCCGCTGGCCGCCAGAGTCGCCAGCATGAAGATCAGCCAGATCATGCGAAACGTTCTGGTCGTTCCTGAAACCAAGGTGCTCACAGAGCTTCTCCACGAATTCCGCGAGCGCAAGCGGCATCTGGCGGTGGTGGTCGACGAATTCGGCTCTACTGCGGGCGTCATTACCGTTGAGGACATTCTGGCCCAACTGGTAGGCGAGATCGAAGACGAGTTCGATCTGGCCCCTCCCGAGGAAACGCCTTTGGAAGGATCGACTACTTTGATTCTGGAGGGTTCGGTCAATATTCGCGACCTGGAGTCGGACTACCAGGTCTCGCTGCCCCGCGACGCGGGTTTTGAGACGTTGGCCGGCTTCATGCTGGCGCGTTTGCAAAAAATTCCCCAGGTGGGAGAGGGATTCGAGCACGCAGGCCACCGTTTCACGGTGGAGGAGATGGAAGGCCATCGCATTGCCAAAGTCAAAATCGAGACGCTGATGACCAAGACGGTGGAGCAGGCAAGCTAGGTAGATCTTCCAGAGAGCCGCGTCTCTACCTAAAGCGACCTGACGACCGACGACCGAATGTTGCGCTATATTTCACGCCGCGTGCTGTACACGCTTCCGGTGATCTGGCTGGTGGTGTCGCTGGTCTTCCTGCTGATTCACCTGGTGCCGGGCGATCCCATACTGCAAATGCTGGGCGAGGGGGCTCCGGCCACCGACGTTGCCGGGTTGCGTCATCAATACGGCCTCGATGCGCCACTGGGGCAGCAATACTTGCATTACTGGCGAGGCGTGGTGCACGGCGATCTTGGTCCGTCGCTGCGATTCGGCGAAGGTGTGAGCAGCCTGATTGCGCAACGCTATCCTTATACTTTGCAACTCACCGTGGCGGCGCTGCTGGTGGCTCTGCTGCTGGCCATTCCGGCGGGCGTCTGTTCGGCACAACGGCGCAACCGCTGGGAAGATCGCGCCATCAGCGTGGTCAGCCTCTTCGGACTGTCTTTTCCCAATTTCGCGCTGGGTCCGGTCTTGATTTTGCTCTTCGCCATCAAGCTAGGATGGCTTCCGGTTTCCGGCTCAGGAAGCCTCGCTCATCTGGTGCTTCCGGCGATCACCATGGGAGGTGCGCTGGCGGCAATCCTCACCCGCATGGTGCGCACTTCGATGCTCGAGGAGTTGGGACAGGACTACATCCGCACCGCCCGCGCCAAGGGTCTCCCGGAGCGGACCGTCGTTTACCGCCATGCCCTGCGCAATGCCATGATTCCCGTGCTGACCGTGGTCGGCCTGCAGTTCGGAGCGCTGTTGGCCGGAGCCATCGTAACCGAAACCATTTTTTCCTGGCCCGGTATCGGCCGCCTGACCATCGACGCCATCAGCAAACGAGACTACAACGTCGTCCAGGGATGCATCCTGGCGATCGGACTAACCTACGTCGCGGTAAATTTTCTGACCGATTTGCTGTACTCGGTGGCGAATCCGAGGATTCGGCAGTAGCAACGAGAACCGCAGAGCCTTGCGAGAAGAGATCCCAAGATGGAGACATTGCCAGATGAAGGTAGTTTGTGCTGTTTCTGACGGCAGAGCAACAACATGCAAGGCGGTAAGAGTACTCGGAGCAAGCTCTCGGACCGGAGCGGTTCGCATAGCACTCAGGGAGATCGTGGCGCTGAAACCATCCAAGACAAGGAACTTGTTTCATTCGTAGGTTGCGAACATGTCCACCACCGCCCTCTCGCTTCCTCGCGCCGCACGCCGCAATCTTTTGGCGGTGACCGGGACAGTGCTGGTCGCTATCTTTCTGATCCTCGCTGTATTCGCCCCAAGGATTGCTCCCCAGGACCCGGCGCAGATTGATTTGCCGAATCGGCTGGCGCGTCCTTCGGCCGCGCACTGGTGCGGCACCGACGAACTCGGCCGCGATATCCTCTCCCGCCTCATTTACGGGGCGCGCATCTCGATGCTGGTGGGCAGCTGCGTGGTGGCCACCTCATTGCTCCTTGGCCTGATCATCGGGTCAATCGCCGGCTATTACGGAGGACGCATCGATCGCTTCATCAATATCCTGGTGATGAATGCCTTCCTCTCGTTTCCCGGAATTCTGCTTGCGATTGCCTTCGTCGCTTTCCGCGGTCCAGGCATTTTCAATCTGATATTCGCGCTCTCGCTCGGAGGATGGGTGGGCTATGCCCGCCTGGTGCGCGGGCAGGTGCTGGTCACCCGGGAGCGCGAATATGTGGAGGCAGCCCGCGCATTGGGCGCGGCTGATTCGCGGGTAATCGTTCGCCATATCCTGCCTAACATTATTCAGCCGGTCGTGGTTCAGGCCGCGATTGGCATGGCCGGCGCCATTCTGGCGGAAGCCACCATGAGCTTTCTGGGACTGGGCGTGCCTCCGCCCACCGCCAGCTGGGGCTCCATGCTCAACGATGGCCGGGCACATCTATTCGACGCGCCTCATCTGGTATTATTCCCCGCACTGGCGGTTATGGCGGCCGTGCTCTCATTTAACTTCATCGGCGACGCCCTGCGCGACTATCTTGATCCCCGCTCCCGCCTCGAAGTCGGCCTGTGAATTTCGATCCCGGGTGCGAAGTCTGCGGGATTGCGAGCAGATGCTTTATAAGCCACACATTTATAAAGGGTTATCCGTATCTTGCGACCGGAGCCGCAACATTTCCCGAAACGCCGTGTTTGGAACAGGTGAGCAGGCCAAAAGGAAAGGCCGAGAACAAGAGAGAACACAGAGACCCCTTAGACGAGGACACGAGGACATTATGACGACAAAACTAATCAAGACCATGTTTCTGGGCGCGGCCCTGGCGGCCTTCATTCTGCCGGCAGCAGCACAGAGTACAACCGACAACTCCCCCAGCACGACTAGTAATCCGCCGAGCACCACCACTCCGACTCCTAGCTCCGGCGATACCGAGACTGCGAAGCAGGCTGCTGCTCGGAAGACCAAGCAGCAGGATCGCATCGCCAACGGCGTGGGCGATGGCCAGCTGACGCCCGGCGAGGCTTCGACCCTCGAGCAGCGCGAAAAAGAAATGAACAACGAAGAGAAGCGGATGCGCGCGGCCGACGGCGGCAAGCTGACTGCAGCCGACAAGGCTCAGCTCGACAAGCAGCAGGACCAGATGTCCAAGGCGATCTACAAGCAGAAGCATGACGCCCAGGGTGTGCCGACCGAGGGACAGAAGGGCACCGACAAGAGCTTGGAAGCCCAGCACCGGGATCGTCAGCAAGAGCGCATCGATAAGGGGATCAAGGACGGATCGCTGACCCCGGCCGAAGCCTCTCGCCTGGAGAAGCATCAGGCCCAGATCAGGCAGCAGACCGCCGAGATGCGGTCGCAGGACGGTGGCAAGTTGACCTCCGCTGACAAGCAGCAGATTCAAGCTGAACAGAAGAAGCAGTCTCGCAACATCCACTATCAGAAGCACGACAAACAGCATAAGTAAATTGAGGTCCGAGTGAGCGGCGCCCCCGGAGACGGGGGCGCTTTTTTATTGCTTCCCGCAGCTGGGCGCAGCATCTGGTTGAGAAGCGGAGCAAGGCGGACGCATTCCACTGGAGGCCGGGAAAACATGATCATGCGCATCTGGCGCGGATTTACGCGGGAAGCTGATAAGGACATCTATTTCGAATACATCAAAGAAACCGGCCTCCAAGAGTATGCCTCGATCCCGGGAAACCGCGGGGCTTGGACGCTGCGGCGCGTGCGCGGTGGCAAGGCCGAGTTTCTGGTGATCTCGCTATGGGATTCCTACGATGCCATTCGGATGTTTGCCGGCAATGATTATGAAAAGGCGGTTTACTATCCCGAGGACGACAGATTCCTTCTCGAAAGAGAACCTTATGTGGGGCACTATGAGGTTCTGAGCCGGCTGGGATCCTAACGGGAGCCTGCAGGCCCCAAAACAACCGTGGAAGCCGGGCCTGTTCCCGCGGGCCCCTCTTTTTCTCCATCTTTCCAATTCATTCAAAACAGGCCGGATTTTGCTCTTGACATGTATTGCAAATAGCAATATGATGTTTGCGATTTGCAATATGACGCTCGGCGAGAAAATCCGTTACCTGCGCGAGGTGGAAGGTTCACTGCGCGGTCTGGACCGTCCCTTGACCCAGCAGGAACTGATCCGGGCCATCCGCAAGGAGCTGGGCAAGTCCATCAGCCAGTCGTATCTCTCGCAAATCGAGAGCGGCGCACGGCCGCATATGACACAGTCGACGCGCACCCTGTTGGCGCGCTTTTTCAAGGTGCATCCGGGATTTCTGGTGGATGACCCGGAGGGTTATCACACCGAGCTGGTTTCGGATTTGCGTACGACGGAAGGCAAGCTTGATGTCTGGCTGCTGCAGGGTTCGGAGCGTTTCGCGTCGGATCCCGAGATCAGCGAGGCGCTGCTCAAGGCGGCGCGGGAAAAAGACACGCGCCGCTGTTTTCTGCTGCTGGGCGCGATTCTGGATACGCCGGGCTTGTCCGAGCGGCTGCTGGAAGCGCTGCGTCCGGAGTTAAGCGCCGCCGGGCTGCAGGTCGGAAGGAGGTAGACGCCATGAACTGGGCACATTTCTATCTGGTGTGTTTTGCCGTGGGATTTGCCTTCAGCGCGCTGTCATTTCTGTCGGGTGCGTTGCGAGTACATCTGCACGTGCATTTGCCGCACTGGGGGCACGACGGGGTGGGGCACGTCGCACACCTGCCGGTGGCGGCCCACGGCCCCGTGGCGGTTGGGCCCGCAGCCCCAGTCGCGGTGCAGGGAGCCGCTCAGGCAGCGCTTCCGCCGGCTCAGCCGGTCGCGCAACTCTCGCCGTTCAACCTGGCCACTCTGGCAGCGTTTCTGGCGTGGTTTGGCGGCACAGGCTATCTGCTTACGCGTTACTCCAGCGTGTGGTTTGCATTCGGGTTGCTGATCGCGAGCGGTACCGGCTTGGTGGGCGCAGCGATCGTATTCGGTTTCATCAGCCGCGTGCTGATGTCGGAGGAAGCGCACATGGATCCCGCGGACTACGAAATGGTCGGCGTGCTGGGAAGAATTTCCAGCCCGGTGCGCGCGCAGGGCACAGGGGAGTTGATCTATTCGCAGGCGGGTACGCGGCGGTCCTGCGGCGTGCGCAGCGAGGACGGCAACGCATTGGACAAAGACACTGAAGTTGTGGTCACCCGCTACGAGAAGGGAATTGCCTACGTCCGCCGCTGGGTCGAAATGGCGGGAGAAGAGTGACGCACTGCCGTCGCGAAATTTTTGGTAAGAGGGCGGCTTAACAGAATGGTCACTCGGGATGACGCTCACATGAAAAGGTGCAGTTAGCTTTCTGGAAAGAATTTCCCGGTTTTCGGTTGGGAGCTTGCGGCGAGGAAAACTATGAATCGCTCATGGTTCAAGACATTGGCGTGGTTAATGTGGCTGGCGTTGCCGCTGACCGCGCTGCGCTTCTGGATGGTGTGGGACAGCCTCCCCTTGCGCATGGCCACACACTTCAACGCTGCTGGTCAGGCGAACGGCTGGATGACGCGCGAAGTCTCGCTTGCATTTGCGCTGGGGCTCACGGTCTTCCTGTTAGTCATCTTTACGGTGATCTGCTACATGGCCATCCGGCAGCAGGTGCCCGATCGCGTTTCCTGGTCGATGCTGGGGTTCTTCTATCTGGTCGTAGCCTTCATCTACCACGTCAACAACAGCATCCTTGCTTACAACCTGACCGGCAAGCCGGTGGAGATGAGCCGTTTCCTGATCGCGGTGCCCTTTGTCACCGTGTTGTTCATCGCGATCTATCTCGCCAGTAAGCGCGGGACGGCTTTGCCCGAGGGCCAGATCGTCGCCGAGGAAGTGCACGCGTCATCGCTGTGGGCACTGGTGTTTCTTTTTCCCCTGGCGCTGGAAGTGGTTCTGTTTCGCACGATTCCGGTTCCGGCGGTGCGCGTGGGTACGGGATTGGTAGCGGTACTGATGCTGATTTGCGCGGTGTTTGCTTGGAGCGGATTCCGGTATCGCTTCAGCGCCTCCGGAGTGGAGATTCGCGCCATGGGTCTCCGGCTGCGCTCCATTCCCCAGGCTGAGATTCGTGAATACGGCATCGAGCGTTGGACTGTGCTGCGCGGGTACGGCATTCGCGGCGTCGGCCGCTGCCGCGCTTATGTGTGGGGCAACAAGGTGGTTCACATCAAGACCCAGGACGGAGACGTGTTCCTGGGCCATCGCGAGCCGGAACGGATTATTCGCGATCTGGACGCGATCCGTTCGTTCGCGCATTGATCAAGTTTGGTTCGATTTTTGAGAGGAGGCGATATGTTCGGGTCGATGGAGTTCTGGATTTTGATTGGACTGATGGTTCTGGCCGTGATGTTTCTGATGACTGCATTCGCTCAGCTCTACCGCAAAGCTGGGCCCCACGAAGCATTGGTGGTTTACGGATTCGGCGGCACGCGGGTGGTGAAGGGACACGGAGCGGTGGTGCTTCCCATGGTGCAGGTTTGCCGCGTACTGTCGCTGGAGTTGATGTCGTTTGACGTAGCGCCGCAGCAGGATCTCTACACCAAGCAAGGGGTTGCGGTAACGGTGGAGGCGGTGGCGCAGATCAAGGTGAAGTCGGATGTGGAGTCGATTCTCACCGCGTCAGAGCAGTTCCTCACCAAAACACCGCAGGAGCGCGAAGGTCTGATCCGCCTGGTTATGGAAGGCCATCTGCGCGGCATCATTGGCCAGTTAACGGTGGAGGAAATCGTCAAGCAGCCGGAAATGGTCTCCGACCGTATGCGCTCGACTTGCGCGGAAGACATGAACAAGATGGGGCTGGAAGTAATTTCCTTCACCATCAAGGAAGTGCGCGACAAGAACGAATACATCACCAACATGGGCAAGCCGGACGTAGCGCGAATCAAGCGCGATGCGGACGTGGCTTCTGCCGAAGCTGATCGCGATACGGCTATACGGCGCGCGCTTGCAACCCGTGAGGCTGCGGTCGCCAAGGCCCAGGCCGATCAGGAGCGGGTGCTGGCGGAAACGCTTTCCATGGCAAAACAGGCGGAGGCGACTCGCGATCTGGAAATCAAGAAAGCCCAGTACCTCGAAGTCACCAAAAAGCAACAGGCGCAGGCCGACAAGGCCTACGACATACAAACCAACATCATGCAGCAGCAGGTTGTCGCTGAGCAGGTGAAGGTGCAGCAGGTGGAGAAAGAGCAACAGGTGAAGGTGCAGGAGGCCGAAATCAATCGCCGCGAGAAAGAATTGATCGCGACCGTGCTGAAGCAGGCCGAGATCGAGCGTCAGCGCATCGAGACGCTGGCGGCGGCCGAGAGGCAACGGCTGATGACGGAAGCGGAGGGCCGGGCGTCGTCGATTCGAGCGCAGGGCGAAGCCGAAGCCGAAATCATCTTCAAGAAAGGGGAAGCCGAGGCCAAAGCGATGAATGTGAAAGCCGAGGCTTACCAGGAGTACAACCAGGCCGCGGTGATCGACAAGCTGTTCACCGGTTTGCCGGAAGTGGTGAAGGCGCTGGCCAGTCCGTTGGCCAACGTGGACAAGATCACCATCGTTTCCACCGGCAACGGCGATTCCGCCGGAATGAACAAGATCACCGGCGACCTCACCAAGATGGCGGCTCAGGTGCCCGCGCTGTTTGAGACGCTGTCGGGCTTGAACCTGAATGAGTTGTTCGGCAAGGTGCGCCGCATCGGCGCCGAGCCAAGCAAACCCGAGGTGCTGCCGCCTGCGGACGCCGCGCCGCTCGCGCCAGCGTCGAAGTAAATGCTGATGGGGGACGGGCGTTCCGGCCCGTCCTGCCGTGAGTCACGAGGCGAAAATGAAAAGACCATCCATGCAAATCGGGCTGGGGATAGCGCTGGGAGCGGGGATCGGAGCCGCAATGGCCATTGCTCTCGGCAGTGGCGGCCTGTGGCTGGCGATCGGCATCGCCATCGGAGTAGCCGTAGGAGCCAGCATGTCCCGCAAGAACCAGAAACTGAAAGCTGATAGCTGAAAGGAGTTCACCATGGCATTACTAGAGAGAGTTGCGACGTTGGTTCGGGCCAATCTGAACGACCTGATCGACAAGGCCGAAGACCCGGAAAAAATGATCAAGCAGGTGATCCTCGACATGCAGAACCAGCTTCTGCAGGTCAAGACGCAGGTAGCGATTGCTATCGCCGACCAGCATCTGCTGGAAAAGAAACAGAAAGAAAACGAGGACAAGGTGGCGGAATGGATACACAAAGCCGAACTTTCCGTCGACAAAAAACAGGACGACCTCGCCCGCGCCTCGCTGCAGCGCGGCGAAAGCTACCGCGAACTGGGCGAAAGTTTTGCTCAGCAGGTGATCGACCAGAAGGCCCAGGTCGAAAACCTGAAGCTTGCCCTGCGCCAGCTGGAGCAGAAGCTCACCGAAGCCAAGGGCAAAGCTGATTTGCTGTTAGCCCAGCACCGCCGCGCCCGCGCGGTAGGCAAAGCCAGCGACGCCAAACTCGCCGCCGGTAACGGCTCTAGCGCCAACGCCTTCGACCGCATGAAGCGCAAAGTTGTCCACTCCGAGGCTCTGAGCCAGGCCAAGTCGGAAATTGCCGTCGACGATATGGAAGATCGTCTGGCCGCGCTCGAGAAAGAAGACCGCATCGAGCAGTTGCTGGCGGAGCTGAAGACCAAGCGGGGGGCGTAGCCCAGTGTGCGGCGGACACTCCTGTCCGCCGTTCGGCCTGTGTCTGAAGGAGGAGGTGCATCTCAAACATAGTTTGGGAATCCGTGCGTTCGGCTTGTTGACGGCTCTGACTGGGCGACGGCTGATGCAACGAGGTATTCTTGAGTACAACGGCCGCTATTCTCTGATCGTTTATTGGTCTGGTGGCTCTCGGGTTGTCCTTAATGTGGACTGACGTTCCTGCCGCCGGGATCGGTCGTGAATTGGATCATGAGAAGTAAGAAAGGCCATTAAGGGTCTCATGCAGAAAGTCTTCCATTTCGATTCCGATTCCGCTCCCTACGTCGCGGATGCGGCCGTTCTCTGCTGCTTTGACCACCGCATCAACACGGCCGCGCAGAAGTTTCTCAAGCGAACCGGAATTCTGCGTCCCGACTGGATCATCGTGGCCGGCGGCGCCAAGACCCTGGCCTCGCCGCGCAACGACTTCGAGCAGGATTTCATCCTGGAGCAGATCCGCATGTCGATTCGCTTGCACCAGACTAAACGCGTGCTACTGACCTGCCATTCCGATTGCGCGACGTATGGTGGTTTGGCTGCCTACGGCGGCGATCGCGGAAAAGAGCAGGAGCATCACGTGCGAGAACTGAGGCGTGCCGCGGAGCTGGTAAAAAATTCGTTTCCCGAAGTCGAAGTCGCCTGCTACTTCATCAACTTCGAAGGAGTGTGGGAGGCAGATCCGGAGAAGGCCAGTTCGGATCGCCCCACAGGAGCCCCACCCACGAGTCGTTGATCAGGCGATTGCCCGACTACGCCCGCGTCCAGTCCTCAACCCTCAATCCCTTTACCCGCCGGAAGACGCGGTCGTGGGTGACCAGCACGGTCTCCGCAGCTAGGGCATGAGCTGCGATCATGATGTCCAGATTGCCCATCGGCGCGCCCTCCCCTGCCAGCGCGCTGCGGATACGGGCATACTGATGCGCTGCCGCGGAATCCCAGGGCAATATCTCTACCCGGATCAGGAACTCCTCCACCGCCAGCTCTAACCGCGCCGCCTCGAGCTTTTTTGCCACACCAAAGCGTAACTCAGCCTCGGTCACGACCGAAATCCCCACCTCGGCCATCGGCACTTTGACCAGGTGCTCGCGCACAAGTGGGGGATTGCCTTTGATGATGTAGCTGGAGATATTCGTGTCGAGCAGGTAGTGTACCGCCATTAGAACAACTTCCGCTTCTGCGCAGGAAGATCCTTGCGATTGGCCAGGAAATCACCCGGTACTTCAATCGTCTTCATTAGATCGAAGAACGTATCCCACGATTCCGGGCGGCGCGAAAGAATGACCTCGCCGCCGGGCGCCCGGCGAATGAAGACCTCGGATCCTTCGAAGCGGTATTCCGCGGGCAGGCGCACGGCTTGGCTGCGCCCATTGCGGAAGAGTTTCGCAGTATGGGACATAAGGGCCTCCGAGAACGATATATATCATGATAGATCACACTCCGAACTATATCAAGATATATATCAAGGCGAACGGCGAGTCCCGCGCTGCTGCGCCTTACTCGTTACCAATCAATCACTTGCCGGTTTGGAGAATGCTCCACGCGGAACACTTCGTACCCTCGTTACGCGCTCGCTTTATCGATTAGCGGAAGCACGTCCTCAGTCTTGGACGCTCCGGTATCCAGTTCCAGTTGTTCTTGCCCGCTGAGCACAGTCACTTTGCCGCGGTAGGTCTTGAGATGCCGTTGCGCCGTTTCGAACGCTTCTTGCGCCTTGTTCAGGCTCTTGCCAACGTTCTCGAACTGATTCTGGAAATAGTCGAACGACTTCTGTGCTTTCGCCAGTTCCTGCTGGCTCTTCTCGAAGCGACTGGCGACCTCGTACCATTTGTGGACCAGGGCAATGGTCTGCAAGGTCATCAGCAGGGTGTTAGGCGAGACCGGAAACACGTGCTGCTGGTTCAGCCAATCGGCCAGATCGCGGTTGCGAACCGCTTCCATGTAGAGGGTTTCGCTGGGCAGATACATCAGGGCAATGTCGGTGGTGCCATTTTCCGGCTGGATATAGGTCCGGATGCGCTTGGCTTCCGCCTTCATGACGCGGACAAACTCGTGGCGGGCTTCTTCGATCTCGGCCGCGTTATCGCTTTCAAACAACGCCAGTACGGACTCGCGGGGAAACTTGGCGTCGATGGGCAGGCGGCGGTCGGGAAACTGGATGACGGCGTCGGCCCGGCCGCCACCTTCGCCCGGCGAGGATTGGATCTCGAACATGTGCGCCGGCAGGAAGTCCGCAAGCAGTCTCTCCAGGCTGGCTTCGCCGAACTTACCCCGCAGGTGCGGCAGCTTCAGTAGATTGTTAAGGTCGTTGATGGAGTGCCCCAGGGTGCTCACCTCGCGCAGTTGTTCCTCGGCGTTCTTCAAGTGCTGCTGCACTTTTTCGAACTGCGCAAAGCCTTCCTTGATGTTCTGATCGAGTTTTTCCTGTACCTGCTCAGTCATGGACATCAGGCGCGCATCGACCCGGTCGCGAATCGCTTCCAGATTCTGCGCGGTTTTCTGATTCAACCCATCGAATTCGGTTTTGAGCTGGGCAGTGGTCAATGCCAGCGAGTTGGTCAATTCCTGTCGCGATTCGGCGATCCCGGCATTCTGCTCCTGGCGGCCCGCGCTAAGCTGCTGCTCCACAGAGTTACGAATAGCCTGGAAGCCGTCGCCCAAACGGTCAGTGACCTGTTGCCGCAAATCGCCCTTGGTTTGCTCCAGGCGGGTGGCCATATCGGCTGTCGCGCTGGCGAATTGAGTCGACAGCGACGCCGCTTGCCTCGCAAGTTGTTCCAGCGCCTGCGTTTGCAAAGCCGTGCCGGACGCGCGTTTTAGCACAAGCATGACCAGTAACAGAAGTACAACGTTGCCAACGACCAGCGCTGCCAGCAGAAATGTCCCCATTGTAATCGTGTCCAACTGAATTCTATTGGGTAGGCTACCGATAAGAAAGTAGAAGTTTACGGCTCTCCCAGGGCCTGCAGCGTAGGCAGACAACTTACGATGCTTACGGCTCTCATACTGGTTTTAGCATGCGCCTCCCCTGCAAGTTCGACCTCCCCGGCCGACGCTTCCCCCGCCGTTGCCAGCGTGGCTGCCAGACCGGATACTGTGGCTCCGGAAGCGGCTTCGGTGGGTCACGATGCTGCGGCTGAGCAGGAACTGCTCGATTTGGCCAACGCCGCGCGCGCCCATGCCGGTCTTCCCCCCTTGAGAGTGGATGAAGGAATAGCCGAGGCGGCGCGTGAGCACGCCGAAGAGCTGGCCCGAGAGAATCAGCTCTCGCATCAGTTTGCTGGCGAGCCCCCGCTGAAGCAGCGGCTGGCCAGGAGCCCGTTGCAACTCGACCGCACGGGCGAAAACGTCGCCTATGACGTCGGAGTAGAACAGGCGCATGAAGGCCTGATGCATTCGCCGCCGCACCGCGCCAATTTGCTCAATACGTCCTACAACGTCGCAGGATTTGCGGTGGTGCACGAAGGCCGCCGTCTCTACGTGGTACAGGACTTCGCTCACGGAGTGCCTCCGCGCAGCGCCGATCAGGCCGAAAAAGTCACCATCGAGGTTGTCAAGCGGATGCGGGCGCAAGGCGGACAGAGCAAGATGTCACAGTTGCAGGCGCGCCATTCCGACGATCTGCAGGAAGCCGCCTGCTCCATGGCACAACAGGATCGTCTCGAAACCCACTCGCTCACCCGTTTTAGTCGTCCACGCTACATCCTGAGCTACGCGACCATGCAACCAGAAGTGCTCGCGCCCAGCGCAACCAAAGCGGTCGAAGACGGCCGAGTGCGCAGCTTTTCTCTCGGTGTCTGTTTCGCGCGTACGCCGACCTATCCTACCGGCACGTACTGGATCGCGATGCTGTTCTACTAAATCCGCCATCCACATCTTGTTTCGCAACCCTGTGCTAACCTGCTCTCAGAGCATGGCTTCCCTGGGAAAAGTTGTGATTGGCACGGCTGGCTGGTCGTACAAAGACTGGGAAGGGATTTTCTATCCTTACGGAATGCAGCGCCAGAAGCGGCATCCGCTGGAGTACCTGGCACAATTCTTCGACGTGGTCGAGATCAATACGTCGTTCTACGGACACATCAAGCCGGAGTTGGCTCGGCTCTGGTGCCGCAAAGTGGAGCCGGTGAATCCGGGATTTGTTTTCACCGCCAAACTTCACCGCTCGTTTACCCACTCGCCGCTGGCAGTCATGGAGCCGACGTCTGCCGCCACCATCAAACCAACTGATGAAGACGAGGCACGGGCCCGCGAGGGTCTGGATGTGCTCGCGTCGGCCGGACGCCTGGGCGCGCTGCTAGTTCAATTTCCGGTCTCGTTCAAGAACACCTCGCTGAATCGCGAATATCTGGAACAACTGTTGCGGCAGTTCATTGAATATCCCCGGGTGGTTGAGGTGCGGCACTCGAGCTGGAACAATTCTGAAACCCTGGCCTACTTCACACGGCAAAACGTCGGATTCTGCAACATCGATCAGCCTTTGATCGGACGCTCGCTCGAACCGACCGAGCACGTTACCGCTGCTATCGGCTATGTGCGCCTGCACGGCCGCAACTACGATGAGTGGTTCGAGGCCGAGCGCGGAGAAGATCGCTATAACTATCTCTACTGCCATGACGAACTCGGAGCGTGGAAGCTCAAGATCGAAAACATCGCGCGCAGCGCTGAAAGGACCTTCGTGGTTGCCAACAATCACTTCGAAGCGAAAGGCGCAGTCAACGCTTTGCAACTCCGCCACATGCTCACCGGAGAGCGGGTGAAGGCGCCGGAGTTGCTGATCAAGCACTACGCCGAACTCGACAAGATCGCCGATCCCGTCCCGGACATTACCGATCCCAATCTGCCGCTGCTGGCGTAACGCCGCACCGTTTACTCTTCACCAGCCGAGCGTCATCCCGAAGCGCGGCGCTTTCTTCAGCCGCGCGAGGGATCTGGCGCGTACCGTCGCGAGACTGAAAACCTGGGGCCTCGCCGCTTCACGCCAGATCCCTCAGCCGGTTGCACTGCGCCGGCTTTCGGGATGACGCTCGGTAGGATCAGGTCCCTCCGCACACGTAAACCAGTCTTTTCCAGCAGCGAACCTCAGCGGCTAAAGCCGCACCCTTTCAAGGCAATCTCGCGAACGCCCTGGGCCTTGGCCTTTCGTCACACTTTTCATGGAACCTTTTGCGGCGGCGTGCGTATCTATCAGTGTGACGACGAGGTGAGACCGGAACTAACCTTCCGCTGGCTGCCGCGTCCAATACGGTAAGAGGAGAATGGTTTATGGATGCCAAGTACAACTTCATCATCGATAGCATGAGCTGGCGGATCGCGCTGAATGTCGCCGGATTCGCTACCTGGCTGGCTGCCTGTGTGGTACTGCTCCGCATCGCCGCGTAATTCGTGGCGCCTCAGCCGTAACCACCAAACAATTTCTCAAGAGCGAAAAGGGCTTCCGCTGCGGGGAAAAATTGCCCCGAGGAGGGGAGGCCCTTTGAGTTTCGCATGAAACGGCCTTGCACATCTTGTTGCGCAGTGTAGGGTGCCTGGGATGGGTTGAATCGACGCCTTTGGAGGGCGCGCCCTCTAGCCGCATAGCGGTGGAATCTGTTAGCCCAGCGCGTAAGCGCTGGGTCGGGGATGTCCTGAGGGAAAAGCCCCCTTCAGGGGGCGGCACCAGCGCGGCTCGAGTCCGGCACGGTTTCAGTTTCTCAGAAAACGAAGCGCTCGCCTGTGCCGACTGTCACCACAAGTTGCCGAATGGCACTTAATGCAGCCGGATGCGCTGGCAAGGCCCTTCGCCGCATCGCCCGACTTCAGAACGCGAAAAGCCGACTGGAGCGAAGGCTACGCCCAACACGTTGCGACCTATGCCTTTTCCGGGGTATCTCGGTGTTCACAAGAGATGCGTCGTGAAGGCACCCTTCTAGGGCGTTATCTTAAAAATGACGCCATAACCGTGTCCACCCACGTTGGTTGAACCATACAGATTGCCAGTTTTGTCCAAAGTCAGGCCACCAAACGGAGACTCACCGTCCTTGCCCTTAAAAGTGTGAAGCCTGGTGAACTTCCAACTTCCGTTAGGGTTGGGCGAGAGTTCGAACGCGGTGCCAACTCCCCGGCCACCATCCCGGTTCGTGCCGTATAGATTACCCGCCTCGTCCAGAACCAAACTGGCCACGGGATGTGTGCCGCCGGCGCCCCTGAAGGCCCGCAATCTAGTGAATTTCCAGCTTCCGTCTCGCTTCGGCGTAAGCTTGAAGGCGACACCTCCGCAACCAAGTGACCAAGGATCGCAGCCCTTGGGAACGCCACCGCTGGTTGTCGTGCCGTACAGAACTCCGTTTGCATCCAGAGCTAAACCTCCATAAACGATTCCTCCGTCCCCACCTCCCGTGAAACCATGAAGCACACTCTCTGCCCAACTTCCATCAGGCTGTGCCGTCAGTTTGAATACGATGCCAAGTGTGAAAGTTGTGGCAAACGCTGTCGTGCCATAAAGGTTACCTTCACCATCCAAAATCACACCAGAGTAAGGCCCGCATCCATCACCAGATTTTGTGCCGAACGAATGGACTCTTGTATAGGTCCACCTGCCTTTTGGGTCAGGTGAAAGTCTGAACGCGGTGCCGCATCCGACTGGACCACCATCGTAGGTGGTGCCGTAAAGATTGCCGGATGAGTCGAGGACTAGCCCAGCAAAAGAGTACTGACCATCCTCGCCGTTACCAAAATTCCACAATACTGTGTGCGTCCAACTTCCGTCCGGGTTTGGCGTCAGTTCAAAAACCGTTCCGAAATTTGCTGTTCCCCCATGCAATGTAGTGCCATAGAGGTTGCCCGCCTGATCGAAGATCAATGGAGCGTATGTGTTTGCGCCGTCGCTACCGCCCTGGAACGCGTATATGATTTTCTCGGACCAGCTTCCGTCCGGATTCGGAGACAACATATAAACAGTGCCGCAAGCGCCGCCATCACAAAGGTTGCTCTTATTTCCGCCCGTGTAGGTCGTACCGTACAAATTCCCTGCAGCGTCCACAATCGGAGCGGAACCGGGTTTTATTCCATCTCCCTCGAGACCTTTGAGCTTGCGCAGCGCCTCGTAGTTTACTGCCGCAGCCGTTGAGGTCATGAACAATGTGGATGCGAAGACGGCCAGGGTTATAGCGATCAGGGTTGAAATTTGTCTGTGACTCATCGCACACTCCTTTTACGAGTGATAGGCAGATACTAACCCCAAATCCCACCCGCATTAACTACATGATCCAAATAATTTGACTGCGCAGCCCAAGCGAATCGATGCAAGCTAAGCTCTAGATGTCACTTCCACCCTCGCCGCGTAATGCGAATCCACATACTCATCGAGTATCTGAATGAACTCCGCCACGATGTGATCGCCCTTCAGCGTGGTGAACAGGCGGCCGTCGACGTAGACCGGGGCTTTGGGCTCTTCGAAGGTTCCGGGGAGGGAGATGCCGAGGCTGGCGTGCTTGGATTCTCCAGGGCCGTTGACCACGCAGCCCATCACCGCGACTTTCATTTCTTCGACGCCGGTGTGGGTTTCCTTCCAGCGCGGCATCTGCTCGCGCAGGTAGGTTTGAATCTGGTCCGCCATTTCCTGGAAGAAGGTACTGGTAGTGCGTCCGCAGCCGGGGCAGGCAGTGACCTGCGGGGTGAAGCTGCGAATGCCCATGGATTGAAGAATCTGCTGAGCGACGCGAACTTCTTCGGTGCGGTCGCCGCCGGGCGCGGGCGTAAGCGAGACGCGTATGGTGTCGCCGATGCCTTCCTGCAAGAGCACCGAGAGTGCTGCCGATGAGGCCACGATTCCTTTGGCACCCATGCCGGCTTCGGTTAGTCCGAGATGCAGCGGATACTGGCACCGGGCCGCGAGCCTGCGGTAGACGTCGATCAGGTCTTGAACCCCGCTTACTTTGGCGCTGAGGATGATCTGGTCGGAACGCAGGCCGTACTTCTCCGCCATGGCCGCCGAATCCAACGCGCTTATGACCAAGGCTTCCATGGTCACTTCACGCGCGTCTTTCGGCTCGGAGAGCTTCGAGTTCTCGTCCATCATGCGAGTGAGCA
>Ga0335080_10002692_pt1 | contig 17799 bp, 20 predicted proteins | sample Lox_Sample_34_FD_206720 | JGI IMG/M metagenome (GOLD analysis project Ga0335080, IMG submission 206720) | Soil microbial communities from Loxahatchee National Wildlife Refuge, Florida, United States - Lox_Sample_3.4 | ecosystem: Environmental > Terrestrial > Soil > Wetlands | place: USA...
CGCGTCCGCCGCTATCGCGCGTCGGGCGCGGCGCCGTTCGTCGAGGTGAACTGCACGAAGGACTACCCGGGAGGCTGGGCGCACTACGAGCTCTTCGAGGACGGCAGCTTCCGGCAGGAGGTGCGCCGCACGGCGAGCCCGCGCGCGCTGGCGCATTCGACCCGCTGCCGCGAGTGCTTCCGGGGCTTCTATCGGGACTTCGCGCTCGGCTCGCTCGAGGAGCGGAGCTTCGTCGCGGGTGGCTGACCTCGACCCGACCGCGGCGTCTGCGAGCGCATTGGCCCGCGCCGTTCGCGAGCGCCGCGTGTCGTCGGCCGAGCTGGTCGACGCCTGCCTGGCGCGCATCGAGCGCGTCAACCCCGCGCTGAACGCGGTCGTGGCGGTGTGTCCGGAGCGGGCGCGCCGCGAGGCCGAGGTCGCCGACGCCGAGGTCGCGCGCGGCGCCCTGCGCGGCCCGCTGCACGGCGTGCCGATCACGATCAAGGACTCGCTCGACGTCGCCGGGCTGGTGTCGACCTGGGGCACGCGCGGGCGCGCGGGCTTCGTGCCCGCGGCGGACGCGACGGTGGTCGCACGGCTGCGCGCTGCCGGCGCGATCGCGCTCGGGAAGACCAACACGCCCGAGCTGACGATGGGGTTCGAGACGAACAACCGGGTCTACGGTCGCACCCGCAACCCGTACGATCCGGCGCGCACGCCGGGCGGCAGCAGCGGGGGCGCCGCGGCCATCGTTGCGGCCGGCGGCGCGCCGCTGGACCTCGGGAGCGACACGGGCGGCAGCATCCGGCTGCCGGCGCACTTCTGCGGTGTCGCCGGCCTGCGCCCCACCAGCGGGCGCGTCCCGCGCACCGGTCACGCGATCGGGCCCGGAGGCGCCGCCGACGCGCTGACGCAGATCGGCCCGATCGCGCGGCGGGTCGAGGACCTCGCGTTGGCGCTGCGGCTGATCGCCGGACCGGACGGGTGCGATCCCTTCGTCGCACCGGTTCTGCTCGGCGATCCGACCGGCGTCGAGCTCTCGGGCCTGCGCGTGGCGCTCCTGGTCGACAACGGGATCGCCACGCCGGATCCCGCCGTGGAGGCCGCCGTGCGCGCGGCCGCCGGCGCCCTCGAGGAGGCGGGCGCGCGCGTCGAGGAGCAGCGGCCACCCGGCATCGAGGAGACGCTCGATCTCTTCATGCGCGTGTTCGTGATCGACGGCGGCGCGGACATCCGCCAGCTCCTCGCGCGATGCGGCACGGCGCTCGAGGAGAGCTCTCTCGCCGGCCTCGCCCAGCTCCCGGCGCCGTCGGGCGACGAGCGGGTGCGGATCGTCGAGCGCTGGGACGCCCTCCGCGCGCGGCTCCTCGCGTGGACGCAGGACCGGGATCTCGTCGTCTCGCCGGCGAACGCGCACGCCGCGCTCCGGCACGGCGAGAGCGACGCGCGCATGCCGGCCTTCAGCTACACCATGACGTGGAACCTCGCGGGCTGGCCTTGTGTCGTGGTGCGCGCAGGCTCGTCGCCCGAAGGACTGCCGGTCGGCGCGCAGCTGGTGGCGCCGCCCTGGCGCGAGGACGTGGCCCTGGCTGCCGCCGCGCGTGTGGAGGCGGCCCTCGGCGGCTGGCGGCCGCCCGCGGACGGGCCGGCATGAGCCCGCTCGCGCGGCTCTCGCTCTGGGCGATGGGCGGGTTCTATCTGATCGCGGGTCTCAACCACTTTCGAGATCCGTCGTTCTATCTGCCGATGATGCCGGCGTACCTCCCGGCCCACCGGGAGCTGGTGGAGCTCTCCGGGGTTGCCGAGTTCGCGCTCGGGCTCGCGCTGCTGGTGGTCGGCGCCGCGGCTCCGCGGCTGCGCCGCGCGGCCGCTTGGGGCGTGATCGCGCTGCTGCTGGCGATCTTCCCCGCGAACCTCCACGTCGCCCTGCACGACGTCCCGATCGGCGGGCGCAGCGAGGGCCTCGGCGTCTGGAACTGGGTGCGGCTTCCTTTCCAGGCCGTGCTGATCGCCTGGGCGTGGCTCTACACGCGGCGCCCACCGGCGCAGGGACCCAGCCCGCGCGCCCTGCGCGGTGCACCGGCCGAGCCGGCGGCGGAATGAGCGAGCGCTTCGTCGTCGTAACCGGCGCGTCGACTGGCATCGGGCGCACCACGGCGCTCGGCCTCGACCGCGAGGGCTATCGCGTGTTCGCCGGCGTGCGGCGCGCGCAGGACGCCGCCGCGCTCAAGGCCGACGCCTCCCCGCGCCTGACGCCGCTCTCGCTCGACGTGACCGACGCCGCGAGCCGCGAGGCGGCGGTGCGACGGGTCGCGGAGGCGGCCGGCGGGGAGGGGCTCCACGGCCTCGTCAACAACGCGGGCATCGTCGTCGCCAGTCCGGTCGAATTCCTCGATCTCGGCGCGCTGCGGCGGCAGCTCGAGGTGAACGTGGTGGGCCTGGTCGCCGTGACGCAGGCGTTCCTCCCGCTGCTGCGCGCGGCCCGCGGGCGAATCGTGCACATCGGCTCCTCGAGCGGCTACATCGCCGCGCCGCTGATGGCGCCCTATTCCGCATCGAAGTATGCCGTCGAGGCCATCGCCGACGCGATGCGCCGCGAGCTGGCAGGCTCGGGTGTCGCCGTATCCCTGGTCGAGCCCGGGGCGATCGCGACCCCGATCTGGGACAAGGGTGTCGAGATGGGCGACGAGCTGGTGAGGACACTCCCGCCGCAGGCCATCGACCTCTACGGCGAGCGCATCGAGCGACTCCGGGCCTACGCGCGGAAGGCGCCCGCGCAGGCGATCCCGCCCGAGCGCGTCGCCGAGGCCGTGCGCCACGCCCTCGCGGCGCCGCGCCCTCGCACGCGCTATCGGGTGGGCGCCGACGCCAGGAGCGGCTGGTGGCTCTCGCGCCTGCTTCCCGATCGAGCCATGGACTGGCTGCTCGAGCGCCTGACGCGGGCCTAGGCGGCCCTTCGCACCGCGTCGTCGATCGCGCGCGGGAGCGCGCTGGCGATGAGATCGATCTCCTCCGGCTCGATCGTGAAGGGCGGCCCGAGCACGAGGACGTCGCGCGCGGCGCCCGACCCACCCGGGTAGAAGAAGACGCCGTGTCCGAGGCCGGCCCCGACCGCGCGTGCGGTGACGTGCGCCTCGCTCGGGAACGGCTCGCGCGTGGCGCGGTCGCGCACCAGCTCGACGCCGATCAGGAGCCCGAGGCCCCTCACCTCGGCGACATGCGGATGCGTTGCGAGCGCCTCGCGCAGCCGCCCCAGCAGCTCCTCGCCGACGCGCGCCGCGCGCTCGACGAGCGCCTCCCGCTCGAGGATGTCGAGCACGGCGAGGGAGGCGGCACAGGCCGCCGGGTGGGCGCCGTAGGTGAAGAACATGAAGTCGTCCCCGCGCGCGGCGATCGGAGCCATCACCTCCTCGCGCGCGAACACGCCACCCATCGGCGCGTAGCCGCCCGTGAGCCCCTTGCCGCCGACCAGGATGTCGGGCACGACGCCCCAGTGATCGACGGCAAAGCGCCGCCCCGTGCGCCCGAAGCCGGTCATCACCTCGTCGGCGATCAGGAGGACGCCGTGCCGGCGGCAGATCTCGGCCAGGCGCGGCCAGTAGTCGTCGGGTGGCACGAGCGCGCCCGCCGTCGAGCCGACCACCGGCTCCGCGATCACCGCCGCCACGCTCTCGGGTCCTTCGGCGACGATCCGCTCCTCGATCGCGTCCACGCACGCGACGCCGCAGCCGGGGCGCTCGAGGCCGAGCGGGCAGCGCAGGCAGTAGCACGCCGGCGCCTTCGGGAGATCGAGCAGGAGCGGGTCGAGGCCCGCGCGGCGCTTGGCGTGTGCGCCGACCGCGAGCGCCGCGAGCGTGGCGCCGTGATACGAGAGGTCGCGCCCCAGGATCTTCCAGCGCTCCGCGTGCCCCGCCGCGACGTGGTGTTGGCGTGCGAGGCGGATGGCGGCGTCGACCGACTCGGAGCCGCCGCTGGTGAGCGCGACCCGCGAGAGCCCCGGCGGCAGCCAGCGGTCGACGAGGCGCTCCACCAGCGCGACACGTTCCTCGGTGGCGAAGGGCGGCACGACGTAGTCGATGCGCTGGAGCGTGCTCGCCATCGCCCGAGCCACCTCGGCCCGCCCGTGCCCGACGTTGGCGACGATCGCGCCTCCCGCGGCGTCGAGGATGCGCCGGCCGTCGGGGAGGATCAGCCACGCGCCCTCGGTACGCGCCACCGCCAGCGGTGCCGCGGCGCCGGGCACGAAGGCGAAGCGGCGGGCGCGCCCCGGGTCCGCGGCAGCGTGGGTGACGGGACCGGCCACGGCGCGGCATGATAGCGACGGCCTGCGGGGCCGGCGGGGAGGACCGGATTGAGCGAGGGCACGGCGCGGCGGCGGCAGCTGGTGGAGCGGGTCCCGCTGTTCGCGCGGCTCGCCCCGGCCCAGCTCGACACGCTGACCAGCGTCACCACGACCCGCCGGCTCGCGGCGCGCGAGGAGCTGTTCCACAAGGGCGACCCGGCGGCGCAGGTCTACGTCGTCGCGAGCGGCCGTCTCAAGGTCGCGACCACGTCGACCCGCGGCGACGACGTGACCTTCAACCTGCTCGGCGAGGGCGAGGTCGTGGGCGAGCTCCCGCTGCTCACTGGCGGGCGCCGAACCGGAACGGTGTCGGCTCTCGAGCCGAGCGAGCTGCTCGTGCTCGAGCGGCGCGACTTCCTGCGCTTCCTGCGCGAGCAGCCCGAGGCTGCGAGCGCGCTGCTGGTCGTGCTGGCGGAGCGCCTGGTGCGCATCAGCGAGTTCGTCGAGGACACCATCTTCCTGAAGCTGCCGGCGCGCCTGGCGAAGAAGCTCCTGCACCTCGCCGAGAGCTACGGCGAGGAGGGCCAGGATGGCACGCTGCTCCAGCTCCGGCTCTCGCAGGGAGAGCTGGCGGACCTGGTCGGCGCCAGCCGCGAGAGCATCAACAAGCAGATCCGCGCCTGGACGGAGGAGGGCGTGGTGCGCATGGAGCGCGGCTCGATCACGATCCTGCGCCGCGCGACCCTCGAGCAGCTCGCGGGGCTGGTCGCGACCTAGAATGCGTCCTGCCGAGCGCCTCGGGCTTGGCGGACGGGCGCGGGCGCGATACCCACCGGCCCCGTGCGTGCCCTCCTGCTGGCGCTCCTTCTCGTCGTCCCCGGTCTCGCCCATGCCGGCGAGGTGGAGCTTCCCGCTGGCGACGAGGTGGTGCGGCGCGTGAACCAGCGCGATGACGGCCGCTGGGTCTCGCGGACGATGGCCATGGAGCTGACGGAGAAGGACGGCTCCGTGCGCGCTCGCCTCACGCGCTCGTTCCGCCGCGACTTCGGCGACGGGCGCCGCTCGGTGGTCTTCTTCGAGGACCCGCCGAACCTGAAGGGCACGGCGCTCCTGAGCTTCGACTACGCGGAGCCGAAGCGGCAGGACGACCAGTGGCTCTACCTCCCCGAGCTGCGCCGCTCGCGCCGGATCGCGACCTCCGAGCGCGGGCGCGCCTTCCTCGGCACCGACTTCTCCTACGACGACATGCGCAAGGAGACCAAGCTCAGCCCCTACGACTACCGCTGGCGGACGGTCGGGACGGAGGAGGTCGACGGGCGGCCCTGCTGGGTGCTGGAGGCCACCGCGGTGGACGACGCCACCGCGCGCGAGCTGGGCTACGGGCGGCTCCGCGTGCGCATCGACGCCGAGCTCTGGCTGCCGCGCCTGGCCGAGTACTGGACGCCGGCGGGCGAGCTGCTGAAGACGATCCGGCTCACCGGGATCGAGGCCGTGCAGGGGATCTGGACGCCGCACCGGGTCGAGGCGGCAGCGGCCTCGGGCCACCGCACCGCGCTCACCTTCCGCGACATCGACTACCAGCACGAGGTTCCCGAGGGCCTGTTCGACGAGTCCGCGCTGGCGCACGGGCCGCCATGAGCGCTTGCGGCGAACGCGCTACGATCCGGGCTCCTCGCGAAGAGGGGTGGGTCATGGCCGCGCTTCGCTCCAGGTTCGCTCGCGGCAGCCTCGCAATCGCGCTCGTGGCGCTGTTCAGTGGTGCGCCGGCGGGCGCCGACGAGCACGATCCCACCGAGGCAGGCAACCCGGTTCGCATCGTGGCGTACGTGCTCCATCCGGTTGGCGTCGCGTTCGACTATCTCGTCATGCGACCGGCGCACTGGCTGGTAAACCGAGAGCCCTTCCGCACGATCTTCGGTCACGAAGACGACCTCTGATCGGGCGCTTTCGATCGATTCGAGGCTGTTCGCGATCGTCGAAGCAGGGTATGATCCTTGCATGGGCAGGTTACTGCGCGCCATCCGCTCGATGCAGGGCCCCGTCGCCCGCACCCTCGTGGGCGGCGCCGCGCTTGCGCTCGCCAGCACCGCCTCGGCCGTTCCTCCGATGCAGCTCTCGCGCATGACCTTCGTCTCGTCGGAGGGTGGCTTCACCGACCTCACGGTCGTTGCGGACGCCGCGCAGGTCGACATGCAGGGCAACAAGGCGCAGCTCGACCGCGTGCACGCCCTCTGGGCGGCGAGCAACGGGCAGAACAGCCTCGACATCGTCTGCGAGCGGGGCGAGTTCGATCTCTCGACCAACGACTTCGTGGCGATCGGCAGCGTGCACGGCGTGCTCGGCGACGGCCGGCGCTTCGAGAGCCCGTGGATGAAGTACGACCACGCCAAGGGCGTCGCCTATACCGATGCGCCCGTCTCGATCCTCGATGCGGGGCGCACGCTGAAGGGCGGTGGATTCCGCTACCGCATCCACGACGGGAAGCTTCGGCTCACCTCCGGCGCTTCGGTGGTGGACCCGCCGTGAGGGCCCGCACGTGGGGAGGGGTTGCGTGCGCGGTCGCGATCGCATCGCCGCTCGCCTGGGCGGCGGTGCGCGCCGCCGAGCCCTCGAGTGACGGCGCAGTTTCGCCGAAGACGGTGATGACCCGGGACGCCGCCGAAGAGCGCGCGGCAACGGAGGGGACCGCCGTGGGCGCCGCGTCCGCCGTGCCCGAAGCAGGGCGCCCTGCGCCTGGCCCTCCGGTTCATGAAGCAGGGCGCCCTGCGCCTGGCCCTCCGGTTCATGAGGATCGTCCTCTCACGCTCGCTGCCGAGGCCCCGGCGCGCGACGTTGCGGCCCCGCCTCCGGCTGCGCCGGCCCCGGCCGGCGCGCAAGCCGTGGCCGGCACCGTGGCGTCCCCGAAGAAGGGCAACAAGGCTGCAAAGAGCGACGCCGGCAAGAGCGGAACCGGCGGCCTGCCCGGCGGATCGAGCGACAAGCCGCTCGCGATCCGCTCGGACGAGCTCGAGGCCGTCGAGGAGTCCGGCACGCGCAATCTGCTCTTCCAGCGCAACGTCCACGTCGAGCAGGGCGACCTCGTCGTGAACTCGGACCGCCTCGAGGCGCACTATCCTCCCGGCGCCAACCAGCCCGACCGGCTCGTCGCGACCGGCCACGTGCGGATCAAGCAGAAGGACCGCGTGCTGACCTGCCAGAGCGCCACCTACTACCAGGGCGAGGAGCGGCTGGTGTGCGTCGGCGACGCCGATCTGCTGAGCGGCAACGACCGCGTCCGCGGCGACCAGATCGAGATCTTCACCTCGCAGAATCGCATGAAGGTGCTCGGGCGCGCGGTCGTGAACGTGACGCCCGAGCAGAATCCCGAGCCGAAGAAGGCGGAGGCGACGCCGTGACCCGGCCGCTCCTGTCGGCGCAGGGTCTGCGCAAGCGCTACGGCGATCGCGAGGTGGTCTGCGGCATCGACGTCACGGTGTCGGCCGGGGAGGTGGTCGGCCTGCTCGGTCCCAACGGCGCCGGCAAGACCACCACCTTCAACATGATGGTCGGGGGGGTGCGCCCGAGCGCCGGCCGCGTGTTCCTCGACACCCGCGAGATCACCGACCTGCCGATGTTCCGGCGCGCGCGCCTCGGGATCACCTACCTGCCGCAGGAGCCCTCGATCTTCCGGCGCCTGTCGGTCGCGGACAACCTGAACGCGATCCTGGAGACGGTGGAGCGGAGCCCGGCGCTGCGGCGCGAGCGGCTTCACGAGCTCCTGCAGGAGCTCGGACTGCTCGGCAAGGCGCACCTGCGCGGTGCCTCGCTCTCGGGCGGCGAGCGGCGGCGCGTCGAGGTCGCCCGCGCCCTGGTGCTCGATCCGAAGTTCATGCTGCTCGACGAGCCGTTCTCGGGGATCGACCCGATCGCGGTGATCGAGATCCAGAAGGTGGTCGAGCAGCTCCGCGGGCGCGGCATCGGGATCATCGTCACCGACCACAACGTGCGCGAGGCGCTCTCGATCTGCGACCGCGCCTACATCATCAAGGACGGAAGCATCCTGCGCGAAGGAACTCCGAACGAGATCGCCACGGACCCGACGGTTCGCGAGATCTACCTCGGAGAGAACTTCCAGCTGGGCTGATCGAAAAATGGCGCTCGAGATCAAACAACAGCTCCGCCTGAGCCAGCAGCTCGTGATGACGCCGCAGCTGCAGCAGGCGATCAAGCTGCTGCAGCTCTCGCGGCTCGAGCTCGCCGACGTCGTCCAGCAGGAGCTGCAGGAGAATCCGGTGCTCGAGGAGGCGGTCGAGTCCGAGGAGGAGCTGCCGCAGGAGGTGGCCGAGGACAGCCGCGACGCCGCCGCTCCCGACACCGAGGCTGCGGCGCCGGTGCCCGAGAACCGCGAGGCCAGCGACGCCGAGAAGATCGCCGACATCGACTGGCAGAGCTACGCCGAGGCGTATCCGCAGACGGGCTTCCAGGGCGAGGCGCGCGAGGACGACGAGCGGCGCTCGCTGGAAGGCACCCTCACCCGGCGCGCCACGCTGGCCGAGCATCTCGAGTGGCAGCTGCAGCTCTCCGATCTCTCCGAGGTCGAGCGGGTTGCGGCGCGCTGGATCATCGGCAACCTCGACGAGGCGGGCTACCTGCGCGCGGAGCTCGAGGAGATCGCGCGGCGCTCGGGCGTGCCGCTCGCGATCGTCGAGGCAGCGCTCACCAAGCTCCAGCAGTTCGACCCGACGGGCGTGGCGGCGCGCGACCTGCGCGAGTGCCTGCTGTTGCAGATCGCCGCGCTGCAGATGCAGATCGAGTCGCCGCTGGTGCAGACGATCGTGGCGGAGCACCTCGACGCGCTCCAGCGGCGCGACTTCCGGGGCATCGCGCGCGCGCTCGGGATCGCGATCGAGGAGGTGGCGGAGGCGGCGCGGGTGATCGGGCGCCTCGAGCCGCGGCCCGGCCGGCCCTTCGGTGGCGAGGACCCGATCTACATCATTCCGGACATCTATGTGCACAAGGTCGGCGACGAGCTGCACGTCGTCCTGAACGAGGACGGCCTGCCTAAGCTCAAGATCAACCAGCTCTACCGCGACGTCCTGTCGGGCGGCGGCAACGGCGTCGCCAAGGACACCCGCGACTACGTGCAGGACAAGGTCCGTTCGGCGATGTGGCTGATCAAGTCGATCCACCAGCGCCAGCGGACGATCTACAAGGTGATGACCAGCATCATCAAGCACCAGCGGGAATTCTTCGAGCGCGGCGTCCAGTACTTGAAGCCGCTCAACCTGCGCGACGTGGCCGAGGATATCGGCATGCACGAGTCGACCGTGAGCCGGGTCACCACGAACAAGTACGCCAACACGCCGCAGGGTATCTTCGAGCTCAAGTTCTTCTTCAACTCGAGCATCAACCGCGTGGAGGGCGACGCGATTGCGAGCGAGAGCGTCAAGGAGAAGATCCGCCGCATCATCGTGGCGGAGGACCCGCGCCGCCCGCTCTCCGACCAGCGCATCGCCGAGATGCTCCGCACGGCCAACATCGACATCGCCCGGCGCACCGTGACCAAGTACCGGGAGGCCATGAACATCCTCTCCTCGACGAAGCGGCGGCGGGTCGGCTAGCCTGCGCGCGGCCGGGGGCGGTCATGAAGATCACCGACATTCTGGTCCGGGACGCCGTGGTGCTCGACCTCTCGAGTCGCGCCAAGCGGGACGTGCTGGCGGAGATGGCGAAGGCGCTCGCGGCGGCCGAGCCCGGGGTGGACGAGGCGCACCTGCTCGAGGTCCTGGTCGAGCGCGAGCGGCTGCAGAGCACCGGGATCGGCGAGGGCGTCGCGATTCCGCACGGCAAGCTGCAGGGGATCACGCGCCTGCTCGCCTCCTGCGCGCGAAGCCGCAGCGGCGTCGACTTCGACTCGATCGACGGCCAGCCGACCTACCTTTTCTTCCTGCTCGTGGTGCCCGAGAACTCGGGTGGCCAGCACCTGAAGGCGCTCGCCCGCATCTCCCGATTCTTCCGCGACGCGAGCTTCCGCAAGCGCCTCCTCGAGGCCGGCAGCCGGGACGAGGTGTGCCGGGCCATCGAGGAGGAAGACGTCAAGTTGGCGTGACGGCAAGGGCCCACGGAGCGCTCGTCGACGTCGAAGGCGTCGGCGTGCTGCTCCTCGGGCCGAGCGGCATCGGCAAGAGCGAGTGCGCGCTCGAGCTGGTGCGCCGCGGGCACCGGCTGGTGGCGGACGACGTCGTGGTGCTCGAGCGCGGCGCGGACGGCGCTCTGCACGGACACACCCCCGAGCTGATCCGACACCACATGGAGCTGCGCGGCGTCGGGATCGTCTACGTCCCCGACCTGTTCGGGCCCGACGCGGTGCGCGACGCGGTGGAGGTCGGCCTGGTCTGCCGGCTGGCCGAGTGGCGGCCCGAGCTCGAGGTCGAACGGGTCGGGCTCGAGCGCCCGGTCGAGGAGTGGGACGGGGTTCCGTTGCCGGCCCTGCTCCTGCCCGCGCGTCCGGCGGGCTCCCTGGCGACGCTGGTCGAGGTCGCCGTGCGGGACCACCTGCTGCGCCGCAGGGCGCTACCCGCGGCGCGCCGGCTCGATGCCCGCCTGCGCGGGGAGGTCGAGCCGTGAGCGCCGCCGAGACGCGGGTCGTCTTCGTGAGCGGGCTCTCCGGGAGCGGTCGGACGACCGCGATGGGCGCGCTCGAGGACCTCGGCTTCTACTGCGTCGACAACCTGCCGCCGCAACTGATCGAGCAGTTCGTCGACCTGTGCGCCAAGGCGAGCCCACCGATCCGCCGGGTCGCGCTGGCGCTCGACGCGCGCGAGGCCGTCTTCCTGAAGGGCTTCCCGGCGGTGGTCGGCGCGATCCGGGCCGGCGGCGCGCGGGTCGAGGTGCTGTTCCTCGACTGCGCGGACCAGGTGCTCGTGAACCGCTACCGCGAGACCCGGCGCGTCCACCCGCTGGCGCCGGCCGGGACGGTCGAGCAGGGCATCGAGCGCGAGCGCGCGCTGCTCGAGGACGTCGCGCGGCTCGCGGACTGGTCGCTCGACACGTCACAGCTCAACATCCACCAGCTCCGCGAGGCGGTCGTGCGACGCGTCACCGGGGAAGGGCGTCGCGCCGTCGTGAACCTGGTGTCGTTCGGCTACCGATACGGCGTCCCCGCCGCCGCGGAGCTGCTGTTCGACGTCCGCTTCCTGCCCAACCCCCACTTCGAGCCTGCGCTCCGATCGCGCAGCGGCCTGGACGCCGAGGTCGCCGACTTCGTGCTGAAGGACGACCGCACCCAGGAGCTGCTGGCGCGGCTGCGCGAGTTCCTCGGCTGGCTGCTCGGGCTCTACGACTCCGAGGGCAAGGCGTACCTCGCGATCGGCATCGGGTGCACCGGGGGCCGGCACCGCTCGGTCGCGGTCGCCGCTGCGCTCGCCGAGGGGCTGCGCGCCCGCGGCCGCGAGGTCAACGTCGAGCACCGAGACGCGGAAAAGGAAGGGTGAGATGTCCGTCGTGATCGTGACGCATTACCGGCTCGGCGAGGTGTTCCTCCAGGCGCTGCGCCTGATCGTCCCCGACGCGCCGGAGTTCCAGGCGGTCTCGATCGACCCCAAGCAGTCGGTCGACGAGATGCGCGAGCTGATTGCCACGGCGCTGCGGCGCGCAGACCGCGGCGAGGGCGTGCTGGTGCTGACCGACATGTTCGGCGGCACGCCCTCGAACATGGCGCTCTCGTTCCTCGAGGAGCACCGCGTCGAGGTCGTGACGGGTCTCAACCTGCCGATGCTGATCAAGCTGGCGACGATGCCCGAGAAGAAGCCGCTCGAGGAGCTCGCGACGTTCATCAAGGACTACGGGCAGCGCAACATCCGGGTCGCGAGCGAGATCCTGCCGGAAGGGAAGCGGTGAGCGGAGCCACCGTCTGCGAGGAGTTCACCGTGCGCCGCGAGCTCGGGCTGCACGCGCGGCCCGCGGGGCGCTTCGTCTCGCTCGCCGCCCGATTCCAATCGGAGATCCAGGTGGCTCGGGCGGGGAGCGGCGACGACTGGGTGAGCGGACGCAGCGTGCTGTCGCTGCTCTCGCTCGGGGCGACGCGCGGCACGCGCCTCCGGGTGCGCGCGGTCGGGCCCGACGCCGGCGAGGCGGTCGCCGCGCTCGGGGCGCTGATCGAGGAGCTGGAGGAGCCCGCGCTCGGCGATGTCGCGGCCGGGCGGGAGCGGCCGCGGTGAGCGAGCCGGGCGGCGCGGAGCTGCGGGGCGTCGCCGCCTCGCCCGGCATCGCGATCGGTCGTGTGCACCTGCTCCGCCGCGAGGCGCTCGCGGTGCCCGAGCGCTCGCTCCCGGTGGCTCAGGTCGCCGACGAGGTCGAGCGACTGCGCGCAGCCGCCGCGCACGCGCGGAGCCGGCTCGAGCGGATCCATCGCTCGGTGTCGGGGCTCGAGCTCGCCGACGCCATCTTCCGCCCGCAGCTCCTGATCCTGGAGGACCCGCAGCTCCTCGAGGATGCCGCGCGCCACATCCGCGAGCGGCGGATCAATGCGGAGTGGGCGCTGCGGATCGAGCAGGACCGGCTCACCGCGCGCTTCGACGCCATGCAGGACAGCTACCTGCGCGAGCGGCGGGCCGACGTGGACTTCGCGCTGCGCCAGCTCCTGCTGAGCCTGCTCGGGCGCGAGCCCGAGGAGGTCGGTGCCCTCGACGGGCCCACCATCGTGGTGGCGCACGACCTGTCGCCCGCGGAGACCGCGCAGCTCGACCGGGTGCGGGTCGTCGCGCTCGCGACCGACGCCGGCGGCCGCACGTCCCACGCGGTGATCATGGCCAACTCGCTCGGCATCCCCGCGGTGGTGGGTCTCGAGGGGATCACGCGCGCGGCGCGCCAGGGCGATCCGGCGATCGTCGACGGGCGCGCCGGTCAGGTCTGGCTTCGGCCGCCCGCGTCCGTCGTGCGGCGCTACGCGGCGCGCGCGCGCCAGGAGCAGGTCCGCGAGCGCGCGCTGATGCGCTGCGCCGACCTGCCGTCGGAGACCCGCGACGGCCGCGCGGTCGAGCTGCGTGCGAACATCGAGCGCGCCGACGACCTGACGGCCGTCCGCTCGCACGGCGCCCGCGGCGTGGGCCTGTTCCGCACCGAGTTCCTGTTCATGAACCGCGCCGAGATGCCGCACGAGGAGGATCAGGTGCAGCAGTACGCGGCGGTGCTGGCCGGCGTGGCGCCGTGGCCCGCCGCGATCCGCACCGTCGACCTCGGCGGCGAGAAGCTCCCGCTGGCTGGCCTCCGCGGCCTCGAGGCCAACCCCGCCCTCGGCCTGCGGGGCGTGCGGCTGGCGGCGCGCGGCGGGTCGTCGCTCTACGCCGCGCAGCTCCGCGCGATGCTGCGCGCGAGCCCTGCCGGTCGGCTCCGCATCCTGCTCCCGCTGGTGACCGGCGTCGACGAGGTGGTCGAGGTTCGCCAGGCGATCGCCGAGCTGCGGGGTGAGCTCGAGGCCGAGGGGCGCCCGGTGGCCGAGCGGATCGAGCTCGGCGTCGTCGTCGAGACGCCGGCCGCGGTGGCGATCGTCGACCTGCTCGCGCGCGAGGTCGACTTCTTCTCGATCGGGACCAACGACCTGATCCAGTACACCGTCGCCGTGGACCGCGGCAACGAGGCGGTGGCCTACCTCTACGACGCGGGACACCCGGCCGTGCTGCGCGCGATCCGCGCGGTGGTCGAGCAGGCCCACGCCGCGCAGCGGCCGGTCGGCGTCTGCGGGGAGATGGCCGGCGACCCGCTCTACACGCTGCTCCTCGTGGGGCTCGAGGTCGACGAGCTCTCGATGAACGCACCCGCCATTCCGCGCGTGAAGCGGATCGTGCGGGAGATCGACCAGCCCGAGGCGCGCGCGCTGGCGAGCGCGCTCCTGCGCCTGCGCACCGCCGCCGAGGTCGGCGAGGCACTGCGCAAGGAGATGCGGCGCCGCTTCCCCGACGAGTTTGAGCCGGACTCGCGAGTCCCGTAGACTCCCGCGCCCTGCCGCTGGGAGGAGACATCCATGGCCGTCCGTACGCTCTTCACCTCCGAGTCGGTGTCGATGGGCCACCCGGACAAGATGTGCGATCAGATCTCGGACGCGGTGCTCGACGCGCTGCTCGAGCAGGACCCGCGCTCGCGCGTCGCGTGCGAGACGCTGACCAAGACCGGCTTCATCGTGCTGGCCGGCGAGGTCACCACCAGCGCGCGCGTCGAGTACGAGAAGCTCGCGCGCGAGGTGGTCCGCGACATCGGCTACACGGACTCGGCGATGGGCTTCGACGCCGACTCGTGCGGCGTGCTGGTCGCGCTCGGCCAGCAGTCGCAGGACATCGCGCAGGGCGTGTCGGAAGGGGAGGGGCTCCACAAGGAGCAGGGCGCCGGCGATCAGGGGATGATGTTCGGCTACGCCTGCGACGAGACGCCGGAGCTGATGCCCGCGCCGATCCGGCTGGCGCACAAGCTGATCGAGTCGCATCGCGAGCATCTCGAATCCGGGACGCTCGGCTACCTGCGACCCGACGCGAAGTCCCAGGTCACGGTCGAGTACGCAGCGGACGGAGCGCCGAGGCGCATCGACACGGTGGTGCTGTCGACGCAGCACGCGCCGGACGTCGGCTACGACAAGCTCCGGAAGGACGTGATCGACCAGATCATCCGGCCGACCCTGCCCGACGGCTGGCTCGACGCCGACACCGTCTTCCACGTGAACCCGACCGGCCGCTTCGTCGTGGGCGGCCCGATGGGCGATGCCGGGCTCACCGGCCGCAAGATCATCGTCGACACCTACGGCGGGATGGGGCGGCACGGCGGCGGCGCCTTCTCCGGCAAGGATCCCACCAAGGTCGACCGCAGCGCCGCGTACGCCGCCCGCTGGGTGGCCAAGAACCTGGTGCGGGCGCGCATCGCCACGCGCTGCGAGGTGCAGCTCGCCTACGCGATCGGCGTGGCCGAGCCGGTCTCGATCCGCATCGACACCTTCGGCACCAGCCGCCTCGACGCGGGCCAGCTCGACCGGCTGGTGCGCAGGCACTTCGACCTGACGCCCAAGGGCATCATCGACGGCCTGCGGCTGCGGCGCCCGATCTACCGCGCCACCTCCTACCACGGCCACTTCGGTCGCGAGAACCAGGGGTTCACCTGGGAGGAGACGCCGAAGGCCGAGGCACTGGCCCGGGACGCGCGCTAGGAGCGGCCCCGCGGGTTGCTTGCGCCCCCGGTGGCTCCGTGCCATACCCCCGGCGCGATGCGGTGGGGGGCGGCACGCACCGCGGCGGCGCGCTGTGCGGCGCTCGCGGTCGGGGTGGGCTGTTCGCTGGCGGCTCTCGCAGGGCCGGCGTCGGCCGCCACCGTGCGCGTGCTGCTGCTCGACCGCCGCGAATCGGTGCAGATCGAGAGCGCGGGCCGGGTGATCGAGGTGCGGACCGGTCGCGGCGGGCTGCGGGCCGACGACGGGGATGCGGAGCTCGAGGCCCTGCGAAATGGCGGCCGCCGGCTGCGCTTCGAGGGTCCGGGCCCGCAGCGGGTGGACGGCAGGCGCTATCGCGGCGCGATCGAGATCCTGGAGCGATCGGAGGGGATCCGCGTGGTGAACGAGGTGCCGCTCGAGGCGTACGTCGCCGGGACGCTCCTGGGCGAGGTCGGAGCGGACTGGGGCGCGGCGGTCCTCGAGGCCCAGGCCGTGGCGACGCGCAGCTACGCGCTCCACCGGCGCGCGCACGCCGCCGACCGCGGCGCCCGCGACTTCGACGTCGAATCGGGGACGCTGGGGCAGGTCTATCTCGGCATGGACGGCGAGAGCCCCGTGACGTGGGGCGCGGTCGACGCCACGCGCGGCGAGGTGCTGACCTTCGGCGGCGAGGCGATCCTCGCCGCCTTCCACGGGACCTCCGGAGGCTGGACCGCGAGCGCTGCGGAGGTGTGGGGCGAGCCGGTGTCCTACCTCGTGAGCCAGCCGGTCGCCGGCGAGGAGGCGTCGCCCGACACCTACTGGCGAGAGACCGTCTCCGCCGGCGATCTCGCGTCAGCGCTCGCCGCCGCGGGTCGTCCGGTGGGACGGGTGCGCTCGGTCGAGGTCGCCAACCGCACCGCGAGCGGGCGCTGTGCGGCGGTCCGGATCGAGGGGAGCCGCGCTGCCGTCGAGATCAGCGGTGAGGCGCTGCGCCGGCTGCTCGGCGAGTCGCGCATCCGGAGCACGCTCTTCGCCGTGCGCGCGAGCCCCGACGGGTTCGCGTTCGTCGGCTCCGGGCGCGGGCACGGCGTCGGGATGAGCCAGTGGGGCGCGCGGGTGATGGCCGAGCGCGGAGCCGACTATCGAGCGATCCTGCGGCACTTCTATCCGGGGGCCGAGCTGCGGCGCCCGGCGATCGAGGACGCGCGAGCACCCGCGGAGCGAGCCGTGGCCTCGGGCGCAGGAGGTTCGTGATGGGAGTGCTTCCCGCCGTCGTGCTGCTGCAGGCCGCCCCCGACGCGCAGGCGCCCTCGCCGATCGGCTTCCTGCTGCCGATGGCCGCGATCTTCCTCATCTTCTACTTCCTGATGATCCGCCCGCAGAATCGGCGCCAGCGCGACCACGAGGACATGCTGAAAGGCCTCGAGCGCGGCGACCGCGTGGTGACCTCGGGGGGTGTGCACGGCACCGTGGTCGGCCTTGCGGACGACGTGCTCACGCTCGAGATCGCAGTGGCGGGCAAGGAGCGGGTGCGGGTGAAGGTCGACCGGCCGCGCATCGAGCGGCTGGTGGAGAAGGGCAAGGGAGGCGAGCCGGCGTCATGACCTCGCTGCGCGGAAGAATCATCGCGATCGCGGCGACGCTGCTGCTCTTCGGCTGGTACACCGCGATCAACTTCGTCCCGGCCTCGGTGCGCAAGGAGACGCGCTGGCTGCCCAACCAGGGAATCCGGCTCGGTCTCGACCTGCAGGGCGGCATCCACTGGGTGCTCGGACCGGACCTCGACGTCGCGATCGAGCACGAGCTGGACGTGCTGCGCGGCGGCCTGCGCGAGTCGCTCGTCGAGAAGAACGTGACGCCGAAGCGGCTCTCGATCGACGGCCGCCAGCTCATCGTGGAGGCCGCGAGCCCCGAGGACCTGGCCAAGATCCGCGACGCCGTCGGCGAGACCAAGGTGCTGCGCGAGGTCAAGGCGGACGGCAACACGGTCACCTTCGAGCTCACCGAGCGGTGGGCCAAGGAGGTGCGCGAGCGGGGCATGGAGCAGATGCTCGAGGTGCTCCGCAAGCGCATCGACGACCCGATCCAGGGCGTGCAGGACTCGGTCGTGACGCGCCAGGGCCAGGACCGGGTGCTGATCCAGATCCCGGGCGGCCAGCTCGACCGCGATCAGGCGCGCGGGCTCCTGCGCAAGACCGGCTTCCTGGAGTTCAAGATGGTGCTCGACGAGGCACCCACCGAGGAGCTGCTGCGCGCCAAGCACAAGGACGGCCTGCCGCCCGACACCGAGATCGCGTTCGAGAAGGAGAAGGGCACCGACCGCGTGCTGGGCGCCTACCTGGTGTCGAAGTCGCCCGACCTGACCGGGGAGTTCCTCACCGACGCTCGC
>Ga0335080_10002693_pt1 | contig 17798 bp, 17 predicted proteins | sample Lox_Sample_34_FD_206720 | JGI IMG/M metagenome (GOLD analysis project Ga0335080, IMG submission 206720) | Soil microbial communities from Loxahatchee National Wildlife Refuge, Florida, United States - Lox_Sample_3.4 | ecosystem: Environmental > Terrestrial > Soil > Wetlands | place: USA...
CGCGACGCGCTCGGCGGCCATGTCGACATAGCGCGCCAGCGTGTGGCCGACGACTTCCGGCTGCTCGTGAATTTCCTTGGCCATGAAGTGGCGGTAGTTCGCCTTGTCGACCATGAACGACGAGGCGCCCGACTTCATGACCTCACGGTTGGCGACCGCGCCGTGGACGTCGTAGATCACGCAGATTTCGCGGGTCAGAACCACCCAGTCGCCATCCTCGAGATAGCTAATCGTGTCGGTGAACGGCGCCAGCGCAATCGCGTCGGACCCCAGATACATCTCGCCATCGCCGTGACCGACCGCGAGCGGCGAGCCCTTGCGGGCGCCGATCATGAGGTTTTCGTGGCCCTTGAACAGAAAAGCGAGCGCAAAGGCGCCGCGCAATTGCGGCAGCGAGGCCTTTACCGCCTCCTGCGGCGAGAGGCCCTTGAGCAAATACGAATTGACAAGATGCGCCACGACCTCGGTGTCGGTCTCGGAAGCGAATTTGGCGCCCTGCTTTTGCAGCTCGTCGCGCAGCTCGCGAAAGTTCTCGATAATGCCGTTGTGGACGACCGCCACGTTCTCGGTCGCGTGCGGATGCGCGTTGTTCTCGTTCGGCTTGCCGTGAGTGGCCCAGCGCGTATGGCCGATGCCGATATAACCGGTCAGCGGATCCTCGCGCAGCCGCGCTTCCAGATTCTTCAGCTTGCCTTCGGCGCGCCGCCGCTCGAGCTCGTTGCCCTCGAGCGTCGCAACACCCGCGGAATCATAGCCGCGATATTCGAGCCGCTTGAGGGAATCGACCAGCTGCTCGGCGACTGGGCCGCGTCCCAAAATCCCGATAATGCCGCACATGCGGATTAATATCCCCGAATCGTCGAAAGATCGCCGAACGCCCGCGTTTTCTTAGCGAAACCCGCAGCCGTTCAGGTACTCAATAATTATTGCCGATTGCGACAACGTTAAGCCTCAAGCTTAATAATTTCGTCAGTCCAGGAGGCATTCGTTCATAGCTAAGCATTCCCGCGGCGCAGCGCACCCGAGTTTTGCGAGAACCTCAGTCCCTCGGGAAACAGAGGGCACAGGGAAAGCCGGGCGCTCAGAGCACCCGCAGCCTCGCGTCCGAGTGAAAGAGGACACGAGTAAGTACACTACAGGTCCACCGAAACAATCCGGCCTTCCCTGCGCGACGGTTTACGACTTGCTGCGCGCTCTCCCCGGTGTCCATGACCTTTTAGTCACCGTCGCATGTCGATCATCACCGATAGGCTTAGCACCAGCCCAGGGGTGCCGGGACCACACGCCTTCGCCGTCCGCAACGACATCGCAACGTCAAACGATGTTTTGCGTCCATCGCATCCCGCCTCACGTTTGGTGACGATCGGCCGAAACGTCCCTCTTGCCGAGGCGGAACGGCGGGGATCCTGGTTCTGATTTGGGGTTCAAGTCAAGCCGTTTTCCGGAAATCGGAACCGCGACAGAATGGCACGACGGCCAATTTGCGCATGACACACATGCGCCGATTTCGCTTGGCTTGTCGGGCAAATCGGTGCCGACACCGATGACGGCGCCGCACCGCAGCGGTTGCGCCCTGGCGCAAAGCGGACTGAAATCCAATCTCGAGAAGGTGGTGCAGCACGGCAAGCGCGCCGATTCCATCGTCAAGAACATGTTGCTTCATTCGCGTGAAGGTTCCGGCGAGCGCCGGTCAGCCGACATCAACGCGCTGGTTGGGGAGAGTCTCAGTCTCGCTTATCACGGTGCCCGGGCGGAGAAGGCCGGCTTCACCATCACGCTCCAGCACGACCTCGACCCGGAGGCGGGCGCACTCGACCTCTATCCGCAGGAGATGACTCGAGCGCTTCTGAATTTGATCTCCAATGGGTTCGATGCGGCAACCCGGCGCAAGGTCGAGGCAGGCGATAGGCGTTTGAACCCGTGCTCACCGCAGTCACCAGAAACCTCGGCAAGACAGTCGAAATCCGAATTCGCGACAACGGCATCGGTATCGCTCCCGAAGTGAGAGAAAAGATGTTCAATCCCTTTTTCACCACGAAGCCAACCGGCGAAGGGACGGGACTCGGCCTCTCGATGACCCACGACATCATTGTCAAGCAGCATGGCGGGAGGACCGACGTCGAAACCAGTCTCGGCGAATTCACCGAGTTCATCATTACGCTGCCACGCGGCAATCGTAACCTCGCCGCTGGTGCCTGAAACGACCGCGTCGAACAATGACCGAGTTCGAGGACAAAGCGGAAAACATGGGCTCGCACCAGGTTCTTCTCGGTTAGACCCGTTGCAACGGAAATCCATCTCGCCAGGCATCTGTCCCGGAGCGCGCCTCGATTACCGCGAACGTGAACGACAGTCGCGCGTTTGCGCTTTCCGCGGCGCGTTTTGGATGTCACCATCACGTGAAATGACGGGAGGGCCGCCATGCGCTGGTGTGTTTCGGTCGGGGCGGTGCTCGTCGCGGGAGCGATCGTCGGAGGCGACGTTGCCGGCATTGCCGCGCCTGGTCCGAAATTCCGATTCGCCGACACCACGCACAATGCACCATTCGTCAATGTCGAGCTCGTTATCGCCGTCGACGTCTCCTATTCCATGGATATGGACGAACTTGCCATCCAGCGCGAGGGCTATGCACAGGCCATCGTGTCGAGGGACTTCCTTGAGGCGCTGAGGGCCGGTCCGGGCGGCAAGGTGGCCGTGACCTATTTCGAGTGGTCGATGTCGGGCGACGAAAAGGTCATCATTCCCTGGCGCGTGATCGATGGGCCGGAATCGGCGGATGCCGTGGCCGCCGAAATCATGAAAACGCCGGTTCGCCGAGGTTCGAGCACCTCGATTTCAGGCGCGATCAATTTCGCAGTGCGGCTGTTCGAAGAAAATCCCTATCGCGGTTTGCGGCGCGTCATCGATATTTCAGGCGATGGGCCGAACAACGACGGAGCCCCCGTAACCGGCGCGCGCGACGCTGCCCTGGCGAAGGGCATCATTATCAACGGTCTCCCCATTATGGTGAAGGAGCCGTCCTATGCGACGATCGATATCGAGAATCTCGATCTCTATTACGAGGACTGCGTGATCGGAGGGCCCGGTGCTTTCATCATGACGATCAAAGATCGCGAAAAATTCCAGGAAGCGATCCGCACCAAGCTTGTTCTCGAAGTTGCAGGCCTCACGCCGGAGCGCCGGATCGTCCCGGCCGCCGAGAAAGAGCCGCGCGTGCCCTGTCTGATCGGCGAACGGAAATGGCAGGAGCGCAGGGGGCGGTGAGTGTCGCGACAATCATACATCCGACCCGCTACGGCTTGCGCCGGTAGCTCGGCATTCGCCCGGCCGATTTGTGACTTTATCCGTGACCCGCCCAATGGCGTTTAGGTGTATAAAGGTTTCGAAGCAGGAGGACGCGGTGATGCTCAGGGAGAACCACGTCGCCAAGCAGCAGAGAATCGGCCAGCGCCTGACGCGCGCGATGGCCAAAGCGCACATGGACCGCAGGGAGCTCGCCGCACTGACGGGCTACAGCGAGGCACAAATCGTGCTCTGGGAGCGCGGACGCGCGCCGCTCTATCCGACCGAGCTGATAAAGCTGTGCCACGCGCTTGACGTGGTGCCGGAGTGGCTGCTGTGTTGGGAGCGCCGCCTCCAATGATCAGTGGCGCCCGGTTTCCGATCTGGCTGCTTGTTACGCGTTGACGAGTGCAAAAGCGATAAGCACCGGGTTCGGGGCCGGTTTCCATGCCCAACCGGGTAAGGCGGTGCCAACCAGTACAATCCAGTGGCTTGCATCAATTTCGAAGGCAAACTGGTTTTCGATGCTGGTGCTCATCTTTCAACCCCCCGGGGCTGCAGGCGGAGCGCGATGTGCGGGCGCGGCGACGAGGTGATCGAGTGACGTCTCCAATCGGCCGGCCGTGCTGACGGGCAGAGAAACGAGCGCTTTGGGTGGCTCGTCTCAATACGACCCAAGTGCTCCGCGGTGCTCTTCCGAGAAAACGTGTGCATAAAGATTGGCAATCCACTGCTTGCCTTCCTGCGTGACGCGCAGATACCGCAGTGCATCGCCGATATAGGGGCGAACGGCATTCCAGAAGAAGGCGGGATAGGCTGCTCGCAAATCGTCGGGAGTTTGATAGCCGAGCTTCTCGCTCGCGCCGGTTTCGCGAAACTCCGCAAACAACCCCGACGTCTTGCGCAGATAGTTGATATCGGCCAGTTGACCGATCAGATCGGCAGCACGAAGCAGGCCCGGATAATCTGCCGTACTGGCATGCTCTTCGTTTTCCGGGACCGGAAACCGCGTGTGCTCGATGTTTGCCTCGATTTCTTCAGTATCGATGTGCGCGAGGCTCACCTTGCCGAAGCGCTCGCGGACAAAGAGCTTCGATCGCGAGACATGATAGGGCGTCAGGGACGCGTCTGTGGCTCCCGCGCCTATGGACACGAGATCTCCTCGCTCGTTACAGACAAAATGGCCATTTTGGTCGCCTCGACATACGCCCCGGACATAGCCGATGTCGTGGCACAAAAGGGAAATCATGAAATGGAGCCAGGCGCGCGGCGTGACGCCGCCCTCGCTGGTGTGTTTCCCGAGTAAAATCTCCTGGCCGACCGACGTCACCATGATGGTATGGCTCATGTCGTGATAGGCCGCATCGCTGTTGGCAATATTCTCCAGCGCAAGGCGCCCGACGAAGCCGATAATGTCCGGATAGGCGGGCTCGAGGACTCCATAGATCAGGTGGTACTTGTCCTTGAGCTCGTCGACAAACGCCTGGATGACAATTTGCGTGGGATTGAACATGATCACCTCCCGATCCGCCGATGCTATTCCGGATCGAGTACGCCGTCACGGGTTTGTGCTCATGGGTCCCGCGCAGCCGGCGGGACCGCGCTAACGATGCTTTGGCGTCTTGCCCCTGGCCTTGACCTCGCGATAGCGGGCCGCGCCGCCTTCGTGGGTCCTCTGCTCGCTGCGCTCGACCGCCATGGCGTCGTCGGGCACGTCGCTGGTGATGACCGAGCCGGCGCCGACATAGGCGCCGTTGCCGATCCTGACCGGCGCGACGAGGGAGGAATTTGTGCCGATAAAGGCGCCCTTGCCGATCGCAGTCTTGTGTTTGGAGAAGCCGTCATAATTGCAGGTGATCGTGCCCGCGCCGATGTTGGAGTTGGCGCCGACCTCGGCATCGCCGATATAGGAAAGATGCTTGACCTTGGCGCCGGCTTCCAGGGTCGCAGCTTTCGTCTCCACGAAGTTTCCGAGTTCCGCCCCCTCCCCGAGAGAGGTGCCGGGCCGCAGTCGCGCGTATGGTCCGACGGATGCGTTCTTGCCGATGGCGGACTGCTCGATGTGGGAGAACGAATGGATCACGGCGCCGTCGCCAATCGAAACGCCGGGACCGATCACCACGAAGGGCTCGATCGTGACATCGCTGCCGAATTTGGTGTCGGCGGCGAGATAGACGGTGTCAGGCGCGATCAACGTGACGCCGGCGTTGAGTGCCCGCTGGCGCAGTCGCGCCTGCATGGCGCTTTCGGCTTGCGCCAATTGCGCCTTGGTGTTGATGCCGCGCACTTCGTCTTCGCTGGTTTCGATCACGACGGCCTCCAATCCCTTTCCGAGAGCGATGCCGACGGCATCGACCAGATAATACTCGCTCTTGCTGTTGGCATTGCCGATCTCATCGAGGATTGCGAGCGCCGACTTGCCGGCAAAAGCCATCACGCCCGCATTGCACAGGGTGACCTTGCGCTCGTCTGCGCTGGCGTCGGCATGTTCGCGGATCCCAACCAGGCGGTCGGCCTGCATCAGGAGCCGGCCATAGCCGGTCGGATCGGCGGCACGAAAGCCAAGCACGGCGAGTGCCGCGCCATCGTTCAGCGGCGCGCGCAGCCGGGCGAATGTTTCGGCCGAAATGAGCGGCGTGTCGCCGAAGGCCACCAGAAGATCGTCAACGCCCTTGGCGATTGCCTCGCGCGCGGCCAGCACGGCGTGCGCGGTTCCCAGCCGTTCGCGCTGGACAAAGGTCTGTGCGTCGCTGCGGATGCGCCGCGCCTCATCGGCGACCGCCGCATGATCGGGCCCGATCACGACGGCGAGCGAGGTGCCGGCACCGGAGGGCGCGGCTTGCAGGACATGCGCCAGCAGCGATTGCCCGGCCACCCGATGCAGGACTTTTGGCAGCTTTGAGCGCATCCGCGTGCCCTCGCCGGCTGCGAGCACCACGGTCAGGCTGGATCGGGCAGGCATCGGATTCCCACAGTCATCAACAGGCGAAGGTCTATGAAGTCGTCATAAAGCGTTTTGTTGCCTGCGCAAACGCCCCGGACCCGAGATCAGACCCTAAATCCTGTTAAAGTTCCCCGGTGATTCGCTCTTGGATTCAGGAATTCCGTTGAGGGGCATGGCTAAGGATTCCGACCAACAGGCCGGGGCCCTCGACGGCGACCGTGCTGGCGGCTTGCTCTCCCGGCTTTTGGCCGAGGAGGACGAGTTCGACCGCCGCTCGCTGTTGCGGATCGGCTCGTGGGGTGTTGGCGCCGTCGGCGCCGTGGTTGTCGCCGTAATGGCCAACCAGTCGTCGCTTGGATGGCGCCGCGAGCGGGTCGCGGCCGCCGATCTCGCGCGCCAGGCCCAGCAGATCCAGGTGCTGGCCCACGACAGCCAGAACGAGACGCGGCGGCTCGCCTCTGCAATCGAGACGCTGAACGGCGACCGCGACCGCCTTTATTCGCGCGTCACGGTGCTGGAGCAAGGGCTCGATTCGGTGACCGGCGCGATCGCCAAGCAGAGTGGCGCAGCGAATGCGCCACCGCCTGCGCCAAATGTGACGACCGGGGCATTGCCGTCCCAGGACGGACAGGCCACAGCCCCGAAACCGACGCCGCCTGCCCCGACGCCCGCCCCGGTTGTCACGACACCGGTGCCGCCAGCGTCCGCCGAGAAGCCCCGCGAAGGCGCAAAAACCGGGCCCAATGTGGCGATAGCTGGGCCTGTCCCCGCGCCGGCGGCGCCGGCCGCATCGCTCGCGCTGCTGGGACCTGCGAAATCGATGATGGGCCCTCCCGACCCGGCCGCGCCAAAAATGATCGAGGTGCCCAAACCGCCGCCGACGCCGCCCACGCCCCCGACGGCGGCGATGGCGGCCGTCCCGCCTGAGACGACGACCACAGCGCAGCCGGCCAAGGAGCCGGCCGCGGTGGAAACGGAGGCACCCAAGGCTGCGATCCGGCGCACGGAATTTGCGGTCGATCTCGGCGCCGCCAATTCGATCGGCGGCCTCCGCGCGCTGTGGCGTGGGCTCTTGAAATTCAACTCCGAACTCGCCGAGCTTCATCCGATCATTGTGGTGAAGGAGAGCACGACCGGGCTTGGTATGCAGTTGCGCCTTGCGGCGGGTCCGCTGCAGGACGCCGCAGCAGCAGCCAAGATCTGCGCCGTTCTGCTCGAAAGCGAGCGCGGCTGTGAGACCACGGTGTTCGACGGCCAGCGGCTTGCGATGGCGGCTGACGATCCGCCCGCGGGCGCCAAGGACACGCCCGCGATCAAGCCCGTGCCAGTCAAGCGCGGTAACAATTCCAAACACACCAAAAAGGACGACACGCCGGCGCCGAAGCAGGATGCTTCGGCGCTTTCGTCCTGGTTCGGCAGCGGCAAGCACTAGAATCCGCCGCTTTCCGGCGGCTTGGCCACAGCTTCTCAAGCGCTTTCACAGCTTTCGCAATGGGTTGCCCTGACGGACTTCCCCAAGCATAGTCCGCGCATGAAAAAGACCCCGTTCCGGCTCACCCCCTATCAGGTGCAATTTCTGCTCGTCGTCGGTTTCGTGACCATCGGCTATGCGCTTTACCTGCGCTATCTCGCCGTCGAGCTCTCCACCGTCGCGCTTGCCTGCGACGCCGGCCTGCAGACGCTTGTCTGCAAGTCGCGCGCGCTCGCCACCGTCCTGTTCAAGAATTCGGTGTTCGGCATTACCGCGCTGGTGATCGCCGGCCTGCACTTCATCCGTCCGTCGATCGTGCTTCTGACCGGCGGGCTGATCGCCGCGTGCCTTGGTATCGTGCTCTACAATGTCGCGTTGTCGGGGCTTGCGATCGGGCTGCTTATTTTGGGCTTTGCGCGACCCGCGCCTGCCACAGCGTGAACGCGAAGACGAGGTAGATCGCGCAGGTCCACAGCGACTGCCAATTGTCGCGTCCTTCGTTGAAGCCGATGAAGAGGGCGGAGCCCGCGAGCAGTCCGGCAAACACTGCTTCCGCAATCGGTCGCCGACCGGCTTGCGGACGGTTGAGCAGAAGGGTCGCGAACGGCACCACCGCCATGGTCAGCGCCGCATAGGGAAAATCCTTGTAGCGCGGGTCGAACACGAAGCCGAGCGCGGTCTCGCTGCCGATCAGCGTCGCTGCGACCAGCGCCAGGCCCAGACATTTCATCGACAGCGACAGCGCCTTGCCCTCGCCGCTTGGACCGAACAGTTCGAGAAAGGTCGGCAGCGTCCGGCCGGAGACGACAGCATTGGCACTCAGCACCGACGACACGAGCCCTGCCGCCAACAGCGCGCCCCATTGCAACCAGCCGCCAAAGCCGTAGCTCTCGTAAAACATCTTGTCGGCGGCGATCCCGAGCAGCGCGCCTGCCGTCGTCGCCGAGAGCGCAACCGCAATCCAGGAGGACAGCCTCGGCGTCCATGGCCTGCGCCGTGTGGTGAACCAGGCCGAGACGAACACGGTCACGCTCGCCGCAAGCCCCAAGCCCATCTGCCATTTCCAAAGCGGGAAATTGCTGATCTCCTGCCCGGGCGGATATTTCAGCTCGCGGCGGACGGAATCGAACAGGCCCCAATAACCGCCAACGGTCCCCTCGAGCTGGCGTTTCCAGGGCTGGTCATAGGCCTCGATCAGATTGACGCGAAAATTCTCCGCCTTCGCAAGCGAGAGGATTTCGGAGACCACGCGCGCCTGGTTGGTGCGCGATGGCAGCGCACCCTCGCGCATGCGGCCCTGGCTCGGCCAGCCGGTCTCCCCGATCAGGATCTCCTTGCCGGGAAAGGCGACCGCCATTCGCTGGCGGATGGAATCGACATGGGCTGCCGCGAATTTCGCGCGGATCGGGAAATCCTCCCAATAGGGCAGGATATGGATGGTGATGAAATCGACCGCCTCATAGATTTCGCGATAGCGCAGCCAAAATTCCCAGACATCCGCATAGGTGACGGGAACCAGGACCTGCGCTTTCACCGAGCGGATGATGGAGGCGAGATCATTGGTGGTCATTTCGCCCCGCAGCAGCACCTCATTGCCGACGACGAGCGAGGTGATGGTGCCCGGAAAATCCTTGGCCAGCCTGACGGCGGTTGCGATCTGCACCTGGTTTTTCTGCCGGTTGGAGCCGAGCCAGATTCCCTGCATCACCTTCAGCCCGAATTTCGCGGCAATCCCGGGCACCTGGTCCTGCCCGCTCTCGATCGAATAGGTACGAACGCAGGCGGAGATTTTTGCGAGCTGCGCAAGATCCTGTTCGATCTGCTCGGGCGTCACCCGGATGGTCGGGTCGAGCGGCGACTGGGCGCCGCGGAACGGCGCGTAGGACACGCAGGTCAATTTCTCGTTCGGATCAATGGGCGGGCGCGCAAGCATGATCGGGGTGGCAAGCCACCACCACACAGCAACGATCATGCCCAGGGAAACGAACAGGAGCGCCAATGGCGTACGAAAAGAAATTGGTTCCGTCCTCCGGGAAGGGTTCGTCGATTAGCGTCTCGGGCGCCATCTGCCAAGGGGAAGACGGCGCAGGACATGCCGAGGAGCCGCGCTCGCCTGGGCCTTCCCCGGGGCGCATCCACAACGCCGGGCTTTACCACGCGACGACAAAGTTGTGACATTGCTGGACAAAATCCCAGATTCCAGTCATCTGGGTGGCCAGGCTTTTCCGCCGTATTCGGGACCCATTTCGACGGCATCAGCGGTGCCGGCCTTGGGGATTGGCGGGCAGGCAAGAGAAATCGGGGAATCTATGCGTCGACGGGTGCTTCAGCCAAAACTTTCGATCTTGCGCCATCTCGCAGTTCCCGGGTTTGTCCTTTTGCTCGGTATCGGAAGCGGCCCTTTTGGGAACGCCCTGGCCCAGAGCGGCGAACCCCGCGCCCAGGACCAGTCCAAACAGGGCGCAGCCGACGCCGCCAAGGACGGCCAGCGCAAGACCGACGAATTCGCCGAAGCCGCCCACGCCATCAACGGCCCAGCCGGCAATCCCGAATGCGTCTGGCTTGGCCGGCGCGTCGTGTCCCTGATGTACCGCGACGACCTCGACACCGCTTTTCGCCATCTCGATCTCTACGACCGTTTCGGCTGTCCGGGTGGGCACGTCCAGGCGGCCTTCCGTTGTCTGACCCGCTACTTCGCCGAGATCGACGACAAGGTGCAGAGAAGCCTGCCCGACCACGTCCACGCCTGCTGGATTAACCCGGCAGCCCAGCCGCAGACGGCGGCTGCCGCAGCCTCTGCTCCCACGACATCTGGCTCGGCTGCGTCCGCTCCGGCCGCATCCCCGCAACCCTCCCCCTCGCCGCAGCCCGCGGCAAAATAGCGCTGACCCGTTCAGCAACTGTTTGGTTTGGGTGGTGTTTGGTGTCGCGCGCCCTGAAAAGGCCACGGCGTCATACCAGTTGTGAAATGGCGTGGCAGGACTATCCTTAAAGTGCCGGCGTGTCGGTCGAACCTAGGGGTCAGGTTCGCTTTCTTCCCTCTACGCCCCGTCAGGTTTTGTCGCGATGCGCGCCATCGTCGCCGTTCTCTTCTTCGTGACCGCCGCTCATGCGGCCCTTTGGGGCGTCCTTCAGGACAAGGAGCAGGCCCCCGACTTCGCCGGCCAGCTCCCGAGCGTGTCCTATACGCCGTTTGAACCGGGGCATGTCGTCGACAAGAACGTCGACCCCGACCGGATTCGCGCCGACCTGAAGAAGCTCTCCACCATCACACGCGCCATCCGCTCCTACTCGGCAACGGAAGGCAACGAGCTGGTTCCGCCGATCGCCGCCGAATTCGGCCTCAAAGTCACGGTCGGCGCGTGGATCGGACCCGGCACGATTTGCGATGAAGCCGACGCTCAGCGCCTGTCCGCAAAATGCAGCGACAATAACAAGCGCGAGATCGATGCCGCCATCAACCTGGCCCGACGCAATAGCAATGTCGTCGGGGTCGTGGTCGGCAATGAAACGGTCTACCGCGGCGACCAGAAGGTCGAGGACCTGATCGAGATGATCAAGAAGGTCAAATCGGCCGTCAATGTGCCGGTCACGACCGGCGAAATCTGGAACATCTGGCGCGATTATCCAGAGCTCGCATCGAGCGTCGATTTCATCGGTGCCCACGTCCTGCCCTACTGGGAAAATTTCTCGTCCAGCCAGGCGGTCGACCAGGCCGTCTACCTCTATGGGCTGCTGCGCGAGAAATTTCCCGGCAAGCGCATCGTTATCGCCGAATTCGGCTGGCCCAGCGCCGGCTACAACCGCCTCAACGCCGATCCCGGCCCCTTCGCGCAGGCCGTGGTATTGCGCAACTTCGTCGCCCGCGCCGAAGCCATCGGCATGGAGTACAACATCGTCGAGGGGATCGATCGGCCCTGGAAATTCTTCGAAGGCGGCGTCGGCCCCTATTGGGGCATCTTCAACAACGCCGGCGAAGCGAAATTTTCGTGGACGGGTCCGATCGTCAATCCGAACTACTGGAAACTTGCGGCGATCGCGCTCCTGATCGGCGTCTTGCTGTCGTTGCCGATCCTGGCGCTTGCGGAGCCGACCGTGCTGCAGGCGTTCCTGCTGGCGGCCGCCGCCAACGCCGTTGGCGCGTGGTTTGCGACCGTGTTCGCCTATTGGGACGGGCATTATTTCGTGCTCGGCTCGGCGTTTGCGCTGACACTCGGCCTGACCTTGCTTGTGCCGCTGGTGCTGATTGCGATGGCGCGGATCGAGGAGATCGCAGCGGTCGCATTCGGCCACGCTCCGCACCGGCTGATCGCCAAGGGCGCAAGCTTGGTGCCTGCGACCATCGGCGAGAACATCGCCTTCCCGAAGGTCTCGATCCATGTGCCCGCCTATTTCGAACCGCCGGAGATGCTCAAGGCAACGCTGGATGCGGTGGCACGGCTGGACTACCCGAATTTCGAATGCGTGGTCATCATCAACAACACGCCTGACCCCGCATTCTGGCAGCCGATCCAGGATCACTGCCGTGCGCTTGGTGAACGCTTCAAGTTTATCAACGCCGAGAAGGTCGAGGGTTTCAAGGCCGGCGCGCTCCGCATTGCCATGGACCGCACCGCAGCCGACGCGGAGATCATCGGCATCATCGACGCCGACTATGTGGTGGATCCCGACTGGCTGAAGGATCTGGTGCCTGTGTTTGCCGATCCGCGCGTCGGCCTGGTGCAGGCGCCGCAGGACCACCGCGACCAAGACCGCTCGCTGATGCATTACATGATGAACGGGGAATATGCCGGCTTCTTCGACATCGGCATGGTCCAGCGCAACGAGGAGAACGCCATCATCGTTCACGGCACCATGTGCCTGATCCGCCGCGCGGCGATGGACATGGTCGGCGGCTGGTCCGGCGACACCATCTGCGAAGACAGCGATCTCGGCCTTGCCATCATGGAGCATGGCTGGCTCACCCATTACACCAACCACCGCTACGGCAAGGGCCTGTTGCCCGACACCTACGAGGCCTTCAAGAAGCAGCGGCACCGCTGGGCCTATGGCGGCTTCCAGATCGTGAAGAAGCACTGGCGCCGCTTCCTGCCCGGCATGAGCCGGCTGACGCGCGACCAGAAGCGCGAGTTTTCGCTCGGCTGGCTGAACTGGCTTGGCGCCGAAAGCCTCGGCGTGCTGGTGGCGCTGCTCAACCTCGCCTGGGTTCCGGTCGTCGCCTTCGCTGGCATCGCCATACCGGACAGGATCCTGACCTTGCCGATCGCCGCGGCGTTTCTGGTCTCGCTCGGGCATTTTGTCGTGATGTACCGCCTGCGCGTGCCGGTGAAATGGGGACAAATGCTGAGCGCGATGATCGCGGCAATGAGTGTGCAATGGACGGTGTCGCGCGCGGTCGCGCAGGGCCTGATCACCGAGCATCTGCCGTTTGCGCGCACCTCAAAGGGCGGGCTGTCGCGCATGTCGATCGAGTTCCAGGCCTTTTGGGAGGCGGTGATCGGCGTGCTGCTTTTGGTCGGCGCCGGCGTCCTCGTCGTCACCAACACCAAGCAGATCACAGAGCTCTATATTTTCGCCGGCGTCCTGGTGCTTCAGAGCCTGCCCTTCCTTTCCGCGGTCGCTATTGCGATCCTGGAGAACTCGCGGGCCAATTCATTCGAGTTCTGGCGCTCGACGGGCGTGCGTACGGCCGAGTTGATCGGACTGCGGCCCGTGTCGCTGCCGACGGTGACGGGTTCGAGCCAGCCGGTGGCAACCGAGGTCGGGCGGGAACGCAGCTGAAGCGGCTCAAGCCAGCCGCCATTTCCAGCAGGGCCCGACGTTGATGATCAGTCTCCGCGCGCGAGCCGGTCAGTATCGCCATTGCTGGCGCGGCGCAAAGGCAACACGGGGATTGATTCCGCAATAGGAAAAGGTCCCGGACGCGGCCGCCTGGCATTGCTGGTACGTCCAGTACTGGCAGAGGCCTGGATAACCCCAATCCTTTCCTTGCAGGCAATAGGGGTAGTCCCAATACGCTACGGGAGCGGCCGAAGCCGATCCGGCTACCGTCAGCAATGAAGCAACGGACATCATCATGAGGAGGCTACGTCGCATGGCTATCTCCGCGATTGGTCTTTCCCTGCGTTCGACGACAAGCGCAGACGCGTTTTTCGGGGGCTTTATCGGTCGCGATAGGCCACGACTGCATGCGTCAGGAAAATGCCAGCGCATAACAATCCAAGAACTGCGATCGCCGCCACGGTCATCGAACTCGCCCTCGCGATAACGCGTGGGCGAATCAATGGTTCGCTTGTTTCCGGATGATTTCGTCACCTCGCAAAAATGGTTTCGCGATTTCGCTCTATCGCGAAAACAGCAATGTCCGGCGAGGCGGTCACGTCAACGGGGCGCGGGGCCTCACGGTTCCGCGCTCGCGCCCAACTCACGTTGGGGCACGTCCACTGCGTTGGACGTCCGAGGGAAACTCAGATTGCCTGACGACCTCTGATCGCTCGCCAGAGAGCAATGATGATGCAAGCGCCGATAAAACCTGTGATCAGGTAACCGAGCCAGCCGCCGAGGGCCACTCCGAAAAGTCCCAGGAGCCAATTTGCGAGCGCGGCACCGACGATTCCGAGAATGATGTTCGTGACGATGCCAGTCCCACTTTTCATGAACATCTCGGCGAACCAGCCCGCCAGGCCGCCAACGATAATTGCGGCGATCCATCCGATTTCTGCTTCATGCATCTGCGCTGCTCCTTCATTTGTGGAACCGCGCCGAGAATTTCTCTTTGCCTGAGTCGGAAAAAGCAATTGCACTGACCTAAGTGCCTGTTTTCTTCCGATCATTCTTATAAAGACCCGCTGGATGACTCAGCCGGCGCGCATGGATTTGTTTTTCTGGTTCGACTGCTGCCGCAGTGCGGTCGAGAGCGACCGCTCTAAGCCGCCCTTGTCCAGGGGCCTGCGCGCCGCGCCCAATCCCTAGCGGGTCGCTCCCTACGGTAGTAACCTGGCCCCGTGGAGTGGCGGCCATGACCAAAGACATCGTAGCCGGATTTGTCATAGTGGCTTTGATTCTCATGGGCTTGCTTGCCTGGACCCAGAAACATGAAGAATGCTTTCACGGGCGTATACTCAAGAAACTCAAGCCCTGCGGATCGGTCGAGCAATCACTATAGCAGCGCGTATCTTTGGCCGGTGCTGGACAGCTTATGTGGTGAGCGCGGTGGGGATCGAACCCACGACCCCGTGATTAAAAGTCACGTGCTCTACCGTCTGAGCTACGCGCTCGCTTGAGGCCCGCTGTGTAGGGGGCGAGCCCCCGCTGGTCAATAGCGCTGAACGCCTCATCCGCCCCGATCCGCGGGCTCTTTTCCGCTGGATGCGCAGCGCTTTAGCATGTTGCGTTCGGGTACGCTCGCCGCGAGGCACCGTTGGGCTGTCACGAAGTCAGGCCGTGAACAAGCGATGTCGAGCACGAGCAAAGCGCGTCGCCGACCGGCTCACCCTGCGGCAAAGCTGGGATATTATTTTGTCTAAGGCTGCCTTCCTGGACCTTCGCTAATGCGCTCGCTCCGGCCGCGCGCCCGTCCTTCTGCGCCAGTAGGGAACATGCCGGTGCCTGGCGATCGCCTTCACCTCGGCCCTTCGCACGCTGTCGCGAAGCCTCCTTAGTTCCTCAAGCTGCTCCGCCAGCTGGCGAACCTTTTCGACGGCTGAACGGTTGAAAATCTGAGTAATCATTACCCCACCCCCTGTGGCAAATAGACAATTCCGGGGCACCTTGATTTGAAACCCCTTTTGCAACGTCAGTTCCGGCGCAGCCCCCATCTTTCTGCACCGCAAAATTATGCCCGGTTCCGGGCCCTGACGCATCTGAAATTTTCGCAATCCAAATCGCCCAGCGATCAAGTCCTTGACAAATGAGCGGCCGGGGAGAACGGCAAGCGGGCCGCCGGGCGTTTTTCGCTCAACCTCTGAGGTAGGCGGCCTCCTCAGCTCCCGCGATAGGTCGCAAAGCTCCAAGGCGTCATCAGAAGCGGCACGTGGTAGCGGCCCTCGGGCTCGCTGACGCCAAAGCGGATCGGGATGACGTCGAGGAAGGGCGGATTGGAGAGCAGCACGCCGCGCTTCGCAAAATAGTCGGCGACGTGAAAGCGCAACTCATAGGTTCCGATCGGCACCGGTCGCCCCTGGATGAGCGCGGCATCGGTACGGCCATCGTGATTCGTCACCGCCTGCTTCAGCGTCCGGCTTGCGCCATGGCGGGCGATTTCGATCAACTCGAACGCGACACCCTCGGCCGGGCGGCCGCTGTGCGTATCGAGAACATGCATCGAGAGTTCGCCGTAAACCGGAAGCGAGGCATCGTTCGCCAGCAACGAAGCAAGCCGCAAGGTTGCGATGCGGCCGATCTCCGATAACGCGGTCTGCTCCTCGTCGGCCGGGCTGTTCTCCAGCCGCCCGGCGAACACGTCCAGAATCGAATCCTTGGTGTGGCGGCGAACGCAGAGGATAAAAGGAAAGCCGAACTTTTTGCGGTAGGCGGAATTCAGCTGTTCGAACATCGAAAATTCCCGCTCCGACAGCCGGTCGAGGCCGGCGCCGTCCTGCTCGGAGATCGACTCCTCCGTCAAGCCGGCGGCACGTTGCGTCTTGTTGGCCAGATCAGGATGTCCGCGGATCAGCTTGAGGCGTAGATCCGGCAGAGCCTTCGCGATCGCGTCGAGCATGGCATCGCGAAGCGCAGCGCTGGTGGCGAACGGCCGCATGGTCTCCACGGCCTCCGCGATCCACGGCGAATATTCGATGACGTTGCCGAGCATCGCGATGAAATCTCCGCGGCCCGCCGCATTCAGTCCGTCGAGTGTCAGCTTCTCGGTCATGATCACCGCATCTTCTGGGTCAGTCCGGCGAATTTTTCCGCCAATGCCATCAGCAGCAGCGTCGCCATCACGATCAGTCCGGACGCAGCCGCGGTGCGCACATCGAGATTGGTCTCGATCTGCTGCCAGAGATGAATCGGCAGCATCTCGGTGCGCTCGTCGGCCAAAAACAGCGAGACCGGCACATTGTCGAACGATGCCATGAAGGCCAGGAAGGCTCCCGCCCCGACGCCCGAGGAGATCAGCGGCAGGGTGATCCGCCGGAATGTCATCAAGCGCCCTGCCCCCAGGCTCTCGGAGGCCTCCAGCAGCGCCGGATCGAGCTGGGAGAGTGAGGCAAGTGTCGTCCGCAGCACGAACGGCACGCAGACGATGACGTGACCCAGCACCAGGAACGGGATGTTCGGCGTGAAGCCGAGCTTGTTGATGAAGATCAGCGCGGCAAAGCCGAAGGCGAGTGCCGGCAGCAAGAGCGGCGACATGAACAGCGTGTCGGCGGCGCGCAGCCAGGGCGAGCGGCTGCGGGCAATCGCGAGCGCAGCCGCCGTTCCGAACACCAGCGCGATCAACGTGGTCCAAAGCGCAACGACAAGGCTGTTCCAGGCGGCATGCTGCATCTGGTCGGCGTCGAGGAGCGCAGCATACCAGCGCAGCGACAGCCCATCCGGCGGGAATTTCAGAGATTGCGACGATGTGAACGAGGTGATCAGCACGATCAGCGTCGGAGCGACCAGAAAAACGAGCGCGATCGTCGACAACGCGGCGAACACGGTTATCAGCGACACGCGATCCCAGCCGATCTTGCTACGTGCGGCCATAGGTCTCGCTCCTGCGCCCGATCGCACTCAGGACCGCAATAACCGCCATGACCGTGACCATGAAGATGATCGAGATCGCGGCCGCAAACGGCCAGTTGTTGGCGCCGACCGCCTGCTGGTAGATGTGCAGGGGCATGTAGATCAGGCGCGCGCCGCCGATCAGGGACTGCGTCACGAAGGCGGTGATGCTGGCCGAATAGGTCAGGATGCAGCCGGCGATGATGCCGGGAATCGACAATGGCAGCGTCACCTTCCACAGCGTCCGCCACTCGCCGGCGCCGAGCACGCGCGAGGCATCGGCCAGATTCGGATCGATCTTCGACAGCACGGTCAGGATCGGCAGCACCATGAGCGGCATCTGCACCTGCGCCAGCACCATCACGACGCCGACCTCGGTGTAGAGCAGCCGCA
>Ga0335080_10002695_pt1 | contig 17790 bp, 14 predicted proteins | sample Lox_Sample_34_FD_206720 | JGI IMG/M metagenome (GOLD analysis project Ga0335080, IMG submission 206720) | Soil microbial communities from Loxahatchee National Wildlife Refuge, Florida, United States - Lox_Sample_3.4 | ecosystem: Environmental > Terrestrial > Soil > Wetlands | place: USA...
ATAGGCAGCGACATTCGCGGGCGCAAAACACATGGAAAGTCCAAGGACCAGCATCACCCGCGGCCAGACGACCTGGCTCGGGCTGATGTCGAGGTTCAGTTGCGACATCCAGTAATTTCCGACCGCCATGATTAGCAGGCCGCCGGCTATCAACCATCGGGCATCCCACCCTTTACCAAGTGCCCGGCCGACAACAGGCATGACCAGGACAGCAAAAAATCCGGCAGGCGACATGACAAGGCCCGCGCTGAGAGCATCATAGCCGAACAGCGATTGAAGTAGGGCTGGGAGCGACGTGCTCGCGGCATAGAGGACGGCGAAGGCGCAGAAGATAATGAGACAGCACATGGCGAAATTCCGCTCCCGCAGCGGGCGGAAATTCACCACGGGGCTGGGGTGACGCAGCTCCCAGAGGATCAGCGCAATTAGACCCGCTACGAAAAGAACCGCCAGCGTCTGCACGCGCCAGAACGGATCGCTCAGCCAATCCCATTCTTGTCCCTTGCTCAGCATCACTTCCCAAGAGACCATCACGATCACCAGGAGCAGCAGGCCCAGCGAGTCAAAACGCAACGGCACCTTGCTCAATTCCGCGCGCTGTTTCGTGAGATAGTCCGGATCCCGGAGCAGTGCATAACACGCGGCAAGCGCCAACAGGCCGACTGGAACGTTGATATAGAATACCCACCGCCACGAATAACTGTCCGTGATCCAACCGCCCAGCGTCGGGCCGACCACCGGCGCCAAGAGGGCGGCCAGGCCAAACAGCGTCATCGCTATGCCTTGCTTCTCCACCGGAAAGGTGTCCAGCAGCACGCCCTGACTGGAAGGCTGAAGGCCGCCCCCCGCCAGGCCCTGCACGACGCGAAACGCGATCAGCTCAGTGAGGCTGGTGGCCATTCCACATAGTCCGGAGGCGAGGGTGAATACGGCTATCGACAGCAGGAAGTAGTTACGGCGGCCAAGGTGCGCTGACAGCCAGCCGGTGATCGGCAGGATGATGGCGTTGGCGGCGAGATAACTCGTGATGACCCATTCGCCATCGTTGACCGTGGCCGACAGGCCGCCGGCGATGTAGCGCAGTGCGACCACCGTGATGGTAGTATCGAGCACCTCCATGAAGGTCGGCACGACGACGATCGCGGCCACCACCCAGGGGTTTACTCCTGTTTGCGAACTGCCGGGCGAAAGGGCGAGCTCCGTCATTTGTCGACGCCCGGCGCCCTTGCGGCCGAAACGGCAGCCGACGATGACTGCATGCTGCTTTGAAGGAACTTCCCGGCATCCGGTCCTGTGGGCGCCTTGTTGATATAGACGTACGGAACGACCGAGGTCCCGATGAACAGGGGGGTCTTGTCCGGGTCGTATCCCTCAAGCTGGATCCGGACCGGTAGCCGCTGGACAATCTTGACGAAGTTGCCCGTGGCGTTCTGTGGCGGCAGCAACGCAAGCGTCGATCCGGTTCCCATGGTGAAGCCGGTGATCCGGCCTTTGAAGACGTGTGTGTCGCCGTACATGTCGACATAAAGATCGGCCGGCTCACCGATGCGCAAGTCGCGCAGCTGCGTCTCCTTGAAATTGGCATCGACCCAGATATCGCTGAGCGAGCGAATCGCCATCAAGCTCTGACCGACCTGGACGTCGTCGCCCGGATTGACGTTGCGCCGTGTGACCACGCCGTCGATCTCCGCGACGATGTCACAATGGCGAAGGTCGAGTTCGGCGAGAGCGAGGTCGCGTTTGGCGGTCTCGACTTTGGCTTCAGCCTGCTTGACCGCTGGCGCCTCCGCGGCAAGCCGATCGAAGGTACGGTCGATGCCTCCAGGGAGGTTTTCGAACTGTTCGAGCATCTGCTTCGGAGATTGACTGTAGGAATGAAGAACACCCAGATCGGCTGCAGACTGAATGAGATCAGCTTGCGCTTGCAGGACGGAAGAAAAGGTCTGGTCGAGATCGGGCGGCACCTGGTCGAGACCTGCGCTATCTTCGGGCTGCGCCTGCAAGCCCAAAGACACGCGGATCTGGTTCACATCGGCCAATGCTTGAACAACACCCGCCTGGGCAATCGTCAACGACGCCTGGCGCTGATCGTAAAGCTCCCGGCTCACCGTGTCAGACACGATCAGCTTCGCCGTCCGATCAAACTCCTGCTGCGCGAGCGTCAGCGTGGCTTTCGCTTTCTTGAGCGCGGCGACCCGGGCATGCAGCAGGGCGATCTGGTTGTCGACGTTCTCAATGGCCTGTTGCAATTTCCAGCGTCGGCTTCTCGCCTGGGCTTCTATGCCGCGTACCGCGGCCTGAGCCGCCTGAAGATCCGCCTGTGCCGTATCGACGGCCGCCTTCTTCACGTTGACGGCGTCCTGAAACGGTTCCTTGTCCAGCTGAACAAGAAGGTCGCCCTTGTGTACGCGGTTGTTGTCGTCGACCAGAACCCGGGACACCTGGCCGCGGACGCGTGGAGCAACGAAGGTCACGTGCCCGTTCACGAAGGCATCGTCGGTCGACACCGTGCTGAGGGCCAGCCCAATCCGAGGAATGCCGAACACCGCGGCAAACGCCAGGACGAGAGCGCCGAGCACTCCCCACAAGATTCTTCGCCGGCGCGTAGACCGCTGTGCCGCTTGCGGGATAGGTTTTGAAGCAGGGCTCGCCTGGGGCGTCTCGGCGTCGCGACCAACCGTTGCATCGGCCTTGTTTTTCGCAGGCGCCTCGATCGAAGCCAAATCACTCTTCTGCTCAGTCACCTCGGTAGGCATTCGATGGCCAGTCCTAAGATTGTTTCTCAATGCAATATGCAATTGGGTCGCGTGGATTGCTGACACTCATTTCTGATCATCGTGGTCCGAACGAATCCTGTGTTTGGAAGGGCAACATTGGCGCGCACGCCGTGCTTCGCACCTTCCTTGGCGACGACTTCGGTAAGCCCGATAAGGCCATGCTTGGCCCTCACATAGGGGCCCTTGAGCAGCGAGCCTTCCTTGGAATGGATCGAGCCCATGTAGATGATGCTGCCGCCAGTTCCCCGCTGATACATCCACTGCAGCGCGGCACGCGTGGTAAGGAAGGCGCCGTCCAGATGGATCGCCAGCATCTGCTTACACTTGGCGAATTCGAACTCGTCGAGCGGAGCCACGATCTGGATGCCGGCGTTGCTCACGAGGATGTCGAGGTGGCCGAAGGTCTTGACCGTCTTGGCGATGCCCGCCTCGACCAGCTTCTCGGAGGTCACGTCCATTGCCACGCCGATGGCCCGCCGGTCCGACCCGCCAAGCTCGGCCGACGTGGAGTCGGCACTGGCCTGGTTCAAATCCGCGATCGCAACTTTGGCGCCTTCGCGCACAAAGGTGCGGGCGATTTCCTTGCCGATGCCACTGGCGGGGCCAGTGACAAGAGCAACGCGATTGTTGAGACTCATGGCAGATCTCCTTTCAGCGCAGATAGTCGCGGACGACCTTGCCCAGGCCGAGGGTGAGATCGGCGATGACATGGACCCCCGACAGGATCTCGATCGCGTGCAGTTCGGCCACCGGCGCAGGCGCGTGATGATGGAGATCGAGTGCGGCCGGCGCGATGCATGCGCCTTGACCGCGATGTCCTTGAGGTACTCGAAGCTCGCAGATCCGCGGCGTGCCGTCGTCGCAGACATCACCTTCTCTCATCGCTAAAGCTCCTGCTATCGGTAGGTCAAAGGGACGACGTATTTCATGGCGGCGAGTCAGCTACCATCACAGGCAAAATCGAAGATGGTCAACTCTTCGCCGTTTCCGGCGCGCTCGAGCACCTCGGGATGGCGCAGCGAGCGCATGGTGTCGTGGTAGCCCGAGCGCCAATGCTCGGCCATGGACAACCGGGAGAAATCATAATCTTTCGAGTCGCCTTCGTAGCGTCTCGGCCGATAGATGAGGTGCACGAGGTTGTACGCATGGCGTTGCGCGACCGAGGCCAGGAACTTGGCTTCCTCGCTTTGCTTGAACTCGTTAGGCAGCTGGTCCAGGAGTGTGGCGACCGAGTATTCGACCTTCTGCAGCCGCTTGATGAAATCGGTGAAGGCGCGCGTGCGGCTCGAGTATTGGATCTCCTTCTGCCGCGTCGCGACTTCCGCGAGGTTACGCGGGAACTTTCCGCGCGCGCTCCAGAGATCGACCTGAAACACGAGCGCATCAGGCAACCGCTGGCCCGTCACGCGCGTGTCCGTCACAAGCCACTGAAGCGGCGTGTTCGACACGAGGCCGCCATCCCAATAGTGCTCGCCCTCGATCTCGACGGCGGGGAAGCCGGGCGGCAGCGCGCCGCTGGCCATCACATGCTCGGGTCCGATTACCTGCCTCCCGGAGTCGAAATAGGCTAGGTTGCCGGTGCGCACATTGACGGCGCCGAGGCTGAGACGCGTGTCCTTCCTGTCGGAGTTTACGCGGCCAAAGTCGATGAAGCGCTTAAGCGTGCCTCTCAGCGGCCGCGTGTCATAGTAGCTCGTCGCCTCGATCGTGCCGGGCGGATGAAACCACGGATTGGGGGCTCGTGGCCAGAAGAAGGCCGGCGTTCCCGCGATGGCAACCATGGCGGCGCTCAACTGATTGGCGAGCGCCCGCACAGCTTCGGCCCGTCCAAAGAGGCCGACGACGTCGGCGTCGAAGCCGATGGCGGGGGCAGTGATTTCCTCCCAGAACTCGCGCAGCCTGTCGACGCGTCTTTCGGGCGCATTGCCGGCGATGATCGCAGCGTTGATGGCGCCGATCGAGATGCCGACGACCCAGTCGGGATGAAGCCCGGTCTCGGCCAGCGCCTCATACACGCCCGCTTGATAGGCGCCAAGCGCGCCGCCCCCCTGCAGCAGCAGCGCGACGCGATCTAAAGGGAGGCGTGCGCGCAGGTTGTGGCTCGCTGTGCGCCGTTTAGGAACAAGCGTTCCTTCCGTTAACGGCGCGTCGGCCACAAGCTGGTCGCGCAATGCTATTGTGGGGATGGTTTCCGATTTCGAACTCTTGGCCATGACTTGAGGAACCCGGCGCCACATCGCGCATTGATATGGTACGGTATGTGAGCTCGACCCGGATGTCGTGAAAATCTCCTGCAAGAAGCCGTGAAAAGTGCTGAAATTTGCGCGGGTAGCAGTCACGCCTGCAATCAGGCAGGTGATACCCGAATCCGACAGCAAAGCTTACAGGTTTGAGCACTATGTGCTCAATCTGCGTCGCGGCTGCCTCCTGAACGCAGGTCGCGAGGTCGAGTTGCGGCCCAAAAGTTTCCACGTCCTTGAGTTCCTCGTTGAGAATGCTGGCCGGCTCGTCGCCAAGGAGGAGCTGATCAAAGCAGTCTGGCCTAATGTGGTTGTGAGTGACGAGTCAGTGACCCGGTGCGTGAGCGAGGTGCGTTCGGCCCTTCAAGATAGCGAACAGCAAATCATCCGGACCGTGCCGCGACGGGGATACATCTTGGCTGTACCAGTGACAGCGAGCGGACAGGACCAAAAAGTGTCCTTTACAGGCGAAAGGCGGCGACGCCTTTCCATAGTAGTGTTGCCATTCGCGGAACTGACCGGAGATACCGACCAGCGCTGCCTCGCAGATGCCATCACCGAGGGTCTAACTGCCTATCTTTCTCGGATTCGCGACAGCTTCGTCATCGCGCGCAGTACGGCCTCCGCCGGCCTGGCCAGAGCCCTCGACGGGGGGCGAATTGGACAGGGGCTTGGCGTCCGCTACGTTCTCGAGGGCAGTGCGCAACGTACCGCAACGCGCGTGCGCGTCAACGTGCGCCTTACCGATGCCGCCAGTGGTGCTTGTGTCTGGGCCGACCAGTTCGATGTTTACTCTGGCGACCTGTTTCAGATGCAAGATGTAATCGTGACGCGGCTGGCGCGGGCCCTCCACATCGAGTTGGCCGAAATCGAGGCCGCGTGCGTTGCGCGGGCGCCATCGATCCCAGCTGACGCGGATAATTTGGCCCTCCGCGCCGAGGCGATCTTTCTGCGCTACGGCGCAAGCCGTCCCGAAACGGAGGGTGCGTATGCGCTATGTGAACAGGCGCTCGAGACCGATCGCGGCAACCTTCGCGCGCTCTGCATACTCGCTATGAAATTTGCATTTCGTATAACATCCATGCAGAGCACCGACGTCGATGGCGACATGCGGCGCGCCGAGGAATACGCGGCGCGGGCGCGGGCAGCCGATCCCAATTCCTACCAGACACACCAAGCGAACGCTCGCGTTCTTTTGGCAAGGTCACGACCCGAGGAAGCGGTTGCTGAGGCCGAGCATAGCCTCAGCCTCAATCCAGGTTTTATTCCTGCTTACCTCGACTTGGCAGCCGCAAATCTGCTTCTGTGTCGGCCTAGGACGGTGATCGACCATGCCCTGACGGCGATGCGTTTGAGCCCGGTCGATCCGTACGAGGATCACTTCCATGCCTACGCGGGACGCGCTTATTTTATGCAAGAGCAATATGACCATGCGGTCGAGTTCATGCGCCGCCCTGTCGCAATCAATCCGGAATTTCCGCGGCATCACCGCTTTCTGGCCGCAGCACTCGCCCAGAATGGTCAGGATGGAGACGCACATGAAGCGATGAAGCATTATCTTTCGCTGTCGGGCACTAGGATCAGGACTGTCACCGCCTACTCGGCACTTGCTCCCCCGTCACGCCATCGTATCTATCTGCTCTATCGCAAGCACCTCATAGAGGGTCTCGCCAAAGCTGGGATGCCCGAGAATTGAAGCAGGATGACGCGCGGCTTTTCTCGAACGTCATCGACTGATCGATAATGTACTCGGACGGCTAACGTCCGAGTTGGGTCTTAGCCGCACAAAAAAGCTCGTTCTCAGGCGTGCCGGTCTCTGCGAAGGAGCATGAGTATCTCAGGTAGCGATCGGGGACAATGTCCTTTGCTTCACTTGAAAGCAGCGAACGAAGTCTCGGATTCGTTGTGAGAAGACCGCCGTTTGCTGTTAAGGCTGCCTTGGGCGACTGGGAGATCCGATAGCCTAAAATGGTCACTTGCGGGCGCCCGCCCATTGCGCGACCGGGGCGACACGCCGAATCGGCGTCTGCCTGCGTTGCCGAGGTCAACGATATCCACGCGATCCCGATCAATGCCGACATTGGCCGCCGAGATTTAAATAGCTCAGAGATTGGCTTCGTGCCATGCGAATCGCGGCCCGCGAACGGCAACCCGTTACGACCGATACCGCGCATATCATTATTGCTCTTGCGAGGCGCTTTTCGCCTAGGCGATCGCGAATGACCCCCGGGGCTTTCGTGCGCGCATTCTTTGAGACAGACTGCGAGGGTAGAATTAACGGCCGAGGCGGGCGGCGCGAAAATGCCAGATAACGACAAACGACCTCAACCGGGGTGACAATGGATCGATTCCTCGCACGGTTGAGCGTGGCTGCCGATGGTGCATGTGCTTAAGCTATCAACGCCGCATCGCGTGAAGAAGCCCTTGATAACGGGATATCAGCGACATGGAGCTGCGCCTCGCAGACCCACGCCCGCCGCGCCGAAAAAAGCCCCGCCCATGGATAATCGGGGACGGGGCTAAGCAGGCTGGGGTTGTACCTGGGGATAGTACAATGATGGTGACAAGGGTTTGGGGCTGCCTGACATCAACAAACTCTACTCCGCTAGTCCGCGTCGACAAGTGAAATATCGGTAAGACAGGAACTCCGAAAATTGGAACACTTTGCTATCGCGACCGGTCTTGAATAAGCATCCAGTGGCGGATATCGCTCTCAACCAGAGGCGGATTCTGCCGGAAGGCTAGCCTTGGAAAATTTCCTGAAGGCGCTTTCGGTCGAAGAGACGCGTCGACAACAGTCCCGCCTGTACCCCGCACTGCAATAGACGATCAAGCCGCTCTTCGCAGAAGTACCGAATCTCTGACAATAAGAGCCACCGGTTTACTGCTTTCTGGCGTTACATTGAAGGTGGCGTGTCCTACCGTCCGCTCGTTGGCAAGACTTTCGATTTTCCACGAGAAAACAACTCGGGCTTTTGTTCACCGGGGTCAACAACGACGGAGCCTGCTCCGGCTGGAACCCTACGGGAGGCCGGCACGACATTTGCCGTCGAACGCAACTGTGAGGTCGTCTCTGGAAAGCACGGTCACTTGCTTTGTTCTTCCATATCCAGTCGCGCGACACAGCAGGGGTGGAAATACTCACCTTTGATCGATCCGAAGCCATCACAGCACAGACCCGTAGCTGAGCGTAGTTCTTCACCGTCACCAAGCTTCGATTGACCTAGCCGACCGCGCGGCGCGAAGGCTCCGTCCCTTTTCGAAAATGTGAACCTGTCGGCACGCTCTCGTAATGAATGTCTCGCGTCGTTTAATCAATCCCGATGCCTACAGTACTGACCTCGGCAGCAAGCCAATCGTCGGCACCAACTCCAAGTCCATTCCCGAGGTGCGGCGGGTGAGCATGCTTGCGTAACCATTGCGATCGGCCTCGTAACCGGCATCTGCTGGGTCGCATTTCGTGCGCACTGACGGAACTTCTTTTTATTCCATGAGTTTTTAGTAAAGACGACAATTTGAAGAGATCGCCACAAAAACGAAGACCGTTGCGAATGTGGCAACCGTTTTCCGCCCGGGTGGCTGAGGAGAGCCATTCGACTGGTCTAAGCAATTGGCGATGTTGGGCTGATCGCTCCGATGGATGCACGAACGAATACCTCCCAGAATAGGCGCAATGAGCTTTCCGAGCGCGTGAATGAGCAGAGCGATGCATTCGGAAAGCGAGGCGAATTCTCTGACGGCCATCGAGCCCTGCTCATTCAGATCGAACGTCGCCGCCGTGCTTTGAGAGAGCGGGTTCGACAGGCCGAGAAAAGTGGCTCGACCTGGGAGTTGATTAAAGCGGAGTTTGTACGCGATTTCAGCTCGCTTCGAGATACACTTTTCCAATATGTGGAGCGGCTTGATTCTGAAGCAAACAAGAAGCTGTAACGCTTGATTTTGAAATCGCTACAGAGTTCGGTGCAAGCGGTGATTTGAGCCTTAGCGACTAAAGGCGCATCCGCGTCCCTCGTTCCGCTGGCCAATGTAATCAAGGCCAACACGTGCAGCCGGCACATGGTCTTTGTGGTTGGCGCAATTACGAATCTTATCGTGGTTGGGCCTGCCTTGTTCATGCTCAAGCCGATGCGCAACAAGGTCGCCGCTGACGAAGGGCGTTCGCCCACGCGACTTAGCGCTAGGCGAACAGAGGAACCGTCATGCTACAATACAGACGCCGCGATCTCAGGCTGAGGCCGTTCGATGAGGCGATGCGAGTTCATTACACTTTTGGGCGTGGCAGCGGCGCAGCCGTTTGCAGCGCGCGGGCAGTCGGCGCATCCGACTCGAAAGATTGGGCGGCTTAAGAATCAAGACGAGCAGCACACACCCGACCAGCTCGTGGGTTTCCGCCAAGGTATGAAGGCGCTTCGGCTGGTCGAGGAACGCGACTTCGTGCTCGAAGAGCACTATGGAGTCGAGAACGAGAGGGCTGCCGGGTTTGGCTACCGAGCTAATTGACTCGGGTGTGGCTATCATAGTTGCGACCAGCCAACCTTCAATCGCGGCTTTTTGTTGCGACCTCCTCCCTGTTTGTCGTTCGCTAGGGAACTAAGTGGCAGCTTGAGTCGTTTATTATTAATGAAGAGATCCGGGAATGTGGAGGCGATCGTGCAAGCGACGGAAGTGCGCGCCGGGAAGCGAAGCGATTCCCCGCCAGATGTGAAACCCCGCGAGATGGAGCTGATCAATTCCAGCGACGTCGATACCGCGTTTCGTGATACGAACAGCTCGTCGAACGGAAACTACAGGTACATCGTACGCGAAGCTGTCGGGGTATTTTCTGAGCCGGAAGCGCTTGAACGCGCAGTCGACGAGCTGGAAGTCTCAGGCTTTGACCGCGCCGCGCTTTCCATCCTGGCGTCCGACGGGACGATCGTGGACAGAGTTGGTCATCTCTATCGGAATATCGCCGAGATCGCAGACAATCGTCGTGTCCCGCAGCGTGCCTTTGTGGAAACTGACTCTCGAGTTGAGGGCGCAGCGGCTGCAATTGGCATTCCATGTTACATCTGCGGCGTTGCTGGTGCTGGAGTTACCGCTGTTGGTTTTGGCGCTGCAACGGTGGCCACTGTCGCAGGCGGTGTTGTGGGCGGCGTTGTCGGCGCCGGATTGGGCGCTCTCCTCGCCGGCGCCATAATTCGACGGCATGTCCTCGAAGTCTCGCAGCAGCTTGCGGAGGGAGGGTTGGTCCTCTGGGTCGGCCTGCGCGACGACGATGCGGAGCGCCGCGCGTTACACATACTCGCTGCCTCCGGTGGCCGTGATGTGCATGTCCATGAGTTTGAGCGCGAATGGACGCTGAAAGATCGACCTTTATGCGATGTTCAGTTCGATCCGTTTCTGTGGTGGCCTGGGGACAGATCAAGATATCCGTGAGCTGTTGCACTTACTCATAGGCCATCTGTTTCGGAGACTAAGTACTGTCTCGGCTTTTCGTGAGACGCGGTTGAGCACATGAGAACGACGAGCCAGCAAGTGCAATAGTCTTTTCACAAGCGCGCAAGCCGTATTCCCCGACCAGAAAAACGAGCAGAGCCAACCAGGTCCATATTCGCATCGAAAGCGCGCTGGAGAACGCCGGCAAATAAAGAGCTAACCCGCGTCGATAAATGCTTTTATCTTCCGCACATCGCAGGATTTTGAATCAATCTTGAGGTAGGCAAGCTTTTCCTCGGCAATCACGATGGTATCGGCCACGCCTGGCACTTGGCGCAGCTTATCAGCGACGCTCTCTGCTTTTGCAGCTTGGGCATCGGAGATCCGTATGAGACACGTTGTGAGATAGCTAGGACGTGCCATGGTAACTACGGTGGCTAACCACAAAAGCGCTAGGCCGGCCGATAATACGAATACGCCGGCGTTACCGGCATTCTGGTGCACCCAGCCGCCCGCGGCGCCGCCTGCGAAAATTCCCAAGAATTGCGAACTCGAATAAACCCCCGCTGCCGTACCCTTGGCATCAGGTGGCGCTGTCTTGGTGATGAGAGAAGGAAGGCTGGCCTCCATGATGTTGAAGCCCGCAAAAAAGATCGTGATCGCCGCGAGCACTACATAGACATCGCGGCTGCTCAAAACGAGCATGATCTGGCTGACTGCGAGCGCCCCCACGGCGCCGACAAGCACGACTTTCATGCGCCGGTATTTTTCGGCGGCGATGATCGCCGGGACCATCACTGCAATGGACACGAGCAGAACGGGCAAATAGACGAGCCACTGGCGGTGGCTCGTCACGTTGAGTGTTTCGTGCAGGAGTTGGGGCACCACGAGGAAACTTGCCGTCAGCATGGCATGCAAAGCGAATACTCCGAAATCGAGGCGTAGCAGCTCCTTGTTTTTCAGCACAGACCCCAGCATAGCCGGCACCGTCTCGGCATCGCGATGCAGGCTCAGGCGCCGCGGGCTTGGCACGATCGATAGGGTGATGCCGATACCGAGCAGAGCAAATCCCGCCATCAGCCAGAAGATCCCAGGGACACCGGCAATGCTAGCAATGAAGGGTCCGGCCACAAGGGCAATCATAAACGAACTTCCGATGGTGATGCCTACGATCGCCATCGCCTTGGTCCGGTTTTCTTCTGAGGTAAGGTCTGCCACTAGCGCTAGGATTACCGAACCAACAGCACCTGAACCCTGGAGCACGCGTCCGATAATCATCCCCTCGATTGAGTTCGAGAGGGCTGCTACCACACTGCCAAAGCCGAAGATCACGAGCCCCAGCACGATCATGATCTTGCGGCCGATCTTATCGGACAGCACACCGAATGGTATCTGCAGGAGCCCCTGGCTCAAACCGTAGATGCCGAGCGCCAGCCCGATCTTATACTCTGTTGCCCCTGAAAGATCGCGCGCATAAGCAGAAAAAACCGGATAGATCATGAATAACCCGAGAAGCCTTACCGAACAAACGGCTGCAAGTGAGGCGGCTGCACGAAATTCGTATTTATTCATGGCGTCCGTTCCGCCAGAAGTTGGCTTTGTGAATTTCTCGACGAAAGATGCCGATCGCTTCCGTCGTCAATTTCGATCAGTGCAACGCTCGCCGCGCAAAGGCAGACACCAGCGTCGGGCCGCTTTGGATGTGATCGTAGGCGAGTTTGCCCGCCACGACAACGAGGGTCACAGCCAGCAACAAACGCAGCGCCGCCTCAGGAACGCGGGTGGCGAGGCAACTACCTAGCACGATACCGGGCAGCGATCCGGCGAGCAGCCATCCGACGATATGCCAGTCGACCGTTCCGATCAGCCAATGACCGGCGCCCGCGACGAGGGTGAGCGGTACCGCATGGGCAATGTCGGAGGCCACGATCCGCGTCATCGGAAGGGAGGATAAAGAACGATCAGGGCAACGACGCCGACTGCGCCGGCGCCGACCGACGAAATTGTGACCAGCAGCCCGAGAATGGCTCCGACGAACGCCGTCGCGAAGGCGGTCCGTCGCTGGTCGAGCGGACGAAATCGACTACGATGGATTCGGACGATCGTGGTCCGGAAAATCAGCGAGCCGGCGGTTGTCAAAAGTGCGACGCACAGCACCAGGGTGATCAAGCTGCGCGCGGTGCGACTCTCCAGGTTCATCGATGACAGGACGATGAGCGTCGCGATGGTCGCCGGCACGCTGCCCGTTGCGAGCCGCCACACAATCCGCCATTCGATGCTGCGGGCCAGACCGTGCACGAGAGTCCCGCAGCTCTTGGTGGCCGCCGCGTAGAGGAGGTCGGTGCCAACCGCCGCCGCCGGGTGAATGCCAAACAGCATGATCAGCATCGGCGTCGTCAGAGATCCGCCGCCGATGCCCGTCATCCCGACCAGCAGGCCAATGGCAAAGCCCGCGAACGAATAAAGTGGATCAATCGACATGTGGTCGGCCCCTTCCAGCGCCACGTGACAATGACCAAAGAAGCTGGCCCCTCCCGAAGTCCGGCTTTAAGTTGGAGCTATACTTGCGGAGATTAGCCATTATGTTTTTGCCGGAAAATCATCATGAGCGTTGCTCAACGCCTTCTTTCCTGAATCGGGGTGAGCAGCAAGGCTACGATCGCGTTTCGGGCTTCTGCTTTGGCTGCTCGCCTGACAAGCCAAAGCGAGTGCACAACCTGCTTGCCATTGATGGGCGGCCGCTCGCGCACGCGCGGCGTCTTGCCGGTACCAATGCGGGCATAGGCCAGCGGAAATCACAGCATAGGTCCATTTGATTCGTCCATCGAAGCCCCGCCACAATATTCCTACGGGGGTGGGAGTCCGAGCAATCGCCGAAAAAATTGAAATGAGGATCGGTACGCGATCGTACCGTGTTTACGTCTGATCCGGCCACGCCAATCACGGCCGAAAGAAGAGCTAGCCCCATCGCCCCGATGCATTCTTGTTAACGATCGCAATCGCGATGAGCACGAACATCACGAGACGCGGCAGAAAGTAGATCGGTTCGGCAAATATCAGAGATCTCCACCGCACTCAGACGCGCTACGGCGTCGGTCGCGAAAACCGGTGCAAACAGCAGGCAAAGTTACGCGTTCGCCGCCAGAACTCCAAAAAAGACGTGCCACCGCGACTGTCGCTATCGCCCTGGCGCCCGCAGGGACGAGAACAACATGCTTCATCACTCCCCTCCCAGATCAATCCATACCGGAGAACCAACGGCGAAATTGGTAGCAATTATAAACCGCTGAGCCGAACGTTGACCGATTCTGTGAACCTCTCGGCAATATTATGAATAGTCGTCATCAAGACCCTGATTACTGGCGTGCGCGTGCCGAGAAAACCCGGGCGGAGGCCGAGCAAAGCTCACGAGACGACTCGAAACAGAGACTGCTCAGCGTAGCAAAGGGATATGAGCGGCTAGCGCATATCGCTGAACAGCAGCAAAGAGCAGGGTACAAAACCAAGGAGTAAGCCGACTTCGCGAGTCCGCGTCAAATCCGCTGGAGGGAAAGCGACGCCATTCCAGTTGATAGTGCTTGAACTCGCGTGTCAGAGCTTAGCAGCCAGCTGAGTGAGTCGTCGGTCCGGATGCGTGGGACGCCAGCAAGGCGGCAATGGTCCAGGTGCATGCGCATCATCGACTGATCCCGCACTCATAGACCCCTCCCCAGTGCCATAAATCCAGCGTTTTCAACTAAGCGCGGTTCCGTTCGACCAGTCACATCGGCCACTTGAATCGAACACTGTTTCGAGAATCTGCCGCATCAGCTGAACCAACGACAACGGAGTGACCAATGTCATCGATGACAGTAGTATTCCCAGTGCGAGCTGGTGGTACTGGTGCCGACGCGTCGCCAAGACAATTAGCGCCGCTGGATGAGTGCCGCCCATGACCGGACGTTGCCTGGTCAATCCCCATCCTTCGAATGCGTCGGGTCTCTTCCTTCAGATCGGGCTTTTGCAAACCGGCCCTCCCCAAAAAATCAACGCTAGAGGATAGCGTCCGGCACGGTTGACGATATCGCCGCGATCTAGATCTGCCTGATCGACGAAAATTCGAAATTGGAATCCGACGGGTTCTCACCGATGCGGATCATGGTATCGCGCAGAAAGTGATAGGGCGGCACCGGCAGGTTATAGGGCGCAGGCACGCCACTGAAGACGCGCCCGGCTAGATCATATTTCGAACCGTGGCACGGACAGAAATAGCCACCGGGCCAGTTCGGGGAAGGTGACGTCGGATTTGGCTGCGGCTCGAAAAGTGGAATGCATCCGAGATGGGTGCAGATGCCGATGACGACGCCGAACTCGGGCTTGATCGAGCGATGCCAATTCTCTACGTAGGGCGGCTGCTGTAGTTCGGATGATTTCGGATCAGCCAGCAAGGCGAGCAGCGCCGGATCCTTCAGCTTCTGCAACGCTTCCGGAGTTCGATGGGTGACGAAAACGGGTCTCTCACGCCACCGGGCCACCACCTGCTGCCCGGGGGCCACCTTTGCAAGATCAAGCTCGATCGGGCCGCCTGCGGCCAACGTCGCAGCGTCGGGGTTCATATTGCTAATGAACGGGACAAGAGATGCTGCAGCCCCTACGGCGCCGAAGGCGGCGGTCGCGATGTAGAGGAAATCCCGGCGCGTCGTCTTATCGGAATGGGCAGCAATTGGGGCTGGAGCCGAGTCATTCATGGTCAGTTTCCTTCGTCGGCGCAGCTTCAGTCAGCGGCCTGCAAGCGGTGTGATCAGCTACGGTCCTCGTTCTGATCAGCGTGACAACGCCGGCGGCTTCACCGACGGATTCCCCCCAGCTCCCAGAATCTTTGCGCGCAATTAACCGCCCGTAGCGAAGCCGGGATAGAGGGTCATCCCGCCGTCGATAAAGAGCGTCGCGCCGGTGACGTAGTCAGCGGCGTCAGAAACTAGCCACGCAACTGCCTGGGCAATATCTTCAGGCTCTCCGATACGCTTGTAGGGAACTAGCGTCATGAGCGCGCGATAGGCTTCGGGCGTTTGCCAGGCGGGTCGATTGATCGACGTCCGAATGGCCCCGGGCGCTACGCCGTTCGCACGGATAGCCATCGGCGCTACCTCCTGCGCGACACTACGCATCAGTTGCATCACCCCGCCCTTGGAGGCGGCATAATTGGCGTGGCCGGCCCAGGGAATTTCCTGGTGGACCGAACTCATGAACACAAGCTTGCCCGCGGCCGCGGAGACATCTCTTACCACACCGCGCCTTCTGAACTCGCGTACCGCCTCGCGTGCGCAAAGGAACTGGCCGGTGAGATTTACATTGATCACCTTATTCCATTGCTCCAGGGTCATCTCGTGGAAAGACGCGTCGCGCTGTAATCCGGCATTGTTGACGGCGATATGGAGCGTTCCAAAATGAGTGATAGCCCGCGCGAACATGGATCGGACGTCGTCTTCATTGCTGACGTCCCCTTGGATGGTGATCGCGCGCCGGCCGCCAGTTTCGATAACGTGCGCCACCTCATCCGCGGCCGCCGGCTCGACCACATAGTTGATTGCGACGTTAGCTCCGGATGCAGCGAGCCCAAGCGCAACAGCTTTACCGATCCCGGAATTCGCGCCGGTTACCAACGCCGATTGTCCCTCTAGTACAACCGGAAACCGATGCGCCGGAGGTTCGCGGGTGCCGGGAGACGCGGGCGGCGGATCTTTCGATTTTTCAGTCATCGCCAATCTCCTTCCGACGCGTGTATGTGCCTGCTCCGTTCGCTCGCCAGAGCGGCGTAGCCGCCGCGCCGTTCGGACGGCTTATCAACGTGCGTTAGATTGTGGGCGGTGTGGACCAGCGCGATATGAGAGAAGGCCTGTGGGAAGTTGCCTACCAGTCGGCAACGAGAGGCGTCGTATTCCTCGGATAAGAGGCCGACGTCGTTGCATAGCGTTAGAAGGCGTTCGAATAAGGCCTTGGCGTCCGCATCTCGGCCGGTGAGATGGTAGGCGTCCGCCAGCCAGAAGCTGCAGGCCAGGAACATGCCTTCTCCAGGCGGAAGACCATCGGCGGTTGCCGTTGTGTCGTAGCGCCGGACAAAGCCATCAACCAGTAACTCGCGTTCGGTCGCAAGGATGGTCGAAGCCACGCGAGGGTCGTCCGGAGCCAGAAAGCCTACACTCGGGATCAGCAACAGGCTCGCATCGAGCCATGGCTTTCCATACACTTGGACGAAAGTCCCGCGCTTCGAATCATACCCATGACGACAAACGTCGGCGTGGATGGCCGCACGGATTTCCTTCCATTCTTCGATCGGGCCTCGCAGGCCGAACTCGGTGGCTGACTTGATGGCCCGATCGAATGCAACCCAGGCCATGATCTTAGAATAGGTGAACTGCTGGGGGCCGCCGCGGACTTCCCAGATACCTTCGTCGGGCTCGGTCCAGATAGCCTTCAGGTGATTGAGCAGTGCACATTCGACGGCCCACGCCCGTTTGTTTTCCTCCAGTCCGCCGCGCCGCGATTGGTAGAGAGCGTCCATCAGCTCGCCATAGACATCGAGCTGCAGCTGGGCATGTGCCGCATTTCCGATCCGAACTGGCCTGGAGTGCTCGTAGCCTGACAGCCACGCGACCTCCCACTCGGTAAGCCTGCGCTCGCCGGCCACCCCATACATGATCTGCAGCTGGGTCGGGCTACCAGCAACAGCACGGACCAACCAGTCTCGCCAGGCACGCGCCTCGTCATAATTGCCCGCCCCCATTAGCGTGAGCAGCGTCAGCGTGGCATCGCGAATCCAGCAGAAGCGATAGTCCCAGTTCCGGGGTCCCCTGATCTGCTCCGGGAGCGATGTGGTTGCCGCGGCCACAATGCCGCCGCTTGGCGCAAAAGTGAGAGCCTTCAGCGTGATCAATGAGCGAAGAACTTGATCGGAGTACTGGCCCGAATGATTGCAACGGTCTGACCAGTCGCGCCAAAACTTCTCCGTCTCCGACAGCAGGACATCGGGGTCTTCGCCATCGGCGGGAGCTTCGTAGGAAGGTTGGTAGGAGAGCAGGAACGCGATGCGCTGCCCATTTGTGATTTTGAACGAGCCGATCGTCTTCATCGACCGCCCGTGCAGCAGCACTTCAGATCGAACCAACAGCATGTGCGCGCCGGCTACCATGCTTAGTGTGCCGTCTTCGAGGTGAGTAGTCCAGGGGACGGTGATGCCGTAATCGAACCGAACTACCAGCTCGGCACGCATCTCGACCTGTCCTTCGACGCCTTCAACTATTCTGACGAGCTTCGGGCTGCCTGATTTGGGCGGCATGAAATCGGTCACGCGAACGTGTCCGTCCTCGGCTGCAAAC
>Ga0335080_10002696_pt1 | contig 17788 bp, 15 predicted proteins | sample Lox_Sample_34_FD_206720 | JGI IMG/M metagenome (GOLD analysis project Ga0335080, IMG submission 206720) | Soil microbial communities from Loxahatchee National Wildlife Refuge, Florida, United States - Lox_Sample_3.4 | ecosystem: Environmental > Terrestrial > Soil > Wetlands | place: USA...
CGCGCAATCTCTATGCGCGAGGGGCTAAGGGACATAGACTCGTCGAAAGCAACAGTACACTTCGTGAGGAGGGAAATGGAGTGCTTGGAGTCAGATGTTTTCGCGCTGCGAGTGCGGCAAGACGCGGTCTGCGCCTTAAGTCCCTCGCGCTTCTCGGACTGGCACTGGTCATGGGGCGGCCCGCACATGCCAACCTGACATTCAACGTAACGATAATCGGCTTTGATGCGGCCGGCACGGCGGTGATTAATAACGCACTGGCGTTCTACTCAGCCACGTTCACCGATCCGATCACGGTCGCGATCCAGTTCCACAACATGGCCACAGGACTCAACGCCAGTTCGATCGCGCCCCTGTACACCGTCGACTACTCGCAATATCGCGCCGCACTTGGTGCGGATGCCACGAGCGCCGACGACAACACCGCTTTGGCCAACACGCCCGTCCAGGCGAACAACCCAGTAAACGCCAGCGCCAGTGTCCAACTGAAGTCGGCGAACGGCAGGGCCGTCGGCTTGAACACGCCAGGAACCTTGATCAACATCGCCGGCTTCTGCAACTACACGGGCGACGGTTGTATCGGCATCAACGAAGCGATCACATCGACTGGCGGGGGCGGCCCCTACAGCATGTTGGCCGCCGTCGAACACGAGATCGACGAAGTCCTCGGGTTGGGTTCGGGGGTCGGTTTCAGCCAGCCGTGGGCCGAAGATCTTTTCCGCTATTCGGCCAACGGTGTGCGTACCAATTTTCTCTCGAACGCTTCATGCTCAGGGCCGTCCGGCCAGGGGCCGTTGAACTATTTCTCGATCGACGGCGGCGCCACGAATTTGGACACTTTCAACAATTGTGACAACGGCGCTGACTATGGCGACTGGGTCACGCACACGCCGTCCCAGGTGCAGGACGCCATAACGAATGGGACCGGCAACCCGTTCCTGACTGCGTCGTCACCTGAAACCGTCGCCCTCGACGTCATCGGATACACCAGGGCGGGCACAGCACCGGTACCGGAGCCCACGTCGGTCATACTCCTGGGTTCGGTGGTGGTGTTTGTGGCGGGTGTGAAGAAGCGACGAGCTGGTATGCGCAAGGGACAGCAGTTGGCGTAAGAGAATCGGGCAGGTCAATCGTCTATCCCTGCCAGGGGTGTTAAACTCCTCATGGCCCGGTAGGTTTCTCCCCCAGGGGGGTGCTGCATACCGGGCCTGTTTCTGTTCGTGGATGCCCCAACATGCTGACTGGGAAACTGATATTTCTGAGCGCCGGCGCCGTCGTAATCACGGCTACGCTTTCTACCGGCTGCAGCCGTTCTCCGCAGGCTCAAGAGGCGAACTATCTGAAGCACGGCAAGGCGATGCTGGCACAAAAGGACGCCGGCCGTGCACAACTGGAATTCATGAACGCGGCGAAGGTGATGCCGAAGGACGCCGAGCCGCAGTATCAACTGGGCCTTGCCCTGCTCGCCCTCCACAACACGCGCAGCGCCGTGAGCGCTTTCCAGAAGGCGCTTGCCCTGGATCCCAAACGTGCGGACGCGCAACTCATGCTGGCGGAACTGATGACGGCCACACGGAATCCGAACCTGATCCAGGATGCAATGAACCGGCTACAGTCGATTCTCACGGCTTCTCCGGATAATCTGGAGGCGATCGATACGCTGGCAATCAACAAGTGGGAGATGGGCAAGCCGGATGACGCCGAGAAGCTTCTAGAAGGCGCGCTGGAGAAATCGCCGGCCGATCTGAGGTCTTCGATTATGCTTTCCAGGATGAAGCTGGGCCAGAGGGACTTCGACGGGGCGGAAGAGGTCCTCAAGAAAGCCGTGGCGAGCGCTCCGCGATCTCCCCAAGCCGGGCTGGCACTGGGTATGCTCTATGTGCGCCTGAACCAGGGGGAAAAGGCGGAGCGCGCATTCCGGCAGGCGCTGCAGGCGGACCCCAAGTATGGGCCGGCCCTGATGGGGTTGGCGGCTGTGCAGACTGCCGGCAACCGTCTGGAGGAGGCGGAACGGACGCTTCGCCAGGCGGCGACGCTGCCGGAAGGTACGTATGCGCCGATGCATGCCAATTTCCTGTTTCAAATCGGTAAGCAGGATCTAGCGTTGGCGGAGTTCGCGAAGCTCGCGAAAGACCATTCCGGCGACCGGATTGCGCGCGCAAGGTTGCTGGGCGCTTATCTCGCAATGAACAAAGTGGCGGAAGTGCAAACGTTGCTGGCGGCGGCCCTGAAGAAGAATCCGAAAGACGTGGATGCCCTGTACCAGCGGAGCAAGTTGTATGTGAAATCGGGCAAAAGCGCGGAGGCTCTGCAGGATCTCGACCAGGTGCGCCACTTCGCGCCGAAAGCGGTTCCGGTCCACAGGATGCTGGCCGCAATATACAAAGCCCAGCACTCACCCCGAATGGAACGTAACGAGTTAGGAGAGGTCCTGCAACTGGACAGGGCCCATCTGCCGTCCCGTCTCGACCTGGCCGACAACCTTCTGGCAGGGGGCAATGGGGCACAAGCGCTGCGTTTGTTGGATGAGGCCCCCGGTGCGCAGAAAAAGGTTCTGCGGTTGATAATCGTGCGCAATCGGGCGCTGATGGCGCTGGGCAAGGCGCAGGAGTTGCGGACAGTTCTGGACCAAACACTGGCGCAAGAAAGAGTTCCGGAACTGGTATTACAGGATGCGCTTCTCAAGCAGGCGTCAGGGGACTACGCCGGCGCACGCGCGTCGGCGGAAGAAGTTCTGAAACAGAATGCGGAGGACCCGACGGCGGTTCTCCTGGTGGCGGATAGTTATCTTGCTCAGAAGCAGCCTGATCGGGCGCTGGCGAGGTTGTCACAGATGGTCGCGGCACTGCCGAATTCCGCGCAACTACGCTTTGTGCTGGGGGAATTCTATGCCCGCGCGGGAACCTCGACTGAAGCGCGGAAGACTCTGGAGTCCGCGAAAATCGCGAATCCGAAGTTTTTCCAAGCGGACTTTGCCTTGGCAGACCTCGATTGTCGAGAGAAGCAGCCGGAGCGCGCGCGACAACGGCTCCGGACCGTGTTGGCCGCTGACCGTAATAACGTCGCTGCCCTAATGAAGCTCGCCACCATTGAGGAGGAGGCCGGCAATGCGGTGGAGGCGATGGCGGCATACCGGGCGACCCTCAACGCCGATGGGTCGAACGTGACGGCGATGAACAATCTGGCCTATCACCTCGCGATGGAGAATCCGGACGAGGCACTGAAGCTGGCGCAACAGGCTGCCGAAGCTGCTCCCGAGAGCCCCGATGTGCAGGATACGCTGGGGTGGGTTTACTACCGGAAGGGCATCTACAACACGGCAACCGGATATTTGAAGGCGGCATTTACGAAGAGTCCCACGGCGCAACGGCAGTTCCATCTCGCCATGTCCTATCTCAAACAGGGGGAGAAGACCTTGGGGCAACAGATGCTGCTGACCGCGTTGCAGAAGGATCCGAACCTGGCAAACACCGAGCATGGATGGTAGGGAGGCATAGGTACAGCGCGCAGCGTGCATTTTCAGCGTGTTTGGGATCGTGACGCGCCCGACCACATACCCGCCAATCTCGTCAACGAACTCCAACCCGTTCCGGTCCACCTCAGTAGGTGCGTGTGATCCGAAACGCTCCATACACCCAGACCTGCGCGCCGGCTTCCACTCGATGGCGTAGATGTCTGACGAAAGCGGTCGTCAGGAGGTTTACATCTCGGCCGTTTCCGGATCCATCCCCAGGTCAAGTTTCAAATACGCGACAAATGGCGGCGCGTTTCTCTCCTGGAGGATAGTCAGAGCTTCCTGGCTCGCCGTAGCCTTATCGGAGCCTAGTTGCCCTCCGCAACTGCTGAACGTAATCGTCAACTGGCCGGCGCTGCCGAAGGCGCCAAGGTGGTAAGTGGCGCGACGTTTACGTCGCACAGAATACTTTGGTTGTTTGCCTCTGGGGCCGCAAGACACTGGCCTTAGAATCTCTGTGAGTCTAAGGCGAGCTGATTGACAGGAAGTTGGGACGATCCGAACTCGTGGACGAAAGACGGCGTTATCGTAGACAGGGCAGGTCACCCGGAACGAGAAGTCGCCATCCCGTGCGTCTGCCTTGCGGTGCACTCCGATCTGGTCGGCGTAAGCCCACCGCCGATTGAACCACGCTGGAGATGGTTCGTTAGCGCACACACCAGTAGGTCCGTGCTGATCAGCGTCGCCGGTCCGGGGTATTGATCCCGCTCCACGCGTCGGACTGCTCCTCCTTCATGAACACCCCCGCGGGCACGGCGATTTCCGGCTTCAGGCCGGGAGCGAGCGAGAGCACAACTTCCACGCCGACATTGCGGACGCTCACTGCTTTGACCCGATCCAGGCGGACTACGGGCGCCTGAACACCGTCGAGATCGAGATTCACCGAATCGCGGATCAGGAACGGGATGCCAGTCTCGGCGTTGATGCGGACATAGTGCAGCTCGAGGCCTTTCGTGTTGAAAGCCCGCAGCCCTTCTTTGGCGGTCGCAATGACATCGGTCAGGCGCAGGCCTTCGACCGGCATCTCCGGCAGGCCCTCGATGCTGACGGCTGTCCGGCAGCGGTTGACCGTCACGTGGCTGATGGCGATGTTGCGAAAGATGGGGGTGCGCTCGGAGACCGGCTCGTCGGGCGCCCGCGTGTAGTAATTGGTGACTTCGATGGCCGGGTACGGCGTGTCCTCGATCACCCAGTTGTCGAAGCGGATGTTCTCGATGATGCCGCCGCGGGCGCGTCCGCTCTTGATGCGGATGCCGCGGTCGGTGCCCTGAGCGACGATGTTGCTCGCGACCACGTTGCGAATGTTGCCCGAGTTCTCGCTGCCGAGAACCACCGCGCCGTGTCCGCGGTGGACCGTGCAGTTGGTGATCGCCACATCTTCGGTAGGGCGGTTGACGCGGCGCCCATCGACATCCTTGCCGGACTTGAGGCAAATGGCGTCGTCGCCCGTATCGAAATAGGAATCGGAGATGCGCACGTGGCGGCAGCTATCGACGTCGATGCCGTCTGTGTTGGCGCCGGGGAAGGTCTCGATCACGACGTTGCGGATGACCACGTTCTCGCAGTAGAGCGGATGCAGCACCCACATGGGCGAGCCCTTGATGTGGATGCCTTCGATCAGCACGTTCTTGCTTTCCACCGTGCGGATGAAATCCGTGCGCAGGCTCATTTCGGCGGTGCGGCGGAGATCGTCGGGAACAGGCTGCTTCTTTTCGATCAGGCCGAGCAGGTTCACCCACGCCGCCCGCCAGGATGGGTCCGAGCCCGCCAGCTTGCGCCATTCCGCGTTGTCGGCGGTCAGTGTGCCGCGGCCGGTGATGGCAATGTTTTCGAGGTTGTGGCCGCCGATCATGGCGGCGGGAGCGCGGGTCTCGGTGCCCTCGAAGCGGCTGGCGACCATCGGGTACAGGCTGCGGTCGGAGAGGAAGCGGATGTTGGCGCCGGCATCGATGAAGAACGTGATGTTGCTGGCGAGCACGATGGCGCCCGACGTGTACTGCCCGGCGGGGACGAAGACGGTGCCGCCTCCAACCCTGGCTGCGGCCTGGATAGCCGAGTTGAATGCCGCCGTGGAGGGCGCGGAGGCGTCGCGCTTGGCGCCGTAATCGAGCACGTTGAACCAGCCGTTGTCGGCGGCCGGAAGCGCACACGCCGAGAGCAACCAGGACAAAAGAATGCGTTTCACACGATCAGTATAGTGCCGCGCGCACGCGGGCCGGAACCTCGGCGGCAGGGACATCGGTGACCTGTTTGGTCTTACGATCCACCATCTCGACCAGGCCCTCGGCGAGCTTCTTGCCGGCGTTGATGCGGATGGGCAGGCCCATCAGGTCGGCGTCTTTGAACTTGACGCCGGGGCGCTCGTCGCGGTCGTCGTAGAGGGCGTCGAGACCCGCGTCGAGGCAGGCGCGGTAGATCTGTTCGGCGGCATCGGAGACGATGGCGGCGGTGATCACGACATCGAAGGGCGCGATGGCGGCGGGCAGGATCATGCCATCCTTGTCGTTGCCGAGCTCGATGGCGCTGGTGAGGATGCGCTCGATGGAGAGACGGCGGACGCCCTCGGCGGTGCGGGCGAGCTCGATGGCGGGACGGAATTCGAGCAGTGCGCCGCAGCGCATACAAGCCTCGCCGGCCGAAACCTGGCGGAGGTCCCGGAACTCGGCTTCGAAATCCTCGCCGGGGGTGACGTGGCGCAGGTGGTAGTCGTCGCGATTGGCGCCGCAGATCATGTTGCGGCGTCCGGCGAGCGCGTGGTCGGCCACGATCCGCATGTTTTTCACGCCGACCGGGCCCAGCGAGCCGGCCTGCGCGCCGAACCACTTGAGAATCTCTTCGGGCTGCGCCGGCCGAGCCGGAAATTTGGCCTCGCAGAGCTGGTGATCGCCGCGAACCGTCGCCAGGACCGGCTTGCCGCCGGCCACCAGCACCAGGCTCTTCATCTGCATGCTTTCCGGCAGGCCGGTGAAGTTCGCAATGGCGGCGATGGTCTTCTGTCCTGGCGTGTGGAACTCTTCGGGGGAGAGATCGCCTTCGGGATCGGCGGGCACCGCCGAGGGCATGCTTACCGCCGTGCGCGGAGTCGCCGTGTAGCCGCAGCCTGCGCAGACGACGGCGGTTTCGACGCCGGTATCGTGGAGCGCGACGAGCGCGTCGCCGGCTTCGCGAAACGGGACGCCGCAGCGATCGAGGATGCGGCGGAGCGCCGCGTCCAGCGCCGCGCGATCCGCGCCGAAACTGAAGATCTCCATGCCCAGGAACTGGCGGGCGCGCAAAGGCGCGGCTTCGAAGCGGTACCAGATCTGGGGAAGCTGTCTCGGACTGCGCAGCTCGCCCTGGGCGATCGCCGCGGCCGCGGCTTCAGGCAAATCGATCTGCTGGCCGCCGAGCGCTTCGAGTGCCTCCCGAGCCACGCCTCGGATTCTTTCGAGCGCGCGCAGTCCTAGGGGCAGCCAGCCGTAGACACCGGTCGAAATGGCGCGCGCGTATCCGGCGCGCACCAGGAGCTTCTGTGCGGCGGTCTCGGCGTCGGCAGGGCTTTCGCGCAAAGTAGGGATGAACACTCGGGTCCAGCGCATGCAAATAAGCTATCAGCTATCGGTTTCCTAACAGCTTGCTGATTGCTTTGGCTACCTTTTCCCGGGTCTGATTGCCGTCCACATCATGAATGTCGGCTTCCGGAAAGTAGACGCGGACAAAATCGACCTCGCGGTGATAGTCCTTCAACTGCTGATCGATGTCGGCGGCGCGCACGTTCTCCTTCTCCAGCCGTTTGCGAGCCACGTCATCCGGCACGCGCAGGTGAATCACCAGGGCCTTCGGCAACCCCAGTTTTTCGCGCAGGCTGAGGAGAAAGTCGCCCTGAATCTTGGCGGCGGGATACCGGTACAGCACCACCCCATGGGTCAGGTCCGCCGATTTGAGCGCCTCCTCCACAAGCGGGTTCAGCGCGGGATCCAGGTGCGGGTCGACTCCCTGGATTTCGGGATGCTTGAAGCGCTCGAACATCTGCTGGTTGCGCGCGATCAGATCGTCCGTCGAAATGAGCGCCATCCCCCGCTCTTTCCTGAGTGCCTCCGCCTGTGTCGCTCGTCCCGAGCCCGGAGCTCCGATCAAAACCACCAACGGCCCCGCCGCGCGCAAACCGGAGGCCAGCAAAATGGTGATCAGGGCGCAATGGGAAGCCGTTCGTTGAAATGTCACAGCGTTACCTCGTGATGCAGATGTCCGGAGCTCCGCATGGGGTGCATGAAAATCAGTTTGCAGTCCGGCACGGGTCGCTTCGCCGGCTCAGCTCGGCGGAGCGTTGCCAGTCCACCTGGTCGAGCCGCACCTGAACGTGTGCGCCACCCGGCGTGAGGTAGTGCAGCATGAGCCGGTCCATCCACACCGCCGATGCCGCTTCGATGCTCCGGTCCCGAAGCGCGATCAGGTACTTCGCCGGACCTGGCGGGTTTTGATCGCGCGGCCCGGGAGCGGGCGGCTGCGGCGGCTTCAACTGCCCGGTCACGGCGCCCATCAATTGCGCATTGGCCGTAGCCTGGGCCGCCGCGGCCAACGCCGCTTCGAAATCGCCCGCGAAATCGGCCTTGCGCAGGATGCTCAGTACGGTGTTCTGAATCTCCTGGAGTTGCGCTGCCGTGGGGCTCACCTGTGGGATCTCGCCGGGCGCCGGGGCTCCGGCAAACCGGTAGTTCTTCATGAGCCATGAATCGTCCGGCTCGCGCGATTGGGCCAGGCACGCACAGACCGTGAGACCAAATGCTAAGAGGGCCTTCCATCCGTACATAACGCCCCTCCTACCCCCACTGTAGCGCGGGCGGCCCTGCGTGTTATGACTATTGAGAAGGAGAAGCTATGACCAGGACGCTTCTGATCCTTTCCGCCGCCTTCGCGCTGGCCGTACCCCGCGCCGCATCTGCCCAGATTCGGCCAAACCGGGAACAGATCCTCTTCTATACCGCCGACTGGAAGGGCGAGCGCTTCCCCGACGGCCGCCCGAAAGTGCCGGACGGCCTGTTGACCCGCGCGCTCGACGTCTCCATCGAAGACGTGTGGGACTATCTCCGCAGCCAGGGCTACACCAATCAGTTCGAGGCCGGCTGGCAGGCGCTCCACATCGAGAAGCCGTTCGCCGGCCGCGCGCTCACCGCTCAATTCATGCCGCGACGGCCGGACATGGCCGCGGCCGTGGCCGCCGAGGGCAAGAAGGAGGGCCGTGTCAGCGGCACCAATAGCTGGGTTATCAACGAGCTTCAGATGGGCGACACGATGGTGGTCGATGGCTACGGAAAAATTGTCGAAGGCACCATCATCGGGTCGAACCTGGGCAGCGGGATTGCGGCCCACACGCATTCCGGGTTCGTCTTCGATGCCGGCATCCGCGATGCGGAGGAGAACCGCGAAATCGCAAACCTCAACGGATTCTACCGGGGCTACGATCCTTCGGCTTGGGCCCAGATGCAGCTCACCGGGATCAACGTTCCCGTGCGCATCGGCCGGGCGGTGGTGCTGCCGGGCGACCTGGTTCTGGCCAAGCACGACGGCGTGATCTTCATTCCCGCCGTGCTGGCCGCGCAGGCCATCGGCAAAGCCGAGTTCACCAACCTCCAGGACGCCTTCAATTTCGAGCTCAATCGCGAGGGCAAAAACGGCGCCGAATTCGAAGGCGGCTGGACCCCTCAAAAGTTCGCGGCCCTGGGCAAATGGATCGACGCGCATCCCGAGAAGCTGAAGATGACCCGCGCCGAATTTGACGACTTGATGAAGCAGGCGCTCGCTCCGCGCCCCCGGCGCCCGCAGGATCAGTGATCACGCAGCCGGATTGGCCAGCACTTTCTCGGCGTTCAGCGCCCCTTCCGGCGTTTCCTCGTGCTTGAACATCAGGTACAGATCGCGGCCGGTGGCGACAAGCTCCTGGGCGCGTCCGCGGATCGCCTCCACGTCGGCGTTGGTGTAGTCCGGTTTGCGCAGGCGGTAATACACGAAATCGGCGGTGATCACTTCCGGAACTTCCAGCCGCTCCGATTCGGCCACGCAGAGACTGACGTTGTGCTTGCGGAGCTGCTCGTACACCGGATCAGCCAGCCAGCTCGTATGGCGGAATTCGAAGGCGTAGCGCAGGTCCTTCGGCAGGAGCTCGAGGTAGGCGGCCAGCAGCGCCACGTCGCACTTCATCGCGGGCGGAAGTTGGAAAAGGATCGGGCCCAGGCGGCGCGCGCTCCGCAAAGGGTCGATCATTTTGAGGAACAGCTCCGTGGCGGCCTCGGCGTTCTTCAGCCGCATAATGTGGGTGATGCGCATGTTCGCTTTTGTGGCGAACACGAAGCCCGCGGGCGTCTGCTCTACCCAATTCGCCAGCGTGCCGGCCGATGGCAGGCGCCGAAACGTGTAGTTGATTTCCACGCAATTCAGGCGCTGCGAGTAGTGCTTGAGAAACTGATTCGTCGGCAGCTTCGCCGGATAAAAGGCCGGCTTCCAGGCAGGATACGCGAAGCCGGAGGTTCCGGCGTATAGGGTGGCCATGGCTTATCATTATCTCTGGGCGGGAGGTTCGCGTGCCGCACTACTGGCTGACACACTGGTTGATCAATTGGCTGTTGAGCGCGCTGGCACTGTACCTGATGGCGCAGATGATTCCGGGGATCGCGATTCGCGGGTTCGGCACCGCGATGATTGCTACCGTCGTTTTTGGATTTGTGGACGTGATCCTGGGCCCAGTTCTGCGCTTTCTCGCATTTCCATTCACGCTCGTGACCTTCGGGTTGTTCCTCTTCGTCATCAAGGGCTTCCTGCTGAAGGTCGCGGCGGTGTTCACCCCCGGGTTTAGTGTGGAGGGGTGTCTGCCGGCGATCCTCGGCTCGGTGGTGCTCACCATTCTGAGCATGATTCTTCGCTACTTCGCGTGGGCTAATCTATAAACGTGTCAGCGCCCTCGACTCCCGCCGAGTTGGCGGAGGCGCTGCGCGAGGCGGCCGGCCGCGGCCAGACCATCGCGCTCGCCGGAAATTCCACGAAACGGCTCATGGCTGGGCCCCTCCAGCCCGCCGATATCGCCATCACCACGCAGTCCCTGCGCCGCGTCGTGCAGTACGAGCCGCACGACCTCACCATCAGCGTGGACGCCGGGCTCGCGTGGTGCCAGCTCGAGCAGATGCTGGCCGCAAACCGCCAGATGGTTCCGCTCGACCCTCCGTTCGCCGGCGGTGCCACCGTCGGCGGCGTGATATCGGCCAACTCCAGCGGGCCGCGGAGGCGGCTCTACGGCACGGCCCGCGACCTGGTGATCGGCATGTCGCTCGCCACCGTCGAAGGCAAGCTGGTACAAACCGGCGGCATGGTGGTGAAGAACGTCGCCGGGCTGGACATGGCAAAGCTGATGATCGGCTCGTTCGGCACGCTGGCGGCCATCGCCACGGTCAACTTCAAGCTCCAGCCGATGCCGGAAGTGGAGCGCAGCTTTATCGTGCCGTTCGACTCGGCTGCCCAAGCCGTCGCGGCGCGCGACAGCCTGCTCAAAGGCCAGCTTCAACCGGCCGCGATCGACCTGCTGAATCCGGCGGCGGCCAGCGGGATCGGCCTGCCCCGGTGGGCGCTGGCGTTGCGCGCCGGGGGCAACGCCGAGGCGGTCGAGCGCTACGAGCGCGAGTTCGCACAACTGGGAGAAACGAGAGCCTTCGAGAACGACAATCAGCGGGCCCTCTGGCGGCAGGTGGAGGAGTTCACACCGCAGTTTCTTGCCGCGCACGAGGATGGCGCCGTCGTGCGGGCTTCGTGTACGCTGAAAGAGCTGGAAGCAGTGGTTACGTCGTTTCCGGGCGCGGTGATCGCGCGCGCGGCTTCCGGTGTTTGTTACGGCTATTTCGAACAGTGGCGCGCCGCCGCGGCCTGGCTGAAAGACGCGGTGCGGCGCGGCTGGAAGGCCGTGATCGAGTTTGCGCCCGATGCCTGCCGCCGCAAGCAGGAACTGTGGCCGGCGCCGGGCGCCGATTGGGAGCTGATGAAGCGGGTCAAGAACGTGTTTGATCCGTCGAACCTGTTGAACCGTGGCCGACTCTACCGCCGTATCTGAACCAGCCAGTCTCGGACCCAGGCAGTTCGACCTGGACCGCTGCGTCCACTGCGGGCTCTGCCTGAACGCCTGCCCGACTTACCGCGAGCTCGGGCTCGAAATGGATTCCCCGCGCGGCCGCGTCTACCAGATGGTACAGGTCTCCGAAGGAGCCCCGATCACCGATGCCTACCGGCGCCACATCGGCCTCTGCCTGGCCTGCCGCGGCTGCGAATCGGCATGCCCCTCCGGTGTTCGCTACGGCCGCATGGTCGAAGACGCGCGCGCCGAGCTGGAATCGCACACGCAGCGCGGATGGTGGGCGCGCCGGGTGAGGCGCTTTGTGTTCGCGCGCCTGCTGCAATCGCGCGGCCTGCTGTCGGTCGCGGGCACGATGCTGTACCTGTTCGAGCGCAGCGGAATGAAGGCCCTGGCGCGCGGCCTGGGACAGATGCGCATGCTGGGCCCCCTGGGCGACCTCGTACAGCTCATGCCATCGGCCGATCCGCCGTTCTTCTTCAGCCAGATCGGCAAGACGTTTCCAGCCGAGGGCGAGCGCCGGCATCGCGTGGCCCTGCTCGCGGGATGCATCGCCAACGTGAGCTTTGCCAGGCTCAACGAGGCGACCGTCCGGGTGCTGCAAAAAAACGGCTGCGAAGTGGTGGTGCCGGATGGCCAGGGCTGCTGCGGCGCGCTCCACCTGCACTCCGGCCTGCGCAGCGAGGCGCAGGCGCTGGCCTGCCGGAATATCGACGCCATCGTGGATGGCGGATTCGACGCGGTGATTACGAACGCCGCCGGCTGCGGCTCGACCCTGAAAGAGTACGGCGAGCTCCTCGAAGACCTCCCGGATTACGCGGAGAAGGCGCGCCGCTTCTCTGCCCTGATGAAGGACGTGACCGAGTTTCTGGGCGGCATCGAGCTGAACCGCAACCTGGGCCGCGTCGAAGCGGTGGTCACCTACCAGGACTCCTGCCATTTGGCGCATGGCCAGAAGATCCGGCGCCCCCCTCGCGAACTGCTGGCCGCAATCCCTGGCATCGAGTTCCACGAGATGCCCGGCGCCGACCTCTGTTGCGGCAGCGCGGGCGTCTACAACGTGGTGGAAAACGCGATGTCGATGCAGATCCTCGAGCGCAAGATGGAAGCCGTAAACGCCACCGGCGCCCGCATCATCGCGACGGCCAATCCCGGCTGTCTCCTCCAGCTTCAAGCCGGCGTGCGCATGCACGGCTCCGGCCAGAGAGTGATGCACGTCGTGGAATTACTGGATCTGGCGTATAAAACGGCTTAAGAGAAGAAGTCAGAATTCAGAATCCGCCCGTCAGGAGCTCCGGGCCGGTTCATTCTGAATTCTGACTTCTGAATTCTGTATTCTTACGGGTTCCTGGTCCTTATACTGCAACTGATACAACTTCCAATAAATCCCCCGCTGACCCAGCAGCTCCTGGTGCGTCCCGCTTTCGCGCAGCGTGCCCTTGTGCATGACCAGAATGCGGTCGGCCCTCTGGATAGTCGAAAGACGATGCGCGATCACGATCGACGTGCGGCCTTCCACCATGCGGCTCAGCGCGTCGCGTACCCGCAGCTCGGTGTCGGTGTCCACGCTGGAAGTCGCTTCGTCCAGGATGAGGTAGCGGGGGTTGTGGGCCAGGGCGCGCGCGAAGCTGATGAGCTGCTTCTGTCCCGTGGAAAGACCGCTGCCGCGCTCCCGGATGGAGTGCCCGAAGCCGTCGGGCAGCCCGCGGACGAATTCCAGCAGGTTGACGCGCTCCGCGGCGGCTTCCACGTGCTCCGCGAGAATATGTTCCGTTCCCAGGCGGATGTTGTCCTCCAGCGTGCCCGTGAAAAGATAGGGATCCTGAAGCACGACCCCGAAACGCCGGCGCAGCTCCAGCGGATCCAGGTCGCGCAGGTCCACACCGCCGATCCGGATAGCGCCCTGCTGCACATCGTAGAAGCGCAGCAACAGGCTGATGATGGTAGTCTTGCCGGCGCCGGTGTGGCCCACGATCGCGACGGTCTCGCCGGGCTGGATGGTGAAGCTGACGTCGCGCAGAACCCAATCCTCGCCTTTGTAAGCGAACCAGACGCCGTCGAATTCGATGGGCGCGATGCCCTCCGGCACGGGGCGGGGAGCCGCGGGGGCGACAATCGAGGCAGGAGTGTCGAGCAGCTTGAAGATGCGCTCCGACGATGCCATTGCGCCCTGCAGGATGTTGTACTTCTCGCTGAGGTCCTGGATAGGCCGGAAGAACCGCAGGCCGTATTGCAGAAAGGCCACGACCACACCCAGGCTCAACCGGCCCGACTGAATGCGAAAGCCGCCGTACGTCAGAATTCCCGCCAGCGCGATCATCGACAGGAACTCCACCACCGGATAGAACCAGCCGTACGCCGTGATGGCCTTCTTGAAGGCGTTCATGTGCTCCCGGTTGACCTCTTCGAACCCGATCTCGCTGCGCCGCTCGCGGTTGAAAAGCTGCAACACCACGATCCCCGTGATGTGCTCCTGAAGGTAGGCGTTGATGCGCGCGATGGCCACCCGGATCCGGCGGTAGCTCTGCGTCACGCTCCTCCGGAAGATGGCCGTCGTCAGAATCACGAATGGCATCACGGCCATCATGATCCCGGTGAGCAGAGGGCTGAAGCTGAACATGATCGCCAGGATGAAGGCCAGCACCAGCACATCGCCCAGAATGTTCACCAGGCCGGATGCGAACAGATCGTTGAGCACGTCCACGTCGGTGGTGAGGCGTGTGACCAGGCGGCCGACCGGATTCTGGTCGTAGAAGCTCAGGTCCAGTTGCTGCAGGTGCGCCATGAGCTGCTTGCGCAGATCGAACATGGCGAGCTGGCCCGTATACTGCATCAGGTTGGTCTGGATGAATTCGCACGCGAAGTTGGCGAGGAGCACCGCGAGGTAGGCGATACCGATTCGTGAGAGGCCGGCCCAGGCGTCGGCCGGAAGGTAGCGCGCCAGGAATTCCGGTATGTGTTCGGCGTGGGGCTGTAGGTATCGATCCACCGCCGTGCGGGTCAGTAGCGGTCCCAGCACCTGCAGCGCGGATTGCGCCAGCAGGAAGATCAGCGACAGCGCCACCAGCATACGGTACGGGCGCATGTAGCCCAGCAGGCGGCGCATCAGTCTGGAGTCGTAAGCCTTGCCGAGAACTTCCTCTTCCACTGTTTCTAGTCTATCGTCATTGTTGTATCCGGCCCGATGAACAACACCGAGGGTACTTAACCGTTTTGGGGATTTCCTGGAAGAGCATGCGCCGCAAACCGGGGTCTGATCGCTCTGTCCCAGGGCGCATGTACTCTCTTTCAGCAAGTTATCGCTAATCGCCGCGTGGACAGAGCGGTCTGACCCCGGTTTGCCCCGTCGAGTCCGGCCGCGTCCCCCAATTCGGTTAAGCACCCCAACATCGATGAACAGCACCACCGCAGGGTTGATATGATAGCCATAGTCTTCTCCGTATGACCCCGGCGATCGAAACGCCCCGCAAGAGTGAACTGCCGTGGACAACCATTGCCTGGTTCGGCGTCCTTCTTGTGGCCGCGTATTTTCCAGTACTCCGCCATCTTGTGCGGCAGTGCTACTACGACCCCGATATGGGTCACGCGTTCTTCGTGCCTATCATCTCCGGATTTATCGTCTGGCAGCGCCGCGAAGAGCTGGCCGCGCTCAAGACACAGCCTGACTGGCGCGGGCTGATCCTCGTAGTGTGGGGCGGCGCACAACTACTGGTCGCTACCCTCGGCACGGAGCTGTTCACGGCGCGGATTGCATTGATCATCACCTTGGTCGGCCTAGTGTGGACTCTCGGCGGCCTGCTGACGCTGAAGAAGCTGGCGTTCCCGCTGTTCCTGCTTCTGTTCATGATTCCCATTCCGCAACTGCTCTACAACACGCTGACCTTCAAGCTGCAGATCCAGGCCAGCCGCCTCGCCGAAGACGCGCTCACTCTGCTCTCGGTGCCGGTCACGCGCGAAGGCAATGTACTGGAGCTGCCCAACCAGAAGCTCTCCGTGGTGGAGGCCTGTAGCGGAATCCGCTCGCTGCTGTCGCTCTCGTTCCTCTCGCTGGTATACGGATACTTCTTCGAGAAACGGAACTGGGTGAGGATCACGCTGTTCTTTGCCACCATTCCGCTGGCCATCATCGCCAACGCCAGCCGCGTGACCATCACCGGCCTGATGACCCAGGTCAAGACCGAGTTGGCCGAAGGATTCTTCCACGAGGCGCAGGGCTGGGTGATCTTCATGGTCGGCCTGGGGCTGCTGATCATCCTGCACAGCCTGATCAATCGCGCCAGCCGGATCGTGGCGGCAAGGAGGGCTCGATGAGTTTCGCGCGCGACGGGTGGGTCCGCATTCTGACCGTCGTCCTGGTGCTGCAGGGCGTGGCGTTTTATGCCATCGCCATGCGGCCGGAGCGCATTCCTCCCGTGGGCCCGCTGGATCTCTTTCCGGGCGAGTTGTCAGGATGGACTCTCTTGCAGGACGTGAAAATCGAACCCGAGGTCCAGGACATTCTCAAGGCCGACGACCTGTTGAGCCGGGAGTACGTGAACGCCGCCGGCACCGAAGGCGTCTACCTGTTCATCGCGTTCTTCAAGACGCAGCGCGAAGGCCAGGCGCCGCACTCCCCCAAGAATTGCCTGCCGGGCGCCGGCTTCGAGCCCATCGAATCGTTTCCGATTACAGTCCAGTTTCCCGGCCGCGACGAACCTGTGAAGATCAACCGCTACCTGACGGCGCGCGGCGACGAGAAGAGCATCACGCTGTACTGGTATCAGAGCCACAGCCGCATCATCGCCGACGAATTCGCGGCGAAGTTCTGGCTGATCGCGGATTCGCTGAAGTATCACCGCAGCGACACGGCCCTGGTCAAGGTGGTGGTGCCGGTGCGCGCCAACGACGCCGCTGGGGCCACCAAAACCGCGGTCTCCTTCGCGCAAGCCATGTTTCCGGCCCTCTCGCGTCAGTTGCCGATGTAGCGCGTCAGGTCGTGTACTTCTCCATCGTGTGGGGATCGTACGCCCAGTGAAACTCCAGCTCGTACCCCATGCTGCGCGCCAGCCCGTCCAGGTCCGGGAAGAGCGTGGCGTAAGTGATGTTCATGCGGTATAGCTCGCGCATGCCCTGCTCGCGCACTGCATTGGCCAGGACGAACTTGGCCATAATGTTTCCCTGGTCCGGGTCGCTTAGAATGTCTTCCACCGGCACGTCCAGGACTCCGGGCACCAGAAACGTGCCGGATTGGGCGATCAGCCGCCGGTTCATCGTGTGCGGCTCGCCCATCCAGATGAAGCGTTCCACGCCCGGAAGGTAGTGAGTCGCGAAGTTGCCCTGGAAGCGCGGGTCGATCCTGCCGGAATCGGGCACGCGGGTGCTGGCCACGCGCGCGGGATTCATCGCCCACACCACGCAATCGCCGAGCGTGCGCTCGAGCGCGAAGAAGGCCGCGACGTACGGAGACCAGGTGAAATCGATCAGCCGCGTGGGCGCGCCGTGGTGCTGCATCAGCGCGAGCCATTGGAAATCGTCGTTCCAGTCCGGAGGCCGTTCCAGAAACTGGTGGGCTTTGCGTTTGAAGATGCGCAGAATACGCGCTTCCTGCTCGGGCCAGGCTTCGCAGGCGACGCCGAAGTTTTGAAGGTAACGCGAGAGCGAGCTGTAGAGCGGCCAGCGCTCGTCGCGTTCGCCGCGAAAGGCCCAGTTGGAGTATGGCGGGTGAACGACCAGCTCGAGGAACTCTTCCCATGAGGACAGCGTGAAGACGGAGTACGTCGCCATCAGCTACCTATGGTAGCGTTACGCAAACCGATACAACGCGTTCGCGATCGATACCCCTCGAACCTCGATCCGGCTCAGGTCCGCCGCGCCAACCCCATGAGCCTCGGCCAGGAGCAGCGTATTGTCGGCGTTGTTCCGGAATGGCGGCGTGCCCCGCTCCGCGCGCGGATTGTATCCCATGACCGCTGTTGCCACCGCGTCCGTCGACACCGGATTCAACCCCGCCAGCAGCACGCCCGGCTTCACCGGACGCACGCCGCGAATCCACGGACCTTCGCCGCCGGCCATCGATTCGACGCCGTCGATAATCGCCAGGTGAATCGGCCGCACCACCGACAGGTCGGCAACCGCGCGCGACACGCGATAGCCGCCCGTCTTGCTCCCGACACCCGGGTACAGCTCCGGCGGCGCGATCTTCGCCG
>Ga0335080_10002698_pt1 | contig 17787 bp, 10 predicted proteins | sample Lox_Sample_34_FD_206720 | JGI IMG/M metagenome (GOLD analysis project Ga0335080, IMG submission 206720) | Soil microbial communities from Loxahatchee National Wildlife Refuge, Florida, United States - Lox_Sample_3.4 | ecosystem: Environmental > Terrestrial > Soil > Wetlands | place: USA...
AAGCATGGCCAATTGATTCGGCGGCAGGTCAGGCTTGTCTAATGACTCGTTACCGGCACAGTCAAGTTGGTTAAGTTCCATCCGCGCACTTCAATTTGTGCCGCTCCTGCCGCGACGGCCGAAGGGTATTGGATATCGATGACCCGCGTCTCCCCGGGGAGCAACGAAACGTAGTTGTCGCTGAAGTAAGCGGGGAGAATTCGCGCGCCGTCTGCGGGCTTTTGCAGCGTAAGCTTGATCGCCAATGCCGCGGATGGCCCGACATTTTCCAATTGCACCCGAACTTTTTCCTCGTCACCGCTGCGGATTGAGGTCGCCGACGCTTTCAGTGACGCGGGAGGCAGCTTGTCCAGTTCCCGATAGGACGGCCCGTCCGCTCCCAACCAATAGAAGTTGTCCGCGAGGACCTTGCCGCCGGCATCGCTCAAAGTCAGCTTCACAAAAACAATGCCCGAGGAAAAGTAAGGAGCAAGCTCCAGTTTTGGGCCGCTCGTCAATGCGTCGGCGGGGGCTTCCAATTTCTGCGTATTTTCGGCGAGAAGCTTGTTATCCAGCGAATACACTTTGATGCCGAGTGAGACATCCTGCAGCAGTGCAACCGTGGTATTGACGACATCCACTTCGTAATTCGTAAGATCCAGCTGCACGTGGACCGGTTCGCAGGCTTTCTTAACGCCGTAGAAGGAGGCCTGGGTGTCGTAATCGGAACTGAGAATCTGCCAGCTCGTGCTCGGCCAGGCGGGCTGCGTCATCCACAGCATACGGCCGCTGTTGGGCATCCATAGGTGAGCGTTGAAGCCTTCGAAGATGGCGCGGTGCTCCACGTAGTTGAGCATCTGCGCTTTGCGCTCGAAATCCTCCAGGCCGGTTGCCGCGCCGAATTCAGTTTCCACTTCTTCCATGAATGGCGCGACCTCTCCATTTCCTGACTGGTGCCAGTCGTGGTAGGCCCAATCGTCGCTGATGGGCCACTGGTCGGCCTTGGGAATCCAGGCGCGGAACGATTCCAGAGTCGGCATCGAAGGGATCCCCAACTCGACGGAGAATCCGTGGTTGATCTTGTAGTAAGTAGCGGGCGGCTCATATTTATAGGGCCCGCTGTTACGCAAGTTCACGCGATTCGAGCTGGGAGAGTAATAACGGGTTCCATCCAGAGTGCGAGTTAACTCGGCCAAGCCCTGGTTCACGACGGGCTGAGGAACACCTTCGTTGCGGCCGCACCACATCACGATGGACGGGTGATTGCGAAAGCGCAGGATAGTATCGCGGGCGTTTGCCAGGAACAGCGCGGGATCTTCGATCTCCAGGTTATAGTCCTGGGTTGATTCCCAGAAATCGTTCCACACCAGCAGGCCGTACTTATCGGCGAGATCGTAGAAGACCTCTTCTGTGCTTTGCCCCACCCAGTTGCGGATGATGTTCAGATTGGCGTCGCGGTGCAGGCGGAAGTAAGGCTCCAGGCGTTCGCGGGAGACTCGCTTGCGGGCATCGTCCATGCCCCAGTTGCCGCCCCGGCAGGCGATCTTCACCCCGTTCACTTTAATGACCAGGTCGCTGGAGTCTTGCCATCCGGTAGCCTTCTCTACCGCCGGGGAAGATTCGGCACCGGCAGCGAGCGAAGCCGCCCAACCGTGGGGAATTTGCCGCATGCCGTCGTGGCTCACGTCAACCAGCGGCCGACCGATTTCTCTGGCCACTGTAGGCGAAATCTCCACTCGCCGCAGATGGCCGGTGGAGTCGTACAGGCTTAGCTCATAAGTAATCTCGCGAATGCCGAAAGTGAGTTCCTTGGCGTCGGACGTGCCTTCCGCCGCACTAAACGCCAGTTTCAGCCGGTATAGCTCGGGGCTGCCATAGCCGTTCGGCCACCACAGGCGGGGATGTTGCACGGTCAGCTGGGCAAATTCCAGCGGCGTCAGCTTGAAGGTGGTTTCGCCTCCAGGCGGAACGGTTACCTGCTTGGTGACCTTCGTCTGGTCGAAAGACGCAGTGATGGTGCCCGAGACCGGCGCGCCGGAGGAATTATTCAGCGGGACATCGATCTCCACATCTGCCCGGCTGGTATCGGGAAGGGGCAGAGTCGTGACAACTTGCGGATCGCCGATGCTCACCGCCCCGGAGGCGGAAAGTACGACGTCTTGCCAGAGTCCGGTATCGCGGTCGCGGATTCCTGGAATCCAGTCCCATCCCTCAGTGGCGACGAAGGTCGGGCCGTCCAGAACCATGATGCCTCCGTTCTCTCCCGGACCGCCCTTGATGGATTGCTCTTGGGGAATGCCGGGATGCGGCGGGGGCGAGATGCGCACCGCCAAAGCGTTCTCGTGTCCTGGCTTCAGCAGAGCAGTGACATCGAATTTGCCGCGAATGAACGCTCCCTTGATTTCGCCCAAACGTGAGCCATTGAGCCAGACCTCAGCCGCGTAGTTAATGCCATTGAAGGTAAGAGTGAAGTGCCGGCCCTTGGCAGAGTCCGGCGGGCGAAATTCGGCGCGGTACCAGTAGTCCTGTTTGTTCAGGCTTTCGGGGATCGCGAGGTTGTTCAGGCCGTAATCGGGATCGGGGTAAAGGCCGCGATCGACCATGGTGGTAAGCACCGTGCCGGGAACGGTGGCCGGCCACCAATCTTTAGTATCGAATCCGTCCTCGGAGATCGTGGCGCCTCCGGCGTTCGCCTTCGGCGCCGGCGTGAGCTTCCAGCCGCCTTCAAGCGCCCACTCGTTCTCACCGCGGGCCTGCAGCGCTGTGCGAGCGGGAGGAAGTGGCTGCGCGACCGGCTTGGAAAAGGGTGCGGCGCTGTGCGGCCATTGAGACGGATCCTGCGGCGCGCGATATCCGGCTTGGGCGCGAGTCTGAACCGGCCAGGGTTTCGAGGCTTCCTCGAATTCCACCAACGAGAAATCCGGATGATGGGCATTCAGTTCCTGAACCTCAGCAGCTGTTAATGCCGTCCGCAGCAGGGTGAAAGATGCGATCTTGCCGCCAAAATGTTTCGCGTCCGGCCATGGAGAATCTTCGGGCGCCATTTGGATGAGCGGACCTACCCGTCCCAGCACGGGTTTGCCGGCGGCAATTTCGGCGCCTTCGCTGAAGAGATGCACGCGATCGCCATCGAACGTCGCTGCTGCAAAATGCCAGCCGGCGCCGTGCCACCCCGCCGGCGCTGAAAAGCTGTTGTCTTTGCCCAGCCAAAGGATCAGATTGCCCTCGCGAATTCCGAGATAGCGGGAGTATTCATCAAGAGGATTGCCCACTCCGGCCAGGAGCGCCGGTCCCAGAGGCTCTTCGGTCTGAAACCAGAAATAAACAGACCAGGGAGAACTCGCCTGGAGTATTGGATCGGCCGCCCCGAGAGGTTTGCTCAGGCCGTTGCCGCCGAAGCGGAAGACTCCGTTATAGGGACCGAAGGAAGCGGGCTCGGAAGAAGTTTGGGCGCCCGCGCTCGCGGAACATCCTATTGCGACGATGAGGATACAGAAAACAATTTTGATCCGATGCATCTCTTTCCAACCGATTCGCATAGCACAGCAAACCCGCCGGTGATCTATGCCGGCGCGAACAGCACAGCATCAATCGTTTGTCGCTCGAATTCTACAGCCGGCCTCGGAACGCATGGCTGGTTGTTTGCCAGAGAGAAATGGTGCGGCTGAATCCAAATTGATCCTGCCTGGATCGCGCCTTTCATCCCAGAGCGACGGCGGACCCGAGCCTCCGCAGAATTACCAGCCTGAATGGTAACGATACCATTAATGCGCTACGATGCCCACGAGAAAGTGGCGCGGTTGAGGAGCCAGGGCGGAGTCTTGTCGCGGCGGAGTCTTGTCGCGGCGCTGAGCATTGTCACATTCATTCCCTGCATCAGCGGTTCTACTCGAAGTCCCCATCGATCCGGTTCAATCACTTCGGTATGCCATCGTCATATGAGGAAAGGTTTGCAGCTTTCTTCCGGTGATCGCCATCAGGGCGCCGGCAATCGACCAGCGCGCGAACGCGCGGCCACTGAGCGATTTTCCTAAAGACTCCGCCCCGCCCAGCAGTCCGGGAAGGCGCTTGACCGGGCGGAACCCTGCTCGTATCGCCAGCCTGTCCAGGGTGGAAGGCACAAAGTGGTTTATGTGCTCACCCAGGTCGAGCACCGGCCACCAGTGAAACAGTGTGCCGCGAATAGAAGCAATCGTGTTGTTGGGAACGTCAACGACCAAAAGGCCGCCGGGTTTCAAGACGCGCTTCAACTGACCGAGCAGGCGAAAGGGATTGTTTACGTGCTCCAGCACATTCATGAGCGTGATGACGTCGGCCCAGCCCGCCCATTGCGCTTCCGCATCGTCCGGAAACGCTACCAGGCAGCCCACGCTGCGCTCGGTTTCGTTGCGCTCGCGTGGATCGATGCTGATACCGCGAACCGTGAAGCGCGGCTCTACGCCGCAATGGTAGCCATCCATCGACTGCGCTGCCAGCAGAAACAGGCCGCCCGCGCAGCCCACATCGATAAAGTTCACATTCCCGCGCGGAAACTGCCGGTTCACGAATTTCAGGACCGAGTCATACAGACGCACTGACTTGATCTGGTTTGCCAAACCGTAGTGCGCGGGAGAGAGTGTCGAGGTTGTGTCCGTGCGTTCGGAAGCAAGCCTGTCATAGTGCAGAATCTTGGCCTCAACAGTCTGCACCGCGCGGGTATAAAGCATGCGGCATTTGTTGCAGCGGACGAGAGAATAGCCGTTCTCCTCCGATAGGGGCCCGCTGAATGATGGACTGGCGCAGGCCGGACAACTGCGCTCCTCTAACGAACGCGCCGGGGAAACTGCATGAGCTACCTGGGGATTGGACGGCATGCGTCTCCTCTCGCTCCATGATCTCAGAATAAACAATTCTGCGCGGGTCAGTACTCAAACCCAGGACTGAAGCCGAGACTCCTTCAGCTGGCGGGCCGCACAACCGGTTTCGCGAACCGCGGACGCGGGTGTGCGCACGGTGCGTCCCGAGTCTCTCCTTAAAGTTGGGCGTGGGCAATCTGTTCGAGGTCCCGGCCTAGGATCGGCCGGGGCACATCGAGAGCCCCGCCGCGGAAGAGTCGGGGGAGTTGATCTTCCAGCGCCGTAAAACGCCTACTGCGTCAACTCCGCAATCTGCACGTGGTAAGGCTGCAGTAAGCCCCCGGTGGCGTGATCGACCGCGGCTACCGCGATCTGATAGGTAATCTGCGCCTGCAGCAGGCTTGATTCGGCTTGCGCCAGCCGGGTCTGCGCGTCCAGCACAAAGAAAATCGTCTCGGCCCCAAGTTCATATTTGCGCTGTTCCGCAGTCAGGGCTTTCTGCGCCAGGTCGAGCGCCGTCTTGCCGGCGGCCAGGGTGAGTTTGGCCTGCTCGAGCTGGTGAATGCTGTTGCTCACATCGAGCATCACCTGCTCCTGAATTTGCTCCCCCGAATACAAATCACGATGGCGCGCCACCAGCGCATTTCCCAATTCCGCTTGGGCCCCGCGATTTCTGATCGGCAGGTTCAGGGTGAGTGTCGCGCCGTAGCCCGGATACCCGAACCCAAATAGCTGATTGAAGGACGACCCCAGCCCCCCGGGCGAAATCAGCTGGCCCGTGGTGAGGCTGAACTCATCGCCGCCGATGCCACTGCTTTGATAAAAGCCGGTCAGCGACAAGTCGGGCTTCATGTGATTGTGCGCCAGGCGAATGCCGGTATCATCGTTATCCAGCGCATAGCGCGCCACAGCAAACTCCGGCCGCTGTTTCATCGCCTCCTGCAGCGCGCTGGCTGCATCGATGTTTCGTAGTTCTCCCTCGGGCTCGGGCTTCTCGGTCAACTCCAGATCGAGCGCACGGAAGTAGGGGTCCTGGTCCGCACCGATGGTCAGGCGCAGCCTGTCCTCCGCCTGCTTCACGGCATATTCCCCCTGAATCATCTGCACCCGCCGCGATGCGACTTCGGACTCCGAGCGGTAAATATCCAATGGCGGCAACGCTCCCAGTTCCAGGGCGCGCTTGTCACGCTGATAACTCACGTCGGCGGCCTCGAGCGATTTCCGCTCTACTTCCAAATCGCCGCCCGCCTGCACCACGGCCCAATACTGAGTAACAACCTGCAGAATGGCGTCGCTCACCTGGGCCTCGAAGGCTGATCGCGACTGCTGCAATGCCCGCCGTGCAATCACCAGAGGTGCGCGATTGGCAAACCGCCACCCGTTGCGCAGCAGCGGTTGCGTAAATCTAAAGTTCAATGTCGAACTGAAATAAGGATTGAAGAAATAGAACTCGCTGTTGGTGGAACTTTTGCTGCTGCCCAGTCCCACCACAATGTTGGTGCCGGTCTGGAAGGTCTGGTTGTAGTTGATCTGCGCGCTCTGCGTCAGGGAGTTCAGGGTGCTGTTACTGGAGGTTCCCACGCCCTGCAGTTGGTTGGTCCCGCTGAAGGAATAGCGGTTGATGTCCAGAATGGTTTGCAGTTGTGGATCAAACGGCTGGTAGGTGCGCAGCAGCGCGAACTTCCCGGCCTCGACGTCGGACTCCTGCACCCGCACCGCGCTGTTGTTCTCGAGGGTCAGCACTACAGCGTCACGCAAGCTGAGGCGCAGCTTGCCGTCGGCGACGTAGTCGCGCAGATGTTGCGGGCCGGACGCCTTATCCGCGGCGACTTGCTGAGTCAGCAGCCCACGGTAGCTTTCGCGATTCTGGGCTGCCGTCTCAAGAGTTCCAAGCGATAGAAAGAAGATGCAGGCCGCAACCAGCCACAGTTTCATTTTTTATCCTCCAGGTTGATTTTGCCGCCCAGGTTAAAACCGATTCGCCGCAGTCCGGTGCTTATTCGTAACGAATCGCTTCCACCGGATCCAGGCGCGCCGCCTTGACTGCGGGATAGATACCGAACACCAGCCCCACCGTGATCGACACCAGGAATGCCAGAAAAATAGAGGCTGCCGTCACAATGGTCGACCACCCCGCCAGCCACGCGATCAGCCGCGACATCGCGAAGCCAAACACGATTCCGAAGGTCCCGCCAACGAAGGAGATCATCACCGCTTCCACCACAAACTGCCGCACCACATCGGACTGTCGCGCCCCCACCGCCCGCCGCAACCCGATCTCCCGCGTGCGTTCGAGAATGCTGGCCAGCATGATGTTCATGATTCCAATGCCGCCCACCAGCAGCGAAATCGACGCGATCGCCACCATCACAGCGTTGAACAACCGCTCCGTGCGCCTTTGCTCCGCCAGCAATTCGGCCGGCACAATCACGCTATAGTCGTTTGCCCCGTGATGAGAAGATTCCAGCACGGCGCGCACCACCTGCGAGGCTTCCGACATGTCCGTCTTGGCCTGCAGGTTCAGGTAGATTCCGTCGATGTCATCCCTCACATCGCTGTATGTATTTTCCAGGCGCAGCACCACAGCATTCAGCGGAGCGTAGATGACATTATTGAGGTCCTGCGAGGGCAATCCGGCGATTTCAGTCTGTGCGCTGAGTTGCGGGCCGGCAACTCCGATTACCCGAAACCACTGCTCGTCCACCTTCACGTATTGGTCAATCGGGTCAGCTGCTCCGAACAGGTTCGAGCGCGCCCCGGCGCCCAGCACACACACCGGGTCCGCGCGGCTCTCTTCGGCAGCATCAAAAAACCGGCCTTCCAAAAGGTGGAGGCCCGAAATGTCCTTATATACAGGCTTCACGCCATAAACCATCGGGACATCCTGCTGCGCTTTCGGAGTGGTCTTGGTAGGAGTGAATCGCTTGCGAGGAGTAGAGGCGACAATCCCGCCCACGTCATCGCCGATCACGCGGTAGTCCTGCAGAGTAAGCCCGGGGGAAATCCGCCGGACTTTCTGATGCGCCTGCCATTCCGTGGTCTCCTTGGCCTCGACGATCAGGTTGCGCACGCCCATCTGCTCGATGAGCGCCATCACCTTCTGCCGCGCCCCCGCCCCGATCGAAAGCATGGAGACCACTGCGGCAACTCCGAAAATCATCCCCAGCATGGTCAGCAGAGAGCGCAGCCGGTGCAGGAGAAGATTCTGGAAACCAAGTTGCAGGTCCGGAAGCCATTGCTGGAATCCGTACGCTCTGCGCCGGTCGCCGGCCGCCGCCAGGACGCTCATCAGCGCGTCACCTCGCCACCCTCCGGCGTCAAGCCCGAGGCAGCCTTCCTGGGCGCAGTGGGATCGAGCAGCGCGACCTGATCGTCAACTTTCAACCCCTGAATGGCCGCCCGGCTCTCGTTCTCGCACTGGATTTTGATTTCGCGCTGTTCGAAGCCTTTGCCATTCCTCAAGTACACAACGCGTTTGCCGTCTTTCATGAATAGCGCCTGCCGCGGCACATACAGCGCGTCTTTCCTCTTATCCCCCCCGATCACGATTTGCGCCGTCAGGCCGGGACGCAAACGCTGGTCCTTATCGGTAAGCTCGACCGTAATATCGAATTTCCCACCGTTGCCAACTTCCCAGAACTGCCGGGTTGACATGCCCCCCACGGCTTTCACCATGCCGTGGAAGATTCGTCCCGCAAGCGCGTCGAACTCTACCTCGGCCGGTTGGCCAACTTTGACGTTGTCGCGGTCCTGCTCGCCGATTTTGGACGTCAACTCCATCACGCTGGAGTCAATAATCTGCGCGATGGAGCTTCCCGGCTGCACCTGGTCCCCGGCCCGGTAGTCGGGCATCGCCATGCCGGTCCACATGATGCCACCCATTGTGTTCGTATTTCTTTCGATCGACACCAGCCCGTCCATGGGCGCGGTGACGTGCATCTTCTCGATATTCTGCTGCGCCTGGTCCATGGCCAGCCTGGCTTTGTTCTTCTTCTCCAGCGCCAGCGCAATCGTGGCCTGCCCCGACGCGGTGTGTGACTCGATATCCTGCTGCAGCTTCGCCAACGAAGCCTTCGCCTGCTCCAGCGCAAGCTCATTCTTCTTGCCGTCGATCACACTTACCAGTTCGTTCTTCTGCACCTCCAACTCCGCCTGCCTCAGCGCGAAACGGGCTTTCAGCAGGTCCACTTTGTCCTGCGCCGCCTGCACCGCGGCATCCGCCTTGGCTTTTACGATTTCCTGCTCCGCCTGCAGCAGTTCGGACCGGCTCTGTTCGAGTTTGTAAAGTTGTTCGGCCGGATCAAACTCGAACACGATGTCGCCCTTTTTGACCGGAGCTCCCGCATGCAGCAAGCGGGTAATCTGCAGGGCCCCGCCTGCGACCGGAGGCGCGGTAAGCACCATGGCCTGGGTCGCCTTCAATTCACCCGTAGCATAAACCCTGATGTCCAGCTCCCCGCGCTGCACCGGGGCCAGCGGAACCTCGCCGTCGCTGGCGTTCGCACTCCGAGTCGTAGTCGCCAGAACCGCAGCCACGGCCGCGAACACAATTACCGCCACTCCCCACGCAATCGCGCGATACCGCTTCATGCCTTTTGCCTCACTCCTTTGCCGTGGGATCGGCCAGGGCGACCCGCTCATCCGGTCGCAGGCCTTTCGCCACCAGAATTCGGTCGCCGCTTCTGCGCCCAACCTGAATTACGCGCTCTTCGAATTTCGATCCCGCCCACACATAGGCCACCGTCTGCCCTGACTTCTGAAACGACGCCTGCGCCGGGATCGTAATCGCGTTCGGGACCTTTTCAACCACGACGGTGAGCTGTGCCGTCATCCCCGGCTTGAGCCGCGCGTCGGTCTGATCGAGCGCGATGCTGAGATCGAAATTGCGCGGAAATGGCCATCCACCGCTGAAATCAGAGGTGGCAATGGTGCTGATCTGCTCGATTTTTCCGCTGAACTCGCGGTCTGCGATTGCGTCCATGTGGACGGTGACTGGCTGCTGCAGCGCAAGCCGGCCGCGCTCCGTTTCTTCCACTCGCGCCGAAATCCGCAGCGTGGAAACGTCAGGCAACTCCGCGATTGGCGCGCCCGCCCACGCCCGGTCACCGGGCTTGAGCGGGGCCTCGGTATCACCGCGCCATATTGGCACCAGGCTGATCATGCCCGCCAGCGGCGCCGTCAGGGTCATCTTGGTCAACGCGGTCTCCGCGCGCTTCACATCGTACGCGGCTTTCTGGCTGGCCTCGATCTTGCTTTGTATGGTGGACTTGTCCGATAAACGGTCCGACTTCAGCTTCTCCTCCACCTCGTGCAGCTTCTGCTCCCCGTCCGCCACCTTCAGCTTGGCCTCGGCGCCTTCGATCCTGGAAACTACTTCCTGCTTGCTGGCATCCAGTTTCGCCGTCTCCACGTCGAACCGCGCCTTCATCACCGCCGTCAGGTCTTCCTGCTCCGTCAGTCGCGCCTTCGCGCGGGTCTGTTCGATCTCCGCCTGCGCCGATTTCAGCGCGGACTTGTACTGCGCCAGATCTTGCACGGTCCGGGTTTTGTCGAACTCCACAATCACATCGCCCCGCTTCACCGGCGTACCATCCGCCGCGATTTTCAGAATCTGGAAGTCCCCGGCTTCGGCCGGAGTCACGATCGTTATCGATTTCAGCGCCTTCACCTCTCCCCGAAACTGCACGGAATCGATGAAATCGCCTCGCTTCACCACCAGGGTCGGAACCGAAGGCGATCGCCCGCTGTAGCGGACTGCGCCGAACAGCGCGCCGCTCGCCAGCAGCACAACGACGACGATGCGCGCCTTCCGCTCCGCCCACAAATTGCGCATCCGGGCGATCATCTCCGGCCCTCGCCGGCGTTGTTCTGTCCGGCAACATCCACATCCACCGCAGCCGAAAGATCGGGCATCAGCTTGCTGTCATGCCCCGTAACCGAGAAAACCACGGTGAAGGTGCGCAGCCGGGATGAGAAGTCTCCGCCTCTCGCGATAGGCGCCATTTCTTCCAGGCGGCCGGGAAACACCATCTCCGGATACGCATCGGGATGGATTCGCGCGGTTTGCCCAACCCGCAGACGCAGAAAGTCCTCCTGATTGGCAAGAGCACGCACTTGCATCACCGAGGGATCGACGACTTCCATGAATGGAATGCCGGGCCGGAGTTGGTCTCCTTCCTGCACCTCTCCCATTCTTCCCTGCTTCCAGATGGTATTCAGCACCACCACGCCATCGAGCGGCGCGCGGATTTGCAGCAGTTCGGCATCCGCCTTCGCGTGCAGCATGATTTGCTGCGTACGATCCCGCTGGATTTCCAGGATGCGAATGCCTGCCTGCGCCGCCTTGCGCTTCAGGGCAAAGGTCTCGCGAAGTTGCGCCAACGTGGCCTGCGCCTCTTGCAGGCTCTCCTGCGCCTTTTCGGCGTCGATGCGCGACATGATCTCCGACTTCTGCATCTCCAGCTGCGCTTTGCTCAGGCTGTCTTCCGCCGTTTTGATCTCGGTTTCATCTTTAGCTCGCGCCGCATCTTCCTTTGCCCGCTCCTCCACCACCTGGCTCACCAGCTTGCCGTACTCTGCCTGCTTGTCGATGAAATCCCGAATCTGCGCCTGGCGGTCGAATTCCGCCAGCACGTCTCCTTGCTTCACGATCGTTCCCGGGGCTGTAATTTTGGTGATGGTGAGGGTGGCCACGTACTGGCCCGACAAAACCGGAGTAAGGATGGCGCGCATCCGCACCGCCTCGGTGGAACCTTTGAGCCGAAGCGTTCCGGTCCCGGAGGAGTCCGCCGGCGCAGCCGGTGCGGAGTTCTTGGCAGCGGGGGAATGTGCGCGTGACCAACTGAAAACGATCGCGCCTACGACGAGCAGTGCGACCACTGCGATCAGGGCGGAACGAACGAGACGCTTAAAATGCCCATCGGGCGGCGGATTGCCGGTTCCCTGCGGGCTTGCGAGAACGGCCGGATCGGCACTCACTTCAGCAGTAGATGAATGCATGCTGGAATACTCATGCGAAACTGTTTACTTCCTGGAGTCGAATCCCCGGGCCCCTAACATCGGCCTATTATCCACCCGAAAGGGGCCTTTCTTTCGCAGAATCTCAGCGCATACGGCCCCCTGCCGTAAGATCGCGGCCGTTGCCGTTACTTGCGCGGGAACCGGCACTTTTTTGTTCTCCCTCGGTTCAAGCTCGCTCGCATGCTATGGGACTCTCTGGTCTCCGGGGCCAACTCGGCCCTATACCTGCCGCCGGGGTTAGAATTCTCTCATGGCGAATCTGACTCTTGTTTACGGGGTACGACTGCTCCCGTCCGAAGAAGTATCCGAAGTTGGCGATGCAGTGCTGAAGCTCAAGAACGGCCGGGAGGCGCGGGTGACCATGCACGTGCTCGAGGGCAGCAAGGACGAAATCGAAAAGCAGCTGAAAACCAGCCTGGACGCGTTCTTCGACTTCTATCCTGAAATTTGAGCCGCTCGTAATCCGGCTCCGGCCTTCCTTATGGGGAGGCCCTATAATCGGCGTGCCTTATGGAGTGGTCTTACCGTTACCTACATTTCCGGCTCAAAAAGGCGGGATGGCTGCCCACTACCCGGGTCGCGCGCACGGCCACTCTCCTGCTCGGACTGGATCTCCTGCTGGTGGCAATCCGCGGCGTAATGGCATTATTCCGCGTCTCTTACGGCAAATACCTGGGCGGCTGGATCTCGTTCCTTACCTTTGCGGTTTGTGTTCTCCTGCTGGTGCTCGCCTACCGCTGGCTCAAGGCTAAACTTCTCTGGCGCCTGCGAAACCGCTTGATCGTCACCTACATGTTCATCGGGGTAATTCCGGTGATGCTGTTGATGGCGATGGCATTTATCACGATTTACCTCTTTGCCGGCCAATTTGCCAACTTCGTGGTGACTTCCGACCTGAATTCGCGTCTGCGCAGCCTGGATGCGGCCAATACGGCATTTGCCCACGAACTGGCGACGCGATTGGAGCGGGGCGAGGCCTTGACCGCCGAATCTCTGCAAGGACTGAATCGGCGCGATTCGACCTGGGCTGCACGCCAGGTGATCGCCTGGCGTAACGGCAAACCCCTACCGCTGGGAAACAACGAGAAGGAGGCAGCGGCGTTTGCACTGCCCTCTTCCACCGATCCCCGCTTCAGCGCCATCACTCGAGACGGCGGTTTGCTGTACCTGCGCGCGGTCACAACAGTCGCAACCGGCCCCCAGAAACTTACTGTTATTTCGAGCGAGCCGCTGAACCGCGACTTGATGGAGCAGGTAGCCAAAGACCTGGGCGAAATAACCCTGTACACATCCTCTTTCGAAGCCAAGCCGAACCAAGGTGAAAACGCAGCCGCGAACCAGGAAAGCGCCGATAAATCGGGCGCGGGCAATCCTGGAACTGGGTTGAAACCGATCTTTGTCGCCGGCGTGTTACCGCCCGCCGACGGCTTTTTCGACCGCGCCATCACCTTCGGCACTCCCGTGGACGTGATGGATTGGGCAGGTCCCAGGCAGAATGCTGCCGGTGTGCTGGTACGGGTCGAAACCCGGCCCTCGGTTTTGTACGCGCGTCTATTTGCCCTGGCGGATTTTGCCCGCGGCATTGAGATCGTGCTGGCCTTTGTAGCGGCGGTGTTCGCCGTGATTGAACTTCTGGCTCTGTTGATAGGCACCCGGCTTACGCGCACCGTCACCCGTTCCGTGGCGCAGCTATACGTCGCCACCCAGCACATCAATCGGGCCGACTTCAGCCATCGCATCCCGGTGAAATCCCGCGACCAGCTGGCAACACTGGCAGAGTCTTTCAATTCCATGGCGGCGTCGCTCGAGAAACTGCTGGCCGAGCAGAAGGAAAAGCAGCGGTTGGAAAACGAGCTGATCATCGCCCAGGAAGTACAGGCCCAGCTTTTCCCACGCGAAATCTCCCAATTGCCGACGCTGGAAGTTCACGGCTTCTGCCGTCCTGCCCGCACCGTCAGCGGAGACTACTACGATTTTGTCACCGTCGATTCCAGCCGCATGATTGTGGCAGTCGGCGATGTGAGCGGGAAAGGCATCTCCGCCGCCCTGCTGATGGCGACTATCCACTCCGCGGTCCGCGCTTACAGCCTCGAGGGAATCCCCATTCTGCGCGAGCCGGTAGCTGCGGGCGGAGGGAATGGTGGTTCGTTGCTCCTTGCCTCTCCCGGCTTGCGAGGGGTCGAAGTTTCTCCCAGCGCGCTGCTCACCCTGTTGAACCACCAGCTCTTCGCGACCACCCCACCTGAGAAGTACGCCACCATGTTCCTGGGATTTTATGACGGCCAGGACCGCCGGCTCACCTATACCAACGGCGGGCATCTGCCGCCCATCATCTTGAACGTCGACGGATCGCTGCGCAGGCTGGACCAGGGAGGGACCGTGGTGGGGCTGTTCTCCGACGTGGAATACGAGGAGGCTTCCGTGCAACTTCATGGAGGAGAGATATTTCTCGCCTATAGCGACGGCATCACCGAACCGGAAAATGATTTCGGCGAATTCGGAGAACAGCGGCTGATTGATCTGGTGCAGGAGAACCGGGATCTGCCGTTGGCGCAGATCAGCGATATCGTCACCGCCGCCGTGGACGACTGGATCGGGGCCGGCGAGCAACCCGATGATGTCACCCTGGTGCTGGCGCGGGCAAGATAGAACCGGGTGGATCGATCAGCGCTTCAGCAACTTCTCGAAGTATTTCTTGTCGTAGGTGGTAGAAGCTTTCTGCACGAAATCCAGCACCTGGCGGATTTTGCCCCGGTCGTCGCGGCCGCTGTCGTTGAAACTGACGGCGACGCCTGAGCCGGGATCAAGCCGGATCACAGTGCCGCCGGCTTCCACTTTGCCTTCGTCGATGGCGAAGGTCAGGCTGAGTTGGGTTCCAGCCGGCAGAATCACGCTGGTCTCCGCGAAGCAGCCGCCCAGGCTGATGTTCGTCAGGTTGCCCAGCACCATGCGCTCATCGCCCTTTTGCCGAATCTCGACCGTGATTCGCCCGCTGACGCGAGGATACAGACGCCGGTTTTTGCGGAAGGGCTGCTTCTCCTTCTCCTGGTACATGCGGCGGTCGGCCTCCGCCAGCAAGGTTTCGGCATCCTCGCCGTCCTTGGGATAGATGGCATGGCCGGTGCTGAGCGAAAGAATGTCTTCCCCACACACGTCGTGGCCGGCCTGGCGGGCCAATTCTTTCAGGTGATGGGCGCGTTTGTTGGCGGCTTCGGTGGTCAGGCCGGGAATGACCATCACGAATTCGTCGCCGCCCATGCGAGCGACGTAGTCATATTCGCGGCAGGTGCGCTTCACTGCGTGCGCAAACAGGCGCAGCACGCGATTTCCTTCGAGATGGCCGAACCTGTCGTTGACCTGCTTGAAGCCGTCCATATCGCAGACCAGCACCGCCAGCGTGGAACCCTCGCGTTTGCAGCGGGCGGCTTCCTTTTCCAACTGCAGAAAGAGAGAGCGTGCGTTGGGCAACCCGGTCATGAAATCGGTGGTGGCAGAGCTTTCCGCCTGCTCGTACTTGAGGGCGTTTTCCACCGCCAGCGCCATCTTCGAGCTGATCGCCAGCAGGATGCGGAGATTGTCTTTGGTGAAGGCGTCCGACTCGCCGTTGTAGAGAGCAATCACGCCCACCACGCCTTCCAGCCCTTCCAACGGAACTGCCAGCGCCGAGCGCAACGTGCTGAATTTCGTGGGGTCGTTCAGGTATCCCGGCTCGACCGAGGGATTGCCGTTGATGATGGGCTTGCGGTTCATCGCCACCCAGCCGGAAAGGCCCTGGCCGATGGGAATGCGCAGCGAAGAGAAAAGACGGAAGTTGTCGCCGCTCACGTGCTCAGGAACCAGTTCGTTGCCGCGCCGGATATACACCGCGATGGCGTCATACGGCACCATGCGCTTGAGCTTGGCGGAGAATACGGAAAGAGTTTCCTCCAGGCTTAGCGAGGCACCCAGATCCTGGCTGACCTCGAACAGCATCTGTGCTTCCTGGCGCGCCGCCGCGATCGAGGAGAGGAAGTTACTCTCTGGAACCTTCTTGCGCGAGCTGCCCTCAAAACCCGCGTCGGGAGCTTCGCCGCGTTCGATTTTCAATTCCGTAGACAACTTCAGCCCGGCTTCCACGGTGGCCCCGGACTGCACCATCTTCTCCAAGTCGCGATAGCGCTTCTGCAGGACATCCACCACCTTGGGATCGAAAGCCTTGCCCGATTCCGAGCCCAGACGTTTCATGACTTCGTCCAGCGGCAAGGCGCGGCGGTATTGGCGGTCGGAAGCCAGCGCGTCGAGGAAATCGACCGCCGACAGAATGCGTGCGCCGATGGGAATTTCTTCGCCCTTGAGGCCGGAGGGGTATCCCGTGCCGTCCCATTTTTCGTGGTGGGCACGCACGATCGGCACCACCGGATACGGAAAGCGCACGCGCTCCAGAATCTCCGCCCCCACCACGGGGTGAATCTTCATCTTCTCGAATTCTTCCGGCGTCAGCCGCCCGGGCTTGGAGATGATGTGCTCGGGCACTGCCAGCTTGCCGATGTCGTGCAGCAAGGAGGCGGCGTGCAGCGCTTCCAGGTCACTTTCGGAAAGTCTCATCTCCCGCGCAATCTCGATGGCATAAACTTGCACACGCTCCAGGTGGTCATGGGTGGTGTGGTCTTTCGCTTCAATGGCCAGTGCCAGAGCTTCAATGGTGCGCAGGTGAAGGTTAGCCATCTCCTCGATGTGGCGTTTGCGGTCTTCCACCTTGCTCACGTAGAGGCGGTACGAGCGGTGGATGGCGTACATCGCGGGCACTACCAGCAACGAGGTTTCCCAGGGGAAGTTGTGGTTGAGCCAGGCGATGATAGCGGCGACGGCCGCGCCCACAAAGTAATAGGGGAAGGCCCACGAGTAGCAGTCCACCCACAGCGGGCGGAGTGACTTCCTCTCCGCCAATGAAATGGCTATGGCAACCACCCCGGTATCGGCGGCGAAGTACGCAGTGGCCGAAATAATGAGGAGCAAGGTGCCGTTGCGACCCTGGAGCTGTGGCAGGTAGTAAAGAGTGTAGGCCAGTGTGGTGGCGACGGCGCTGGCGCAAAGATTGAAGGCCACGCGGATGGGCCGCGGCTTGCTGCGATAGTAGGACTGCGCGAGAACCGCCAGAACGCCGATCAGCACGGTCTCACTGAAGCTGAGTTCCAGCACGCCGACGAGCACGAACATAAAGTTCACCGACATGGTGTCGGCAATGTCGGGCAGATCGACGGCGAAACGTGACGCCAGAAAGGCGATCAGCAGGTAGCAGATAAACTCGGCGATGTTTCGGCTGTAGGGAACGGCGGCAGCGTACGCCAGCACCACGGTGCCGGCGAGCACAATGAGACCGATGTAGCACTTGGCTACAAGGGTCATCCTTCTCCATGACTGGCGCGGGGCGCTCACGTCTGGCTCACACTGCTCCTATAGGTCAATCGATTAACTCGCAATGAGGGGGCGCTTCCGAACCCTCTATTGATAGCAACTAACTGCTATGCTGACAATCACTTACGTGGGGAGCCGGGAAACTTTCGTAATTTGACGCCTTCCCCGAATCCCAGGGGTGGGTCACGTGACGCTAGTGCCTTTCCCTGCCGTTACTTAGAGGTGTGTTAGATTGGCCCCAGAGGGCCCTTAGCTCAGCGGTTAGAGCAGTGGACTCATAATCCATTGGTCCCAGGTTCAAATCCTGGAGGGCCCACCATCTGGTCAGTCCCTTGCCGGGGTTGTTGTTTTCTGCTTTCTTCGCCCTTTAGCTTTCTTCTGCCGCTCTATTCTCTTCGAAAGCAGGGTCTTGGCCTTTTCCAGTTCCGCGCGGCGGCTTGCGCTCAATCCACGTCCCGCCCGATTGATGAAATAGGTAAGCATACGCATCCCTGATGCGGGGCCTTTCGGCGAGACTCTCTTCGAGGCCAGGGATTTCGCAATGGTTGCGGCGCTCCGG
>Ga0335080_10002699_pt1 | contig 17785 bp, 13 predicted proteins | sample Lox_Sample_34_FD_206720 | JGI IMG/M metagenome (GOLD analysis project Ga0335080, IMG submission 206720) | Soil microbial communities from Loxahatchee National Wildlife Refuge, Florida, United States - Lox_Sample_3.4 | ecosystem: Environmental > Terrestrial > Soil > Wetlands | place: USA...
CGGCGTGGCGGCGCTGCGCCGCGCGCTCTCGCCTGAGTCGGCGGCCGGCCTGCCGGGCTTCGCGCCGTCGCTGGCGGTCACGGCGGCCTGCGCCGCGCTCGCCTTCGGCGCCGCGGGCTGGGTGGCTTCGCGGCGGCCGACGCGGTGATCGCTACCGCGGACCTGCCGGCCGTCAACGCCGCCCTGAACGGCACGACGGCGGTGCTCCTCTGCTGCGGCTACGCGATGATCCGGCGGCGCCGGATTCGGCTGCACCGAGCCCTCATGCTGTCGGCCTTCTCGGTCTCGACGGTGTTCCTGGCGTCCTACCTCTGGTACCACGCGCACGCAGGGATCCGGCATTTCACGGGCCGGGGCTGGATACGGCCCGTCTACTTCGCTATCCTGCTCTCGCACACGGTGCTGGCAGCGGCGATCGTGCCCCTGGCCGTGACCACGCTGTATCTCGGCCTGCGGGCGCGGCACCCCACTCATCGGCGCATCGCGCGCTGGACCCTGCCCCTATGGCTGTACGTCTCCGTGACTGGCGTCGTCGTGTATTTCCTGCTCTACCGGCTCTAGTCCTGGCGGCGCGCCCGGCGTGGGCGCAGGCCATGCAGGACATGTCGCATGGCCCCCTGGCGAAGACGATGTTCTGGACCGGCGCCCTGCTCGCCCTGACGCCGATCACCATCGGCCTGATCGTGCTGGGCGTCGTGCTGCACGCCCGGCGGCAGCGCCGGCGGCAGCAGGATCCCGATGAGCGCCCCTGAGCGTCCGCCCACGCGGCCGGGGGGGCAGAGCGTCCTCCTGGTGGACGACGACGACGATCTGGCCCAGGTGCTGTCGCGCGCGCTGGAGCGGCGCGGCCACGTGGTGCATCGCGCGCGCACGGGCAGCGAGGCCCTGGCCTCCCTGTCCAATCTCCAGGGCCTCGACGCCGCGGTGGTGGACCTCGTCCTGCCAGGCGCCGGCGGCCTCGATGTGGTGCGGGGCATCCGGCGCGTGTTTCCGGCCTGCCGCGTCGTCGCGATGACGGGACTGGCCGAGCCCCTGATGGAGCAGGCCTTCCGCGAGGCCGGCGCCGACGTCTTTCTCGGCAAGCCGGTCGAGCTCAAGGACCTGTACGCCGCGCTGACCCCTCACCCCTGACGGATATACTCGCCGGTGCGCGGCCCGGCCCCCCGCCTCGAGCCGCAAACGAAACGCCCCCGGCCGAAGCCGGGGGCGTTCGACTACGAGTCCGTTTCCTCTACTTCAGAACGACGGTCAACTGGTACACGATCGAGTACGGTGCGTTGAAGTCGTAGACGCCGATCCAGTACTGGGCGGCCGGCAGCGCGCTCCCGGTCGTGAACTTCTCCGGCTGCGCGGTCGAAGCGGCTTGGAAGCCGGTCAGATCGTTGCCGGATTCGTCGCACACGGTGGCCGCGTTGCACATGAGCATGTCGATGTCGTCCGTGTTCGTCGTGCTGAGCGGCGGCCCGTACGGGTTCCCGGAGCCGAACCACGCCACGCTACCGAAGATCACGTGCGACGCGGTAGTCGTGAAGGTCCAGAAAGTCTCGCCGGCCGGCGGCGTTGAACCGTACACGATGGCCGTATCGTTCGCCGGGATCGTGAGGAGCCTGGCCGTGCCTTCCGACGTGGCGGCCGGGAAATCGGACGCCACCGCGTCGATGGACACGCCCGCCGCGCTCGAAATCGACGCGATCGGCACCGTGCCCCACAGCAGGTTGGTCACCGTCACCGGCAAGGCACCACCCCGCTTGGCGAAGCCGGTGATGGTGCTGGCCGAACGGGTCAGCACCCACATGGTGTCGCTCGTCGCGATCAGTGTGTTGCCGACCAGCACGGCCGTCGACGCCGAGAACGCGAGGCCGGCGGGAGCCGTGACCGTGATCGTGTCACCGAGATTGCCGTTGTTCGGCGACATGCTGACGCCGAGCGCGCCGAAGCGCTGCCGCGCCATGGCCACGCTGTCGCCGATCAGGGAATCGATCACGATGTTGCCCACCGCCGGGTTGCCCGTGACCATCAGCAGGTGCGTCACGATCACCTTGCCGGCGGCGCCGGCCAGAAACGCCATCTGGAGCTGGGTCGGCGTCTTGGACACGATGATGCCCGGCGTCATGCCGGCGGGGCCGCTGATGTAGGCGGTCACCTGAGAGGTGTCGAACTGGAGCACGTTGGTGCCGTTGACGACCAGCGTGTCACCGGCCGTGTACGCAACCGTGTCGGGGGGGGTCGGCGGCGGGCCGACCGAGCCGGGCACGATCACGGTGTCGGCGGATACCGGCCCCTTGATCGAGACCTGGGTCCCCGCGAGGGTCGGCGGCGTCACCACGACGCGCACCGTGCCGGTCACGCCGCGCGACGTCACCGTCACGGTCGTGACGCCGCCCGTGGTGATCACGCCGCGGATGATGCCGCGGGTCTCGAAGTTCCCCGGCTCCGTCGTGGTGTCCTTGCGGACCACGGCGATGGCGGCGCTGGACGTCGACCACACCGCGTCGGTTTCGGCGAGGACGTTGCCGGCGTTGTCCTTCACTTCCGCCTGGACGTTCACGCTGTCGCCGGCCGCCACGAAGACCGACTGGTTATCCAGCACCATGGTCGCCGGGCCGCCTCTCAGGCTGCTCACCGGGTCCTTGAAGCAACCCGCGGCGCCGGCTGCCACGAACGCCACCGCAAGCAGAACCAGACTTTGACGCTTCATGATTACCCTCGCGCTCAAGTAGCGTGATTTCGACCGCGCACGGCCATGCTACTGGGACTGATCGAAGTTCGACAACCCGAGAAACCTCACCACATCCACCGAGTCTTCAGGGGTCAACAGCTGACCCCAATCCTGCTGCCCGACCTCGCTGCGATCGTTCGTGAAGATCAGCCGGTACACCCCCAACTGCGACCGATCCAGGAACACGTAGAAACGCGGACGGCCTCGCGTGTACCTCCACACCTGGTACGGCGCCGGTGAAGCCGCCGGGCGCCGCAGGATCTCGTCCCACGGCCCGTTCTTCAGGTACACCCGGCCGCGATCGGTGCGCCAGCCTGCCACCTGCCCGGCGCCGCCCTCGCGGAACGCACGGTTCGCGTAGTCCACCGCCGCGTAGAACCGCTGCATCGCCTGGTTCACGCCGCCGGTGCCGTGCTGGGGATCCCGCTTGGCCCAAGCTTCCCGCAGGAACCGCCGCTTGCCGTCCACCGCCAGCTGGTCGTACACCCGCTGCTCGGCCGGATCGAGCAGATAGACCATCGGCGCGTACATCGAATCCAGCTGCATCTCGTTCGCCCGGGCGAACACGTCGCCGGCGCTCTCGGCCGGAATGGCGGCCACCGCGCTCGGCTCGCGCATGACGAACGGCGCCGCCTCTACCAGCATGCTGTCGCCCAACCGGACCCTGAGCTGGAGCTGGTACTCCCCGGCCGGCAAGCCGTCCAGCGGGAGCGACCCCTCGGTCACCCCGCCCGCCGCCGGGAAGTGCGCGGCACGCGGCGGCGTCGCGACCACGTCCTTGCCACCCGCCCCCGTCACCGCCACGCTCACCTGGCCGTCCAGCGCCGCGCCCTGCCAGGGATAGACCTCGGCGTAGTACGACAGCGTCGCCTCGGTCGGCGTCAGGTGCGGGACCGGTGCGGTCCGCAGCACCAGGGAGCCCCGCCGGATCTCTCCGGCCGCCACGGCGCCGGTATCGGTCGTCGCGGCATGGGCCGACGTCGCGAGCAGCAGGTCCGACAGCGGGGGCCGCGCCGCAAACGCCGTCACGCTGGTGGCTCGCTCCACGGCCGGCCCCGTCTCCGGGATCGCCCGCACCATCAGCTGATACCGCCCGGGTGCCGCCGGGAACTCGAACGTCTCCACCGCCGTGGCGCCGCTCATCCGGGCCACCGCCGCCGGCACCTCCCTGGACCAGCCCCCCTGCTGCAGCTCCAGCCCGGTGGAATCGCGGATCGACACCTCGACCCGATAGCGAACCACCGATCCCGTCGGAGCCCCCAGGGCGTCCAAACGCAACTCGCAAACCCCTTCGATTGTCGTGGTCGCGCGGGCGGGAGAGTAGAACCGCACCGCCCTGACCGTGAGCGGCTCCTCGCCGCCCTGTCCGCCTGCCGCCGAGGCCACCAACGCGAGCGCGGCCACCGGTGCCCAAAAGAGCTTCTGCATCACGACCTGCCGGAAGGGGCCGGGGAAAACCGTTTCCCCGGCGCCCCTCCAACGAATGTCACCCTACCACGTAAAGGCTACGCTGAGCATGCTCACGCCGCCCAGCAAGCCCATGTTGCGATACGCGTAGTCCACGCCGACGCCGAACCCGGACGTGCCCGGCCGGTAGTAGATGCCGCCGCCGTAGGAAGCGCGGTACTGGCTCGTGCCGCCGACGCTGCTCGAGAAGCCGGCCGAGTCGGCCGAGGCCGCGAGGTTGTTGTCCGGCCAGTAGGTCACGCTCGCGCGGCCCGCGACCGCGAAGCCGCTGCTGCCGAGCCCGACCTGGTACTCGCCGCCGAGATTGAAGCCTGGCTGGTTGTCGTTGGGCTGCGTGAACTCGCCGAGCACCGACAGCCGGCCCGCCGTGGTCTGGAACACGTCATAGGCCACGCCGACGCGGAAGATCACCGGCAGCGACCAGCTCTTGGCGGTCAGCTGCGCGGTGGCCGGCTCCTGCGGGACGTCCTGCTCTCCCGGGGGCGCCGTGCGGTTGACGGTGACGCTCAACGCCTGGCCGCTCTGCGTGATGTTCGAGCCCAGGTTCTGGACGACGAACGACGCGCGGATCGGCCGGCCGCCGATCAAGGCGTGGAAATCCGTGCCGAAGTCGAAGGCCACGGCGGTACCGGTCGTGCGGCCGAGCTGGTCGTTGACCAGCTTGCCCGTGACGCCGGCCGAGAACCGGTCGGAGAACTGCTGCGAGTACGTGAGGCCGACCGCTGTCTCGCTGACCGAGTACACCTCGCCGGACGACCCGGTCGGATCCTCGACCGTGTACACCGGCTGGTTGCTGAAGCCGAAGTTCGCGACCGACACGCCGATGGCGCGGGAACCGCCGCTCATCGGGAACCCCGCCGCCGCCCAGCCGTACTTGGTGCCGGCGACGTAGTTCATCGTGGAGGCCATGATCCCCGCGTGGTCCATCTGCGAGAGGCCGGCGGGGTTGTAGTACACGGAGGACACGTCGGTCGCCAGCGCGGCGAACCCGCCCCCGAGCGCCGTGCCGCGGGCCGACGGGGCCAGCAGCAGGAACTCGTCGGCGGTCGTGCCGTACGCCGTGTTGTTCACGGGGATCGTCGAGCACGGGCCGACGGCTCCGCCGCACGTTGCCGTCTGCGCCTGCGCCCCGGCGACGCTGCCAAGGGCGACGGCGACCAGCGCGGCGGACATCAGGACGAAACGATTACGCATTCGAACCTCCGCGCGGGCCGGGGCGATGCCCCGCCCCGCTTCGGGATGTTTTACTGAGCGAAGTTGACCACCGTGAGCCGGCCGATCTTGGTGCTGCCGTCCGCCGCTTCGACGTGATAGAAGTACACGCCGCTCGCCACGAACTGGTTGTTACGATTGCGGAGGTCCCAGACGGCCAAGCCGCCGCCCGTCGGATCGTTGTGCGTCAGGACCCGCACGAGGATTCCGCTCACGCTGTAGATCCGGATGATGGCCTGGTTCGGCAGATTCACGAACTCGAGGACCTTGGTGTTGGCCGAGGTCTCGAGCGCGTTGGTCACGTAATACGGATCCGGCACCGTGTGGATCTTGCTCATGTCGCCGGCCGTCTTCGCGATGCCGAACGCCTGCGTGACGCGGAGCTTGTACTGCAGCCCCGGCACGTACGCGGGACGGAGCGCCGCCGGCGTGTACTGGTAGTTCGAGCACGCCGCCGGAACGTCCGCCGGCTTGTCGGGGAGCGTCGGGCAATCGGCGCTCAGCGTGCCGCTCACGGCCTTGAGGTGCCACTTGGTCCCGCTGGCGGGCACCGCCGCCATCTGCATCTCGAAGAACATGCCGTCGATGTACAGCACGATCCCGCTGCCCGTCGCCGGGCCGGCGTTGGTGATGTCGACCTGCTCGTACTCCGCCTTGTTCTGGAGCACGGTGCAGGCCGCGCCGGTGTAGTCGCACGCCGGGTGCAGGCCGTACTGGTGGTGGTAGCCGACGACCGTCGGCACCGGGGCGCCGTAGCCGTCGCCGTAGAAGTTGGCGGCGGTGTAGACGCGCTCGTTCACGAAGCCCCAGCCCGGTCCGAGGTCCGTCCGGAAGGGCAGGAAGACGTGGTGGGTCGAGTCGCGGACCGTGATGCTCGAGTCCGCGTTCCACGTCACCACGAAGTCCGCGGGGTAGTAGGCCGCGGGCATGTTGTAGATCACGTAGCGCTGACCCACGGGGATCTCGCTCACGGCCGCGCCGCCCGCGATCGGAAGCCGGTAGGCGGTGGGCTGGTAGATGATGTCCACGTTGGGCAGCATGCCGTTGGTGTTGGCCGCCGAGCCGAACGGATTGATGGTCGGCTGGGGCGGCTCGGTGCCTCCCTCGGCGTACCACACGGCGTGCAGCAGATAGCGGCTGGCTTCGGCCGCCGCCCCGCCGGGAACGCCGTAGCGCCCCTCGATCAGGGACTGGCCTTCGTCGCTCGCCGAGAGCGGCACGGCGGTGCTGGAGAACAGCACCGGCATCCGCGCGCTACTGACGAACTGGGAAGAGATCCCCAGGTTCGCCGCGCGGGTCGGATCGAACTTCACCAGCGCCGCGCCTACGGAGAACGGCACGTCCTGCGACACGTCCGGCGCGGCGTTGAACGACGCGTCGGGCGCCGAGAGCGCCTCGTGCAGCGTATCGGTCCCGGTCATCAGCGACACGTAGACCGTGGGCGCCGGCGTGGCGATGCCGGTGTTGGTGCCGGCACCGACCGAGTCGATCTTGGCGGTGATGTCGCCCGGCGGCAGCGCTTCCGCCACCGAGGCGAGGAAGCCGAACGACGCGCCGTTGGTGGGCGGAACCAGGCCGCTGAACTGGCCCGTCGCCGCATTCACCGTCGGGCCCGCGGCGCCGGGATTGAGCGCCGTGGTGTCGTCGCCGAACACGCCGACGACGAGCACCGGAGCGAGCGCGTTCGTGCCGACCGTGCGCGGCGTGACGGGCTTCGTCACGAGCGACGACTGCAGCGAGCTCGGTCCGGACTTGACGCTGTTCACGTCGAACGCCGTGACGGCGTAGAAGTACTGGATGCCGTTCTTGACGTTGGTGTCGATGTAGGCGAACGGCACGCCGGCGTCGGTCAGCGCCGAGTAGCCGGAGGCGCCGCCGGTGACCGCCGTGTCCGCGCTCAGCAGCAGCACGTTGCCGTTATTCAGCTGCACGCGCCCGCCGGGCGGAATCTGGACGAAGTTGCCGGCGAGGTCCCAGCTCTCGCTGGGCCCGGTGCCGGTGTAGGGATACTGGAACGCGACGCCGCAATTGGCGCTGAGGCCGATTTCGGGCGCGCAGTTCGGGTTGTTGGAGTCGAACACCTGGCCCGTGTAGTCGATGAAGCTCGTGCCGGCGTAGTCGAACTGGGCGATGACCTGCATTTCCGCCGCGGTCCGTCCGCGCCAGATCCGGTAGCCTTCCACGTCGTACTGACGGTAGTCCGGATCGTACAGCGGGCTGGTGTTGTCGCTGGACACCACGTAGTACGGATCGCCGCCGCCGGGCTGGACCGTCTCGGTCGCCGACTTGATCCACGCGATGGTCACCTTGTTGTCGCCGGGCACCAGGTAGAACTGCGGGGCCTCCGGCGCGAACGGCAGCAGGAACTTCGCGTCGAAGATGGCCTGGGCCACCTTCGCCTTGTCGAGCAGGGAGCCCGGCGCCGTCTGGACTTCGTTCTGCTCCAGGGTGCCGTCAGCGTTGGCGTCGCTGAACTGCCCCCAGCCCATCACGCGCTCGACCGGCTCGCGGATGGTCGCCTGCTTGCCGCACGCCGTGGTGCACACGCGGCTCCCGCTCCCCGTACCCACCTGCGCGAGCGTGTCGGGTGAAGCAGGGAATCCCGGCTGGAACGTCGGATTGGCCGCGGCCGATGCGCCGAGGTAGCCGCCCGGGCCGTCGAGCTGACCGGCGGGCATCGCGTAGATGCCGTTGCTCGTGGCCGCCCACTTGTGCAGGGGCGCCGCGAAGATCAAGGCCACCACGATCACCGACGACTGGCCCGGCCGCAGCTCGAACGGCCCCGACGCTTCGAAGAACCGCGTGTCCGCGGGGGCCTGGGTCGACTGGCAGGTGTGCAGAATGACCGGGTCGGAGTTGCAGATGCCGTCACCCAGCGACGGCGTCGGGTGCCCCGAGATGTAGCGGTACATCTGCGGCACGCCGTTGGCGTCGTTGAAGATGCCGCAGCCGTTGCAGGTGTTCCCCCACACCGTGATGCCGAAGGGCTTCCCGTACTTGTTCGGGTCGCCGGCGTCAGCGGGGTTCGAGTCGATCGGGCTCTGCAGGTACTTGACCGCCTCGAAGCCAGGGGCCGGGTAGAAGGGATCGCCGAACGCCGCGGCCGGATACGACCACAGGGGCTCGGAGTAGTTGTCCTTCATCACCGACACGAGGGAGAACGGCAGGATCGCCTGCGAGAAGTTGAGGCTCGACTCCGTGCCTTCGTCGGCGTCCTGGAAGTAGTTCGCGTAGACGTTGTGGAACGTGTAACCCGAGGCCGGCAGGGTCACGCCGTACGCGGCCTGGACCGAGTTGTGGAAGTTGGTGGCGATGTTGACGATGTCACCGATGTCCGAGGCGCTGTAACCCGCGGCCGACAGGCCCGCGTACGCCGCGGGGTCCGTCGCGGTGATGTTGATGAACCGGAACAGGAAGTACATGATGTCCTGGTTCCCGGCCGGGAAATTCCACAGCAGGCCGCGCTGCTCGACCAGCACGCCCATGGCGTGCTTGCGGCCCGACGTGATGGTGGTGTTGCCGTCCCAGTACCGGACCCAGGTATCCTGCTGCGAGATGGACTGCCGGCCGAGGAGCGCCGCGTTGTACAGCGACGGATCCTTGATGAAAGCGGCCGACGGCCAGACGCCCGGCGCGACGTCGTTCGCGTTCAGGCTACTGTAGATGTTGGTGACCGCGTCGCCCTGCCGGTAGAAGCCCGTCGGGTCCATGAAGAAAACGCCGACGGTATCGCCCACCCACGGGCCCGTGAGGGGCTCACCCGCGGTGGTGTCGTACAGCACCGTGCCGGCCATCTGCAGGCCGCCGTTGAAGACGTAGCTGTCGCCCGTGCCGTTGGGCCAGAACCCGCCTTCCACGGTGCCGCTGCCGACCAGGTTGGTGCACTGGTTGCCGTAATTGGTGAGGCCGAAGCAGTCCACGCGGTTGGCGTTGACCCGCAGGGCCGCGACCCCGGCGAACAGGTTGAAGCTGCTCCTCGGGGTCTGGATCCGGGGTCCAGGACGCGCCGGCCTGGCCGCGGACGTCGAGACGACGGAAACGCCCGCCCCGAGCACGAGAACCGCGGTCAGTGCAAGACGCTTTAGCACTGTGGGTTGCTTGCGCACTCCTTGAAGTTTTGCCCCGGGGGGGGCCGCGCCGGTGGGCGCGGCCCCGCCAGCGTCCCCGGCTAGAAGGTGAACTCGAATCCGAGACGCATGTTGAACCCGTTACCATACATCGTGTACGGGCCGTGATAGCGGTTGTAGAAGGCACTGAACGCGTTGTTGATCTCGTTCGAGTCGAAGAAGTTGTCGCCGTTCCCGTAGCGCGCCTCGTCCTGCCGCAGCAACAGGCAGTCCGGCGTCCCGTTCGCGCCGACGTTGGTGTACGGGTACTTCGAGCAGTCCGTGAGGTCCACACCGGTCTGGCTCTGGAGCACCCCGTTCACCGTCACCTGCCGGGTGACCCAGAGGGCGCCCGCGTCAGCCTTCAACTGATCCTTCTGCGGCTGCAGCAGGATGTTCTCGTACGTCTGGTTCACCACGTCGCCGGTCTCGGCGAACAGGTTGTTCAGGTTCTTCCAGTTGAACAGGTTCCGGAAGTCGGCGAACACCGAGATGTTCTTGCCGGCCACCGAGAATCCACGCGTCAGGCGCAGGTCCACGTCCTTGATCCACGGCATCGTCGAGTTGTTGATCGGCTCGAGCGGGGTCGCGACCAGGCCGAAGGAGTTGCCCGGCGCCAGCGAGCCGCCGCCCTGGTTCAGCATCAGGGTGTAGGGCAGGCCGCTGGCCGCGCGGAAGGTGGCGTAGATGCCGCCGTTCTCCAGGATCGTCCCCAACAGCGTGCCGCTGTGCCAGCCGGCCGGGAACGTCGCCGCCAGGTTGCCGGCGATGGTGTGCGTCCGGTTGTCGCTGCTGGTCAGAATGGCCTGCGGCGGCGGAATCCGGGCGCCGGTCACGGCGCTGTTGCTCCGGGCCAGCGTGTTGAGGTACGCCAGCGGGTCGGAGCCCGTGTTCTTCGCGGTCTGGAACGTGTACGAGATCGTGCCCTGGAAGATCGAGCCGAACCGGCGGTCGAGCCGCATGTCGACGCCGCGCACGTTTCCGAAGTCCGCACTGGTGTACAGGTTGTACGCCGCGTTGGTCTGGGTCGGATCGGAGCCCGTTCCGCCGATCACCGGGTCGTAGATGTTGACCGTCCGGCCGGCGCCTTCGGACACGAGGTCCTTGTTGTACGCCGCGATGTCCAGAACCATGTCGTCACTGAACGCGTGGCGCACGCCGAACTCGAACTGGATCGTCTTCCCGAAGCCCACCGGGCGGGCGAAAATGTCGTTGCTGTTCGAGTTCGAGATGTCGCTGTTCGAGCCGCTGGCCAGCACGCTCATGTCCGGCGTCTCGACCTGGTGCGAATACGACAGCCGGAAGCCGGTCCGGTCGGTCACCGGGAAGGAAACCCCGAGCGACGGCGACAGGATGTCCTGCGGCGTGGCGGCGAAGAAGTTGCAGGTGGCCAGCGCCGCGTTCCCCGAGCCGGGCTTGGCCGCGTTCGCGGCGATGGCCGCGTCGCAGGCGCGCGACATCGCGCTGTCCTGCGCGTTGTACGAGTAGTACTTCAGCTTGGTCGAATCCGCGATCGTCGCCAGCTTGATCGGGTCCGTGAATGCCCGGCCGGGCACGCGCGGATACAGGATGCCGGTGTTCATGTGGTTGTAGCGCAGCCCCAGCTCGATGACCAGATCGCCCAGATCGATGCGGTCCGTGGCGAACAGGCCGTAGAGCTTCGGCGAGTCCTTGTAGGCACTCATGAACGCCGGGCTCGTCAGGCCGGACGTGAAGGCCAGGTCGGTGAAGTTGGTGAAGTCGAAGCCGGCCTGGAACCGGTCGTAGCGGTCCGCCTGCCAGTCCACCAGGCCCCGGCCGGTGACCCGCGTCTCCTGCTGCATCCGCGGTCCGCCCGTGCCGAGCCCGAGGCTGTTGAACGTCGAGGACGTCACGCCGTACGGGTTGACCCGGTAGGCGCCCGCGCCGGCGAGGTCGTTCCGCTGGAAGTACGGAACGCAGATCACCGAGGCCGAGCAGTTGCCGATCCGCAGGTTCTGGATCAGCTGGTCCGTGATCGGGAAGCTCTGGAAGTTCTCGAGGAAATGGATGCTGCTCGCGTTGAACCAGGCGAACGGATCCTGATGCGACGCCATCCAGCTCGGGTCCACGGTCCCGGAGATGAACTGGTCACGCTGCCAGCTCAGGGCCGCTTCGAGCGACAGGGCGTGCTCGCTGGACGACGACAGCGTCTGGGTCCAGTTGCCGATCACGGCCTGGGAGAAGTTGTACGTGCCGCCCTGCTCGAGCGGGTCGTACGACGGGTAGCCGCTCAGACCCTGGTTGCGGTCCAGGTGGTACGTCGCCGACACGCGCGAGCCGCTGCCGAAGGTGTACTGCAGCTTGCCGTCGAACCCGGCCTGGTCGCTGTTGGAATTGGCGAGCCGGCCGGACTGGCAGGTCCCCTTCTCCGACGCGGAGAGGGTGCGCGGATTCGCCGAGAGGTCGCCGCCCAGCGAGAACGGCTGCGACGGGGCCGCGAAGCTGCACCCGCCGCTGCTGGAGTACTGCACGAAATGCGGCACCACGACGAGCTGACTGTCCGAGAGCGGATTGGCCGTCTTGGTCCCCGGCAGGAACGGCTGCAGCGGCACCATCACCGAATCCGCAGCCCCGCCCAGCACGAACTGGGGAACGCCGCCGGCGCCGAGCGGCCGCAGGCCGTTCTGCTGGCCCTGCAGCGTGGTCGCCAGATAGAACGTGAAGTTGGAGATGATCGGGCCGCCGATCGACGCCTCGACGCGATTCAATCCCGCGCCGTACAGCTGGCCCGAGACGTTGTCGGTCGCGTACGTGATCGCCCCGTGATACGACGTGCCGCCGGCGCGGGTCACTTCGTTGACCACGCCGCCCTCGGCCTCGCCGTAGCTGGCGCCCACGGCGCCCGTGGTCACCGACGCCTCTTCCAGCGCGTTGGTGCCGACCGTGGTGGCCGACGTCGTGTTCGACGAAGAGCCGCCGCTGCCGCCGCCGAAGCCGCCGTTGAAGTTCTTGACCAGCACGCCGTCGATGTAGGTCGCCTGCGAGCCGGGCCGGCTGCCGCGGATCGAGATCCCGCGGTTGCCTTCCACGACGCCGGGCTGCAACCGCAGCACCTGGCTCACCGCGTCCACCGGCAGATCCTGAATCGTCTGCCCCTCGACGATCGGCTTGCTGGCCACCTGGTCGCGCGGGACGATCGGGTTCTGCTCTTCGGTGATCGTGATGGTGCCGAGCTCGATGGCCCGCTTCTGCAGCACCGGGTTGACCGTCATCGTCTGACCGGCCAACACGTGCACGTTCCGCACCTCGTTCGGCGCGTAGCCCAGCTGCTGGGCCCGCACGATCACGACGCCGGCGGGAACGTTATTCATGAAGTAGTAACCCGCTTCATCCGTGGTGGCGTGGAACGCCGAACCCACGATCAGCACCTGCGCCCCACCCACGGGGGCGCCCGCTGAATCCTTGACCGTGCCTTCGATCTTGCCGGTCTCGCCCTGAGCCAGCAGACTGCCGGCCCCGAGCAACACCACGGCCGCGAGGGCCGACGCCACACGGGCGAAGCGAGAGAAGGCCCAGCGACTACGTTGAGTCATTGCAGACCTCCACAGGCGTGAACACAAGAGGACACGAAAGACGAACGTGGCAGCGACACGCCACCTCCTTTCGAACACAGACGGTCTTCGACCAGATCGGTCTTTGCGCTTTGGTGAGGCGATCCAACCCTAACCTCGGCCAATATGCGCCCGGCTCGTCGGGAGTGTCAAGGAACGGTAACAGGGGGTGTCCCCAATCGGGGACATCACCCCGCCGGTGGCGAATTGGCGCCGGAATCGCCGGTAAAGCGCTGTCCGAGCGTGGCGAGCGACGCGCCGAAGTCCGCGACGTTCAATTTGCGCCGTTCCAGCTCCGCGGCCTTCGCCTTGAGCTCTTCGACGCGGCTCCTAGTCTCGTTCAGCAGGCCGTCGACGCGCCGGGTGAGCTCGGCCATCACCTGATCGAGCAGCTGCGTGACCTTCTCCGCGTGCGCCTGCTGGCGCCGCGACAGGTCGTCGAGCTGCGCGGTGACGCGCTGCGCCAACTCGTCCATCCGCTGGCCGACCCGGCGCTCGAGCTCGGCCATCTGCTCGGCCGCGGCGCGGCGCTCGAGCCCCTGCTCGCGCTCGAGGCGGGCCACCTCCGCGCCGAAGAGCACCTGGCGCACGGTGTCGAGGTCGCCAGCTCCCGGTCCCGATGATTGCGTCACGGCAACGGCTCCGCCCAAAAAAAGTGCCCTATGTTACCGCGCGGCTCCCGGGCCCGCTAGAGTCCGTTTCGCGGCGCGCGAGCGCTACACGTGGAGCGCGACGATCTGCTGCTGCGGCTCGGCCGGCGTGACCTGCGGTCCGCTCTCGCGCAGGTACACGTTGATCTCGCTCCGGACGCCGAAGCGCCCGGGGAGGTAGATGCCGGGCTCGATGGAGAAGCCGACGCCGGCCATGAGCTTCCGGTCGTCGTGCGTCTCGTAGTTGTCGAGGTGCGGGCCGGAGCCGTGCAGCTCCTTGTCGATCGAGTGGCCGGTGCGGTGCACGAAGCAGGCGCCGTGTCCCGCGGCGGTGATGACCTTGCGCGCCACGTCGTCGAGGTCGGCGCCGGTCACGGGCCATCCTTCGCGCCACTTGTCGGTGAGCACGGCGACGGTCTGATCGCGCGCGTCGCGCACCACGTCCCACACGCGGACCACCTCGTCGGGCGGCGCGCCGCCCACGTAGGCCATCCAGGTCTGGTCGGCGTACACGGTGTCGATCCGCGTGCCCGCCCACAGGTCGAGGAGCAGCACGCCGCCCTTCTCGATGATCGTGTCGGGCTGCCCGGTCGGGTCGTGGTGCGGGTTGGCCGCGTGCTCGCCGGCCGCCACGATGGGCGGTTCGTTGGTGGCGAGGCCCGCCTGCTCGAAGGCCGCCATCACCCAGCGCTGCAGCCCCTGCTCGGTCGGCGTCTTCCCCTGGGCGTACCAGGTCTTCACCTGCTCGAAGGCGGCGAGCGCGATCTCGCGCAGCAGCTCCGCGGCCTTGAGGTGGCCGGCCAGCTCGTCGGGCGTCCAGCGCGAGGCCAGCGCCGTGACCAGCTGCGAGGAGGACACGACCTCGGCTCCCGAGGCGCGCAGCAGCTCCACCACGCCCGCCGGGATGCGATCCAGATAGGGCACCGCGTCCTTGCCCGAATATTCCATGGCGAGCTTGCGGCCCGACACCAGGCGCGCCAGCTCCACCTCCAGCTCGCGCCAGGCGGCGTAGGTCCGCACCTCGCCAGGGAAGCCGGCGATCCGGTGCTGCTCGATCTTGTGCGCGAGGGCGATCGGCTTGCCCGCGGCCGGCAGCAGGACGAACAGCCTCCGGGTGGCGAGGCCGCCCAGGCCGAGCACCCGGGTGGCCACCGGATTCATGCCGTGAAAGTCGAACAGCAGCCAGCCGTCGAGCTTCTGGGCGGCCAGCAGCTGGCGCACCTGCGCCAGCACTTCGGGAGTCAAATCATCACTGACGCTCACGACGACCTCCTCATGGGGCGGTCGAGCGCCACTCGCAACGCGTGTCGCCGCGGGCGCGGCACGCGGGGTGGAGCATTCCGCCGTCGAAATCCACCAGTTGCCTGAGCAGCTCGGCGATGCCGGCCGCGAAGAACGCGCACGCCGCGCCGTCGGGCGTGGCCTGGACAGCCACCGGGTCCGCGATGGTCGCCACCGCGCCCCCGCCCCGCCGGGCCAGCGACGCGCCGAACACCTCGCCGGCGCAGCGCCGCGCGGCGCGGAAGCCCACCAACCGCCGCGCGAACCGCGGCAGGTGTCGGGCCGCCCAGCGGGTCGAGAAGGCGAGGCGCTGCATGGCGCGCCGCGCCGCCCGGCGCCCGCCGTCGGCGAACACCAGGGTGGCGTCGTTGCGGCGGCTCACCAGGCGGAGGATCTGCTCCAGCTCGGCAGTGGCCACGCCCTGATCGCGGCGCACCACGACCTCGTAGCGCGCGATCTGCGCCGCCACGGTGTCGGAGAGACCCAGCCGCTTCTTGAGATGTTCGTCGACGTACTCCGCCGCCTCTTCGTCGCGCGGGGAGTCGAGGTGCCGCATCGCCTCGAGGACGGCGAGCGGGAGAATGCTGTGGGCGCGAAACCGATGACGGTCACTCACGGCGGCGAGCCAAGATAGTGCGCCCGCGCGCCGCTCACCACCGCGGCGTTGCGCCACGGCGCGGCGCCGCGCTAACTAGAGCGCCGTGACCACCTGGCTCTCTCCGGGCGGCGCGCTCGCGGCGCTGGCCGTCGGCGCGGCGGTGACCGTCGGCACCGGCTGGCCCGGCCTCGTCCTGCTGTTCGCCTTCTTCCTCTCCTCCAGCCTGCTCACGCCGGGCGGCGGGCGACGCCGGGCCGTGCAGGTGGTGGCGAACGGCGGAGTCGCCGCCGCCGCCGCGCTGCTGGCGCGCGCCCATCCCGCGTGGGCCGCGGCGTTCGCCGGCGCCCTGGCCGCGGCGGCCGCCGACACGTGGTCCACCGAGATCGGCGCGCGCAGCAGCCGCCCGCCGCGCCTGATCACCACCGGACGGCCGGTCGCGGCCGGCACGTCGGGCGGCGTCACGTGGCTCGGGACGGGGGGCGGCGCGGCGGGCGCCGCGTTCGTCGCCGCGGCGGCGGCGCTGCTCGCCATCGTGGGGCCGCGCCGGGCCGCGCTGGTCGCCGCCGGCGGCCTCGCCGGAAGCCTGGCCGATTCGCTGCTCGGCGCCACGCTGCAGGCGCGCTATCGCTGCGCGGCCTGCGGCGCCACGAGCGAGACGACGCGCCCCTGCTGCGGCTCGCGTCCCGCGCTGGCGGCCGGGCTTGCCTGGATGACCAACGACACGGTGAACGGCCTCGCGACCGTCGTGGGCGCGGCCGTGGCGGCGCTTCCACTCCACGGCGGTGTAACTACTCTTCCGTAGCTCGACGCCCGCACCCTCACCCCGTCACCGGAGACCTCCACGATTCGGGCCGCCGTGTCTCCACTCTCCCGCCGCGCCTGACGTGCGCGACCTGCTGGTCGTGGGCGGCGGGCCCGCCGGCGCGTCGACCGCCGCCTGGGCCGCGCGCCTGGGCCTGGACGCGCTGCTGGTGGAGCGGGAGCGGTTCCCGCGCGAGAAGGCGTGCGCGGAGTACCTGAGCCCGGAGGCCGCGCGCGACCTCGACGCGCTCGGCGTGCTCGAGTCCATCGAGTCGAGCGGCGCGGCCCGGCTCACGGGCATGCGCATCATTTCCGACGACGGCGGCGACGTGACGGGCCGCTTCCCCGCGTGCCGCGGCGTCCGACCCTACCGCCCGTACGGGCTCGCGCTGCCGAGGTCACGGCTCGACACCATCGTCCTCGGCGCGGCGCGCCGGGCCGGCGCCGCCGTGCTCGAGGGCGCCGCGGTCGAGCGGCTGCTGGTGGAGGACGGCATGGTGGCGGGCGTCGCGCTGCGGAGCGGCGACCGGCGCTGGGAAGAGCGGAGCCGCGTGGTGGTGGGCGCCGACGGCCTGCACTCGCTGGTGGCGAAGCGGCTCGGCCTCGCGCGCCAGGGCGGACCGCGGCGGCTGGCCCTGGTCGCGCACCTGGCCGACGTGACGGGGATGAGCGACTGCGGCGAGATGTTCGTGCGGCGCGGGCGGTACGTCGGCCTCGCGCCCATCGGCGGCGGGCTGGTCAACGCCGCGGCCGTGGTGCCCGCGGACGAGGCGCGCGAGATCGCGCGCGATCCGGAGGCGTACCTGCGCGCCGAGCTGGCCGCGGTGCCGGAGCTGCGACGCCGGGCGGCCGCGGCGCGGCTGGCGCGCGGCGTCATGGTGGCCGGCCCCTTCGCCCGCAGCACCCGGCGCGCGGTGGCCGACGGCGCCCTGCTGGTGGGCGACGCCGCGGACTTCTTCGACCCGTTCACCGGCGAGGGGATCTTCGCGGCGCTGCGCGGGGGCCGGCTGGCGGCCGAGGCGATCGCCGGGGCGCTGGCCCGGGGGCCGGCGACGCGCGCCGCCCTGCGGCCGTACCGGGCGGCCCGCCGCCGCGCCTTCCTCGGCAAGTGGGCGTTCGAGCGGATCGCCGCGCTGTCGGCCACGCGCCCGGCCCTGATGCGCCGCTTCACCCGCCGCCTGGCCCGCCGCCCGGCGGTGGCCGACACCTGGGTCGGGGTGGCGGGCGACTACGTCTCCCCGGTGGCGCTGCTCGCCCCCCGGGCCGTGGCCGCGCTTATCCTATAGTAGAGGCAGCCGCGGGCTCGCAGCGCCTTTCACCACCTTCCGGAATCGGGACGTCGCCATGCCGCTCGACGAAGCGCGCTTCCGTCATACGAT
>Ga0335080_10002700_pt1 | contig 17784 bp, 12 predicted proteins | sample Lox_Sample_34_FD_206720 | JGI IMG/M metagenome (GOLD analysis project Ga0335080, IMG submission 206720) | Soil microbial communities from Loxahatchee National Wildlife Refuge, Florida, United States - Lox_Sample_3.4 | ecosystem: Environmental > Terrestrial > Soil > Wetlands | place: USA...
GTTGGTGGCATCGGTCGCATTCAGAAGCGGGGTGGCAGTGACTTCAACCGACTCCGATACCTGGCCGACTTTGAGTGTGGCATTGACCGTAGTGGCGTGGGCTTCCTGGACCGGGATCCCCTTCAATTGCGTGGTTTCGAATCCCTGGTGACTCACCTTCACGGTATAGGTCCCGACAGGCAGGTTGAATACCTGATAGAAGCCGGTGTCCTGAGTGATGGTGGTTGCGGTGTAGTTGATGGCCGCGTCCGTAACGGTGACATTGGCTCCCGGCACGGCGGCTCCTGTTGAATCAAGAATGGTTCCGTTCAGCGATCCTAGTGTCTGCTGGGCAAAACCATGCAGCGAACAAATGAGTACGGCGAAGCACAAAAGGCCGTAACCCGCGACACTCCTCCAAGTAGGTCGGTTCATATGCTCCTCACGGCAGAATCTGGGTTGATCCTTCATTGGGGAAAACGGCACCGCGATGCCGCCAAGGGCCCGTGCTCGAGAATTGCGATGAATTGTGATTACTATGATTTGGGAAAGATCAGAGTAAGACTAGTTTGTGGCAAGGCCGCGGGTTTTCCCAAGGAAAATTCCATAAAGATGGTATTAATAAGCGGGGAGACCTGTGGAAATCGGTGGAAGGGCGGTGGAGTCAGCTTCGTCGCCTGGATGAGAAGGGCGCAGGGGAGCGCCCTGTTTTGAGGATCATCGCTTTGCGGAAGGCGTCACGTTCGGCTTTTCCCTGCCCCATTGAAGCTTGAGCCCCAGGCGAACGCTGGTTGGAAGGCTTACATATCCGATAGGCGCAATGTGCTGATTGTTTGTCAGATTTTCAGCCTCGACATAGACGCCGAGCCAGTCATTGATTCGCATGCTCCCGCCCAGATCGATCTTTGCGTACCCATGGTCGAGGTTGCGGTTCGGGAGCAGCAAGCTATTTCCGAAATTGATATCGTAACCGGCTAGAAACGTCGAATCATCGGAGCGGCTGGCGAATGCCGAATTGAACTGCAGCGTCAGGCGGCTGTGCGAGTAGCCTGCAGCAATGAATCCGGTGTGCGGTGGACGCCGGAACGGCCGAGCGCCGGCCAAGGGCGAGTAAGGACCGATGGGAATACCGTTGTAGGTTGGCAGGGGCCCGAGAAGATCTACGTCATCGTTCGTATACGATTTTTGGATCACAGCGTCGAGATATGTATATCCTCCACGAAGGAACACGTACTTCCCGATCCCGCTTTCCAGCGAAGCCTCGATCCCCATCGCCCGGTATGCCTGGGTGTTCAGGGTCAACTCGTAGGCGCCATCCTGCAGCAACTGCTGCTGCAGGGCGAGTTGCTGTTCTGGTGTGAGGTTCGGCAGCAATTCGGGGATCAGATCGACGCCTACATACTCGATCTGCTTGCCGAACTGGTTGTGAAAGAAGCTCGTCTTGAAAATCAAATGCTCAGTGAAGAATGACTGTGCGAGGCCACCCTCATACATTCGCGCAGTGGGCGCGCTGATTGGGGCGATGCCCAGGGCCTCAATCGTATTCTGGCCGTCGTTCATTTCGAGGAAGTTGTAAAGGGAGTAAAACTGGTCAGTGAGCGAAGGTTCGCGGACGGCATCGCCAAAGTTGAAGAGGAGGCGGGTGCCGCTCAAGACTCCCCTGCGCGGACGAAGAGCATAAAACGAGACGGACGCGCGCGGTGTCGTCTGCACGCCGAAGAGGGAGTAGTGTTCGAGGTCTCCGCCAAGGGTGTAGAAGAGCCGGCTCTTGAAGTCCCCGTGGACTGCCGCGCGATAGTCGTAGTTTGACCGTTCCACAGGGGGATAATAGGAACTTCCTGGCTCAGAGCCGCGCTCGTTTTCATACTGGAAACCGATCTGTGCGGCCAAGTGAGGAGTAACGGTGTAATCGCCCTGGTAGATGAGCGCGTCCCGGTTCGACACAAGCTGATAACCCTGCGGGTAGTCACCTCCGAAATCGAGCAGGGCCTGGCCATTCGCGGAGTACCCGTTCGCTCCAATGATCGTCACGAAGCTGCCGTAGGTGGGCGAACATTCCAGGATACAGCCGTCGCTCGCCTTCCACAGGTGATACTGCTCCCGCTTGCGTGTGGCTCCATATCGGGCCATGTTGTGGAAGTCAGGCGTGGTCTGGTTGTCGATCGAAGCGCTGATGTACAGATCCTGGTCTTTTTCAGTTGCGTTGTCTGGAACCTGGTAGAAGGCCCATGCACCCGGTACGCCCGTCGCACTCACGCCGTAATAGACGCTCCCGCGTAGTTGCGTCGACCCGGTAGGCTGAAAACCCACATTGCCGGTGGCCACCCCGAGATGAAACTGGTCATAGGGCAGATCGTTCGCGGTTTGGAGCCAGCTGTAGGCGCCGAGGTAGTCGAGCTTTCCGAATGTTCCCGCCGCTGTTAGATCTTCGTGGGAGCTTTCGAAGTTCCCCCAATCTCCGCGAAACAGGAGCGAAGGAAAGCTCGTCGTGCCATGCTGCGTTGTGGTGGCCACCACGCCGCTTTCGGCATCCGCGCCGTACAGACCGGAATTGGGCCCGCGGTAGATTTCACTTCTCTCCGCCGCAGTTGTTGAGAAATTTCCGAAGTCGAATCGTCCGCCGAGATCGCCGGCACTGACGCCGTTCACCTGGACGAGGTTGGCATCGGAGTCGCCGCCGCGCACAAACAGCGAACTCTGCGAACCACGCTGCCCCGCCTGCACCACGAATGTCCCCGGCATCAGGCGGAGTGAACTCACAAGATCAGTAGTCAACTCGAGTTCCTGCGGACCGATCACATTTGTTGCTGCACCGGTTTGTGGTTGGGGCGTCGGCGTACCCGTTGCCGTGACCACGATCGACTCGTGAACCCACTCGGGCTCAAGGACAATATTGCGTTCGATGTTATCGAGTTGTCCGGCGTAGAATCCGGGCGTCTCCATCTGGCGGAACTTCGTGGCGGATACGACCAGGAAAAACCTGCCGCGCAAACCGGTGATGATTTGAAAACTGCCGTCTGCTCCCGAAACTGCGGTTCCGACGACTTGTCCACTCGAAATGAGGTCGACGGTGGCTCCAGTCACCCTAGCTCCCGAGGCATCACTGACGACTCCGCGAATGGACGCGGCACTGGCGATCGCCGCGCTAACGCAGATCGAAATGACTGCAAGGAGGCGACTGGCTGAAGTTCGACTGAACGATGGCTGAAGAAGGCGAAATAGCATGGATGGCTCCTCCGTTCCCCTCGGAACGCAAGCGGTTGAGCATCAGAACCGGTCTCCTGACTTGCGCCTTCACCGAGGTCCCGACGATGTATTTCATCGTTGGGGTGGCCATTCACCTTCCCGGAGCTGAATTCCAGTGGTCGAGCACGATCGCTCTGGCCGGTACCCTGCTTCGATGTCTGACGTCCGCTCAACGACCAATCCTGGTCACCGGGTTGACGCATCTCGAATCAGGGGCGCTCACAGTTGCGGGGCAGTGGCGGAATTTCACCGCCTTCCCGAACATCCTGATGATTGAAGTTGTAACCTGACCACCCCAGATTGGGCGGAGAGGTATCATGATTTGAGTTTCGATGACATCCACATTTATAAAAGCAGAGCCGTGCGAAGTCAAAAACGGCGTAGTCGACTCGGTTATCTTCATGCGAAACCTGGGCGGCTCTCAAGAGATGCAACGAGACTTGATCAGGAGCCTTTAAGCGCCGGGCTCCATAAGCGCCGGCTCTGCCACACGGGCCGGTTGCTTATGAGGTTCCTTCGCGGCGCCATATCGCATGTGGCGCTTCAGATTCATCACCGGCAGCTCCATCAGGCGGAAACTGAGCAAGGAGAGCAGGAGGGTAGTGGCAAGTGCCAGCACGGCCGCCAAGAGATTGGCGAAGGATGGACGCATGTATAGGCTAAGCCGATCGGTCACGGAGCCCAGGAAGAAATCCCGAAACGTAAGATGGAATACGTAAAGGCTGTAACTGAGGCCTCCCACCACACATATCCATCGCTGACTGCAAATTCTGTTCAGCAGGCTTCCCTCTTCCAGCACCGCAATGATGATTGCGACCGCGGTGAAATTAGCGAGAGCAATCCAGGATTCCTTGCCGACATACGTGGACATCGCCCAGACTTCACCTTTGACGACAGCAAGTGTTGCCATCATGATGCAGCCACCTAGGGTTGCCCATTTGGCGAACGGCGCCAACCGCGTCAGCAATGCAGTCCCGCTTACGAGACTGAGCAGGACTCCCATCAAAACAGCGTCAACGCGCGTCAAGGTGAAGAAACTCATTTCGGGAACCGAAATGGAGAGAACTGGGGCGGCCAGGCGAATGACGCAACAGGCGAAGATCAAAGCCGTGGAAATGCCGATGAGCTTCGACCTGTCACGAAAACGCCAGACAATGAGCGGCCAAACTAAATAGAACTGCTCTTCGACCGCCAGCGACCAGAAGTGCGTCATCACCGCTGGTCCAGTCGTCCGATCTATATGACCAAGCAACAGATTCTGAATGTAGAGGAAATGTACCCAGAAGTGAAAATCTGTGGGGACCTGGCGAATAGCGTAAAAGACTGCGATGGCGATGAGCGTCACGTAATAGACGGGGAAGACGCGCAGAAGACGCCGGGTATAGAAGACCTTGAAAAAGCCATCGCGATTGCGCGTGTGGTAAAGAAGGCCGCCGATCAGGTAACCAGACAGCACAAAGAAGGCGGGCACGGCAAAAAGCCCCATCGACGACAGTGCGAGAAGGAATTTGAATCTGATCGTATCGGGATTCGCGAGCCTGCCGGCGAGCAGATAGTGGCCACAGAAGACAAACAGAAAGCCGTAACCGCGAATTCCTTCCAGGCACGGCACGTATTTTCTCTTGGGATCGACGATTTGATCTTGGCCCATATCAGTTCAAGCGACTGCTAGCGAACGACGCTCAGAAACTGCGACGTGTGCCTTGAAAAATGTCCTTCCCCAGTCAAGTTTTGGTCTGGCAGATTGCAGCAACTGCTGCAGGTGCACCGATGCCGGCACTCTCAGAGAGAGAGAGGAGGTCGGAGGATCAATGACCCACGATCAGCCCACTTTAGCTTGTGGCTGCACGCTTCCGTGTCACCCAGACGTAGCATTTGGATCGAACGAAAGTGCCATCCGGGCCATGAAAGCGCAATTTGATTGCCGCGAGAGGCGACGAAAGCTACACTGCTGCGCATGAACATCAAGCTTCCCCGCGCGCTCCACGTAACCTTTTTGCTGCCCTTCACATTTCTTCTCTTTGCTGCCGAGGCGCAGGACTGGGCCAAGGCTCGTCTTGAAGCCTCGCCACGTCATCGCGAATACGTCGCGCTCCAGCACGATAACCGCACACTGCAGGCGCTGGTCGTCTATCCCGAAGTGAAGAGTAAGGCGTCGGTCGTGGTCCTCATCCACGAGATCTTCGGCCTTAGCGACTGGGCCAAGGAGATGGCTGACGAGCTTGCCGGGCAGGGGTTCATTGTTATCGCCCCTGACCTGCTGAGTGGCCATGGCCCAAGTGGCGGCGGTTCGGACGCATTCGCTGGTCAGGATGAGCGCGTGAAAGCCGTCTCGGCTCTCGACCCCGCCGAGGTCCTGGCGGATCTCGACTCCGCCGCGGACTACGGTAAGAAACTCCCCGCAGCCAACGGACAGATCGCTGTCGCTGGTTTCTGCTGGGGTGGATCGAAGTCCTTCGCCTTCGCCACACATCGCAAGGATCTGAGCGCAGCGTTCGTCTTCTATGGCACCGGACCGTCGGATGTCTCAACGATCACCGCGCCTGTGTACGGCTTTTACGCCGGCGAGGATGCGCGCGTGGGTGCGACTGTACCGGGCACGAAAGAAGCAATGAAGGCCGCCAGCAAGTTCTATGATCCCGTTACATACGACGGCGCAGGGCATGGATTCATGCGCGCTGGAGAGGATCCAGGCAACACCAATCCCGCAAACAAAACCGCCCGAGAACAGGCATTCGGGCGACTAGTCAAGCTGCTGGCTGAAATGAAGCCTCCGCGCGCCGCGATTGCGAATCCATCCAGCGAGTTGATGTCGCAGAAGTCAGCGCATCCGTCACAACCATGCCATGAAGGAGAGACAAAGCCGGCGATCTTGCAAGTATCCTGCATCGAAACGCGCCCGGATGGCGGGCGGTCTTGCGACATCGGCAGCATCTTCGCTCTGATCGCCTCCCTGCCCCGGATGCCTGTTCCCGAGTCTCGACCCTACTTTTCGATGATGCCGCAGGCGATGCGATCGCCGGAATTTCCTGACGGGTCCGACTTCAGATCATCCGCCTTGGCGTGGATCACGAGCGAAGTGCCTCCCTCGTGAAACAGCGAGTTGGCCCCATCCCCGAGGGTGACGCCGCTGACCGTGAACTTGGCTGTGGCTTTTCCATTTTGCCCGACGTTCAGGTTTGCGAGATCTCCGAGATGCGGATGCGGTTCCTGGGTGTTGTTGATGCCATGATGCGCACTCGCCGGATTGAAATGTCCTCCGGCCGAAGTAAACCCAGGCGCCTCGCATTTCCCCAAGTTGTGGATGTGGATGCCGTGTTCCCCTGGGGTAAGTTGCGAAACCTTGACAGTGATCTTCACTCCATCACCAGTCGTAACGATCTTCGCGCTGCCAATCTTCGTGCCCTGTGCATTCTCGATGTCGGCATGAGCCGATTTCTGACCTGCAGCAAGCAGCGGACTCGCGGCAAGCGCAGCGAGTCCAGCAATCCCCATGAGAATCCGAAAACGCATGGCATCTCCTCCTTGGGCTTCCAAGCATTGAACGCATCGACAATCTTACATGTCAGGCCGGACGGGGGAGTTGGTTTTTGTGACGCTCGCGGCAGGTGTGGTGACCCCGGGAAGATTCGAACTTCCGACACGCAGTTTAGGAAACTGCTGCTCTATCCACCTGAGCTACGGGGCCACGTTTAGAACCAATGGCTTGCGCCATGAAGAGTATCAGTGCCGCAATCACAGAGTAGCACTCTGGGATATCCAATTGCCGGTCCAGGTTTTCGATGTGGGGTGAAGAGATTCGAGCGGATATTGTGTGATGACACCGTTGCGAGCTAGTGACGGATTGCGCGGAAGAAGTGGTCCGAACAATCAATAGCAGCAGTGCTAATAGCTCTAAAGTAACATCATTAATAACACCAAAGTGACAGCTATCACGGCCAAATATGGGTACTGGCGTAAAGATTACCTCGGGCCACACCTCGCGGGTTCTGGGAGTGCTCGTTCTGACGAAGGAGCGAACGTCAGAACCCAGATTGCAAGTGCGGCACTACCTGTCGAGGTGGTTGCGTGCGTTATGCGTTATATAGATTTATTTTCTCCTAAACAGCCTGTACAACGATTTGCGAACAATGTCTCGGTTCTGGTTGCATTTGCAGTCGCGCTTACTACCGGCGTCCTTGGTTGCGGCGGAAGTCCGACGCTGTCCTCAGCAGTAGCAACCGACCTTGTCCCTTCAGCAGCGGACATATCCTTCGGGGAGGTAGCTCTGGGACAGTATTCGGACAGCATGATCTCCGTTACAAACTCAAGCTCGGGCCCGCTCGAGATCGCTCAAGTGACCACCTCCGACAATGAATTTGTCGTTAGCGGCCCGCAAACGCTGCCAATGAGCTTGCCGGCCGGCGGCTCGATGAACCTGAGCGTTCAGTTCAATCCATCCACCCTTGGCTCAGCGGATGGGAGTGTGACGGTGCTTGCCAAGACAGGCTCATCTGCGCAGATCAGACTGCACGGCACCGGCGCCGCACCCGTTTTCGCGCTAACCTGCGCTTCGACGACAATGGCAGGCGCAGGTTCGGACAGCTGCACCGTCACCCTGGCATCTGCTGCCCCGCGCACCGGGCAGGCAGTGAGCCTGACGGACAACAGCAATGCAGTTACGATTCCAGCATCCGTTACTGTTGCGAGCGGCACAAGAACCGCGAACTTCACTGCACAGGTTGCAGCAGTGACCAGTCCTCAGCAGGTGATCGTAAAGGCTGCCGTCCAGAAGAGCTCTGCCTCGACTACGATCCAATTGAATCCTTCACTGGGAACACTGTCGGTTGCTCCTGCGAGCCTGAGCTTTGGGAGTGTTCTTGTAGGTTCGAGCGCCTCACAGAACCTCACTCTGAGCTCAACCGGCAGCGCAGCCGTTACTGTTAATTCGATCACTGCCGGCGGAGCGGGCTACTCGCTCTCCGGGGCTACGTTCCCCCTCACACTTAACCCCGGACAAACCGCAACGCTGGCCGTTCATTTTTCGCCGACCTCAGCGGGGACACAGCCGGGACAACTCACCGTCAGCGGCTCTTCTTCGGCCGGATCCACAAGTTCGGTGGGTCTTACCGGCACAGGCATCGCAGCCCTCGGCGCTTTGACATGTTCGAGTTCCTCTCTCTCTGGAGCAGGGTCGGACGCCTGCACAGTATCGCTCAATGCGGCGGCCCCGACTGGGGGGCAAGCGGTCACCCTGAGCAGCAACAGTACCTCGCTCACGGTGCCCGCGAGCGTCACCATCGCAGGTGGCGGGTCCAGTGTGGGATTCACTGCGACGGCGGCGTCTATTACGAGCAACCAGAGCGGCGTCATCTCAGCGACGGCGAACGGGACGACAAAGTCCTTTGCGATCCAACTCAGCGCATCTTCTCCCGCTCTGAGCCTGAGCGCAACGACCCTGAGCTTCGGAAACCTGGCAGTCGGCTCATCTTCGACGCAGTCCGTCACACTGAATTCGACCGGCAGTGGTCCGGTAACAGTGAACAGCGCAGCTGTTTCTGGAGCGGGATTCGCGGTATCGGGGGCCTCGTTCCCCCTGACATTGAATCCAGGCCAGAACGCAGCCCTGACCGTTCAATACGCACCTACAACATCGGGAGCAGCCACCGGTCAACTGACTGTCAGCAGCAACTCCTCCACGGGAGGGACGACGGCAATCAGCCTTTCCGGAACCGGAATACCGGTTATCAGTTCGCTGACATGCACCAACGCGTCGCTCAGCGGTGCGGGAACCGATCCGTGCACAATCTCGCTCAATGCTGCGGCACCAGCGGGTGGACTGGCGATCCTTCTGAACAGCAATAACACAGCCGTTTCTGTGCCTGCATCTGTGACGGTGGCGGCCGGGGGAACCTCTGCGAGCTTCTCTGCAACTGCAACCGCGGTAAGCTCAATACAGACCGTGAACATTACTGCTTCGGCCAACGGGTCCTCGAAGGGCTTCAGCATCCAGTTGAACGCTGCTTCCGGTTCGCTCTCTCTGAGCAGCTCAAGCGTCGCGTTCGGCTCCATCAACGTGGGACAGACGGCGACCAAAACGGTTACCTTGACCGCTTCGGGCAATTCGGCCGTGACGATCTCGTCGGTGTCAGTGTCTGGAGGGCAATTCAGTGCATCCGGAATCAGCACACCGTTGACCTTGAACTCGGGGCAGACAGCAACATTGACGCTGAGCTTCTATGCGGCGAGCTCGACTTCTTTTACCGGATCGGTCACGCTTGCGAACAATTCTTCACAGGGTGCCGCTGCGATCAGTCTGAGCGGAACCGGTGTCCCGGTTTTAAGCGGATTGACGTGCAACCAACCATCGATTAGCGGAGCAGGAACCGACTCCTGCCTGGTGAACCTCAATGGCACGGCGACCGGATCAGGATTTGTTGTTGGTCTCTCAAGCGACAATTCCTCGATTTCGGTTCCTTCGAGCGTGACGATTCCGTCGGGCTCGATGAGCGCATCGTTCGCTGCAACAACCACTAGCGTAAGCACAAACCAGACGGCGAACCTGACAGCCACCGCGGTCGGGATAACCAAGACTTACGCGTTGCAAATTTCAGCCGCAGTACCGACGCTTACGGTAAATGCTTCGTCGGTTCCGTTCGGTAATGTGGTGGTGAATTCGGCGGCGTCGCAATCAATCACATTGACCTCGGCGGGCAACTCGGCGGTGGTGATCAGCGCGATTTCAACAACCGGCGCTGGGTTCTCAACATCCGGTGTTACTTTGCCGCTCACCATCAACGCGGGACAGACGGCAACCCTTAGTATCCAATTCAAGCCCACGGCGGCTGGGAACTTTACGGGACAGATCACGATTACGAGCAACTCCTCGAACGGATCGCTTTCGCTGGGAGTCACCGGCACCGGATTTGTCCATCAGGTCGAACTGAACTGGAGCGAGCCGGCTTCAGGTTCTGACCCAGCGGTGAGTTATAACGTCTACCGGGTGGTGTCGGGGGTTCTCTCCTATACGAAGATCAACGCCTTGCCGGTTACAAGTCCGACGTATACGGATGGAACGGTGGCGGCCGGTTCGACCTACAACTATTACGTGACGAGCGTGGATTCGGCCGGCAAGGAGAGTGTGCCGTCGAACATCACGCAGGTGTCGGTTCCAACGCCGTAAAGAAGCCGGATGAGAGCGCGATACAGGCATGTTTCGCGTCTTTCCGCCGGGTCAACTCAGCAGCTTACGAAGGCAGCAGGCTCTGACCTCTTGTCGGCGAGGACGGAATCGGATCTAACACTCATGAGATGCGAGTATCGGGCTTGCATTTTGTTGAGGATCATTCCTTGCGCTCAGACACCTAAGAACGAGCAGCACGGCACAAATGGTCAGAGCCGCGTTGAGATTGAAGACAGGGCCATATCCGAGACGGACGATCAGCATTCCCGTCAGCGTGGACGCTCCGGCCCCCGAAAGCGCGCCAGCGATATTCTGGATGGCTGAAGCGCTGCTGCGCTCTGATTCCGGCATCCGGCTCATCAGCATCCCGTAAAATCCGGGACCGGCGGTGAATTGCGCTCCAGTAAATGCCAGATACCATGCGACCGCATATCCGGTGGAATGTGCGCGGCCAAGCCCGAGGACGGCCACGCCGGTTAAGAGTTGCGCTGTGAAAATGCCAGCGATCACGCCGATCCGGCGATACAGGAGCGGAACGAGAAGCACCGTGCAGAACTGCACAAGCTCGGAAGCCGAGAAGATGACGCCGACGTGCTGAAGAGAAATCCCAAGCTGCTTGTGAAAGAAGACGGGCGCAAAAGGCGTGAACGAGCCGGTGACAATGCTCCACACAGCGAACGCGGGCAAGAACCGCAAGAGAAATGGATGAAAGACAAACGTTTTGCGGTTGCTGGGCGCCGCAGCACTGCTGATTTTGAGCTTCGATACTGGGCAGGCGCCGATCATTGCGATGACAGCTGCGGCGATCAGGACGAATCGCATTCCATTGGCTTGAGACCCGAGCCCATTCGCCCGGTGAAACATCTCCGGAAGGTATCCGCCAGCCAAACCGGCGAGTGTCCCGGTTCCGATTCCGGTGGCAAATGTAATGCTAAACGCAAAGACCCGCGTTTCATCGGTAGTGATCTTCGCGACAGTAGGTGCGAAACAGACCGGCCAAGCGCTGAGCGCGATACCCATCAGAAACGCCAGAACGATCTGTGCCGGCATCCACAGGGTTGCCGTTCGACAGATGGCAATGATCGGAGCTGCGATGAAGCAGAAAAGGAGAAGTTTCTGCAGGCCAAAGCGGCGCACAAGGATACTCACTGGAATACTTCCCACGACATTGCCGATCGTGACAGCGCTGCTGATGAACCCTATCGCACGCTCGTCATAATGGAGGCTGACCAGAAAGAGGTTGTAGAGAAAGAAATAGAGGTCGAACCCGAAATCCAAGAAGAAGGCCGCAACGAAAAACACCCAGAACGGCCGTCCTAGCCTATCGAGTGGCCATCGGGAACTGAAGCGCTTTCTGAATCGAGACAGGGAGTTGATCGGCGTGTATGCGTCAGGAGCGTGAGGGCACATCAGTGTCCTCTTTCTGCCAGCTGCGCCAATCGACCGATCGCCCAATCGAACCGGGAATAGCGGAGTTCGAGTGCGCCGGCATCGAGAAGATGTCCGATCATCGCGGTCTGCACCCGGCGGGTTCCGGGCGTGCTGAACAGTACCTGTTCCATGGAGTGTCTAGCGACCTCGGTGGGGAACTCCACCAGTTCCTGGCGACTTACGTTGCGGCGATTGAGATAGACAACGTAGTTGATGCGCGAGGTGAATGACGCGGAGATGTTGCGCAGCGGCTGTAGATTCAGTTCGATCGAGGGCTTGCCAACCTGCGCTCTCTGGACGATCTCTTTACCGGTGAGTTCGGAAAACAGCTCTACGGCCGATGGTCGAAAGCGCGCCTGATTGCAATTGCCAACCACGAGGCGGTCAGTACGGTTGTTCACCAGGTAACTCGCGTCGTCGGTGATGTACGTCCACCCCGCGCGCGCACAGGCGTAGGAAAGGGATGTTTTCCCCGCTCCGGAATCGCCGCAAAGAAGGATGCCACAGCCTTTGTGTTCCACGCAGGCAGCATGTATGGCGGTGGTATACGAAGTTGCGAGGATCGCCATCGCTGCAGACTCCAGAAAGAAATAGCGGAGATAGGCGCGGTCGGCCACAGCGGCTTCTGTCAACCAGATGTGGCCGCACTGCCGGGAGAGGTCGATGACCGAAAAGTTCTCCGCATCAGCGATGTTGGTGGCGATATGCTGTTGGACTCTGCACATCGGCGTGGGCGGACATTGCGCTGATTTTCCGCCGTGAACACCCACTCGAATAATGATGGGTTCGATGTCAAACAGCCTCGTGAACCCATGCCAACTGACCGCGGCGGCATGCAATACCTCCTCGCAGTTCGTTTCGATCTGCATGGGAAACCCCAGAGGATAAAAGGTCTCGCGAAGAGGCATCGAAAATTGCGCAAGCACCGGATCGCCGGGTTGGATGGGTTGCGATCGCGCAAACGCAGTTCGGATTTCCTCGATTGTCAACATAGTCGAACCGTACGTTTCGTCTTAGCTACTCGCCTCAAAACTGATATTTGAGGGCCAGTTGGATGATGCGGGGATTCGATGACGTTGAGTTGATGACACCGAACGCGGGTCCGACGCTGATGTTGTTGATCGGGTTGTTGAAGTTTGCAGTGTTGGTGAGATTGAAGAACTCGCCGCGAACATGTATGCTGTGCGACTCGGCAATTCGAATGGCACGCTCGAAGGCCATGTCGAGATTGCGCTGCCCCGGGCCGCGAACCAGGCCGACGCCGCTATTGCCGAAGTCAGTGTCGCCGGGACCGGTCCCATTGGGCGCGTCAGGCGCCGAAGTGAATGCCGCTGCGTTAAGGTATCCATTGACGACGCGCGAGAACATGCTGCCGGATGTCGAGGGATTAATCCCGCCGGCAAGTTGCGCTCTATTCTCGAAGGGATAATTCCCGTAGACAGAGCCGGCACTGTCATCGAGAATGGTGATCGGCGTTCCGCTCTGCACCACTGCGAGGGCGGAGATCTGCCAGTCACCAACAGCTGCTGCCGCAACTCGAGGCAGATGATGTGCAAACGAGGTGTTGTAGACGAGGCTCAGCACCGCGCGATGAGTACGGTCGAAATCGGTTGGACCGTAAGCCTGCTTGAAGTTGGTTTGGTCGTTGGTGACGAGGTGCTCCTCGAAGACGTTGCTGCCGGACGAGCCGCTGGTCTGATCGAGATTACGCGACCAGGTATAACTCCCCAGGAACTCAAGCCCGTGGCTCATCCGTTTCGTAAGGCTGGTTTGAAGAGAGTCATAATGCGCATTGAATGTGGATTCGCAGAGCAATGAACCGGGGCTGATGCCTGCATACGGAAGGCGCTGCACGACGTTGACAGCAGAGTTCGTCGTCTCGCCGTTGACAGGATGCTCTGGACTGGCAAGAAGAGACTGGTTGAACTCGACACATCCTGTTTCGTGCAGAGAATGCGTCCCGACATATCCAAGCTCGAACAGGAAATCGCGAGCGAAAGCGACTTGCGCATTGAGGTTGTACTCAGCCGTGTAAGGATCGACCATGTGCCTGGAGATGGCGGTCAGGCTTGGTCCGCCGCCGGGGATGCGCAGGAGGAACGTGGGGTAGCTGCTATCCGGAGGCAACTGTGGAACAAAGGGCTGCTGCAGTGTGGCTCCTCCGTTCGATGATCCAGCGAAGAATTGAAAGATCGAGAAGGGCTCGACGGCCAGAAGGTTCTCTGCAAGACCCGCGGAGAGGCGGTCAAAGTAGAGCCCATACCCGCCGCGGAGAAGTATCGTCGGCCGATCGCTGAGGCGCACCGTAAAACCAAAACGGGGCTGGAGGTCGGTGAACCGCGTGGGATACAGGCCCGGGATGGAAGATTTGAGGACTCCATCTGGGACCTCACCTTTGAAGTTGGATGGGACCACGAATCCGCTCAGCGTGCCTTCAGGCGGCGCAGATTTTGTGGCGATGGTTGGATCAAAAGTGACAAGGCGGCCATTAACGTCGGACGGCGCGCCGAAGATCTCGTAGCGCAATCCGGCATTTAACATGACTCGGCTGTTCAACCGAAAGTCGTCCTGCAAAAATCCTGCAAAGTCGATGTAGCGCTCGTCTTTGCGGAAAAGACCGGAGCTTCCGTTGCTGAGACTCACGTTACTGCTACCCGTAGGGCTGCCATTCTGTGTGGCGCTCTGCCCTAACAGGAGATCGGTGAACGAACGAATATCGAGCAGACCATCGGTGGAGAATGGCGCGTTAACATCCACCTGGTGCCGCTTTACCTCGGCTCCGAATCGCAGCGCATGCTTGTTCTTTGTGAGTGAAACCGTATCTTGCCATATAAAGCTGTTGGTTACCTGCCATTGATACGGGGTTCCGGCGTCCCCGACTGTAAACAGCCCATCAATCGTGATACCTGGAGCTGGGATGTTCGCTCCTGAGTCTCCGGTGGGAGACTGCGTGCCGAGATCCGATGCAAGGATCGGATTCTCAACGGATGAGTTGCCGTCGAAGCGCATGAATCCGAACCGAGCGACGTTTACCAGCCGCGGATTAAACACATGCGTGTCTGAAAGAACCAGCATCGTGTTCTGATCCAGTTCGGTCGTGCCCCAACCGGGAACATTAGCGGCATTGGGGGAAAAAGGCTCCCTTGTGGGAGCGTGGGAATAGAAGAATCTGGCTGCCAACTGGTTCTTCTCCGAGATCTTTTCGTCGATGTTGGCCGTGAACTGGTCTTCGTTATAAGTCGCGGGCGTCGCGAAGGTCGATATACCAATCGGAATCTGCGTAGGATCGGTTGAAGGAAGAAGAACCTGGGGGCTCGGAACAGCGAACTGACCGTTCGGAAGTTTGAAGTTGAGAAGGGCGAGCGCTACGGGATTGATGTTGGAACCGTCGCAAGCAAGCTGCGTCCCGCCGGCCGCGGTTGGATAAGCGCAGAACTGAGCGCCCAGAGTTTGAGCGGACCGATCGGGACTAAGTTGCGGGAGGTTGACGGTTACCTGGTCGCCAAGGCCGTTGCTGGAGCGAAGACCCTGGTATGCGGCAAAGAAGAACAGCCTGTCGCGGATAATCGGACCACCGATGGCGCCGCCGAACTGATTCTGTTTGAGAACGGCACGCGGCTGGTTGGTCAGCTTCGAGAAGAAGTTGTTCGCGTTGAACATGTCGTTGCGAAGGAACTCCCACGCGATTCCGTGGTAGTGCATCGTTCCGCTTTTGCTGACGACGTCTACGTTCGCGCCCGTACCTCTACCGTAACCTGCATCGTAGTTTCCGGTCTGGACCTTGAAGTCCTGGATCGCGTCGGGAGCTGGGCTGGCGACACCAACTTCTTCTCCGTCATTGGCTGCGGAATTCTGCGACAAGTTGTTTGCGTCAACGCCATTGAACTGTATGTTATTGCCGGTAGTTTTGTTCCCGTTGGCCGACACGTCCTGTGTGCCCCTGCCAAGAGCGGTTGCATTGGGCAACTCAACGACGACGCCGGGCGACAAGGAGAGAATCTGTGTATAGTTCCGATTGGAGAGGGGGAGGGCTTCAATCGTTTCGTGATCAACCGCGCGGCCGAGGGTTGAGGTCTCGGATTGCGCCAGTTCCACATCCGGACCAACGGTTATGGTTGTGCCGACGCTCTCCACGGTGAGATGGAGGTCAACGACACTGGTTTCAGCGACGACCACTTGAATGCCTTGCGTGGATTTTTTTGCAAATCCCGTGGCCTCCACTGACACCGTGTAGGTTCCCGGCGATAGCAGGGTAAACGCAAAGGCACCGGCGCCATCGCTGAGACCAACTCGGATTGCGTCAGTCGATTCACTCTTCAGCACGACATGCGCTTGTTGTACGGTCGAACCGGCGGGGTCATAGATACTTCCTTTCACAGCTCCGGTTCCTGGCGCCTGCGCGCAGACTAGCGTGCAAAAGAGGCAAGCGGGAACGAGCATAGCGGCACCGAAGCGTAAAAATGTGGTTCTCATCCAAACCTCTCAATGTGTTGGCAAAGGATTAACGACCTTCCAAAAGCCAGACCGTTAAGGGTTAAGGAAACGAAGGATGTCGCGTTCGTCCTGGGCGCTCAACGATGCGCGAACCCGCATGTGGCGAAGTATGGTTCCCGACATCCGTGGAGAGAAACTCTGCGGCGCTTCGTGACAGCGCGCGCAGTTCTGCTTGAACTTTGTCGTTCCTGCCTGTTCTGTCGATGCGGGTCTCTGCGCTGAGTCCGCCTGTGACGCGGAAGCCTGCGAATGTTCTCGCGTTGCCGAGAAGGCTGAAAGAGAGGCCGCACCGATTTGTACCGCAAAAACGGTGCAGACTGCATACGTGCTGAGTCTCAGGTTCATTTGCCCCTCCACGTGGGAAAGAGGAATCGATATACGATGCCGGTCTGCCAGATATTGCGATCGCCGGTGGAAGAAAACTGTCTGGAGTAGCTGCTATTGATCCTGACGTCGTGTGGAAAGTGAAAATCAAGGCCAACATCCGCCTGATTTGTATCCGCAGAGGGGAGGCCGTCGCTTGAGTCAGGGCTGCTGCGAAATGTCTGTTGCCACCGGAAAACTGGCTGCAGGCCACGACGGAAGAGATTTGCGGAGGGAGAGCGGGTAAGGTGAAACTCCGATTCCATCCAGTATCCTTGCGAGTGAGGGCCGTGCGCGTACTCAGAACGGAGCTTTACACGGGCATCTGCCGGCTCCCACCACAGATGCACGCCCTCGTAGTTCTGATGTGTGTTTTGCAGGAGCCGTCCATACGAGGCGCCCACCTCAAGGCTCGTCTTTGGAAAATACAGATTTGCCCTGCCCCCCGAAGATCGCTGCGAATTAAACTGCTCGACTGTGCTGGCGGCGGAAAAGTATCCCGCATAATCAAGCGATACCTTTCCATTTGAGAAAGCGGATCCGCGAATCATTCCGCCGACGCCTGAAGCGGTTTCCATATTTCCCAGCGGAAAGATGAGAGGAGCGCTTTCAAAATTGCTGATCCAGATCGGGGTTAGCCTTTCGTTGTAAGTGCCGAAAGGGATGAGGAACTCGCCAGCAACAACCGTGAGATGCGGAGTCGCGAGATAGTCCATCTGCAGGTATGAAAGGCCGAGGAAGGAATCGCTGGTGTAACCCGGCTGACCGCCGCCCTTAGGGAAGAATGAATCGAGGATGGTCGCGCGGCTTTCCACTAGGACGTGATTGCCGATCGGTGCCGCAAGCAGGGGGGAGACAACCGGGATATACGTTGTGTTTCCGCCGTTGGTGCTGGTGACAAATCCGACTCCACCTGAGATCAGGGGCGTATCCTGCGCTGCGACCCGTGGACCCTTCGCAAGAGACAGCAGAGTGAAGAGAGTGAGAAGGAACACTCGTAATTTCGTTTGTTCACGCACTTTGAACAATGGCATCCATTGCATGTGTTCACGCTATCGCCGGAACAGAGCCGTTGTGTCAGAGGCGCGTCTTCTCTTTGTAAGTGGAAT
>Ga0335080_10002701_pt1 | contig 17783 bp, 14 predicted proteins | sample Lox_Sample_34_FD_206720 | JGI IMG/M metagenome (GOLD analysis project Ga0335080, IMG submission 206720) | Soil microbial communities from Loxahatchee National Wildlife Refuge, Florida, United States - Lox_Sample_3.4 | ecosystem: Environmental > Terrestrial > Soil > Wetlands | place: USA...
TTGGGAACAATGGAAAACTCTCCCGCTCCAATCTCGACGGAGCCATCGCGGAACTGAATTCGCAGCCGTCCCGAGAGACACAGCAGCAACTCGTCTTCATTCTCGTGATGATGCCAGACGAAGGTTCCTCGAATCTTAGCGATCTTAAGTTCCTGGCCATTCAATTCACCAAGAATTCGCGGCTTCCAGTACTCGGTGATTTGCGACAGCTTTTCAGCAATATTGACTTTGTTCATCGCATCTTCTCCTGTATTACCAGCGTTCATTACCAGCCGGACGTTTTCGTTTATTGGCGCGCTCGTTGTTCGTGCTCCAGTAACCAACGCTTGCGCTCGATTCCGCCGCCATAGCCGGTGAGCGACCCGTCAGAGCCGATCACGCGATGACACGGCACAACGACCCCAATCGGATTTGCGCCATTGGCAAGCCCAACGGCACGAACTGCGGTCGGACGGCCAATTCGTTCGGCAAGCTGTGTATAGGAGACTGTCGTGCCACAGCGAATCTTGCGCAGCGCGCGCCACACCTGACACTGAAAAGGCGTGCCACCGCCTTTGACAGGCAGAGTGTCGATCACCTCGACTTCTCCCGCAAAGTACCTGTTGATCGCATCCGTCATACCATTCGCGCTGTGCGCGGGCTCGATCTTAAATCCGCTCGCGCCGTAGTGGAGACAGAGGAGACGTTGCATGCGCTGCTCGTGGTCTGTCCAATCCACGGCTCGGAGATTTTCTTCGCGGTCCGTGACAACAAGCATCTTGCCGATCGGTGTGTCGATTCGATTTACGAACAGCTGCAGGACCTCAGCCATGCGTTCCCCCGGTTGGGATTCGGACGGCTTGGGCAGCCCACAGGTGCTGCGCAGCGTAGGCGCGCCAGGGCCTCCAGGATTCGGCGCGTTTGAGAAGGCGATCCGGGCTAGACCGCATCCCGTCGATCAATCCCGCCCCGCGAAGCAGACCAACATCAGAGGCGGGGAAAGCGTCCGGTTCGCGCAGCGCACGCAATGCGATGTACTGTGCGGTCCATTCGCCGATGCCCGGGATCGAGCGGAATCGGGTGATCGCTTCTTCGATGGTTCCAAACGGGCGAAAGAGGTTCCGGTCAGCCAGCGCAGCTTCCGCCAGCGCCTTCAATGACGCTCGCCGTGCGGACGGCATCCCAAGTCCGATGGATTTTGCCCTGCTTAAACATTCTGGAGTAGGAAATACATGCGACAAGCTTGGTTGAATGTCGGATGCGACCGGCACAGGTTTACCGTGCCGCACAACCAGTTCGCCAGCCAGACGCCGAGCTGCGGCAACGCTCACCTGTTGGCCAAGGACAGCCCGTACCGCTAACTCGAATCCGTCCCATCCGCCCGGTGCGCGCAGTCCAGGACGTTGCGCCACGAGGGGTGCGAGCACCCTGTCGCGAGAGAGATGTTCATCAATGGTCCCGATGTCTGCGCCGGTGTCGAACAAGCGTCGCACCCGGGTCACAATTGCAGGCAAGGAACGAACACTCGGGAAACGGATTGCAACCCCCAGGCTCTGCTGCTGAGGGAGATGCACAACTCGGACGAATCCAACCGACCCGTCGAACTCAACCGTGCGTTGATAACTGTCGTGCTCGACGATTTCAATGCCAGGGATGGCACGCGGCGCCAGATAAGCGAGCATGGAATCCCAGTCGTACGGCGGTCGATAACGCAGGCGAAGCGTGACTCCGGTCTTGGCAGGCACCGAATGTGCGACGCCCTCTCGTCGCAAGGTACTCGGAGGACGATGAAACAGGTCCTGGAACACTTCGTTAAAGCGGCGCAGGCTGCCGAATCCTGCCGCCAATGCAACCTCGGTCATGGGCATGCGGGTTTCGTGAATCAGTTGCTTGGCAAAGAGCACCCGCCGGGTTTGCGCCACGGCAATGGGTGACGCACCCAAATGCTCGAGAAACAGTCGCCGGAGTTGACGGTCTCCTACTCCAAGGCGTTCAGCCAATTTCTCGACGTTCGTGTCCTCACCATCCAGCGCGCCATCTGCGATAAGAGCCAACGCCCGCGAAACGGTATTCGACGTTCCGCGCCATGAGGCTAAGTCGGGAGCAGTCTCGGGGCGGCAACGTAAGCACGGATGAAATCCACCTTCCTGGGCTGCGGCGGCCGAGCCATAGAAGCGGCAATATTGGAAGTGTGGGGTTCGGGCCGGACAGACGGGCCTGCAATAGATGCCGGTCGAGGTCACTCCAACGAACAATAGTCCATCGAAGCGGGCATCTCGGGTCTCCAAGGCACGATAGCATATTTCCCGATCCGGCAGTTCCATAGACGAAATTGTCTCACTCACTCAAAACCGAGACTCGCGGTTTTCGGACATCATCACCCCCATGGGGTTAGTCCAACATCCGAGAATGTTCCCGGTTCAGCGCATTCTTGGAAACATTGTCCCATGCGTGTTTACGCCGGTGCTCGCGAAACACTCGAAGTCGTTCTCACTGATCGACTGCATCTCCGTCGGCGTGGATCGGATGCAGCGGAATTTCGAGCCGATGCGAAAGCAGGTGGAAGCATGGCAGAAAAGCGAACTCACCGACGTCACGGCGAAAGTTGTCATCTACGAGGCATTCGTCGAGGGCAAACTGGAAGCCCCCAAGCACCTCGCCCGAACCGTGCATGACCTGTACTTCGAGCCGAAGTACGAGGAATTCCGGGCGCGAACGATCTGGAGTCTCTCCAATGCGTTCACATCGGCATTCAAGGAACTGGATCCTATTCCGCAGTTCAAGGCTACGGCCAAGCTGGGTGAATTCCTGGAGGCCCGGTTGTCACAGCCGCTCTAGTGAGAGGGGCGGTGGTCGCCGCCCCTTCCTGACATGGACGCAAGCGCATGGGCTGGCGATGGCGTGGAAAGGGCGTGGTGGGCTCATTTCCTTAGTTTTACGAGCCATCTCGCCATGAAGACGAGTAAGCTCAGAACCGTGCAGATTGCGGAAGTGTGCGCAACATGACGGTGGGAAGCGAGTGCCTGCAACGGGTGCCGCAATCGCAGATGTCGTCCGATGGGCGGAAGAAATTGCGAAGGAGATTGCTGGGCGTTGGCCCATGAAACCGCAGACGCGATAGCATGTCCAACACAATGAAGAAACGGAAAAAGAATCCTTGCAGGCACAGAAGTTCTTTTAGGAGTGTGGCCGACGTTAAGAAGGAAGTAGAACTGCTTCGAGACTTTGCGACGAGGCACTGCGAAGTTGAGTTTATCCTGCCGAGGGATGGTGTTTCGGTTAGATACGAGGGTCGGATCCTTGAGGCCACTCTCGATGGTGGAACAATCCCCAGTTTTCAATTCATCTCTCAATCGGGAATGCAGGCGATGCTGACGCCTCAGACGTTCCCCAAAAGCTCGATTGAGAAAGTTGTGGACATGCACAATGGGGTCTACGTAGAGGGAAAAACGAAAGGCTCTCTGGGATTCTCCATTGTGGAGGTACTCTTCGGCAAGAAGCCCAACGGCAAGCTTCCGAGCGTTCTCGAAAAGCTCCGCGCATGGGAGCGATTGCAGTTGGATTTGCACGTGGTGCTGAGCCAAGGCTGTCACGCGGTTTCGTTCTTAGGACAAACACGCGAGCTATCTTCCGGCGTCTTTAGTTTCACGAAGGCACCTGCCCAGACTCAATTGATGATAAGGGTGGAGGACTACAAGCACATGGACATCAAGGTCGAGGGTGACAAATCAGATATAACGCTCATCGACCCTAGAACCGGAGAATGGTGTTTGATTTCCGACGCAGCGACACGACCTGAAACTGTGTTTCAACGCTTCGTAGACATAAGCTCAACAGTTAACTAACGAAGGTCCTTGCAACTGGGAAAGTTGGAAGGATTTTTTTGCCCCGGTAGCCGTATCCAGCAGGATAGCATCAGGGGCGGAGGACAGGAAATATTGCGCAGTCGATAGGGGACGAGGTACTGGGCTGGGCGAATAACGCTCGTTTGAGCGATGCTGAGCGATTGTATTTCCCACGGAGCTTCCTCATTTGCCCTGAGCGCCCGGTTCAACGATCCGCAGGATCGTTCTCCGATGTTCAGCTTGTTCGTGCTCCAACCGGGTTGCAATGTCCAGTTGCGCGGTCGACTCCTGCTTGCGGCCTAAGCGTGCCAACGTCAGCCCCAGGTAATAGTGGGCTTCCCGCTGCGACGCGTCGCCGGCCACTGCATTCTGCAACGTAGCAACAGCCTCTGGGTAGTGTTTTTGTTCGAATTCAATTCTTCCGAGCGCCGTCAATGCGGCCGCGTTCTTGGGTTCACGGTCGAGCGCGTGGTCTAGGTTCTGTCTTGCAGCGTCGTAATCTCCCGACTCCAGGTCAAGAAGCCCAAGGCGGTAGTAAGCCTCGGTTTGCGCCGGTGCAATGGCGATTGACCGCTCGAATTCGTCGCGTGCCTCCTTTGAACGTTCCAGTGCCGCGAGAGTCATGCCCAAGGCACAATAACCCGATGGGTCATTTGGGCGCATTTTGACATAGTCAGCAAATTTGATCCGTGCGTCTTCGAATTTCGATTGTTCCATGAACGCTCGCCCGAGATTATAAACAGCGAGGGCGTCGCGGGTGCGCACCTTCAATGTTCTGCGAAACGCCTCAGCCGCATCCTCATTCAACGACAGTTGCAGGGCGACCATTCCGAATTCGTATTGAATGTCTGGATCATCCGGAGCGTAGTTGCGGGCGTCTTTGAGCGCGCGCAATGCCTCGTCCCAGTCTCCGGATTCAGAGGCCGTTTGGGCCTGTTCCTGCAAGGTATGAATCAGAGCACCGGCTGCGTCAGTTCTATGAGGATCGAGCCGCAGTGCCTCCCGTAACTCTCGAATGGCGTCCTCTGTTCGCGCCAACTTGAGGTACAAGAGTCCGAGGTGCGAATGGGCGGGCGCGAAGTCAGCCTTGCTTCGGACTGCTTGAGCAAAAAGATCCTCCGCCTGAGTTTCCTGATGCTGAAGAACCCGCACCACCCCCAGAAGATCGAGAGCGCGATATTCCCCTGGCTCCGCCTGAAGCACGGACTGCAAGTCCTTCTCTGCCGGGCCGAGCTGCCCAGCTGAAATCTCTTTGGCGGCCTTTTGCAGGAGTAACTCTGCAGATTGCGGACTTGAACTCTGCGCTGCCACAGAGATTCGAGCGGACAAGAATGCGATGGCCAGCAACAGAATTCGGCATGGTGTAATGGCGGCGCGCACTAGTGACTCACCTTACTGGAGCTCTCGCTCGACTCGGTTATGGTCAGGATTGCGTCTACCCGTTGATTTGTCAATACTTGACGAATACCGCTTGGCCAGTGGATCTCGATTTCGCGGATGGAGTCCGCATTCCCCAACCCGAAGTGCAATCGCTTGTCGCTCGATGATTGATAGCTGCCGGTGGTCGTAACCGTGGAATATTGTTCTCCTGCAGAAGTAAGCAATCGCACTTGAGCGCCTATCGCATCGCGATTGCTTTTCACCCCTACCAGCTTGAGGGTGACCCAGTGATTCGAGGTCTCGGTCTTATTCAGAAGGACCCAGGCAGGACCATCATTCGAACTGACGACTGCGTCTTGCCTTCCTTCATTATCAATGTCGCCAATCGCCAGGGCTCGCGCAGCCCAAGCTTGGTGGAATACATCCCCCGAAGAATCTGATACGTTTTCGAATCTCTTCCCTTGATCGTTTCGCAATAGCGATGGGGGTTCGCGATAATGTAAATTGGGCGCGCTGATCTCGATGGTGTCCATGACATGCGATTGCACGATCAGCAGATCCTTCCAGCCGTCGTTATCGTAATCCAGGAAGTGTACTCCCCACCCCGAATGCAGTAGGGAAATACCGGAGAGGCCCTTGGTGGAACTGGAGTAGTCGAACGTGCCGTCTTTTTGGTTGGTGAAGAGTGCAAATCTTTGATTCGCTAGATCTGTAATGATGATGTCAGGCCAGCCGTCGTTGTTATAGTCCGCGAAATCGACACCCATTCCCGAGAAAGTATTGCCGCCGCCGTCGAGCCCGGCGCCCGATGTCAGTCCAACTTCTTCGAACGTCCCGTCGCCGCGATTGTGAAACAGATACTGTTGCATGGCGTCATTCGCGATCAGAATATCCATCCAGCCATCGCGATCGTAGTCTGCAATCGCTACCCCCAGTCCCTTGCCCGGCTTGTCGATCCCGGCACGATGCGAGACTTCGCTGAATTTTCCACCGCCGTCGTTGTGAAATAACAGGACCGATTCGGGCTTGAACAGGTCGGGATGGCAGTATGATCGGAAGCCTTTCTTTTGTGGATCTCCGCAAAAGATGTCATCGAAATCCCACTGCATATAACGGGCTACGATCAGGTCGAGACGTCCGTCATTGTCGTAGTCCACCCAAGCAGCGCTTGTCATCCATCCTGAACCCGCAACGCCCGCGGCATCAGTCACGTCTGAGAAAGTTCCGTTGCCATTGTTGTGATATAGCGTGCCTCGCCCGTAGCCGGCGACATAGAGATCATCAAATCCATCGTTGTCGTAGTCGCCCACTGCAACGCCGGTGGAATATCCAACTCCAGCGAGGCCGGACTTTTCCGTGACATCTTCGAACGTTCCATCGGGTTTTTGATGGTACAGGCGGTTCCAATATTTTCGCTCTGTCTTCTTCGGAATGGTGCCCTTAGGTGTCGGATCGTCGATGGGCGCGCCATTGGCAAGAAAGATGTCGAGACGTCCATCGTTGTCATAATCGAACAGCGCGACTCCTGAACCCATCGTCTCCAGAAGATATTTCTTGGCCGTCGGAGACGCCTGCTGACGGAACTGAACGCCCAATTTCCGAGTGGCATCACTGAAATGGCCGGGCACTGTCTGGCCATGGAGAGCCATGCCCCAGGTGATCGCTCGTGCGACGACGATGAAGGCGGCGCGAATTGCGAGTGCCTTCTTTCTTCCGAGAAGAGAACCGCGTTTTGTCATCGTAAAGCAACGAAGAGCGCCGTGTTATGTTCCAGTCTTGTCGACCCGAATGCAAGCACTCTTACTTGGCTGGGCCAAGATTCTGTTTTGCCAGAAATTGAAAGATGGCCGCATAGGCTTTGCGGTTCTCTTCATCCGAGAACTGGCCGTGGCCGCCGCCCTTGATCGTGAATAGTTGGTTTGGCACTCCGGCCTTATCGAGAGCTTGCTGCAATCGCAGTGCATGGCTGTAGGGTACAACGTCGTCGGCGTCCCCGTGCACGGTAATGATTGGGGGATTATCGCCGCGCACATAACTAAGCGGCGAAACTCGCCGCGCCACCTCCTCTTTGTTCGCCGCGCTGCCGAGCCAGGCGATGGCATATGTTTTCCGGTTGGGACCGCCCAGCAGATCCGCAACATCGGTAATGCCGTACCAATTCACGATCGCGGCAATCTTCGGCTCAGCCTCTCCTTTATCTCCGGGACAGTTGGTGTCGAGGCCATCGCTTTCTTTGAGCATCCCGGTTGTAAGGGAAAGATGACCGCCCGCCGAGTGACCCGTCACCACAAGCCGCGAAAGATCAATGTGATAATCCTTTGCGTTGCGAGCGATCCACCGTAGGGCGCATCGGCAATCCTCGACTGCCCCTGGAGCTTTCGACGCGCCGGCCATGCGGTATTCCACGTTCACCGCCGCCCAGCCCATCTGCAGATAGGGCAGCGTTTCGAGGACGGCGCCGGCCTTGTCGCCGAAAACCCATCCGCCGCCGTGGATGTAAATCACGGTCGGCACCGGGCTGGTCGCGTTATGCGGATAGATCACGTCCAGCTTGTTTTCGTGCCCGTTCTCCACCCCATAAACGACGTCCGGCCTAATCCAATATCGATTGCCAGCGTCGAGTGCGAAGGTGGAGGAATCTTGAGCAGAGAGGAGTGGGGTCAAGCACCCCAAAATCGAGAGCAGCAGAATCAGGCGAAGTTTCATAGGGCACTGTCCATGACGCGGCAACCCAGATCTCCTTGTATTTTGTGAATGATCACGGTTCAAAGTGCGGCCACAACTCGCGGAATCGGGCTGGGTCAGAGACCCACTGGATCGACTCGGGGTCGTGGCGGAGGTTCTCGTAGATCGGTCTTTCCGATGAAAGCCCTAGTTCCGGATAAGCCCTCGCGTTTCGGTGCTGGAGTTTGGAGGCAGAATAATTCTGATTTGCCGTCCACGTGATCTCGCCGCTGGCAACATGCTGAGGGAACCATGCCAGACCTCGGTGAGCGCGCATCTGCGTGTAATCGAAGCCGTATTGGCGATCACACCACGCACCGAAAATGAGAGGAGCAGAACTGTCGGCATTCACTACGTAGTGAGACCAGGCCGGGGGCATAACTACTTTCTGTCCGGGGCCAGCTCCGACGGCAAAACAGCGGCCAGGATCGTCGCCTGACTTCTCCTGCGCGTAGATGACTGCCTTTCCTTGCCAGATCTCAAACAGCTCAGGTGCAGACCAGCCACTATGCGGCGAAATGGCGTGAACATGCCCCTGACTGCGGACGGGTTCGTCGCCCAGCCTGCCGCTGGCATATATCACAATGCCGAACAGCAACATCCGACGCTGAAGTTCTTCGCGATCTTCGTTTCGGCCGACATCCATGGCGATCGTGTAGACCGGGTCAGGGCCGGCGCAGTGCGGATCGCGCAAGCTGGGGCGGATGGCATCGAGGGAGCGATGCTCGGGCTGTGGGCCGAAGACTCCGTGCCCGAAGCAAAAGCCCAGGGGATCTCGGCGAAATTGGATATCGAGGCCGGGGTCGAACTGCACTGGTCGCGGAGAGTCAACCCTGCTGTGCGTCACCGGTCGCTCCTGACCAGTTCCGCTTTCTGTTGCACGTTAAGCATGCGTGCACCGAGTCCCCGCTCGCGAATGGCTTCATAGTCATGCCCCGCGTCGCTGGGCCAGCAGGCTACAAATCGCAGCGGCCCAGTGCCGGTATTCGCCACCCGATGAGCCATGAAGGGCGGAATGAAATGCAGAGTTCCGGGAGACATAACTTCCATCCACGTTTCGCGAGTCTCATTCATGAGGATGAGCGCGCCCTCGCCCTCGATCGTGCCATAGAACTCGGTGCGATCGCGTTTGTGATGGAAATGTCCGTGGGTCATGAAGTATTCCGAGCCGACCTGCCCGGGTTCAACTATCGTGGATCCCCAAAACTGCCCGCCCTCAGTGCCTTCGGCGACGGGACACCACGCCTGCACCCGGTAAACCACGGTGGTGGGATCCATGGCGCGACGTGCTGCTTCGTCGAGGAAGATGTTTTCTAATTGTCCGAGGGTTTTGACGCTCTCACGGAGTTGCCCGTTGCCGATCAGCAGCCCCGTTCTCCAATCCACTTTCATCGCGTGTGAGTTCTGGCCTGTGTGCATGGCTTAATGAGATGTTGGCAAAGATAGCGTTACTACTACGGGGCGGTAAAGATTCATATTGTCGGTGACATCGCTCGGCACAGTGGAGTTGCAGGCGTAGGTGAAAAACAGCTGTCCAGCGCTTTCGAATTCGGTGTGCTCCTTGGCGGCATAACAGAAGACGTTTGGAGTGTAATTCGCATTGCCGGACTGCATTTCAGGATAGGAGTAAAGGTTCTCGGATGCTCCCCAGGAGCCGGTCATCGAGAGCGAAACTGCGTACTGAGCCTGATTGCCGAGCCCGAGGGGGTACACGGCAATCCATTGGTTGGTCGAAGCATGATAGCGGACGGTCATCTCCGTCGCCCCAGGATTGATCACCGCGGCGTTGTCCGCTGGCAAGGCGGTGCCCGTGTCTGACCAACCGCTCCAGGTGGAGTTGGTCGTGAGGTATTCCCAATTGGTGTTTCCCGGTCGCCCTGCACTGCTCAACTGATCCAGCGGCAAACGAAGCAGCGCCATATATGGCGGATTCGACGAACTCGCGGCGGGGATCACGGTAAAGAAATACGCGTAACTTGTCCCCTGAGGATTTGAGGGATCAGGATTGCCGTTCGGTCCCTGCCCCACAACGATTGACGCTCCAGGAACGGCGGTTCCACCCGTATTCAGTACCTGATAAGTGATCGCCCACTGACTGGGTGGTGCCGTGTAATTCGTGATGCTCGCCAGTTGTGCGCCGCTATATGCAAATCCAAATGCTCCGCCGCTGCCGGTGGCGTGCATTTGCATCAGGGCGAGGTAGAGGGTGCCGTTGTAGACAAATCCGTCCATCGGCCAGAACCAGTCGGTACTGGAATTGGGAACAGAAAAGACTGGGCCGGGAGAGCTGCTGCTCATGCCGTTCCAGAAGTACTGGAACGAGCACGTCTGTCCCGAGCATGTGGAAATCGCAATGGAGTTATGAATGAAGCCGTTTTCCTGAGCGCGACCGGTTGCGGTCGAGGGACCGACAAACGTATCTCCGAAGATCCAGAGACTGCTCCCATTTCCTAGGTCCACCGAATAGGCACCATCGCCGCCCAGCCAGCCTTTCTGGCAGGGGAAATAGTTGGCGGAAGCGCACGCCGGAGGCGGAGGCGGCGGACCCGTCGACGATCCGCCCGATGAGCCGCCGCAGGAAAGCGCAAAACCTAGCAGCGAAAGAGCCAAGAACGAGAATACTGATTGGCGTATCACGATCTAACCCTTTCGCTGCTTGTGTCGTGCCACTCAGCGGGGGAAGCGCCGGTTCCACGAGAGTGATGCGGGAATCACGGCGACATCGGGTGCGATGCGCCGTGATTCACGCTCAGAATATGAACTTGAGGGAGAACTGCTCCTGGCGTGCCGTTCCCGTGCCGACCAGGCTGGCATTCTGTCCAGCGATAGTTTGGCCAATCTCGCCGAACTGATGATTTACAGCCTGGCCAGTCGGATCCTGTGCGTCAGGCGCACACCCGGGCCCTGGCGTCGTAACCGGAAAAACGACAGAGTTGCAGATGCCATTGCTGGGGTTGCCAAAGTTGGGGTGATTGAAAATATTGAAAATGTCGGCGCGGAACTGCACGGTGACTCTTTCGGTTGCGTGAAAATTCTTCATCAACGAAAAATCCCATTGGAAGAAGCCCGGAGCCCGCAGGCTATTGCGGCCAGCGTCACCTAAGCCGACGCCGGGATCGCCGTTAAATGCCGGGTCGACCGTATAGGCATTGACGTTGTAACTCGAGAACGGCCACGCAGCGCCGGAGAGCCGGGTCGGCTGCCCCGTCAGATCCGGGCGGACGGTGAGGCCAAAGAAACCGGGAACCAACTGCGGATTGACCGGGCCTCCAGTCCGGGCTTGAACGATATTCGACACTTGCCATCCACCCAAAACGCCGCGCACCAGCGCGTTCGAACCAGTCATATTCGGAAGGCTGTAGACCACGCTCCCGGTCAGATTGTGACGGATGTCCCAATCCCCCGGACCACGGTCCAGGTTCGGGTTGTAGGGATCGGAGAAGGCATTAAACACATTCACCATGTCATCGATCTCGTGCGACCAGGTGTAGTTCACTTCATAGTTCAGCCGACTGGTATTGTGACGCAACTGAACCTGCAGGGCGTGGTAGCTCGAATTGAGGATGTCGGCGTCCACGTTCTCATTTGCAAATCCGGAATAGGGACGTCCGGACTGCGTTAATACGTTCGCAGGATTTGCGTTGAGCGCCGAGAAGTCCACGCCCGACTGCATGTGATGGTCTTCGTTGCCCGTGTAATTGATGGTCAGAACTGTTTTCGGCGCAACCTCCTGCTGGATGCCGAACAGCCAGTTGATTGAGTATGGATCTTTTGGATTCGTCGGAAATGCTGAGACGTTTTGCGTTCCAGCCGGCAATGGCGGGTTCGCCATAGGGTATACGAGCGGCGCCTGGAAGACGTTCACGTTGTAACTTTCGTAGGCCGGGATGTTGCCGACGAGGCCGAATCCGAAATGCATGGGGTTGTAAAATGTTCCGCCATACGCATGGATCACCGTCTTGCCCTTGCCAAATGGATCGTAAGCCAGTCCAATGCGAGGAGCGAAATCTGCTCCCGGTGCACTATAGGGAGCCTGGGTGGTGGGATAGAAGGACTGGGTGGCGATATTGAAATTCTGCATACGGTTCTGGCCTTCGCGCCACACAGTGTTGTAGTCATAGCGCAAGCCAAGATTGAACGTTAGCCGCCGGGTTACTTTCCAATCATCCTGCACGTAGAAGTCCCAGTTGGAATTGTTGACGCCCACAAATCCCGGGAAGCCAATCTTCTGCAGGACAAATGGCCGATCGTTCTCGAGATCTGAAAAGCTTCCGAAGTCGAACGTCTGCTGCGGGCGCAGCCATTCGTTGAGGCGATTGACCCGAATCTGAGTGCCGAACGTCAAGTCATGCGCGCCGGCAATCTTCGTGACCTTATCCAGCACTTCAAAGACGTTGAAGGGCGTGACCTGGTTGAAAGTATTCGGGCTCGGTAAGGACCCGAGATTGGTGAAGAAACCATTGAATCCGGTCAGCGGCGTGGGCGTGTCGGAATTTGTATCGGAGTAAAAGCGCTGCAACCCAACGCTGAAATCGTTGATCAAAGTCCCTGTAAAAGTATGGGTCTCGTCAAACCGGCCGAGTTGAGTCCGCAGGTACAAGGGCGTGACTTGCCCTACATTCAAACCGATTGTCTGATTGGTAAGCGAATCATCAATGTTGTAGCGGAAGAAAATCCGATCTCTGTCGGAAACGTTGTAGTCCACCCGGATGGATCCGCTATCTTCGCGAAGCGTGGTCGGCAAAGCGGCGGGATCGTAAACCAAATCGGAGCCGTTCGCCGGATTTGCATCGGTGAAGCCGGGAGGAACTGGACATGAGGCCGGCTGCGGGATGGCATTGCACGCCGCAGGCAATGGAGCCATCTGCGCCAGCACTGGCTGCATGGCTGCTACAAACTGTGACCGCACGTAAGCGCTTGGAACCTCATACAACGAATTGATGGCCGTCGTGCGCTGGCGGATGCCCTCGTAGTTGGCGAAGAAGAACAGCTTGTTCCGAATGATCGGCCCGCCGAGGTTGCCGCCAAACTGGTTCATCCTCAACGGAACTTTCGGGTTGGTCAGCGTATTGGTGAAGTAGTCCTGCGCGTCCAACGCGTCGTTGCGGAAGAATTCAAACGCCTCGCCGTGGTACGCATTGGTGCCTGGCTTCGTGATGATGTTCATCTGCGGGCCGAGCGAGTGGCCCACTTCCGCGCTGTATCCGCTGTTGGCAAAGTCGATCTCCTGCACCGCATCCACGCTGGCCTGCTGCAGCCGCGACGCCTCATTTCCCTCCGTGGCGTTGTATCCATTGATGTCGCCGCGCCCGGCGAATTGCCCGTCTACTGTCATGTTCAGGCCAGTGAGAAAATTCTCCTGCCCGTTCACGCTTCCCTGAAAAAAGCCAGTGGAATTGACCGACCCTGGGGCAATCTCTAGGAAATCGGTCACATCCCGGCCATTCGTCGGAAGATTGCCAATTTGCGTGGAATTCAAGGTCGTTCCAGCGGTGCTGGAGCCGGTATCTACCGTGGTCGTCGTGCCGGTGACCTCCACAGTTTCCTTGATCGCCTCGACGTTGAGCGTCAGGTTAACGTTCACCGTAGCACCTGCGTTGAGCACGATCGTCTGACTTTTCGCCTCGGCAAACCCCGCCGTCTTGGCCGAGACCGAGTAATTCCCAATCGGCAACGACGAGCCAGTGAAGCCTCCGCGGCCATCGGTCGTGAGAGTTTTCTCGAAACCGGTTCCAATATTGGTGATGGTGATCGTGGCATGTGCCAGTGCGGCACCCGACGGGTCGGTCACAAAACCGGTGATCGAGCCGGCATCAAATTGCGCGCTCGCGAAAACTGACGCGGATAAGATGAGTGCGATTGCCAGAAACATACGACGGAATGGAAGGAGGAATGAGAAGTCCGGCATGGGGCGCCTCTTTCTGTTTCTCAGGTAAAGTTTCGGCTTCTTGGCCTTGACAGGCGGATGGTAGCGCTACCCTTTGGCTGTAGTCAACCATTTTTTCTTGCTTTTATAACTAAAACGATCGTCATTAGTTGCGTTTCAGCTCAAAAAGAATCTTCCCCCGCGGCCCGTCTCTCTGAGTAATGGGGGAAATGGGCCCAAAATCAGTCCGAATAAGGGCGGAATCAACCAGGAAGACAGCGGAACACTCACCGCCAGAAGGCCGTCCACTTTGAAACTTTGGGGTCAACGGCGACGGCCTTTTGGGTGGCAACATCGGTTGCACCCACCACGCGATCGAATGGCTCGCCGGTGATGGTCGCGGGAATCTGGACGTGCTCCGGCATCTTCGCGCCAGCCAGAGCAAAGTCGAGTTTCCAGCCTTTCTTGTCCCCAAGAGGTTCGAGATGCAAACTAACGCGCCCGAATCGAGTCGGACTATTCTCCAGGGAGAATACTTTCCGTTCCAGATCCGAGGTGGCTCCAGCCAGGAGGCGCAAGCTCGTGCCATCTTCGAGAAGCAGCATATGCCGGAGATAGCGGACGCACTCGGCGCTTGCCCAGTTGTGCGGCATGTCTCCCCAGTCCTGTCCAACGAGGGCATGCTGCAGAGCCTGCTCTTCCCGCCAGCAATATAGCGGCGAGGCGTGGTTCAGAAATCCGCGAAAGGTTCGGTCAGCCCAACCCGAGAGTCCTGCCCAAAGATAAACATGAGCCGCAAACGATGCATTGTAGTTCCAGATGCTTTCGTGCCACAGCCAGCCGGTTTCCGCCGGGACGTCTTCTTTGGTGCACGCCTGCAAGAGCGCAATGTGGCCCTGCACGATAGGATCATTGCGGTCGAAAACGAGTCCTGGGAAGATCGCGTGCGACAGAGCCCACTGCGCTGTTTGCGGGCGTGGACGTTGCCACGGATCAGGATCGCGCCACGATGGGTCGTCGTGCGCGAGCATCGGAAGATATTCAAAACCGTCCGGATGGCGGACCATCTCCACTCGCGCCGCTGCGAGAAAAGCCACGCGCAGTTCCCGATACAGGGTTCGGCCGGAGGCCAGGTCGATGCCGAGTTGATCGGCGGCATCGGTGACGGCTTTCAATCCGGCGAGCGCCCACACCGTGTTTGTGAATTCCGAGCGCACTCCGCCGATTCCGCCGTCTGCGAAACCGGGTGCCAGCAGACCGTAACGGCCATTTGCGCTGTCGCCCGCACGCGCCTGTGTGCGGAGCTGCACCAGAAAGTCGATGGCCCGGCGAACATTCGGTTCCAGATCTTTGAATAGTTGCCAGTCCTGCTTCAGTTCGCATTGCCGGACCAGGGTGAACATCGCGATAGCGGTGTCCTTCCAGTGTTCCCCGCCTCCTCCCGCAACCACTTGTCCTGAAGGCAACTGCTTGTTCCACTCGGAGAGCAGGCCTTCATCCGCTTCCTTGTCGTAGCCGAGATAGCGTGCTGCTTCGAGGAGGAAATTGCCGTCCACGATCCATAGATTGCGGTATAAAGTCGGCCCAACCTCGAATACCAGCCGGTTGTCTTTCAGTTCACGGGCCTGCTGGATATTTCGTGCACATGCGAGAAGGAACTCGCCGGACCGTTCCGGATAGCTCCAGGCGACGCTGCCAAATGGTTTCCACTGTTTCCAGAACGCGCGGGATTCCTCCAGCAGCGCGTCCGGTTGCTGCATCATTTCCCCGACGTGTTCGGCCGTCCGATTCTCCAGCGGAAAGCGAACGAAATAGCGCAGCGGTTGATTGAGCTCAGCTTCTCCATGGGGCAGAAAGAGCGAGTACCCGGCCTCCTGCCACATCATCGCGAAGTCGGAAGTAGGCCCAATCTTTGCGGCCAGCAAGAAAGGATTGTTCGAGTTCGCATCGTTGATCACGACCGTCGGCGGACCAGTCATCTGCTTCAGCGTCCGGCACGTGCGAACATGCAGACGAGGAATCGCCGCGACGGAACGCCCTCTAGGCAGGATGGAAAGCAACACATTGTCCACCCGTCCCTCGCTGCCATGTCGCGAGGCAAACGCGGTCAGTTCGAGAGTGGCCGTCGGCCGCTCGATCAGCGTATGCACGATGGGAATGTGTGGCGCTTCCAGCCATTGGCGGACGACGTGATCGTCCTGCATCCCTGCCAGAGAGAACGTACAGACAGTCCCAAAATCCTCGACCCCGGTGAGCGACCCTTTGCCGAAATCGTAGCGTAGGTCTCCGATTTGGCCGACCAGGCTCTTGTGCGGATCATCGGGGAAACAAATCGTGCTCTGCCAGAGACGAGGCGAGTAGCAGAAGTCCACCGCTGTGGGATTTTTTGCGTCCTCCGATAGCGCGCCAAGTGCCAGATTGGCATGGGCAACGGTCGCGGCTGCGGCGCCGGAAACCAGACATCCTTCAAGGAAACTCCTGCGATTGAAGCGCACGGCTATTTGCTCCAGGACTCCTGAATCTGCTCGAGCGTTCGGCCTTTCGTTTCCGGAACAGCTTTCCACACGAAAATGAAACAGAGCAATGAGAGAGCGCCGAAGATGGCAAACGTCCCCCAAAGCTTGACCGTATTCACGAGTGTCAGGAAGGTAAATGTGACCAGCAGGGCCCCCGACCAGAGAACAGACGTCGCGATGGAAGCCGCGCGCCCGCGCACCCTGGTCGGAAAAATCTCAGAGATAATCAGCCACGGGCCCGGGCCCATTCCGAGTGCGAAGAAAGCCACGTAGCACAGGATGCTCACCAGCATCACCGCGGTCGGAGTGCCGCTGACGTTAAGGCCGATCACCAGCACGGAGAGAGCCACGGCCATTCCGCCGCTGGCGGTCAGCAAAATCACGCGCCGCCCCCAGCGATCGAGAAAGATCATGGCCACGATGGTTGAAATCAGATTCACCGTCGCAATGACGACGTTAGCCGCCAGCGCCAAATCGGCAGACTGGGAAGGGAAGTGCTCGCTCACGATCACGGAGCCGTAGTAAAGCACGGCGTTGACACCAGTAATTTGCGAGAACAGTGCCAGCAGCATGCCCACCCCGAGCCGCCTCCGCATCTCAGGAGAAAAAACTTCGCTCCAGGAGCCTTGTTCCTCCGAAGCCGGTTTGTCGGTAGCCTGCATCTCTTCAGCCGCGGCGCGTTCTCCATAAAGCCGCGCCAGAATTTTCCCGGCTTCGGCGCGACGTCCGCGCGTGATCAACCATCGGGGGCTCTCTGGAATTGCAAATAATCCCCCCAGAAACAAGATTGCTGGCCCGGACGCTACGCCCAGCATCCAGCGCCAGCTGTTCTCTCCCATGCGGGAAAGTCCCCATCCGGCAAGAAATGAGATGAGAATTCCGATCACGATGCCCAGCTGGTTGAGCGAGACTAACGCTCCGCGATTTTTCGGGGGAGAGATCTCAGCGATATATACGGGAGTGAGCACCGAGGCGAGTCCGATCGCCAGCCCGTTCACGAGCCGCGCGAGAGAGAACAGAGTAACCGTGTTAGCAGCCGCGGCGGCCAGGGGCGAGACAGCAAACAAAACGGCCGAGAACATAAGAGAGCGCTTGCGTCCATAACGGTCGCCGATGATGCTCGCGCACGCCGCCCCGAGCAGCGCTCCAACCAGCAGCGAGCTGACCGCGACCTCAGCCTGTAGATCGGAAGGCGTGAACTGCCGCCGAAGGAAAAGCAGGACTCCATTGATGACGCCGGTGTCGTAGCCAAAGAGCAGGCCGGAAATAGCAGTGATTGTCGCGAGGAGGATGATATAACCCAACGCGTGTGTTTCCGCTTCACGGCCTGCCGAATCATTATTTGGCGCCGATGTCGTCATACGTCCCCTCGGATCACTTGGCTGGTACGCTCACTCTGGCCGCACGAAAGCCCTCATCGTTCCGCATTTCTTTCCTTCGGATTCGCCGCTGGGCCGAATCGTATAGGCGCCG
>Ga0335080_10002702_pt1 | contig 17777 bp, 18 predicted proteins | sample Lox_Sample_34_FD_206720 | JGI IMG/M metagenome (GOLD analysis project Ga0335080, IMG submission 206720) | Soil microbial communities from Loxahatchee National Wildlife Refuge, Florida, United States - Lox_Sample_3.4 | ecosystem: Environmental > Terrestrial > Soil > Wetlands | place: USA...
TGCCCTCCGATCTTTCGACCGGCATGAAGCGGTCGGTGGCGATTGCGCGGGCGCTGGCGGCGCGGCCGGAGTGCGTGCTCTACGACGAGCCCACGACCATGGTGGACCCACTGATGGCGCAACTGCTGGGCGACCTGATCAAGCGGCTGAAAATCCAGTTGAACCTGACCAGCGTGGTGGTGACGCACGACATGCGCCTGGCCAAGAAGCTGGCCGACCGGGTGGTGTTTCTGCACGAGGCGCGGGTGGTTTTTTTCGGGACGTATCCGGAGATGGAGAAGTGCCGCGAGCCAATCGTGCAGGAGTTTCTCGAGCTGGATGAGCTGAAGCTGGAGGCCTGAGGAGGGGCTTTCAGCTTCCAGCCGGCAGCCCGCAACTTCGCATTGCCCGGAAAGCCCGGCGAGTAGCCGGGAGCCGCCATTCACCATGCGCATCTTTGTTGCCCTGGATATTGACGAAACAATCCGCGAGCGCATAACGCGCTTCCTGGAGGGGGTGCGGGGATTTGCTCCGGATGCGCGCTGGGTACGGCCGGAGTCGCTGCACCTGACGCTGAAGTTTATCGGGGAAAAGCCGCTGGAGAAGGTGGAAGAGATCAAGCGAGCGCTGGCGGGGAGCTCGGGCAAAACCATGGAAATTGGTTTCCGCGGTTACGGGTTTTTTCCCACCCTGAAGGCGGCGCGGGTTTTCTGGGTGGGCATTGAGGCGGGCGCGGAGCTGGCTGAACTGGCGCAAGCGATTGACCAGGCCACGGCCGCGCTGGAGGTGGCGCGCGAGGAGCACGGATTTCATCCGCACCTGACCCTGGCGCGGGGCGGAGGCGGCTCAGGCGCGCCACGCTGGAAGAAGGACGACGCGACTAACCGCAACTTTCATCTCTTACAGCAAAAGCTGGCGGCGCTGCCGGCGCCCGAATTTGGCAGCATGACGGCCCGCGAGTTTTGCCTGTATCAGAGCCAGCTCATGCGCGGCGGCTCGCGCTACACCAAGATTGCATGCTTTCCGTTGGGATAGAGCTCTGCGCTCCTCCGCCTTGTGAACCAATTCGCGATACTGAAGATTAAACCGCCGAGGACGGGCAGGACGAAGCTGGGATAGATGAGCGCTTACGTAATCACCGCCGCATTCAGCTATCTGCTGGGGTCAGTGCCCTTCGGCTATCTGCTGGTGCGGGCCTTCCGCGGAGAGGACATTCGGCAGAGCGGGAGCGGCAATATCGGCGCGACCAACGTGGCGCGCTCCTCCCCACTGCTCGGGATTGCGACGCTGCTGCTGGATGCGCTGAAAGGGCTGGCCGCGGTGCTGCTGGCGCGCTGGTTCTTCCCGGGAAATTTGACGATGGCGGGAGTGGCCGCGCTGTTCGCCATCCTGGGGCACGTTTTCCCGGTGTGGCTGAAATTTCGCGGCGGCAAGGGCGTGGCCACCGGCCTGGGGTCCTTTGTGTTGCTGGCTCCGAAGGCGATTGTGCTGGCGGTGGCGGTTTTCGTGGCCATGGTCATGCTGTTTCGTTACGTTTCGCTGGGATCCATTGTTGCGGTGGCGCTCTTGCCTTTGGCAGCCTGGCTTTTCGATGGTTATGGCCACGCACCGCGCATGCTGCTGCTGATGGCTGGGGCGGCGGTGCTGATCATTTGCAAGCACCAGGGCAATCTGCGGCGGTTGGCTGCGGGAAGGGAAAACCGCTTTCAGTGGAGGCGGGAGTGAGCCGCATCGCCATCATCGGCGCGGGGGCGTGGGGCACAGGGCTGGCGATTGTGCTGGGGCGCAAGGGCGCGCACGCCATCCGCCTGTGGGCGCATGAGGCGGAGGTGTGCGGAACCATCGCGTCGCGCCGAGTGAATGAGCGATTTCTTCCCGGGTATTCCGTGCCGGAATGCGTCTTGCCCACACAGAGCCTGGAAGAAGCGCTGCGCGGGGCGGAGATTGTGGTCAGCGTGATGCCCTCGCAGCACTGCCGGGGCCTGTTTCAGGCCATGCGGCCGTGGCTGCGGCCGGAGATGCTGATGGTGAGCGCCACCAAGGGGCTGGAAGAGAAAACCCTGCGCCGCATGAGCGAGGTGGTCAGCGAGGTGGTTGCTGCTGCGGGCGGATTTTCGGCGCGCATTGGCGCGTTGAGCGGGCCATCGTTTGCCAGGGAGGCGGCGCGAGGCGACCCGACCGCGGTCACCATCGCTTCGCACGATGCGGAACTGGCGGAGACGGTGCAGCGGGAATTCAGCGACCCGCGCTTCCGGGTTTACACCAACGACGATGTGGCGGGCGTGGAACTGGGCGGAGCGTTAAAGAATGTGATCGCGATTGCCGCCGGAGTTTGCGATGGTCTGGGGCTGGGGCACAACTCGATTGCCGGGCTGATTACCCGCGGCCTGGCGGAGATGACGCGGCTGGTCATAACCTGCGGCGGGCGGCAGGAAACCATGGCCGGACTCGCCGGCCTGGGCGACCTGGTGCTGACCTGCACGGGCGAGCTATCGCGCAATCGCGGCGTCGGTGTGGAATTGGGCCGCGGGCGAAAGCTGGTGGAGATTATCGCCGGGATGCACGGCATGGTGGCTGAGGGCGTATTCACCACTCGCGCCGCGGTTGCGCTGGCGCGGGCACACGGGGTGGAGATGCCGATCAGCGAACAGATGCACGCGATTCTGGAGGACGGCAAGGCGCCCAGCGATGCCATTCACGAACTGATGACGCGGAGCGCAAAGCGGGAGAAGTAAGTTCTCAGCTTCTAGTTCTCAGCTTCCAGCTCTCAGCTTTGGGGTTTCATCTTTCGGATTTCATCTTCTGGCTTTCGGCTGGAGTTAGGTCTTGCGCGTTTGCGGAGCGGCCAATTTCCAGCTCATGCTCGGTCAGTTCTTCGCATCGGGCGTCGAGCGCTTCGTACTGGGCGCGATACTCCCGGCGGAAGGCTTCATAGGCTTCGCGGGACTGCCAGAAATCCCGCGTCTGATAGCGGCGGGGATGGTTTGGGTCGCGCTGCAGTTCAGTGCGGATGTATCCGCTGTCTTGGCGAAACAGCTGGGCCCAGGCGCCTTCCGGGCCGTAGATTTCTTCGAAGCGCCGCTCGTGACCCGGACGAACCTGGAACTGCCACTCAATCACAAACATATTGCCGCCTGCCAGGGTCTTGATCACCAAGGAAACCCGTCAACCACAAAGGGCACGAAGGTACACCAAGGAAAACCACTACAGCCTGGCCACGCCGGGCGTCGCGGTACTTTCGTAATGAAAAGCACTCAGGAGGGCGGCCGTTTTCGCGGCATCTGACCAGTAGAATTTTGAAGAACCTCAATTCTCTGGCCGTGCGTTGCCACGGTGCTGCGGATGCCGTGTCTCTAAAGCTGCGTCTTCCATCCCGGATCCCCATTCTCTACGTCATCCTCAGTGTGCTTCTGCTGATCAGCGTGGTGCCCATGTATTTTTACTCGGCCAAGGTGGAAGAGATCAACCGCGACCGGCTGATCACCAACGAGCGGCTGCTGCAGAACACGGTAACGCGCTCGCTGGCCGATGACATCGCGCAGCGGCAGGAATCGCTGCGGCTGATGCTGGCCAATCTGGGCTCTGCCCTGCAGGTGGCGAGCGGCGGGGACATCAGCGGCGACAACGTGGAAGCGCCCGAGCTGCGCGCCATGCTGGAGACGTTCGTGTCTTCCTCCGACGACGTGGCCTACGTCACCCTGCTGAATTCCGATGCGCGGGGAATTTCCGCCGGGCGCATTGCCCCGGATGCGTTTCTGCAGCGCGAGCTGGAGCGCGGTTACGCTGCCGCCCGCGAAGGCCGCGTCTATAACGGGTCGGCGTTGCTGGTGGGCACCGGGGCGGCGGCGCGCACGGTGATTCTGGTGAGCACGCCGGTGACCTCCGGCGGACATTTCATGGGCATGATCGGAACGGTGGTGGACCTGCAATACCTGATCCGCCGACTGAAGGAAGTGGAGCGCGGCGGGCTCACGCCTTATGTGGTGGACAGCGCGGGACGGCTGGTGGCCGGCACCGATCCGGAATACGTCACCGGGCAGGACATGAGCGGGCTGGAAATCGTGAAGAATTTCGTCGAAGGCAGCCGGGTGCAGCAGGTGGCGGCCACGCGCGAGTTCACACTGCACGAGAAGGGCGGCGAGGTGAAGATGCTCGGCACCTACAGCCCGGTGCTGAATCTGGATTGGGCGGTGGTGGTGCAGAAACCCACGGCCGAAGCCTATCGCGGGGTCTATGAAGCGCAGCGCACCGCCCGCATCCTGGCGCTGGTGGCGGTGCTGCTGAGCGTGGCCATCAGCATCGGCGCGGCGGAGAGAATCACTCATCCCTTGAAGGTGCTGACCGAATCCAGCCGGGCCATCGGGCAGGGAGATTTTTCCCAGCGGGTGGCGCTCAAGAGCCGCACCGAGATCGGAGAACTGGCCGCCACCTTCAACCTGATGTCGGAGGAGTTGGAGCATTTTGTGGACGATCTCAAGCAGGCGGCGCTTGAGAACCGCGAGCTGTTCATGGGCTCCATCCAGATGCTGGCGGGGGCGGTGGATGAAAAGGACCCCTACACGCGCGGCCACTCCGACCGGGTGACCCGCTATTCCATGCTGATCGCAAAGGAGCTGGGGCTTTCCGACGACGCCATTGAGATCGTGCGGGTCTCGGCGCAGCTACATGATGTGGGCAAGATCGGCATTGAAGACCGCATCCTGAAGAAGCCGGGGGCGCTGACCACCGAAGAGTTCGAGATCATGAAGACCCACACCACCAAGGGCAAGAACATTCTGGGCCCGGTGCCGCAGCTGAAGGAGATGTTGCCGGGAATCGAGCTGCACCACGAGTCGCTCGATGGGCGCGGCTATCCGCTGGGCCTGAAGGGCGATGAGATTCCCCTGCTGCCGCGCATCATCGCGGTGGCCGACACGTTTGACGCTCTTACCACTAACCGGCCGTATCAGAAGGCGTACGATCCGCTGGATGCGCTGAAAATCATTCAGTCGCTTTCGGGTAAGCGGCTGGACCCGGCGGCGGCGGCGGCGATCCATGCCATTTACCAGCGCGGCGAAATTCGCGTGCACCGGGCGACGGTGGCGGCCGCGCCAGCCAATGAGCCTGCACCTCAGGACGGCGAAGCCGCGCCGGCCACGGCAGCGGCCACCACCGGGGCGTAGAATCCGCAGGCGATGTTCTCTTAACACGGTCTTTCCGCATGGGCCGCGCCTCCCGCGGTCATGGCTATAATGAAAATTCAGGGCATGGGCCCTGCTTCTGATGATTCAAACCCTGTTCGGCAGCACCGAGGAGAAACCGCGCTTTTTTGACCGCATGAAGGAAGCGGTGGCGCGTACGCGGGAGAGCCTCGCCGAGCGCATGGAAGACGCGGTCTCATTCAGCAAGGAAATTGACCGGCACACGCTGGACGAGCTGGAAGCGACCCTCATCAGCGCCGACCTGGGAACGGTGACTACGGGGGAAGTGCTGGAAAAGCTGCGCGAGAAGGCCGACCGCAAGCAGATCAAGAACGTGGATGAGCTGAAGCGGCTGCTGAAAGAAGAGTTGCTGGCGATTCTGAGTTCGGCCAACGGACGGCCGGTGCAGAAGGTGGAAGGCACGCCGGAAGTGATTCTGGTGGTGGGCGTCAACGGAACCGGAAAAACCACCACCATCGGCAAGCTGGCGCAGACGCTGCGCGCGCAAGGGAAGACGGTGCTGCTGTGCGCGGCGGATACGTTTCGCGCCGCCGCCATTGAGCAACTGGAGGTCTGGGGCGAGCGCACGGGGACGGAAGTGATTCGCACCAAGGCCGGCGGAGATCCGGCGGCGGTGCTGTTTGACGCGCTGCAGGCAGCGAGCGCGCGGCATACCGATTACGTGATCGTGGATACGGCCGGCCGCCTGCATACCAAGACCAATCTGATGGCGGAGCTGGAAAAAATGCGCCGCACGGCCGAACGGATTATCGCAGGCGCGCCGCATGAGACTCTGCTGGTGATGGATGCCACCACCGGCCAGAACGGCCTGCAGCAGGCGCGGCTGTTCACGCAATCGGCAGGCGTTACCGGCATTGTGCTCACCAAGCTCGATGGCACGGCCAAGGGCGGCGTGGTGGTGGCCATCTCGCGGGAGCTGGGACTGCCCGTGCGCTACGTGGGAGTGGGAGAGAAGGCGGGCGACCTTCTGCCCTTCGACGCCAAGGATTTTGTGGAGTCGCTGTTCGCATGAGCCGCCTTCACCACGGAGACATGGAGGCCCGGAGAAAGGCAGATATGTCAGTCTTCCTGGAAGTTCTCATTGCCATGGCAGCCATTTCACTGGTGGGGCTGTTTCTGCGGAGGCTGCTTCGCCCCGGAGCTCCAGCAGAACCGATTGATGACCCGTTTGCTCTGGTGCCGGCGACGAGGAAAGGCGGCCCTAAAGGCAGAGCGGCCGCGGTTGCGATTGAAGAACCCGATGACGACGGCCCAACCGATTTCTTCCCGCCGCGAAGAGTTTGAGTTTACATGCATCTCCGTGCCTCTGCGGCTCCGTGGTGAAATAATTCTTCTGTGATGGGGTCTCATTCTCATGACGAAGCCTTTCTGCGGCGTGCGCTGGAGCTGGCGCGCCAGGGAACGAGCCTGACTTCGCCGAATCCGATGGTGGGCGCGGTAATCGTGGACGCGCAGGGCGAAGTGGTGGGCGAGGGCTTCCACACTTACGACGGCGTGAAGCACGCCGAGATTCTGGCGCTGGAGCAGGCGGGCGCGAGGGCCAAAGGCGCAACCCTGTACATCAACCTGGAGCCCTGCTCGCACCAGGGACGGACGGGACCGTGCGCCGATGTTCTGATCGCCGCCGGTATTCGCCGGGTGGTGGCCTGCATGCAGGACCCGAACCCGCAAGTCAGCGGGCAGGGCTTTGCCCGGCTGCGGGCGGCGGGGGTATCGGTGGCTTCCGGCATTCTGGAAGAGGAAGCCAAAGTTCTGAACGAGGCCTTTGCCAAATACATTCGCACGCGTACGCCTTTGATCACGCTGAAGGCGGCGATGACGCTCGACGGCAAGATTGCGCCGCCGCCCAGCGAATCGCACAATCCCACGGCGCTCGGCACCGCCGGGGCCACCGGCGGCTGGATCACCAGCGAGCCGGCGCGCGAGCACGTGCAGCAGCTGCGGCACCAGAGCGACGCGATTCTGGTGGGCATTGGCACCATTGTGGCCGATGATCCCCTGCTCACCGACCGCACCCGGGGCCCGCGGCGGCGGCGACTGCTGCGCATTATTGTGGATTCCCTGCTCCGCCTGCCGCTGGAGTCGCGCGTGGTCAAGACGGCGCAGGAGGACGTGCTGGTGCTGTGCTCGCTGGCGGAAGAGAACCGGAAAAAACAGCTGCAGGACCACGGCATTCGAGTGGAGCAGATTGTGCCCACCTCGGCCGACGGGCGACCTACGATGCTGGGCATTGCGCGCCTGCTGGGCGAGATGCAGATCACCAGCCTGCTGATTGAAGGCGGAGCGCTGGTGAACTGGGCGGCGCTCTCTTCCGGCCTGGTGGATAAAGTGTTTCTCTACTATGCCCCGAAGATTCTGGCGGGCACGGGCTCGGTTCCTTTCGCCGCCGGCGCGGGCTTCCAGCACCTGGGCGAGGCCGCGCATGTGAAGTCATTCTCGTTGCACCGCTTCGGAGAAGATTTTGCCGTAGAGGGATATTTGCGGGACCCCTACGGAGAGTAGCGCGGTTAATTTTCCATTGCCAACTTCAAGCCAGGGACGCTGAGTGAAAGACGAAATCTGCCTGCGACTGGCCACCCGGGCGGATGCTGCCGCCATTGCCGCCGTGTTACGCGAGGCGTTTGGCGAATTTCAGCCCCTGTACACACCGGAAGCCTTCCCTCGAACCGTCATTGGGGCGGAAGAGGTTGAGCAGCGCATACAGGAAGGGCCGGTTTGGGTTTCGATGGTTGCGGGGGAAATCGCGGGCACGGCCTCGGCGGTGGCGCAGGGGCAGATTTTTTATATTCGGGGCATGGCGGTGGTTCCCTCCGCGCGGGGAAAGGGAATCGCGCGGCGGTTGCTGGAGGAAATCGACAAGGCCGCGCGGCAGAACTCTTGTAACCGCCTGCGGCTGAGCACCACGCCATTTCTTGAGTCGGCCATCCGGCTCTATGAGCGCTTCGGCTTCACCCGCGAGCCAGAGGGCATCCGCGACTGGTACGGAACCCCGCTGTTGTTCATGGAAAAGGCGATCGGTTAAGGCCTCAGCCGCAAGAGCTCTCACCACGAAGGACACGAAGGTACACGAAAGGAAGGCAACGCTTCGCGTTCCTTTGTGACGTTTGTCGTGGATCCGGTTTCTAACGGCTGGAAGCGAAATGTATGATGTGCTGTTATGTTCACCGGCATCATCGAGGAAGTCGGGCGCGTCGCCAGCATCGTGGAGAAGCACGGCAACCGCCGGCTGACGGTCTCGGCCTCCAGGCTTACGCAAGAGCTTGCTCAAGGTGCGAGCATCGCGGTCAGCGGCGTTTGCCTGACCGCGGTCGAGATCAAGGCCAAATCGTTCGCCGCGGACCTCGCGGAAGAGACCTGGAACCGCACGTCCTTTTCGCGAATGAAGAAGGGCGCGCGGGTGAACCTGGAGCTTCCGCTGCGCGCCGACGGGCGCTTCGGCGGCCACATTGTGCAGGGGCACGTGGATGGCACCGGGAGATTTCTGGCGCTGGAGAAAATTCGCGGCACTGATAATTTCTGGCTGCGCATCGAAATTCCGCCTGAACTGGCGCGCTACGTGATCTTTAAAGGCTCGCTTTCGATTGAAGGCATCAGCCTGACGGTGGCAAAGATGGAAGGCACGCTGGTCACCGCCGCAATCATTCCTCACACCGTCAAGATGACGAACCTGAGCTCACTCAAGCGCGGCGATGCGGTGAATCTGGAAGTGGACATGATCGCGAAATACGTGGAGAAGATGATGCGCGGCGAGACTGAGGGCAGGATTACGGTGGAGCGGCTGGTGAGCGAGGGGTTTTAAGTTCTATGCTGCCAATAAGCGCTTACGCAGGGAGCACCCATCGCATGAGTTAATTTTAGCCTTTCTGCCTCGGGGGTCAGGCATTAGAATAGATATCAAGCCGAAAATGGCATTTTTGCAGGGGATTAAAGCATGACCGTGCCAAGACAACAGGCCCCGCCTCCCCCTCCGCGCCGTCCACCACCCAAGCCTCTCAAAAAGGGCGGTTAAGGAAGGCGTACAGGGCGAAGCCACCAGCAAGGGCCAGAAAGCCGATGGCAGTAAAAAGGAATAGCGCACCGCGCGTTACCCATCTTGCTTTCTTTTCGCTTTCTGTCTGGTTGACTTCCGCCGTGTCAATCAGCTCCAAAAGTATGCCTTCGAGTGGTTCCTCGACCCTAGCGTTGGGATTTTCTCTCCGATAGCTGTCGACGTCCTTAACCCACTGAACCATACCTCGCGTCGGGAAGGTCTTGTACTCTCGAACCAAGGCGGCGATCAAGAGCATTATTCCGGCACACAAACTGAAAGCTGCACTTGTGCCACACAGCTCAATTGCTGTTCTGCTGCACGGCGCAGCCGCATCCTTGCTCAGGTTTATCAATTGGATTGAGGCGCTGAAGACAAACGCTGTAAATACCAGATAAAGAGATGTCTTCACGCTCATCTCCGCGCTCAGGTTGTGCATTACTTGGTCTTGACTCTTGGCCACCTCGAACAAGGCTTGTTCAATCTCGTTTGGCATTCTCGCGGACGCTCCTTTCAGAGCTGGTTGGCCCGAATTTGGATTTTCAATTTGGCGATTAGCCCCCCCGATTGGACATCTCCAGGCAACTTGCTTACTTCAACAGCTTTCTTCTCACCATATCGAGCGCCTGCTGCGAGGCGAACCAGCGGATGCGCTCGCGGTCTCCGAGGAAATTGCGCTCAAGCACTTCGGTATGGCGCTCGTCGGCCAGGGCGTGGAACACCAGCCCAACGGGCTTTTCGGCAGTGCCTCCGCCGGGGCCGGCCACGCCGGTAACGCCAAGGCCGAAGGTTGTGGCGCAGCGCTTGCGGATTCCTTCGGCTAAGGCCATCGCTACCTCGCGGCTGACCGCGCCGTGCTTCTTGAGCAAGCCCTTGGGTACGCCGGCAAATTCGGTCTTCAGTTCGTTGGAGTACACGATCGCCCCGCCGCGAAAATAGCGCGAGCTGCCGCTGACCGAAGTCAGGCGCTCGCCCACCAGGCCACCGGTGCAAGATTCCGCTACCGACAAGGTAGCCCCGCGCATCTGCAGGTGATAGCCGACGATCTGCTCCAGCGACTCGCCGTTGTCTGAAAAGACAAAGTCGCCCAGTTCCTGCTCCAGTTCTGCCGCCAGGGCATCCACGCGGCTCTCGGCCACCTGCGCCGAGGCGGCCCGGGTCCGCAGATGGAGCTGAATTTCTCCCTTGGCAGCCAGAATGGTGGTCTGGATATCGGCGTGTCTCTTGTAGATGGGAGCGACGCGCGCGTCGCATTGCGACTCCGGCATAAGGGCAATGCGCAGTACGCGCGTGGCAATGAACTCTTGCGGCAGGCTGGCCCGCAGGCGCTCCAGGCACTGTTCTTCGAACAGGCCCTGCAGCTCATGCGGCGGGCCGGGCAGCAGTAGAACCAGGCGCCCGCGGCCATCATAGCGAGTGTTGATCCACTGGCCGGGCGCGGTGCCGTTGCGGTTGGGCAGCACGGTCGCGCCGGCAACAATATCAGCCTGCTTAGCGTTGTTGGCAGACATCTTCCAACCGCGCGCGGCGAAGCGCTGCTGCAGGCGGGCGACGATTTCCGGGTCGCGGTGCAGTTCCAGGCCCAGGGCTTCGGCGACCGCCTCGCGGGTCAGGTCGTCTTCGGTGGGGCCCAGTCCGCCGGTGAAAATGATAAGTTCGGCGCGCGCGAGAGCAAGTCTGGCGGCGGCAACCAGGTGCTCGCGGTTATCGCCCACGATGATTTTGAAAATGACCTCGACGCCCAGCTGATTGAGTTTTTCGGTGAGATAAAGTGAGTTGGTATCGCGCCGGTACGGGGTCAAAAGCTCAGAGCCGATGGCGATGATCTCGGCGTTCACGCAGGGAAGTTTAAATGAAAATCATGGGAATGTTTGGAGCTGGGGAACGGCGTGGGAGGGTGGCGCTTCGAGGCCTAATCGCCAGTCCTATTCGGGGAGCGGCACGCCCTGAATGTTCCAGGAAAGGCGGTGCACGGCGCCGGTGGTGGCCAGGACGGCTGAACGGCCGGGCGCGCAGGCGAGTCCCACCAATCCGTTGCCTGCGACTTGCAGAGAAGCTTTGCCTTCAGGCGTGATCTTCACAATCCCGCGCTTGCCCCCGAGAGACGCCGCCACGTAGAGATTGCCTGCCACGTCGAAGGCCAGGCCCTGCGGGCGCCCCAGTCCGCGGTAGAAGTTGGAAACCGTGCCGTGCGTATCAATCTTGTAGACGCAATCGAAGCTGGAAGTGGTGGGCCCGGTCACAAACAGGTCGCCGCCCGGGCCGAAGGCCAGGTGGTAGGCGGAAACGCTGGGCTCGAGCGTGGCAAAGACGAAAATCTGGCGGTCGCGCGCGATCTTGAAAATGGTGCCGCTGCGGTCGCCGACGTAGAGATTTTCCTGCCGGTCGAAGGCGATGCCGGTGGCCACGCCCATGCCCTCGGCATAGGAGGACATGGTGCCGTTGGGGGCCACGCGATACACCGTGCCATCAAAGCGCGAAGAGACATACATTTCTCCCTTGCGGTCGAAGGCGATGGCGGTGGCATTCATCATCTCGGGCACGAAGGGCTTCATTTCGTAGTTGGTGTCAATTTTGTAGATCGCCACCGGGACCTTCTGCCCGCGCGAACCGGAAAAAGTGACGTAGATATTGCCTTCGGCATCGAGCGCGGGATTGGTTACGGGGTGCAGGTTTTCGGCGATCTGCACCGCCACATTTACTTCGTGGGGATTGCTGGAGTGGCCGTTGGTGGAAACCACGACCGGGCCGGAGGAGGCGCCAAAGGGCACGCGGGCCACCAGAAAATCATCGGCGCTCACCACCACCGAGCCTTCCACCTCACCGAACTTCACCTGCGGGCGGCGCAGCTCGTGGGGACGCAGGCCGCTGCCGGTGATGCGGATCTCTCCGCCCGGCAAGGCCGCTGAAGGCGCGACGCCTTCAATGTGCGGATTGCCGTTCACGTTCTTGCGGCCAAGCAGGCGGTCGGAAATTCCCATGGAATCAACTTCCTTGTGGCGTAAGGCGCAGGCTAGCGCGGCAACCAGCCGAAATGCAGCACCAGGTGCATGATGGCCAGGGCGTACAGACCGGCGGCCACGTCATCGAGCACGATGCCTGCGCCCTCAGGCAGCGCTTCCAGTTGACGCACCGGCGGCGGCTTGGTGATATCGAACCCACGAAAGAGTATAAAACCCAGCAGCAGAGATTTCCACGAAACCGGCAGGGCGATCAAGGTGATGAGCTGGCCGGCCACTTCATCAATCACCACGAATTGAGGGTCCTTCAGGCCAGAGGCGCGGGCTACTCGGGTGGCGGCGGGAATGCCCACGGCAATGGCGGTCAGCGCCAGCAAAATCGCCGCCAGAAGCTGCCTGGAAGGCGGGAGCCAGAGGCTCAGCAGCCACCAGAGCAGAACTGTAGCCGCCGATCCCCAGGTGCCGGGGCCGGGGCGCAGCCGGCCGGCGCCGAAGAAGGTAGCGGCAAGTCTTGCCCACAGCGGTGCGTTCGGCCGTTGATTCTTCACGCGAGTGGCGCAACCGAGATCATTTTCGGGGACCGCCGCTTGGGTCTGCGTCTGCGCCTCCGTCGCTATCCCTCAGGGGGGAAGAAACCACATAAGCTCCGCTGGCCCAACGCCCCAGATCAATGGTACGGCAGCGCTCACTGCAGAAGGGGAACTCGGCCCCGCCGCGCTTCACCGGTTTCTTGCAAATGGGGCAGCGGAGCTTGAGCGACCGCTTGCGCGCCATAGGCTCACGCAACCTTCGCCATGATCCTGCCCACCAGATCGTAGTCGTGGGCTTCGGTGATCTGGCAGCGATAGAACTGGCCCGGCTGGGGATCCAGGCCATCAGGGACGTCGTTGACGAAAACCTTGCCATCAATTTCGGGCGCGTGCATGACGGTGCGGCCTTCGAGCAGAAGATCGGTTTCCTCGGAGACGCCCTCCAGCAGCAGGTCGAACTCCTGTCCGACCAGCGCCTTCTTCTTCCGGCGGCTGATGCCCTGCTGAATCTTCATGAGTTGTCGGCGGCGGCGCTCAATTTCGCGCACCGGCAGTTTGTTTTCCAGCCCGAAGGCCGCAGCACCCTCCTGATCGGAGTAGCGGAAGGCGCCCATCCAGTCGAATTCGGCCGCGCGCACGAATTCGCACAGCTCGCCGAATTCTTTTTCGGTCTCGCCGGGAAATCCCACAACAAACGTGGTCCGCAGGGTGAGGCCGGGAATGGCACGCCGCATCTTTTCAATGGAGCGTAGAAAAACCTCAGCGCCGGCGCCCCGCTTCATGCGCTTCAGCACCGCCGGGGAGGCGTGCTGCAAGGGCACATCCATGTAGGGGCAGATTTTTTCGTTGGCGGCGATGGTTTCGAGCAGGCGCCCCGTGATCTTGTTGGGGTAGGCGTACAGAAAACGCACCCAGCGCAGCCGCTCAACCCCCGCCAGCCGTTCCAGCAGCCGTGCCAGGCCGTCTCTCAGCCCCAGATCTTCGCCGTAGCAGGTGGTATCCTGGCCAACCAGCGTGATTTCGCGAACGCCGCGGGCAGCCAGGCGCTCGGCCTCAGCCGCCACCGATTCAAACCCGCGTGAACGGAACTTGCCGCGCAACTGCGGAATGATGCAGAAGGTGCAGGGGTGATCGCAGCCCTCGGCGATCTTGATGTAGGCGCGGTAAGGCGGAGTGGACAAAAGCCGCGGCGTATTTTCATCGTAGAGATAAGCAGGCAAGTCGGCGAGTGCGCCGTCCCATGCGCCGCGGGAAAAGCGTCCCTGCGATTCGCGCAAATCCCCTTCCGGACGTGAGTTCAGAATGCGGAAAGGAGAGGCGGCGTTTCCAACCCCGGCTGCGTCCAGAATTTTTTCCAATTCGCCGGTACCTACCACGGCGTCTACTTCAGGAATATTTTTTCGGATCTCCTCACCAAAGCGCTCGACCAGGCAGCCGGCGACGATCAGTTTCCGCGCCCGTCCACAGCTTTTATGCCTCACCATCTCCAGAATGGCATTCACCGATTCCTGCTGCGCGCTCTCAATGAAAGAGCAGGTGTTAACTACAATGATATCAGCGTCTTCGGTGCGATTGGTGAGGGTGGCGCCGGCCCGCGACAGCAGCCCCATCATGACCTCGCTATCCACCAGGTTCTTGGGGCAGCCCAGGCTGACAAATCCCACTTTGGCAGCCGAAGCAAGGTTGGATTCTGTAGTTTTCAAGTAGTTCTCACCGAGCAGGACGGGCGATTTCCCCACCGCCCAGATGCAATTTTAGCATCTGCCCTGCGTGGTTAGGGGCTTATGAGAAAGCAGTTGGGCGCGAAAAAGCCGCATCAAGAAAGGCATGGTGAAAAACCAAAGTAAGTTGCGCGCCTTCGTGCTACTCTAATACACATTCACTATCATTAATTTCACGCCACTTTGCCAGCGGGAGGAGAGATGGCACGGATACGGTATGCGGTAGTGGTGCTGTGTGCTGCAGCAATGCTGACGGCGAGCGCGGCCGCCCAGAACAACGAAATTTCCGGGGCGATTGGCCGCATCTTCATCAGCGATCAGGGCGTGCCGGGCACCTTCCTGGCTGACAGCAATATCCACTTCGGGGACCAGCTCAGCTACGAACTCAACTACGGCCACCGCTTCGTGGATATCGGCGTCGCCGCCTTGACCGTGGAAGTACCCTTCGTGTTCTCCATTGATCAGAAGGTCAACTTTACCCTGGGCAACGTGCCCAAGAGCTTCAATTCCTGCTTTCTAACCCCTTCCGCCCGCATCAACTTCTTCCCCAACGCCGGGTTTTCCCCGTGGATCAGCGGCGGGGGCGGCTTCGGGCGCTTTGCCGAGAGTTCGGAACTGGAAGACGGCAGCCATAACTCCGGCTCGACAGGAACAACCGTAGGCGCCGCCCAACTGGGCGTCGGCCTGGATGTTCGCCTGCTGCGCTCGGTCATGCTGCGGGGCGAGGTGCGCGATCTCTACTCCGGCAAAGTGCAGTTGAACGTGAATCCGCAGTCCAAGCAGCACAATATTTTTGCCGGAGTCGGCCTGAGCTGGCGCTTCTAGCCAGGCTCGAGAACTTCACTCAACAGATAAAGGCCTCAGCCTCGCACTGAGGCCTCAACTTCCTCCCAAGCTTCGGGCAATTTGCCGGCGTCTTGGGCCGAACCGCCAAAGCGGGCGCTTTCGTAATGGGTGGTGAAACGCTCGACCGGCTGCCTTACCTTGTGGTTGGCAATGGTCGCGGCGAACTCGCGCGGGGTCAGCGCGGCCGGCTTACGCCAGCCCCGCCGGGCCAGGCTGCGCACCATGCGCTCATACCAGATGGTGGCGGCTTGCCGGGGAGCGGCTTCAGGATGCCGGGCCAGCCGTTGCTCTGCGAACATTCGCCAGAGGCGGCCGATATTACCGAGCAGAATTACCAGGGCGATAAGCCCGGCCGCGCCTGCCGTCCAACGCCCGGGAGAATGCCCGACTGCCTCCGAAAAGTCCCGTGCACGCTGCAGCAAGGCGCTATAGCGGCGCCTTCCCCAACGCTGCAGGTGATCGAACCACTGCCGGCCTGAGCGCGCGGCCTGCTCCCCGAGCACCTGCTGATGGTGAACATCGTAGTTGACCACCCATTCGCGCCAGAATGACTCCATGGCATCCAAATAGAGCCCCAGGCGGTTCCAGCCGCCGTGACCAAGACCGGAAGCCGCTGGAGTGGGGTCGAAGCTCACCCATCCGTGGCCGGGGAAATACGCTTCCACCCAGGAATGGGCGTCACTTTCGCGGACCACGTATTGGGAGGTCAGATCGTTGAACTCTCCGGTGCGAAAGCCGTTGACCACGCGCGAGGGAATGCCCAGGGTGCGCAGCATGACCGCCATGGCCGAGGCAAAGTACTCGCAGTGGCCCTGTTTGCGCTGGAAGAGGAATTCGGCAAGCGGGTCTGCGGGCGGAGTGGGCGAGAGCTGCAGGGTGTAGCCGAAATGAGTGCGCAGGTAAGTCTCCAGGGCGGCGGCGCGGTCGTAATTGTCTTTGGCGGCTGCGGTAATTTGCGCCGCCAGGCGGGGAATGCGGGGATCGAGCGCCGGCAGTTGCAGGTAATCGAGCAGAATTTCGGCGGGGTATGAAGCGGGCGCGCGGCGAAGGTCATCGGGCGCCGGCCGGGCAATGTCAGAGATGGCCTGATAGACGCTGACCGGGTGCTCCACATCGACGTCGTACACGGCGCCGCCGCCATCGGTGGTAATGAGGCGATAGGCGCCTTGCAGGCTCTGCGCCCGCGCCGCCAGAAAAAATACATTGGTGGTGACCGGCTCCATCAGCACGCGGTAGTGAACGTAATGCGGCGCAGCCACCTGCCCCGCGGGACGGCCGGAGAGCACAAAGCTGCCGTCGGCCGATCGCGCCACAACGTGCTGCCCGTGCGGATTGGACCAGGTGCGGCCATCAAATATGTTCAGCGCCACTCCGCGCCATTTCAGATCGAAGGCGCCGCGATTGTCGCCGTCAATGCGGATGTGCATCACCACCGCGCTCGACTGCTGAATCTGGCCGATCTGCCCCAGTTGCACCCGGTCGCTGAAACCTGTGGCCAGATCGCTGCTGCGGGCATAGGCGTTGAGATAGCCGGAGGAGACGCGGGGCAGAAGGAAGAAGATCAGGCCCGCGCCTAAAAGAATCAGCAAGACGATCAGAGGCGAGGCCGCCGCCAGCGAGGTTGCCAGGTACCGCGCGGACCTGGGATCCTCCCGCGAGCGGACCGCCGCTTTGGCGGCCGCATGGCGCATCTCCATCAGGATGAAGGCGGCCACCGCCACCAGCAGAAAACCGGCAAAGGCCGCCACGAACGCGCTATCCACGGTGAGCACCGAGGCGGCCAGCACCAGCAGGAAGGCCAGCACGGCCAGAAAATAGCGGTCGCGTTCCCGCCTCACTGAGAACAGGCGCACGACCATGACGAACAACACCAGGTGGATGGTGGAGTTCAGGAATGCACCCGAAATCAGGAAGTAATCCGCCAGGTAAAAGGCAACGTAGGCCAAGGTGAGAAAATTGGTCCAGCTCTCGGGAACCGAGAACGTGCTCCCCTTGAAGAGCAGATAGCCGCGAAATAGAAACGCCGCCAGCACCAGCAGCACTGTGGGCAGATCGAGCCCGCCGGTGGTGGCCAGGGTGCCGAACCCCATGAACACCATGAGATAGAGCACCCGCTCAAAATAGCGCTCCAGCGCCGGGTTGTTGCTGCCGGTATCGGATGCCGCATCCAACATCGCAACGCCCTTTAGGGTTCCGAGTTCCCGGGGCCAGTTCGGGAGCTCTCAGCGCCCTAGAACATCATTCCCGAGCCAATCAAGCTGTAGAGCAGTACCGCGAGCACGATCAAGGTGAAGCCCACATACATTCGGTCGCGCTCTTCCGCAAATCCAAATACTGAAAACGCCACCCGCGCCACCGGGGTAGAAATCAGCAAGAGCAGTCCGAGCTGAATGACCGCCCGGCCCTGGAGGGTGAAGGCCTCGCGCACGATTCCTCCGATGGTGCGAAGCTCAGCGGGCTCGCCGCGGAAGACGCGATAGTCGGCGGGAGCCGCGCCGTGGTGAAGCAGATAA
>Ga0335080_10002703_pt1 | contig 17777 bp, 13 predicted proteins | sample Lox_Sample_34_FD_206720 | JGI IMG/M metagenome (GOLD analysis project Ga0335080, IMG submission 206720) | Soil microbial communities from Loxahatchee National Wildlife Refuge, Florida, United States - Lox_Sample_3.4 | ecosystem: Environmental > Terrestrial > Soil > Wetlands | place: USA...
GGCGCCGCCGCCGTCCGCACCCGGCCCAGGGCCGGCGCCGCCGGCACTGGCCTGGCTCGCCTTGTACATGGCTTCGCCAAGCTTGAACGAGGCCTGCCGCAAGGCTTCGGTCTTCGCCGTGATGGCGTCGGCGTCGTCGCCGTCCTTGACGCCCTTGAGGTCGGCGATCGCCTGCTCGATGGCCTGCTTCTCGCCGGCGCCGACCTTGTCGCCATGCTCCTTCAGCTGCTTCTCGGTCTCGTGGATCGAGGCATCGGCATGGTTGCGGGCCTCGACGACGGCCTTGCGCTTCTTGTCCTCGGCGGCGTGCGCCTCGGCGTCCTTGACCATCCGCTGGATGTCGGCGTCGGAAAGACCGCCCGAGGCCTGGATGCGGATCTGCTGCTCCTTGCTCGTGGCCTTGTCCTTGGCCGAGACGTTCACGATGCCGTTGGCGTCGATGTCGAAGGTCACCTCGATCTGCGGCATGCCGCGCGGTGCCGGCGGAATGCCGACCAGGTCGAACTGGCCCAGCAGCTTGTTGTCGGCCGCCATTTCGCGCTCGCCCTGGAAGACGCGGATGGTCACCGCAGTCTGCCCGTCTTCGGCGGTCGAGAAGGTCTGGCCTTTCTTGGTCGGGATCGTCGTGTTGCGGTCGATGAGGCGCGTGAACACGCCGCCCAGCGTCTCGATGCCGAGCGACAGCGGCGTCACGTCGAGCAGCAGGACGTCCTTCACCTCGCCCTTCAGCACGCCGCCCTGGATGGCGGCGCCGACCGCCACGACCTCGTCCGGGTTGACGCCGCGATGCGGCTCGCGCCCGAAGAAGGTCTTCACGGTCTCGATGACCTTCGGCATGCGCGTCATGCCGCCGACGAGGATCACCTCGTTGATCTCCGAGGCCTTGAGCCCGGCATCCTTGAGCGCGGCGCGGCAGGGCTCGACCGTCTTCTGGATGAGGTCGTCGACCAGCGCCTCGAGCTTGGCGCGCGTCAGCTTGATGTTGAGGTGCTTCGGTCCGGCCTGGTCGGCCGTGATGAACGGCAGGTTCACCTCGGTCTGCATCGAGCTCGACAGCTCGATCTTGGCCTTCTCCGCCGCCTCCTTCAGGCGCTGGAGGGCCAGCTTGTCCTTGCGCAGGTCGATGGCCTGTTCCTTGCGGAACTCGTCGGCCAGGTAGTCGATGATGCGGGCGTCGAAGTCCTCGCCGCCGAGGAAGGTGTCGCCGTTCGTCGACTTCACCTCGAACACGCCGTCGCCAATCTCGAGGACGGAGATATCGAAGGTGCCGCCGCCGAGGTCATAGACCGCGATGGTGCCGCTGCCCTTCTTCTCGAGCCCGTAGGCGAGTGCCGCCGCCGTCGGCTCGTTGATGATGCGCAGAACTTCGAGGCCGGCGATCTTGCCGGCGTCCTTGGTGGCCTGGCGCTGCGAGTCGTTGAAGTACGCGGGAACGGTGATGACCGCCTGCGTCACCTTCTCGCCGAGATAGTTCTCGGCCGTCTCCTTCATCTTCTGCAGGATGAAGGCGCTGATCTGCGAGGGCGAATACTTCTTGCCGTGGGATTCGACCCAGGCGTCGCCGTTGTCGCCGGAGATGATCTTGTAGGGCACCAGGCCCTTGTCCTTCGTCGTCATCGGGTCGTCGTAGCGCCGACCGATGAGGCGCTTGATGGCGAAGAAGGTGTTCTCGGGGTTGGTGACTGCCTGGCGCTTGGCGGCCTGGCCGACCAGCCGTTCGCCCGAATCCGTGAAGGCGACCTGCGAGGGCGTCGTGCGCGCGCCCTCGGCATTCTCGATGACCTTGGCGTCCTTGCCTTCCATGACGGCAACGCAAGAGTTCGTCGTGCCGAGGTCGATACCGATGACTTTGCTCATATATTTCCTCACCTTTCAGCGAGTCCCCTGGTCGGCCTTCCCATGAAGCACCAACCGGACCCCTGTGGCAACTGCCCGGCCTCGAGAGCCGGAGCAATATTGCGGAAAAAGCCTTGCGGCTAGCGGATATATAGGCGGGAGCCTGCGTCGCGCAAGCCTGACGCGGGCGCAAAACCGCCACAAATGCGGCCTGATTGCGAGCAGCGGACGCGGCCGGGGCGAGTCCGCTTAACCGGTTGGTAACCCTAGCGTTGGTAAACCATAGCCATGGATATGGAAGACTACAGCAACTTCGAGAAGCCGATCCTGGGCCCCGGCGGTGTCGTCCGCGGGCTGATTGCGTTGTGCGGCCTCGTTGGCGTGGGGGTGGCGCTGCTCGGCGGCTTCTCCCTGGAGTCCTCGGCTCTGGCCACGGGCGGTTCCGTGCTTGCGCTGATCAGCGCCGGTCTGTTCGTCGTCACCCGCCTCGTCGAGTAGCGACGGGGGCCGGATCTTCGACGCCGCCCCGGACGGGGCGGTCGTTGCGTCTCGCCGTGCCGGCGCGTTGCCGCCGAAGCGGTGGGAGCGAATTCTGCACGCATTGCCGGAAGCAGCGCCCGCGCGTATCTTGCCGGCCTATTCTCGCGCTGTCCCCGTAGGTGCCCATGGCCGATCGCGGCCGACCCGACCCGCCGCAGCGCGACGCCGTCTTCCGGATGATCCAGTGGGTCATGCTGGGCGACGTCGTCATCGGCCTCGGGCTCGCCGCCTTCGGCCGGTTCGTCCAGGACGATCCGGCCTTCGTCATCGTCGGCCTCGGCCTGGCCGCGATCGGGGCTGTGATGACTCTCTTCTTCCGCCGGCTCGCGCAGCGTCGGCCCAACGGCTAGCTCGCCGCCGGGCCGCCCGCATCGTTGTCGTTGCTGGGCGTCGGTGCCGGCTCCGCCTTGGCCACGCCGACGAGCGCCGGGCGCAGCAGCCGATCGTGGATCGTGTAGCCGTCCTCGAGCACCTGCACCACGGTCCCGGCCGGCTGGCCGGTGCCGGGCACCTCGAACATCGCCTGGTGGAAGTGGCTGTCGAACTTCTCGCCGAGCGGCGCGATCCGCTTCACCTGGTGGCGCTCGAGCGCCGTCAGCAGCAGGCGTTCCGTCATCTCGACGCCGGTCTTGAGGTTGCGCAGCGCCTCGTCGTTCGCCAGCGCTTCCTGCGGGATGGCGGCCAGCGCGCGCCGCAGGTTGTCCGCCACCGGAAGCAGATCCTTGGCCAGCCCGGTGGTCGCATACTTCACCGCGTCGTCGCGGTCGCGCTGGACGCGGCGGCGCACGTTTTCCGTCTCGGCGAGCGCGCGCAGCAGCTGGTCCTTGAGATCGGCGACCTTGGCCTCGGCCTCCGCCCGCGCCTGCTCGAGCTTGCCCACGAGGGCCGCGACCTGCTCGCCTTCCATGTCGCGCAGCGCCTCCGCGTTGCCGTCGTTGTCCACCAGCGGGTTCGCCGCTCCAGCGTCTGGCGCTGCCGGGCCCCGGGAGGGCCGGCCGTTTTCCTGATCCTTCATCACGCAGTCCTCAAGTCAAAATGCGGCCGATCACCTGGGCGGTGTAGTCGACCATGGGAATGATGCGCGCGTAGTTGATGCGCGTCGGGCCGATCACGCCGACGGCGCCGACGATCTTCTCGCGGCTGTTGCGATAGGGCGCGATCACCATCGAACAGCCGGCCAGCCCGAACAGCTCGTTCTCGGCGCCGATGAAGATCTGCACGCCCTGCGCCTGGTCGGCGGCGTCGAGCAGGCGGACCATCGCCTCCTTAGTCTCGAGCGCCGCGAACAGCCCGCGGATGCGCTCGAGATCGGAAAGCGCCGTCACCTCGTCGAGCAGATGCGCCTGCCCGCGCACGATGAGAGCGCCGCCCTTGTTGCCGCCGGCCCAGGTCGCCAGCCCCGCCTCGACCACCTTGGAGGCGAGCTCGTCGAGCTCGGCGCGATGCGCCTCGAGCTCCGCCAGCACCTCGTTGCGCGCCTCGCCCAAGGTGCGGCCAAGAAGCCGCGCGGTCAGGTAGTTGGTCGCCTCGACCAGCGACGCCGGCGGCAGCCCCATGGGCACGTCGATGATGCGGTTCTCCACCAGCCCGTCTTCCGTCACCGTCACCACCAGGGCGCGGCCGGGCCCCAGATGCACGAACTCCAGATGCTTCAGCGCCCGCTCCGTCTTCGGCGCCACCACCAGGCCGGCGCAATGCGAGAGGCCGGAGAGCATCGTGGTCGCCTCCTCCAGCACCTCGGCGACGCTGCGGCCGGCGGCCGAACACTTGCCCTCGATGCTCGCCCGCTCCTCCTTGCTGAGGCCGCCCACTTCGAGCAAGCCGTCGACGAACAGGCGCAGACCCTGCTCGGTCGGCAGCCGGCCGGCCGAGGTGTGCGGCGCATAGAGCAGCCCGAACTCCTCCAGGTCGGCCATCACGTTGCGGATCGTCGCCGGCGAGAGCGCCATGCCCAGGCGGCGTGAGATCGTCCGCGACCCAACGGGTTCGCCGGTTTCCATGTAGGCATCGACGATATGACGGAGGATCTCGCGCGACCGCTCGCTGAGGCCGCCGAGCCCGGTCCGCAGTCCTTCGGGCATATGCATCCCTCGATCCCGAAATGCGGGTGGAATGTAGTGAGAGCACCCCGGAGCGTCAACGTCGGGGCCGGGTGGCCGGCTTCCCGACAGGCCCGTTTCGGAGCGCGGCGCCAAACGGAACCTGGACCCTGCTGCCCGCCGGCGTTAGCGTAGCGCCCGCTGTCCGCAACCCGCGAGGCTGATGATGCGTCCCTCCGGCCGCGCCGCCGATGCGCTGCGCCCGATCTCGCTCGAGCCCGGCGTCAGCAAGCATGCCGAGGGCTCCTGCCTCGCCCGCTTCGGCGACACGCACGTGCTCTGCACCGCCAGCATCGAAGACCGCGTGCCGCCCTTCCTGCGCAACACCGGCCGCGGCTGGGTGACGGCCGAATACGGCATGCTGCCCCGCTCGACCGGCACGCGCACCGAGCGCGAGGCGGCGCGCGGGCGCCAGGGCGGCCGCACGCACGAGATCCAGCGCCTCATCGGCCGTTCCCTGCGCGCGGTGACGAAGGCCGACGGCTTCGGCGAGCGGCAGATCAAGATCGACTGCGACGTCATCCAGGCCGACGGCGGCACCCGCACCGCCGCCATCACCGGCGCCTATGTGGCACTGCATCTGGCGTTCCAGCACATGCAGCGCCTCGGCGCCGTCAAGGACCTGCCGCTCACCGACCAGGTCGCCGCGATCTCCTGCGGCCTCGTCGGCGGCGCCGCCGTGCTCGATCTCGACTACGACGAGGACAGCACCGCCGAGGCCGATGCGAATTTCGTCCTCACCGGCTCCGGCGGCATCGTCGAGATCCAGGGCACCGCCGAACGCGCCCCGTTCTCTCCGGAGTCCTTCAACGCCATGCTCGACCTGGCCCGCCGCGGCACGACGCAGCTCGTCGCCCTGCAGCGCCGCACGCTCGGCCTCGGCTGACCGGGAGCGCTCCCGTGTTCAGTTTTTCATTGATTCCCCCGCGAAAGCGGGGGTCCAGAGCCTGCCCCGCACTTGATGCGGGGGCAAGTGACGGTGCGTCGGTCCTGGACCCCGCTTCCGCGGGGGAATCATGGAGAGGTAGTCGGAACTGAGGCTGCGACTACCCCATCACGATCGCTTGCGAGCGTCATGTTGAATCTTTTGGAGCCGCGCATGCCGCCGAGGCGCTTCACCGACCGACAGCTCGTCATCGCCAGCCACAACGCGGGTAAGGCACGCGAGATCGCCGAACTGCTGGCACCCTACGGGATCGAAGTCATCTCGGCCGCCGCGCTCGACTTGCCGGAACCGGAGGAGACCGGTGCCACCTTCGGCGCCAACGCTGAGCTGAAGGCCCGGGCGGCCGCGACGCGGGCGCGCCTGCCGGCACTGGCCGACGATTCCGGCCTCGTCGTCGAGGCGCTCGACGGCGTGCCCGGCATCTACTCGGCCCGCTGGGCCGGTCCGACCCGCGACTTCCGCATCGCCATGGCGCGGGTCGAGCGCGAGCTGCAGGATAAGAAAACCACCAATCGCCGCGCGCATTTCGTCGCCGTGCTTTCGCTCTGCTGGCCGGACGGCCACTGCGAATCCTTCGAAGGTCGCGTCGACGGCACCCTCGTCTGGCCGCCACGCGGCGACAAGGGCTTCGGCTATGACCCCATTTTCATCGCCAATGGTCAGGCCGTGACGTTCGGCGAACTCGACCCGGCGATGAAGCACGCCATCAGCCATCGCGCCGACGCCTTCCGCAAGCTGACCGCCGCCTGCTTCGCCGGCTGACCTGTTGTGCTAAGGAAGCAGTGCTAGGCTGTCGGCGCGTCCAATCCGGAGAAGGAGCATGGCGGAACCAGCCAGTATTTTGGTATTGGCGGGAGACGGTATCGGCCCTGAGGTCGTGGCCGCCGGCGTGTCCGTTCTCGAGCACGTCAGCCATGCCGCCGGCATTCCGCTGCAGGTCGAGGAGGACCTGATCGGCGGTGCCTCCTACGATCGCTACGGCACCTTTTGCCGGAATGAAGTCGTGCAGAAGGCAATGGTCGCCGATGGCGTGATCGTCGGCGCCGTCGGCGGACCAAAATGGGACGCCATCGCCATCGAGGGCACGCCCATGGACAAAGATGGCTTGGTCCGCCTTCGCAAGGAGCTCGATACCTTTGCCTGCCTGCGTCCGGCGATAAGCTATCGGTCGCTTTTTAGGTGCTCGCCCTTCCGCGAGGATGTCGTCGCCGGCGTTGACGTGATGGTGCTGCGCGAGCTCTGCGGCGGCATATATTTCGGCGAACCGCGCGGCGTGCACCAGACCGCTGACGACGAATTCGAGGCGTTCGACGCCAATTTCTACACCAGCGACGAAATCGCCCGCGTCGCCCGCGTCGGCTTCGCATTGGCGCGCCGGCGGCGCGGAAACCTCGTCTCGGTGGACAAGGCGAACGTCATGGAGAGCGGCGTGCTGTGGCGGCGCGTCGTCACCGCGATCGGCGCGCGCGAGTTTCCCGATGTCGCGCTGCGGCACCTCTATGCGGACAATGCGCTGTTTCAGTTGGTCCGCACGCCGCGATCCTTCGACGTCATTCTCGGCGACAACCTGTTCGGCGACCTGATCTCGGATCTGGCAGCTGCCTTTGCCGGCTCGCTCGGCATGCTCCCGTCGGCCTCGCTGCGAGAACTCCGGCCGCGGGGCGAGCGATGCGGACCGGGAATCTACGAACCGGTGCATGGATCCGCCCCGGACATTGCCGGCAAGGGCATTGCCAATCCACTGGGAACCATTCTGTCCGTGGCGATGCTGTTCGACTACGGTCTTGGACGGCCCGATCTCGCCGACATCATCAATACAGCTGTCGAACGCACGCTCGCCGGCGCCGAACTCACCCCCGACCTGGGCGGCAGCGCCGGCACCGAAGCCGTAACCGCCGCGGTCCTGCGCCATCTGTCATGACCGGCCCAAGCACCGAGTGCTACGACTACATCGTGCTTGGTGCTGGTTCCGCGGGCTCGGTGCTGGCAGCGCGACTGAGCGAGGATCCCGACAACAAGGTCCTGGCGGTCGAGGCAGGCGGGCCCGCCAACAGCTTGTTCGTCCAGATGCCGGCCGGCAACGGCTTCCTCTTCGGCAACCCGGAATTCGACTGGGGTTACCAAAGCGAGCCGCAGGCGGCCCTCGACGGCAGGCGCATCTACTATCCGCGCGGCAAGGGACTGGGCGGCACGTCGATCCTGAACGGCATGATCTACACGCGCGGCAACCGCGGCGACTACGATCGCTGGCGTGACGAGGGCTTGGCCAACTGGGGCTATGCCGATCTATTGCCCTATTTCAAGCGGTCGGAAGGCAACGCGCGCGGCGACGGGCCTTATCACGGCGGACGCGGGCCCTTGCGCGTCAGTCCTTCACCGAACTTCCGCGCCATCGACCGGATGTTTCTGGAAGCCTGCCGGGACGCCGGGCACCGCCTCAACGACGATTTGGCGGGCGCCAGGCAAGTTGGCGCGGGTCGCCTCGATGTGACGGTTCACGCCGGCCGCCGGATCAGCGCTGCGGAGGCCTATCTCCGTCCGGCGATGGCGCGGCCGAATCTCCGCGTGCGCACGGGCACCCGCGCCTTGCGCATCCTCATCGAACATGGTCGCGCAACGGGCGTCGAGCTCGCCGATGGACGGAGCCGGTGGACTGCCGTTGCGGAGCGCGAGGTGATCGTGTCTCTCGGCACGTTCGGATCGCCCCATCTGCTCATGCTGTCGGGCATCGGCGACGCCGACGACCTCCGGCGCTCCGGCCTGCATCCGGTCGTCGACATTCCGGCGGTCGGCCGCAATCTTCAGGATCACGTGAACATTCCTGTCCAGATCACGTGCCTCGATCCGCGACAGAGCTTCGCACGCTGGCAGCGGCTCGACCGGGCGCTGTGGCTCGGGCTTCGCTATGTGCTGACCCGTGGCGGGCCCGGAGCCGGGCCGTTCTGGAGCACCTGTCTGTTCTCGGCCTTGGATTCGGACAGTGAGACTCCCGACTTCCAGACCTTCTTTACGCCCATGCTTGTGATCGAGGATCTGTTCGCAAAAGCCAATGCTTCAGGGCGTCGACGCTTCCTCGACCTCGACGAGTTGGGAGCCCGCTATCTGTCGCGCGGCAAGCGGGCGCTTGCCGGCTTCCAGTTGGACGTCAATCCGTTGATGCCGGAGAGCAGGGGCACCGTGCGCCTCGCGTCGGCGGATCCGCTCACCCCGCCGAGGATCGATCCGCACATGCTGGCGACCGACCGCGAAATGCGGCACGCGGTCGAGGCAGTCCGACTGGCCCGCAACATTGCGGCGCAACCGGCGTTTCGCGGCATCGTCGGCATCGAGCTGTCGCCGGGTTCGGCGGTCCAGGACGAGCCTGGCATCCGCGCGGCGGTCCGCAAGATCGCCAACACCGCGCACCACCCCGTCGGCACCTGTCGGATGGGGCCGTCGGGAGCCCCTGAAAGCGTGGTCGACGACGCGTTGAGGGTCATGGGAATCGACCGGCTTCGCGTGGTCGATGCCTCGGTGATACCCCACCAGATCCGCGGCAATCCGAACAGCACGGTTGTCGCGATTGCAGAGAAAGCCAGCGACCTCATCCTGGGTCGGCCGCCGCCGCCCGCCGAGCACCCGGAATGAAGATCATGCGCATCGCGGCCACTTGATTGTTCCTGAAATGTTCTATATCCTGCAGAGGCATTTCGCTGTTGGACATCGTGAACAGCTGTCAGATCCGGCCGCCGGGGTCTCGGCGGCCGCAGCGACGACGCGTCCCCGGCTCCACCCGTGAACGACGTTTGCATAAGGTTGTTTTCGCGATTCCGGAAATCTTCCAGCGGCGGGCCAACCGCCCCGCTGGGCATGGGGTCCATCGCTCAGATCGCATGGAGACGTCGGCGCATTCCGCTGGGCATGGGGTCGATCGGCGATTTTTCGCCTCAGCCCTGCAGCCGCCCGTAGGCGACCGCGACCGCCGCCCCGAGCCGCGCGTTGTTCTTGATGAGGGCGATGTTGGCCCGCAGGCTGGCGCCGCCCGTGATCTCGTTGACGCGGGCGAGGATGAAGGGGGTGGCCTCCTTGCCGGCGATGCCGCGACCGGGCATCTCCGCCAGCGCCGCCTGGATGGCGGCGTCGATCCTCGCGGCCGAGATTTCCTCTGCCGCCGGGATCGGGTTGGCGATGCTGATGCCGCCCGCCATCCCGAGCCGCCACTTCGCCTGCATCAGCACCGCGATTGCCTCGGCCGTATCCAGTCGCATCGGCGCCTTGTGGCCGCTGGCCCGCGAATAGAAGGCCGGGAACTCGTCGGCGCCGTAGACGACGACGGGCACGGACAGCGTCTCCAGCGTCTCGAGGGTCAGGCCGATGTCGAGGATCGACTTGGCGCCTGCCGAGATCACGGCCACGCTCGTCGTCGCCAGCTCGGTCAGGTCGGCCGAGATGTCGAAACTGGTCGCGGCCCCCCGATGCACCCCGCCGATCCCGCCGGTCACGAAGACGGGGATGCCGGCCATGGCGGCGATGCGCATGGTCGCGGCCACGGTCGTGGCACCGTTGCCGCCGGCGGCCACCAGGTACGGAATGTCCCGCGTGCTCGCCTTGGCAATGCCGGTGGCCGTCGCCAGCCGCTCGAGTTCCGTCGCCGACAGTCCCACCTTGAGGCGGCCGTCGAGGATCGCGATCGTCGCCGGCGCGGCACCACCCTCCCGCACGATCGCCTCCACGGCCCACGCCGTCTCGAGGTTCTGCGGAAAGGCCATGCCATGGGCGATGATCGTCGATTCAAGCGCCACCACCGGTCGCCCGGCGGCGAGTGCCTCGCGCACGTCAGGCGCGATGTCGAGGAACGCGTTCATCCCGGCCTGAGGCTAGCACGAACGCGCCGCTCGAGCGCCCGAGCGCTGAGCCGCGGGCTGACCGACAAGGGCGAGGCGCGCGTCAGCGCTGCCGCCACTTGGCCAAAGCGGGCGGCGTCGGCGAGGGGCCGGTCCCGGAGCAGTCCATAGATCGTGCCCGCCACCGCGGCATCGCCGGCGCCGGTCACGTCGCGGAGCGGCCCGGCGACCGCCGGCACGATCCGCTGCAGCAGGCGCCCGTCCTCCAGGCTCGACGCCAGCATACCCCGCCCACCGAGCCCGATGCCGACATGGCCCACGCCGCGCTCGTGCAGTTGCTGCGCGCCGGCCCGCAGGTTCCGTGGCCGCGCCGAGCCGACGAGCGCCTCAGCCTCGGCGCTGTTGCAGAAGAGGGCGTAGAGCGGCCGTTTCGCCGCGAGCAGCCGTCCGAGCGCCGCGGCCTTCGGCACCGACACCGCCTCGATCGCCAGCCGCCGCCTATGCTCGGCGGCAAAGCCGAGCAGCCAGTCCAGAGCTGCAGTCGAGAGGTTGCCGTCGGCGACGATCAGGGCGGCGGCTCCCAAGGCTTCGGCACAGCGGGCGAGCAGTCGCGGGGTCAGGGCTGTCAGGACCTCCATCGCGGCCACGCCGACGACGAGTTCGCCGCGGCGGTCGAGGGTCGCGGTGTAGGTGCCGGTCGGTGCCGCCCCGCGGAGGACATGCCGGGTGCCGACTCCGGCCGCTGTCGTCTCGGCGAGCAGCCGGTCGCCGAAGGCGTCGCGGCCGATCGCGCTGATCAGGTCGGTCGGGACGCCGAGCCGGGCCAGCGCCTCGGCGATATTGCGGGCCACGCCGCCGGCCGTGGCCTCCATGCGGCCGGGGTTGGAACTGCCCATCACCGTTGCGCCGGCGATCCGGCACTTGAGGTCCATGTTGGCGCCGCCGATGACGACGACACGCGGCGGCGAACCGGTCATCGACGAACCTTAACGGCTCCCGTCGCCCGTGTCGAAAGGCCGTCAGGCCGGCGGCGGCATTGGGGCCGGTTCCTCCAGCACATGCTCGTCCGGGCCCTCGCCCAGATGGACGCGCAGCTTCCACTGCTGCCATTGCGCCCGGTAGGCCGGCATGTCGCCGACCCTGACGCGCGCGACGCTCCGCACCAGCGGCTGCCGGGGCGGTTCGCTCGCTCCCCCGATGACGAACGGAAAGCCGATGCCGACGCCCACCCCGACCCCGGTATGGCCACCGCCGCCGGCGACGCCGACACCGACCTCGGGCCCATATCCATACCCATATCCGTATCCGCCCTGCGAGATCACGCGCGTCCGGTCGATCGCATCGGCCGGAAAGACGCGGCCGTCGGGCGCCGCCAGTTCCACGGCCGTCACCGGTTGCGGGTCGGTGACTTGGATTTCCAGGGTGTCCTTCTCACTTGTCGAGAAGCTGCTTACCACCGGGTTCGTCACCCTGGAGACAGCGCTCGGAGGTCCCGGCTGATTCGTGCAGCCTGCGGTTAAGATTGCTGAAAATAGGATTAAAATCGGGGTTTTCATGGGCCAAAACCCGGGTACTCTCGCAATTCTGAGGGGTGAACGCCCCTATTCGGGGGGATATTCCCCCAAAACCGGGCTACTATGCCACAGGCCGGTGGGCCTTCGCGGGGAGTCGCCAACCCCCGAAGCCCTGATGGTGAGCCGGCGCAGGAGTTTCTGCCGCGTTATGGATGCCGTCCGCGATCAGCGCGCCATCGTCGACCGGCGCGACCTGACTGCCCGCCTCGACGCCATCGCGGCCGCGCGCCAAGCCGGCCCGGCCGAGCGGGCGGCAGTGCTGGCGGCGTTGCGGGATGCCCTCGCAGCCGGCCGCGACGAGGTCCGCCAGCGCTTCACGGCCGATAACGACGGCCGCCGGGCGGCCGGCGAGCTGGCTTTCCTCATCGACCAGCTGCTGCGGTCGCTGCACGAATTTACCACGTCGCGGGTATTCCCCCTCGCCAACCCCTCGGTCGCCGAGCGGCTGGCGCTGGTCGCGGTCGGCGGCTACGGCCGCGGCGAGCTCGCCCCGCACTCGGACATCGATATCCTGTTCCTGCTGCCCTACAAGCTGACGCCGCACGGCGAGCAGGTCATCGAGTACCTCCTCTATCTCCTGTGGGACCTCGGCCTGAAGATCGGCCATGCCACGCGCTCGGTCGACGAGTGCATCCGGCAGGCAAAGGCCGACATGACCATCAGGACGGCGCTCCTCGAATCGCGCTTCCTCGATGGCGACCAGAAGCTCTTCCAGGAGCTGCGGCAGCGTTTCGCCAAGGACGTCGTGGCCGCGACCGGCCTCGCCTTCGTCGAGGCCAAGCTCGCCGAGCGCAAGGAACGCCATCGCCGCATGGGCAATTCCCGCTACGCCCTCGAGCCGAACATCAAGGAGGGCAAGGGCGGCCTGCGTGATCTGCACGCGCTCTTCTGGATCGCCAAATACCTCTACAAGGTCGACGACATTGCGACCCTCATCGATCGTGGCGTGTTCACCCAGCCGGAAGTGGCGAGCTTCGAGAAGGCCGAGGCCTTCCTGTGGAGCGTGCGCTTCCATCTCCACTATCTCGTCGGCCGGCCGGAAGACCGGCTGACCTTCGACCTGCAGCCGGAGCTCGCGCGGCGCCTCGGCTATACCGACCACGCCGGCAGCCAGGGCGTCGAGCGGCTGATGAAGCACTACTTCCTCGTCGCCAAGAGTGTCGGCGACCTGACGCGCATCTTCTGTGCCGCGCTCGAGGCGGCGCAGCGCAAGCCCGGGTTCCGCCTGCCCGACTTCGGCCTGTTCCGCCAGGAGATCGAAGGCTTTCGCGTCGACGCCGGACGCCTCGCGCTGCGCAGCGACGAAGCGTTGCAGCAGCATCCGGTCGACATGCTCCGCATCTTCGAGGTGGCGCAGCGGCACGACCTCGACATCCACCCGGCCAGCCTGCGGCTGATCACCCAGAACCTGCGTCTCGTGGATCGCGACCGGCGCGCCGATCCGGAAGCGAACCGCCTGTTTCTGGAGATGCTGACGTCGCCGAAGGATCCGGAGCTGGCGCTGCGCCGCCTCAGCGAAGCCGGCGTCTTCGGCCGCTTCGTGCCGGACTTCGGGCGCGTCGTCGCGCAGATGCAGTACGACATGTACCACCACTACACCGTCGACGAGCACACGCTCTTCGCCATCGGCATCCTCTGGCGCATCGAGCAGGGCCAGCTGAAGGACGAGGTGCCGGTCGCCAGCCGCGTCGTGCACCAGGTGCTGTCGCGCCGCGTGCTCTATCTCGCGGTCATGCTGCACGACATCGCCAAGGGCCGCGGCGGCGACCATTCGGAGCTGGGCGCCGAGGTCGCGCTCAAGCTCTGCCCGCGGCTGGGGCTGACAGACGAAGAGACGGAGACCGTCGCCTGGCTGGTCCGCTATCACCTCATCATGAGCAACACCGCCTTCAAGCGCGACATCGACGATCCGCAGACCATCATCGATTTCGTCGGTCAGGTGCAGTCGCTCGAACGCCTGCGCCTTCTCCTCGTGCTTACCGTCGCCGATATCCGCGCTGTCGGCCCGAAGACCTGGAACGGCTGGAAGGCGCAGCTGCTGCGCGAGCTCTACTACCGCGCCGAGGAGCAGCTCTCCGGCGGCCTCATCACCGAGGGTCGCGAGGCGCGCGTGGCAACCGCCACGGCGGCGCTGCGGTCGGAGCTGACGGACTGGAACGAGGCCGATGTGGCGACGCATCTTGCGCGCGGCCACCCGTCCTACTGGCTCTCGTTCGACACCGCGACGCTGGCGCGCCATGCCCGTCTCGTGCGCAACGCCGAGGCGGCGCGGCAGGAGCTATCGATCGAGACGCGCATCGACCGCTGGCGGGCGGTAACGGAAGTGACCGTCTATACCGGCGACCGGCACGGCCTCGTCGCCCTTCTCGCAGGCGCCATCGCCGCCTGCGGCGGCAACATCGTCGACGCGCGGATCGTCACCCTCGCCAACGGCATGGCGCTCGACACGTTCTGGGTGCAGGACTCCGACGGCGGCGTCTTCGAGCGACCGGACCGGCTGGCGCGGCTCAGCGTGACGGTGGCGCAGACGCTGGCCGGCCGCCCCCTCACCGATCTCGACCGCCGGGCCTCGCCGCTGCCGAGCCGCTTCGACGTCTTCCCCGTGGTTCCGCGCGTCCTCATCGACAACAATGCGAGCGCCACTCACACGGTGATCGAAGTCAACGGGCGCGATCGCCCGGGGCTGCTCTACCGGCTCACCAGCGTCCTCAGCGATCTCAAGCTGCAGATTTCCAGCGCCAAGATTTCCACCTTCGGCCAGCGCGCCGTCGACGCGTTCTACGTCAAGGACCAGTTCGGCCTGAAGATCGAGGCGGAACCCCGCCTGAAGGCGATCCGGTCCCAGCTCCTGGGCGCTCTCGACCGGGCCGAGGCTGCCGCCACGGGCGGCGCGGCGGCGGACTCGCCTCGGGAAGCTCCGGCAGCGACCGCCGCCCAATAAGGCGAGGCGGATCTACCAGCCGAGATCGACGCAATAGCCCAGCTCGAGAAGCGTCGGCCCCGCGATTTCCTTGACCACGGCCTTGTCGCGCGCGCTCAGGTCGCGCTGCCAGCGGCCGATGGAGGCGGCATGCAGCGGGCGATTGACGTCGCGCGAGCCGGCTTCCGTCGCCGGCAGATCATGCGGCTGCCGATCGAAGCGCAACACGGCTGGGTCCCAGGGCTCGCCGACGAACTGCAGCAGTCGCCGCAAGGTGGGTTCGGGGCGCAGCACCAGGTCCTCGTACCGCACTTCGGCATATACCCCGGCGTAGGCGCGGCCGCGCATCGGTTTGGCGTTGGTCATCGTCGAGACCCAGAACGCGGCCGCCTTGCCGGCGTCCTGCGTATAGGCGAGGGCGTTGCCGGTCAGCGGATTGTCCCAGGTCTGCGCGAGGAGCGAACAGACGACGTCGCGGCCGTCGCGGACGACGTGGATCAGGGGACTGCCCGGCAGCAGATGATAGAGGAAGGGGAAAACGTCGATGTTCTGCGGGGTCTTCTCGGCGATGCGCGGCTTGCCGGACTTTCTTAGGTAGGGATCGAGCAGGGCTCTGATCTGCTCGCCGAAGATTTCCGCAAGGCGCTCGTCCGAGATGTCGTAGTGGTCCTTCAGGTTGGCGCCGAAGGCCCGATGCATCGTTGCAAAGGCCATCGCGACCAAGTGGATCGCCTTCAGCTCCGGCCCACAGACAATGTTCGGATGGCTGTCCAGCATGACGCGCAGCAGCGTCGTTCCTGACCGCGGACAGCCGCCGATGATGATAGGCGGCTTCGACATCGCGACAATGACCCCCAACCCTCACTGTCGAGCGACCATCATAGCAGAGTCCGAATCGGCTTGTCTGCGGCGCCACAAACCCACGGATTCCTTCCTAATACGGACACAATTCTGTAGAGAGTGGCCGCATGGCGCTGATCCGATCCATTGCCACCGTCGGCGGCTACACGATGGCCAGCCGCGTGCTCGGCTTCATCCGCGACGTCCTCATTGCCCACGCCCTCGGCGCCGGATTCGCGGCCGAGGCCTTCTTCGTCTCGCAGCGCTATCCCAACCTGTTTCGCAGCCTGTTCGCCGAGGGCGCCTTCAACGCCGCGTTCGTGCCGCAATACGCACGTCGCCTGGAAGGCGAGGGCCAGGCGGCGGCGCGACGCTTCGCCGAGCAGGTGATGGCCGTCATGGCGAGTGTCCTGCTCGTCTTCACGTTCGTCGCCCAGGCGGGTATGCCTTGGCTCATGTACCTGATCGCCGGCGGCTTCGCCGGCACGCCCGGGAAGTTCGCGCTCAGCGTACTGCTGACGCAGATCACCTTTCCCTATCTGCTGTTCATGTCTCTGACCGCCCTCCAGGGCGGCATCCTCAACTCCCTGCATCAGTACATGCATGCGGCGGCCGCGCCGATCCTCCTCAACGTCGTGATGATCGCGGCCCTGCTCGGCGTCGCGCCGGTCACGACGCGGCCGGCCGATGTCGCCTATGTCCTCGCCTGGGCGATGACGATCGCCGGCGTCGGCCAGTTCCTGTGGATGGTGGCCGCCTGCCATCGCGCCGGGATGGACCTGCACCTGCCGTGGCCGCGGTTGACGCCGGACGTGCGGCGGCTGTTCCGCCTCATGCTGCCGGGCATCATCGGCTCGGGGGTCATGCAGCTCAATCTGCTGATCGGCACGCAGATCGCCTCGTGGCAGGAGGGTGCCATCGCCTGGCTCTCTTATGCCGACCGCATCTATCAGGTGCCGCTCGCCGTCGTCGGCTCGGCGGCCGGCGTCGTGCTGTTGCCGGAGCTGTCGCGGCATCTGCGGGCCAATCGCGACGAACTGGCCATGACGACGTTGAACCGCGGCATCGAGTTCGTGCTTCTGCTGACGCTGCCGGCGGCGGCGGCGCTGATCGCCATTCCGCTGCCCATCATCAGCGTGCTCTTTCAGCACGGCGCCTTCACCGTCGCCGACAGCGCCGCGACCGCGCTCGCCCTCGGCATCTACGGCGCCGGCCTGCCGGCGTTCGTGCTGGTCAAGGCGCTGACGCCGGCTTTCTACGCACGCGAGGACACGGCGACGCCGTTCCGCTTCGCCGTCATCAGCATGATCACCAATACGGTGCTGAGCGTGGCGCTGTTCCAGTTCATCGGCTTCGCCGGCATCGTCGTCGGAACGGTGCTGGCGTCGTGGCTCAACATCGGGATGCTTTCCTGGAAGCTTCGAAGCCGCGGACACCTGGCAATCGACGAACGGCTGCGGTCGCGCCTGCCGCGGATCATCCTGAGCAGCGCGTCGATGGGGATCGCCGTCTGGGCGGCGGCCCGCTGGGCCGAGCCGGCACTGACGGGGTCTCTTGCCGTCAAGACCGCGGCGCTGCTGCTGCTGGTGATCGCTGGCACGGCGATATTTGCCTGCGCCGCGCTGCTGACTCGTGCCGTGAGGGTCAACGATATCCGTCAGCGGGCGCGCGGCGCATAGATCGGCCGCGGCCGGGGCGCTTGGGCTCTCACAGCTCCGGCGGCGGGCCGCTCTGCGCCGTGATCAGCCTTGGACTGGGAAACACCTTGACCGTCCGCGGCGATAGCATGACGGGGCGGCCCGGCAGCAAGTCCGGATTCGGATGCGTCCGGTCGACCTCGACCTCGACGATCTCGTCTGTGGCGGCCAGCTGGAGCTCGATCCGCAGAAGCGTGCCGGCGGCGAACAGGTGACGGATCACGGCGGGCACGCCGAGGCCTCCCTTGGCACTGCGGATGTCGAAATCATGCGGCCGCACGAAGGCCAGGGCCGGCCCGTTGGGCAGCCCCTCGCCGCTGGCGCCGACCACATGCCCGGCGATCGAGATATGGCCGTCGATCACCTGGCACTCGAAACGGTTGGAGTTGCCGATGAACTGGTAGACGAACGGCGTGGCCGGGTTGTCGTAGACCTCGGTCGGCGTGCCCACCTGTTCGATGCGGCCCTCGTTCATGACCACCACCCGGTCGGCCAGCTCGAG
>Ga0335080_10002707_pt1 | contig 17762 bp, 12 predicted proteins | sample Lox_Sample_34_FD_206720 | JGI IMG/M metagenome (GOLD analysis project Ga0335080, IMG submission 206720) | Soil microbial communities from Loxahatchee National Wildlife Refuge, Florida, United States - Lox_Sample_3.4 | ecosystem: Environmental > Terrestrial > Soil > Wetlands | place: USA...
TCCATATGTGTGCATTGCGCGTTGGGATGCAATATTACCGCCGCCGAGCGCTACGGAATGCTGCGCCGGCTGGTGAATCGCTACAACGGCGAAGTGAATGGCTACTTTCTGTGCGACCGCGGGCGTGTCGGTTATGAATTCGTGAACAGCGGACGGCGCGTCCGCAAACCACGGCTGCACGGCAAGCCGGCCGGCGCCGAGGAGGCACTCGGTCGGCTGCGCGAACTGGCGGCGGGCAGTGCGATCGGCATTGGCTCGCCGCGCGCGTCGCTGGAGAGTAATTTCGCGTTGCGCTCGCTGGTGGGCGCGGACCGCTTCTATGCCGGCATTCGAGGCGCGGAATCCCGGCTATTGAAACTCATGCTGGACATCATTCGCGGCGGACGCGCGCGCACGCCCTCGCTGCGCGAGATCGAAGCGTCGGACGCGGTGTTGATCCTCGGCGAAGACGTCACCAACGTCGCGCCGCGGATGGCGCTCAGCCTGCGCCAGTCGATTCGCCAACAGCCCATGCAGATTGCCGAACGGATGCGCATTCCGCTGTGGATGGATCACTCGATACGCGAGGCGCTGCAGGAACGAAAAGGACCGCTGTTTGTCGCCGCCGCGAGCGCCACGCGGCTGGACGATATCGCCACCAGGACGATGCGGGGCGCGCCGGACGACGTGGCGCGGCTCGGCTTTTGTGTGGCGCATGCGCTGGATGCAGGCGCAGCGGCGCCCGCCGACGTTGCCGATCCGATACGCAGCCTGGCTGCGGAGATTGCCGCGGCGCTGAAATCGGCAAAGCGCCCTCTCATCGTTTCGGGGCCGACTCTCGGCAGCGCCGGCATCATTCAGGCGGCGGCGAACGTGGCATGGGCGTTGCCGGGCGCCGCGCTTGCATTCCTCGCGCCGGAATCGAACAGCATCGGCCTCGCGTTGATGGACGCTCCGCCGCTCGATGCGGCCCTGGCCACCCAGGCGGACGCGGTCCTCATCCTCGAGAACGATCTTTACCGGCGGCTCCCTACCACTACCGCGGACGACTTTCTGGCCCGCTTTCGCCACGTAGCGGTCCTCGACTGCCTGGAGAATCGAACCACCGAAAGAGCGGAACTCCTCCTGCCGTCGGCTACATTTGCCGAGGCCGACGGCTCACTGGTGAGCAGCGAAGGACGCACGCAGCGCTTTTTGCGGGCGTTCGCGCCCGAGCCGCCGGTCCAGGAGAGCTGGCGCTGGCTCGGGTCCTGGCAAACGCTTGACGACATCCTGGCGGCGCTGACCTCTGCTTTGCCCCACCTTGCCGCGGTGAGCCGGGCCGCGCCGCCGGAGTCGTTCCGCATGGCCGGCGCGAAGATTCCACGCGAGCCGCATCGCTACAGCGGGCGCACCGCCATGCTCGCCAACATCACCGTCCACGAGCCGAAGCCGCCAGGCGATCCCGATTCGCCGCTGGCATTTTCCATGGAAGGAAGCCCCGATCAGCCGCCGGCCGCATTGCAGCCATTCTTCTGGACGCCCGGGTGGAACTCGATCCAGGCGGTCAACAAGTTTCAGGAGGAGATCGGCGGACCCCTGCGCGGCGGCAATCCAGGGGTGCGCATTCTGGAGCCGAATGGCAGCAGGCCGCCATTCTTCGCCGAAGCGCCGGCGGCATTCCAAGCCCGTGCCGAGAAGTGGCTCCTGATACCGGTTCATCACATCTTCGGCTCCGAAGAACTGAGCCGCTTTGCGCCGGGCATCGCGCAGCTTTCGCCGGAACCGTATGTCGCGCTCAACCCGGAAGACGCGGCGGCATTCGGCAGCGAAGCCGAACTGCTCGGGCACCGCTTACCCGTGACCACGGCCCGGGACCTGCCGCGAGGCCTCGCGGGTGTGCCCGCGGGAATACCACCCTTCGAAGGACTCGATTTGCCCATGTGGAGCAGGATCTCCCGGCCGTCATGACCAGCCCTCATCCAATCCTCTCGATCGCGGGCATACTGATCGGAGCCCTTTCACTGGCAGCCGGCTTGATCTGGCTCGAGCGGCGCCTGCTGGCCTTGTGGCAGGACCGCTACGGACCGAACCGCGTCGGCCCCTTCGGTCTGCTTCAGGTCCTGGCCGACATGATCAAGATCTTCTTTAAGGAGGATTGGATCCCGCCGTTCGCCGACAAAGCCGTATTCGTCGGCGCGCCGGGCGTCATCGTGGCGACCGTGCTCCTGTCGTTCGCGGTGCTGCCAATCGCAGCGGGCATCATCGTGTGCGATCTCAACATCGGGCTGCTTTTTGTTCTGGCAATGTCATCGCTGGGCGTTTACAGCGTGGTGCTGGCAGGCTGGTCGTCGGATAACAAGTACGCGCTGCTGGGAGGATTGAGGGCGGCGGCCCAGATGCTGAGCTACGAAGTCTTCATGGGCCTGTCGCTCATGGGGGTTGTACTGCTGGCGGGCTCTTTCGATCTCACGGCGATCGTCGAGGCCCAGCGGCATCTGTGGTTCGTGGTGCCGCAGGTGTTGGGCTTCGTGCTGTTCCTCATCGCCGGCATCGCCGAGACGCGCCGGTTACCGTTCGATCTGCCGGAGGCGGAGAGCGAACTGATCGCCGGTTTTCACTCCGAGTATTCGGGTATGAAGTTCGGCATGTTCTTTGTGGGCGAGTACCTGGGTGTGATCCTCATCTCGTCGCTGATTACGATCCTCTTTTTCGGCGGCTGGCTGGGACCGGTGCTCCCTCCGATCGTTTGGTTCCTCGTCAAGATGCTGTTCTTCATCTGCTTTTTCATCCTGTTGAGGGCGTCGCTGCCGCGGCCGCGATTCGACCAGCTGATGTCCTGGGGATGGAAAGCGATGTTGCCTCTGGCATTGGCGAACTTGCTGGCGACGGGCGCCGTGGCGCTCGCCTGGAGGAAGTGATGTTCAGCGTGATTCGCACTATGTGGTACGTGCTTCTGCACATGTTTCACAAGCGCGTTACCGTGCAATACCCCGAAGAGAGGCCGTACCTGGCGCCGCGCTACCGGGGCCGCATCATCCTATCGCGGGACCCCGATGGCGGTGAGCGGTGCGTAGCCTGCTACCTCTGCGCGGTGGCGTGTCCGGTGGATTGCATCGCCTTGCAGGCCACGGAGGACGATGGGGGCCGCCGTTATCCGGAGTTCTTCCGCATCAATTTCTCGCGCTGCATTTTTTGCGGGTACTGCGAAGATGCCTGCCCGACTTACGCCATCCAACTTACCCCCGAGTTCGAGATGGGAGAGTATCAGCGTTCCAATCTCGTCTACGAAAAAGAGGATCTCCTGATTAACGGCCCCGGCAAATATCCTGGCTACAACTTCTGGCGGGTGGCTGGAGTGCGGATCGGCGGCAAGGACAAGGGCGAGGCTGAGAACGAGGGCCGGCCCGTGGACGTGCGCAGCCTGCTGCCTTGAGGAGCGCATGACGACCGTATTCTACATAGCCGGCGCCGTCGCCATTGCCGCTACCATAATGATGCTCACGCGGCTCAATGCGGTGCATGCGCTGCTGTACCTGATCGTCTCGCTGCTGGCGGCCGCCGTGATCTTTTACGATCTCGGAGCGCCATTCGTCGCGGCGCTCGAGGTGATCATTTACGCGGGCGCCATCATGGTGCTGTTCGTGTTCGTCGTCATGCTGCTGAACCTGGGCGAACAGGCCTCGCGGGCGGAGCGCGGGCTGCTCACACCATCGATCTGGATCGGGCCATCGGTGCTGGCTGCGGTCTTATTGGCCGAGCTGATCTGGATCCTGATGCGTGGCAGCGTTCCTCCGGCCGAGGCAGCCGGCGCCGGTCCGGCGGAAGTCGGCATGGCATTGTTCGGGCGCTACCTGATCGGTGTGGAACTGGCATCTATGCTGCTGCTCGCCGGCCTGGTGGGCGCCTATCACCTGGGATGGCGAAGAGTTCCGAAAGCGAAGGTAATCCATGCTTCCCGTTCGTGAAGGCTTTGTACTCGCCGCGATCCTGTTCACGCTGGGGCTGACGGGAGTGCTGGTGCGCCGGAACGTCGTGTTTGTCCTGATGTCGATCGAAGTGATGCTTAACGCCGCCGGGCTGGCGTTTATCGTCGCGGGAGCAAGGTGGCGCCAGCCCGACGGACAGGTAGTGTTCCTGTTCATCCTCGCCATGGCCGCCGCGGAGGTTTCGGTAGGATTGGCGCTGGTCCTGGAACTTTACCACCAATATAAGTCGCTCGACACCGACGCGATCAGCAGGATGCGAGGCTGACATGTTGGGCCTCCTCTGGCTGGTTCCCGTTTTTCCGTTTGCGGGCGCGCTGCTGCTCGCGGTTTTCGGGTCCCGCATGGGCGCGAAGGCAGTTGCTGTCGCGGGCACCGGAACCATTGCCGCTTCGGCCGCAATCTCTCTTCTGATCGCCGCCGCGTTCCTGGGCGCGCCTCCGCCGGGCGGCGCTTACACACAAACTCTTTGGACATGGATCGACGCCGGCTCTTTCCGTCCGGAGATCGCGTTCCATTTGGATGCGCTTTCGCTGGTCATGATGCTGGTGGTGACGTTCGTCAGCTTGCTGATTCATCTCTACTCCACCGAGTTCATGCGCGGCGACGAGGGCTACAGCCGTTTCTTCGCCTACATGAATCTGTTTGTCGCGTCCATGGTCACCCTGCTGCTCGCCGACAATCTCCTCTTGCTGTACCTGGGGTGGGAAGGAGTCGGCTTGTGCAGCTATCTGCTGATCGGCTTCTGGTATCAGGATCCGGTCAACGGACGCGCGGGGCAAAAGGCCTTCATCGTGACGCGTGTCGGCGATACGGCGATGGCGGTGGGCCTGTTCTTATTGTTTTACAGCCTGGGGACGCTGCGGATTCAGGACCTGATGCACGCCGCGCAGACCCGGTGGTCCACCGGGTCTCCCGTGGCGATTGCCGCCGCGGCGCTGCTTTTGGGGGGCGCGGCCGGGAAGTCCGCGCAACTTCCGCTGCAGACCTGGCTTCCGGACGCGATGGCCGGCCCCACGCCCACGAGCGCCCTCATTCACGCCGCCACAATGGTAACGGCCGGGGTCTACCTCATTGCGCGCACGCACGTCCTCTTCGAGTTGGCGCCGCCGGTTCAATTGGCGGTCGCCGCCGTGGGCGCCGCCACTCTCCTGATGGCCGGTTTCAGCGCTCTGACCCAGAACGACATCAAGCGCGTGCTGGCCTATTCGACCATCAGCCAGATCGGTTACATGTTTCTCGCGCTCGGCGTGGGCGCGTGGGGCGCCGCAATCTTCCATTTCATGACGCACGCATTTTTCAAGGCCCTGTTATTCCTGGCTGCCGGCATCGTGATCGAAGCGCTGCATCACGAGCACAACATCTTCCGCATGGGAGGGCTGCGAAGAGAGCTGCCGGCCGCTTTCTGGATGTTTCTCATCGGCGGCTGCGCGCTGGCCGGTCTGCCCGCGATCACCGCCGGCTTCTACAGCAAGGACCTGATCCTCTGGAGCGCCGCCAATTCAGCGGTGGGTGGAATGGGCCTATGGACGGCGGGGGTCGCCGGGGTGCTCCTGACGTCGCTATACACATTCCGGCTCATCTTCCTGGTGTTCTTCGGACCGGCCGCAACTCCGGTGAGCAGGCGTCCGGGGCTCGCCATGGTGCTGCCGGCATGCGTGCTCGCCTTTCTCGCGATTGCCGGCGGCTTCGACAAGGCCCCGTTCCTGGCCTTCATGGCGACGGCGCTGCCCGCATTCCGCGAAGCGAGCGGAGGAATGAGCGAGCTGGTTTCTTCGGTTGCGGCGGGGCTTGCGTTTCTCGCAGGTCTCCTCGCGGCGTGGTACGCCTACGTGCACAATCCGGCGCTTTCTCGCGCAGCCGCCGCGAGCCCCATGGGCCGCCTGCTGCATCGTTTCTGGTTCGCCGACTGGGGAATGGACTGGCTTTACGACCGCGTCTTTGTCCGGCCGGTTGTCTGGCTGGCTGCCGTTAACAAGGCGGATTTCATCGACTCTATTTACGATGGCCTCGCGCGGCTCGCGGCGCTCGGGCATCGTCTCCTCAGCGTGACGGAAACGGGCAAGCTGCGCTGGCATGCCGCGTGGATTGCCGGCGGCGCTGTGTTCGTGGTGGCTATCGTGATGTTCCTATGATCCTCCCCTGCCTGATCGTGGTTCCTCTGGCTGCCGGAGTCCTGGCGTGGGCCGCGGAGCGGCGGAGCGCCTCCGCCGCACGCTGGATCGCGCTGATCGCGGTGCTGGCGGATTTCCTGCTGACGCTGTTCCTCTGGATCTCCAATTCTCACGGCGGCTTTACGACGTGGTATGCGCAGACCGACTGGGCGTGGATTCCCCAGTTCGGCATCCGCTTTCACCTCGCTGTCGATGGACTGAGCTTGCTGCTCCTGATGCTCACCTTTTTTCTGGGTGCGCTTTCCATACTGGCGTCATGGAGGGAAATCGACGAGGCCGTCGGTTTCTTCCATCTCAACCTGCTGTGGATCCTCGCCGGCATCGCAGGCGTGTTTCTTGCCGTCAACCTGTTCCTGTTCTATTTCGCCTGGGAACTGATGCTGGTCCCGATGTACTTTCTGATCGCCATCTGGGGGCACGAGAACCGGGTGTACGCAGCCGTGAAGTTTTTCATCTTCACGCAGCTCAGCGGATTGTTGATGCTGATCGCCATCCTGGGGCTCTTCTTCCTGCATCACGGCGCCACCGGTGTGTACACCTTCGAATATCGGGACCTGTTGAGCACACCCATGTCTCCGAAGGCGGAGATGTGGATGATGCTCGGCTTTTTCGCGGCGTTTGCGGTCAAACTGCCGGTAGTGGGCCTGCACACGTGGCTGCCGGACGCGCACACCGAAGCGCCGACCGCGGGCAGCGTGATTCTCGCGGGCCTGTTGCTGAAGACCGGAGCATACGGGATGCTGCGATTCGTCCTGCCGCTGTTTCCGCATGCCGCGCAGGCATTCAGTCCCGTTGCCATGGCTTTGGGAGCCGCAGGGATCCTGTACGGCGCGCTGCTGGCTTTTGGACAGAGCGATCTGAAACGGCTTGTCGCCTACACCAGCGTGAGCCACCTGGGATTCGTGCTCCTGGGCATCTTCGCGTGGAATGGCCTGTCGCTTCAGGGCGCTCTCGTGACCATGATCTGTCACGGCATCAGCACGGGCGCACTCTTCATTCTCGCCGGCGCGCTTCAGGACCGCATCCACACGCGCGAGATGGACCGCATGGGCGGAATCTGGTCCACCGCGCCCCGGTTGAGCGGCGCGGCTTTGTTCTTCTCTCTCGCCTCGCTTGGGCTTCCCGGCCTGGGGGATTTCGTGGGCGAGTTCCTGGTGCTCCTGGGCACGTACCGGCAGAGCATCATCCTGGCCGTCCTGGCCGCAATCGGAGTGCTGTTTGCGACGTTCTATGCATTGCGATTGGTGCAGCGCGCTTTCCAAGGGCCGAATACGCATAACTGGCGCATTCCCGACCTGGCGCCGCGCGAGGGGCTGGTGATGGCCCTGATGATTGCCGTCCTGCTGTGGCTCGGCGTCTATCCGCGCCCCGTCCTGGACACCTTCCGGCCCGCCATGACGCGACTGGAGCAACTGGCCCCGGGGAGATGAATGTGACCGGAAAGGACCTGGTCGCGCTGCTGCCGTTGCTGATCCTGGCCGCAACCGCGGTCGTAGTGATGCTGGCGGTGGCGGTTCACCGGTCGCACGCGGTATCGGCCGCGCTCACGCTCGTTGGCCTGGCGATTTCGTTTGGGTCCCTGTGGATCGCCGGACCGCAATTGCCGCGGCAGGTCACGCCGCTTCTAGTGCTGGATGGTTACGCACTGTTTTATACCGGTCTGATCCTGGCTGCAGGCATGGTGTTTGTGCTACTGGCCTACGGGTATTTCGAGAAATTCGAAGACGACCACGACGAACTGTATATCCTCATGCTCGTGGCCACGCTCGGCTCGGCAGTGCTGGTGTCCAGCAGCCATTTTGTCTCGCTGTTCCTGGGGCTGGAACTCCTCAGCGTGGCTCTCTACGGAATGATCGCTTACCCGCGGCACAGGCCGTTGCCGCTCGAGGCCGGTATCAAGTACCTCGTACTCGCGGCGGTCTCCGCGGCCTTCCTGCTTTTCGGCATGGCCCTCATCTACGGCGCACTCGGCACCATGCAATTCGACGAGATCGGAGCGCGGCTCACACGAACGGATTTCGACCGCTGGCTCGTCCTGCCGGGCATGGCGCTGATCGTCACCGGGTTTGGCTTCAAGCTGGCGGTAGTGCCGTTTCATCTCTGGACTCCGGACGTGTACGAAGGCGCGCCGGCTCCCGTAGCCGGCTATATCGCGACCGTTTCCAAAGGCGCCATGTTCGCGCTTCTCCTTCGCTATTTCTACCGGACGGCTGCACATGAGCTCGCGCCTCTTTTTCTTCTGTTCAGCATCATTGCGATTGCCTCCATGTTCGCCGGCAATATTCTGGCCCTGCTGCAGAAAAACGTGAAACGCATCCTGGCGTACTCGTCCATCGCCCACCTTGGATATCTGCTGGTGGCATTCCAAGCTTCCGGCGACCTCGCCCCCACGGCGGTTGCGTTCTACCTGGTTGCGTATTTCGTTACGACGCTCGGCGCATTCGGCGTTGTGGGCGTCCTGTCGGACGACACGGAGGATGCCGATTCTCTCGAAGCCTACAAGGGCTTATTCTGGCGCAGGCCGGTGGTGGGCGGAATTTTCACGGCCATGCTCTTCTCGCTGGCCGGAATCCCGGTTACCGCCGGATTCATAGGCAAGTTCTACGTCGTGGCCGCGGGTGCGTCGGCCGCCATGTGGGGTCTCGTCATCATCCTGGTGATCACGAGCGCCACCGGCCTCTTTTATTACCTGCGGATCGTGGTTGCGATGTACAGCGAAGCTGGGCAGGTGAAGGCCGCCCCGGCGATCGCGCAACCCGAGACATGGGTCCTGATTTTCCTCAGTGCATCCCTGGTCTTTCTCGGATTATTTCCGCAACCGCTTTTGGAGCTGATCCGCAACCTCGCGCGCGGCTGACCATCCGGACCCTGCTAGAAGCTGAATCTGGCGGCCAACTGAACGAGTCTGGGCGAAGCGGAGCCACTTGCGACTGCTCGCAACGTCTTTAAAGCCTATTGAAACCTACTTGCAACTCAATGTCAACTAGAATCAGTAAATCGGTCCTGAAATACCGCATAGGAAGCGAGCCCCCTGTTCCGCTTCAAAATCTCGCGATCAGGCCGACGCGCACGGCGCGGGGAGAACCCGGCGAGATATTGTTGTTGCTGTCGGCGTTGAGGTAATAGCGCTGGTTGAAGAGGTTCTCCACGTTGGCCTGCAGGCGCATACGCTCGGTGAGGGAGTAATAGACAGCGGCGTCGGCACGAGTATATGCGGGCAGCACGACAGTGTCGTCGATGGCCGCAAACATGTCGGAGCGGCGTACGATTCCCAGGCCGGCGCCGAGCCTCGGATGGATCTGGTAGTGATTCCAGAACGAGAAGGTATGGTGCGGCGCCTGCGCGACCTGCGCCCCGGCAACCGCCGCCGTGGTGGTGCTCACGATGAAAGCGTCCTGCCAGGCATAGCCGCCGGCAATCTTCCAGGCGCGCGTGACGTTTCCGTTCCATCCCATTTCGAAGCCGTTGGTGCGCTGGCTGCCGGTCTGCACGATCCGGGTCGGATCGTTAGGATCGGTCGCTCGGGTGTTCGTGCGGTCCAGCCGGAATACCGCGGCAGCCAGGGAGAGGTTGCGACGGACATCCCACTTCACGCCGGCTTCGTAATTCGTGAACTGCTCCGGTTTTACCTGCACCGTGATCGCGGTAAGCGACGAGAACTGGTCCCCGGAACTGGGCAAATGCGAGACGCTGTAGCTGCCATACAGCGAGAGCGTTGCGGCGGGCTTGAATACGATGCCGCCGCGCGGGGCAGGCATGTTATCGATGCGCCGGAGATCGGTTCCGCTTCGATTGTCGTGGTACTGGAGGTCAAAGTGGTCGAAGCGAAGACCCGCGATCATTTGAACGCGCCGCGAGATTTCGATCTGATCTTGAACGTACACCGCGCCCACGCCGGTTTGCAGATGGTTGTCGGCATCGGTCGCGCTCTGCCGGAATGTCACCGGCGTATCGATCACCGGATCGGCAAGCGGAATCAAAACTGAAGTTGTCGAGTTGTTGAAATAGCCGGTGTTTCGAAAATTGTCCGTGAGTTGGCGGCTGACTTCGATGCCCGCCAGGAGCGTGTGCCGGATGTGGCCCGTAGAAACGGAATACGTGAGATCCGTCTGGTTGATAACATTTCGCCGGCGGGTCGCGTTGTTGTAAGCGGAAAGCGAATCCTGCATTTTGTCCGCTGTTACCGCTCCCGGGACGAAGTTCTGGTAGCCTCGATCGTAGTTGCCCGTCAACGTGCGGTTGCGAATCGTGAGCCGGCCCGCCTGGTGCTCGACCACAAGCGACCCGAGATTGACCCGCGCACCCACATGGCTCTCGCCCGGGTTCCCGAAATACGTGGGGACCGGAACATCCAGCGGCCGCCCTTGAAACGAGGGAACGCCACGATCGGCGACCCGCTCGTCGCGGAAACGTTCATAACCCGCGGTGATTCTGGTCCGTGGCGTGACGGCGAACATGAGTGTCGGATTCATGCCGAATCGTTTCCGGCTGACGAAATCGCGAAACGTGCCGGAGTTCTCGTAGAGACCGTTGAAGCGGATCGCGACGCGATCGCCCAGCGGCTGGTCCAGGTCGACCGTGAATCGCTTGTCGCCGTACGAGCCGCCAAGGAACGTGAACTCGCGCAGCGGCGCGAAGCCAGCCTCTTTGCTCACGCGGTTGACAACTCCGCCGCCTCCGCCGCGCCCAAAGATCATCGCGTCGGGTCCCTTGAGCGCCTCGACACGCTCCACATTGTAGAGGTCGCGATAGTACTGGACGTCGTCACGGAGGCCATCCAGGAAGAAGTCGGCGGACGTGCTGTTGCCGCGGATCACCAACTGATCGCGATTGTTCTCTCCCTGGATTGCGGTGATTCCGGGCACGTAGCGCACCACGTCGCCGATGCTCATCATCATCTGGTCGGCGATCAGTTCCCGCGAAACGACGGTGATCGATTGCGGCACATCGCCCAGGGGAGTCAGGGTCCTGGTCGCCGCGCTCACGGACGTGGCCTGGTATCCGCCAGGTTCGGTGACGGTGACGGTATCATGGGTTCCCGCGAGGCGTAAGACAAATTCCAGCGATTCGAACCGGGCCGCGTCAATCTGGACAACTCGCCGGGATTTCTGGAAGCCATCGCTCGCGACCACCAGCGTGCAGATGCCGGGCATCAGCGAAAGCGAAAATGCCCCGCTGCGATCGGAGACCGCGGAGGCCTTGGAACCACCGCCGGCACAGAGCGCTTCGACTTCGGCGCCGCCGATCGGCGCGCGTGTCGGATCGAGGATCAGCCCACGGACGCCGCCCGCAAAATCGACTGTTTCTTTTGAGGTTTGGGCCGCCGTCCACGGCACTACGGAAGCCGCCAACAGCAGCAGGATCGTACATTGCTTTGAGATCGGGTTCCCAGCCATTTCGTTCTCTCCTTGAAAGCGTCGGCTGGGCGGCCATAAAATGAGAGTGGTCGTCAGCCGATTCGGTTGTCGATTGTCAGGTCCCCGCGGTGCTTCGCCAAAAGTCTGCCGCGGGGATCTCCAAATACCCTACCCGGTGAGTTGCCTCCTGTCGGCCTTCGCGCAGGCTTTGCAAAAGCCCCCTACCTCCAGGCGTATGACCTTGATTTCGAACCCGCTCTGGCGGGCCATTTCGCCTTTCAGCTCCTCAAACAGCGGGGGTGCCAGTTCCTCGATCTTTCCGCACCGGAAACATGCCAGGTGGACATGATCCCGACGGGTTTTGACCTCGTAAAAGTGCTTCTCGCCGGTCAGGTGCATCAGATCGAGCTCGTCGATCAGGCCGCGCTTCTTCAGCAAATCGATGGTGCGGTACACGGTGGCCCGGTCGATACTCGCGTCGCGCTTGCGCGCCATCGCGAGCAACGTCAGTGCGTCGATGTGCCCCTTGGCCTCCTGAATCGTTTCGATCAGCACCCGCCGCTGTGAGGTGATGCGCACGCCTTGCGCGATCAGTTCTTGCATCAGGGACCGGCGCTGGAGATGTGGACTGCTCATAGCTCTTGCGACTAGTTGCGACCGGGTCGCAACTGAATTCTATGAGTTCAATTAGATCCTAATTGCAACTGAGTGTCAACTGGAATCGGTCAGCGGGGAACTTCCGGCGGTACGGCCTTCGGCGATATCGCGCTGGTTCCAGGTCCGTTCATGACCGATCCGAAAGCATCCGCGACATCAACGAATGGTCCATGGCGACGCGCTCGCGCCGCCCGATTCAGCGGCTACGGCCAGCGGCTTTGAGCCGTTCACTTCCTCTTTTTCTTGACGGGCTCCGGTCCTACTCTTTCGATGGAAACGGTGACCAGTTTCACCGGGTTCACCGGCTTATCTCCATGGCAGGGGGCGCGGTTAATCGCCGAAACGACGTCCTGTCCCTCCACCACCGCGCCGAAGATGGTGTATTTGCCGTTCCACATGGGCATGGGCCCGACCGTGATGAAGAACTGACAGCCGCCGGAATCCGGGTCTCCTGTGCTGGCCATGGCAAGTTTGCCGGCGCCTTCGAAGCGCAGACCGGGCAGAAACTCGTCGCGAATCGTGAAGCCGCAATTGTGGGCGCCGGTGCCGGTCGGGTCGCCCGACTGGATCATCTCGCCCCTTACCACGCGGTGGAAGGTGATGTTGTTGTAGAGCGGCACCTTCACGAACTCCCCGGTCTTGGGACTGCGCGTCGGCTTGGTGCCTTGCGCCAGGGCTACGAAATTCTCGACGGCGATGGGAGTTTCCTTTTCAAAAAGCCGGGCTACGAAGTTCCCCATCGATGTCTGAAAAACGGCATACAGCCCGTTTGGTCTTTGTTGCGCGGAAAGGCATCCCGCCGCAAGAAAGAGCAATGCGAGTTTCGTCAAGATGTTCCCATTCTATCCGCCGGACTTCCCGTAGGCCAGAAGGCGATTGCCCCTGGCCGTGGGCTCGCGGCGGGTATAGATTGATATCGTGGGCAGAAGGGAGGAATCCATGTCCCCGACCCGACGAAGGTTCCTGGCGGCAGCTCCGTTGGCCGGCGCGGCTCTGGCGGCAGATACCCGCGATGAGCGTCCCGCGCTGCTTGGCGGCGCGAAAGCGCACCCCGAGCCGTTCCCGTCCTGGCCGGTGCTCGACCAGACCGAGGAGCGCGCGATGCTCGATACGCTGCGTAGCGGGAAGTGGTACCGCGGCAACGGCACCCACGTCGCCCGGTTCGAGGAGGCCTACGCTCAGCTGACCGGAGCGAAGAAGTGCCTTGCCGTGGCCAACGGCACGAGCGCGCTATACACGAGCATGCAAGCCATGGGGATCGAGCCGGGCGATGAGGTCATCGTGCCGCCGTATACCTTCGTGGCGACGATCAATGCGGTGCTGCGGCAGTACGCGCTGCCGGTCTTCGTGGATACGGATCCCGAGACGTTTCAGATGGACGCAAGAAAACTCGAGGCGGCGATCACGCCGCGCACGCGGGCGATCGTTCCGGTACATCTCGGCGGGAACGTCTGCGACCTGGATGCCATGCTCGCGATCGCCGCGAGGCACAGTGTGCCGGTGCTGGAAGATGCCTGCCAGGCCCACCTGGCGGAGTGGCGGGGACGCAAGGCGGGCACGTTCGGGAAGGCAGGCTGCTTCAGCTTCCAGGCATCCAAGAATCTGAACTCCGGCGAGGGAGGGGCGATCCTCACCAGCGACGAGGACCTGCACGAACGGTGCTTCGCGTTCCACAACAACGGCAGCGGCACAAGGCCGGTGGGTGGTTTCACCTACAAGGCGACAGGCTGCAACCTGCGGATGACCGAGTTCCAGGCGGCGCTGCTGATGGCGCAGATGAGCCGCATCGAGGCGCAGGCCAAAACGCGTACCGAAAACGGGGCGTACCTGACGTCGATGCTGAAGGAGATTCCGGGTGTCGCGCCGGCGCGGATGTACGACGGTTGCACGCGCAACGCGTACCACCTGTACATGCTCCGGTACGACAAGCGGGAGTTTGCGGGACTTTCGCGGGCGGTTTTTCTGAAGGCACTGGCGGCGGAGGGGATTCCGGCGTCGGGCGGATACACGCCTTTGAACACGCAGCCGTTTCTCAAGAGCGCGCTAGGTTCGCGAGGTTACGCGCGGATCTTTTCCGCGACCGAGATGGCGGCGTGGGAAGAGCGCAACCGGTGTCCGGCGAACGACCGGCTCTGCGATGAGGCGGTCTGGTTCGTACAGACGATGCTGCTGGCCCCGCGAACGTCGATGGAGCAGATTGCCGGGGCCATCCGCAAGATCCGGAAGCACGCGGGCGAGCTGGCCGGCGCGTAAGGTAAAGCCATGCTAACGCAGCCGGCAACCGGAACGTCTGAAACCCAGGGGACTTCCTCATGCACCTGCCTCGGTGGATCGATCACCGGGTCCACGATTTCCGCTTCGCGGCGCGCAGCCTGGTCAAGGGGCGCGCATTCACGGTGATCGCGCTCGGTTCGCTGGCGCTGGGAATCGGCGGCAGCGCTGCGATGTACAGCGTGATCCACGGCGTCATCCTGGATCCATTTCCATATAAGGATGTAGACCGGCTGTTCAGCATCGGATACCAGGGACCGGACCAGCGCTTTCCGAACTCGTACTACCGGATCGACCAATTCGTGGACCTGGCGGACCAGGCCACGGCATTCGAGGGCGTGATCGCGTCCACGATCAGCGACGTCACATGGACCGGGAGCGGAGAACCACAGCGGCTGCGGGGGAATCACTGCACCATGAATACATTCGCGATCATGGGCGTACCGCCGCTGATGGGGCGGGTATCGACGGAGGCCGATGGGGCGGCGGGTGCTGAGCCGGTGGCGGTCCTCGGCTACAAGTTCTGGCAGCGGCAGTTCGGCGGCGATCCCTCGGTGCTGGGGCGGAAGCTGCAACTAAACGGCAAGATGCGTACGGTGATTGGAGTGATGCCGCCCCGGTTCATGTGGCGCGGAGCGGACGTCTATCTGCCGCTGGTTTTCCGCAGGGGCGAGACGCCGGAGGGCGTGCAGGCGGTGCACGCGCTCGGCCGGCTGAAGGCCTCCGCGACCCTAGCCGAAGCGGAAGCGAACGTGCGCACGATGATCGGAGAGCTGGCGCGCCGCGAGCCCAAGGATTTTCCGCCGCAGTGGCGCGTTGCGCTGACGAGTTTCAAGGAGACGTTTCCCAGCGGGATTTCGGATGCGCTGTGGGTCCTGTTCGGCGCCGTGGGACTGCTGCTGCTGATCGCGTGCGTCAACGTCTCGAACCTGCTGCTCTCGAAGGCGGCGTACCGGCGGCGTGAGATCGCCATTCGCGCATCGCTGGGCGCGAACCGGGCGAGGCTGGTTGCACAACTGCTTTCCGAAAGCCTGCTGCTGGGGATCGCAGGCGGCGCGCTGGGCGTGGCGGTGGGGGCCGCGGGACTGCGGGGCATCATCGCGATGGTGCCGCCCAACACGATTCCGGACGAGGCGCAGATCACGATGAACGGGCCGGTGCTGCTGTTTGCGCTGGCGGTGTCGGTGAGCGCCGCGCTGCTCTTCGGCACGTTTCCGGCGCTCCAGATGTCGCGCGGCAATATCGTCGATCCGCTGAAGGAGGCGAGCCGCGGGGCGTCCGGAAGCCGGCGGCAGCGATGGGTACGCAGCGCGCTGGTAGTGGGCGAGGTGGCGCTCTCGGTCATGCTGCTGGTGGGCGCGAGCCTGATGGTGCGGACGCTGGCGGCGGTGCAGAGCCTGCGGCTGGGAATCGAGCCGGAGCGAGTGCTGGTGCTGCGGATTCCTTTTTCGCAGGCGCGCTATCCGGACGCCGCGCGGCGGGTGGCGTTCGTACAGGAGGCGCTGCGGCGCATTCAGGCGATACCGGGCGTGGCGGCGGCCGGCATCAACATGGGGCTGCATCCGCTGGGCGCGCCAGGCGCGCCGGTCGAGGTGGTTGGAAACGCGGCCCAGAACACTCGCAGAGTCCTGATCCAGCACACGAGCGAGGACTATCCGAAGACCATGGGGATCCGCATGGCGCAGGGCCGCTTCTTCACGGAGCAGGAGGTCAACGCTCGAGCCCACGTCGCCGTGGTGAACCAGAGCTTTGTGAGACAGTACCTCAGCGGGGGGAACCCTCTGGGCCGGATGGTACGTATCGCGGCGCTGCGCAGGCCGCCTTATGAGCTCACGGACGACGGGTTCCAGGTGGTGGGAATCGTCGGCGACGTGGTGAACCAGATTTCAGCGAACGGCACGATGCCGGAAATCTACATCGCGTACTCACTCGCCGGGCTGGCCGATGAACTGGTGGTGCGCGCGGCAACGCGGCCCGAAGCGATCGAGCGCGCCGTGCGGGGCGAGATCTACCGCTTGGACAGCACGCAGCCGGTGACGGCCGCGATGCCATTGGAAACGATGCTGAGCCAGTTCGTCTACGCGCGTCCGCGGTTCAACCTGTTTCTATTTGCGATCTTCGCCGGGCTGGGGCTCACGCTGGCGCTGCTGGGGATCTATGGGGTGATCTCGACGGCGGTGGCGCAGCAGACGCGCGAGATCGGTATTCGGATCGCGCTGGGAGCGACGTTTTCGGACGTGATCGGCGCGGTGCTGGCGAGCGGGTTGAGGCTGTTGGCGATCGGCGTGGCGGTGGGAATTGCGGTGAGCCTGCCGAGCGTGCGAGTGCTTTCGGCGCTGCTGCGGAATGTCTCGCCCTTCGATGTGGTTTCGTTCGCGGCGGTGGCGGCACTGCTGTTTGCGGCGGGCCTGTTTGCGAGCTTCTGGCCGGCGCGGCGGGCGGCGCTGGTGGATCCGGTGACGGCGTTGCGGGAGGAGTAGGCTATTCGATCACCAGGACCTCGTGATCGAGCACCGGAGGAATCACTACGCGCGCCCAACCGTTCGAGAGAACGGCGGTTGCACTCTTACCTGCTACCAGCATGCGGACGCTGCGCGCCCGCACGCCAGCGGGCAGGCGCACACTGAATTTCAGCGATTCCGACGGAACCAGGTCGTCGTCGGTGACGGGCATGCGGCCGGTCGCGGTCAGGTTGACGACGTGCGCGATCACGCGCCCGGGCTGCGTGTACAGGCTGCAATCGAACATGCCGCGGCCTTCCACCTGCAACGGGATGTCACCGTTCGCGGCCCACCGGACGAGGTTGGCCAGGAGCGCGGCGTGGTCCGGCAGATTGTCGCGCGAATAGAGGCGGTCGATATCGGCGGGCAGGAAGGCCACACGGCCATTCAGCACTAGGCCAGGAATGTCTGTCTTGGGCTGGCGCATCCACGAAGTTTCTGGCGGGAGAACGGGGAAGGGCGGAATGAAAGTAAGCGGCACCGTAACGCCGCTATCGATTTTCATCGCGGCGAGCGTACCTCCAAACGGGAGGATGTCGGTGTCCTCGAAGCCGCTCAGGACGGCGTGGCGCCGGCCGGCGGCGGGGGGCTCGCCAGCGGGGTGAGGTCCCCAGACGCCGGCGCGCAGTTCGGGATCGAGGCGAAGGTAGGAATGCAGCGTCTGGGCGGTCACGGCGCGGATTCCGCCGGCAGTTCCCGTGAAGTGAGCGCCGAAGAGATCGGCCAGACCATAGTCGCTGCGCGCGTCGCCGAACTCGTTGCACAGGCTGGCGACGCCGGTGGCGATCAATGCGCCGCCGCCGGCCACGAATTTCCTGATGGCCGCGCATTGCGCGTCGGATATGGCTGCGACATTCG
>Ga0335080_10002708_pt1 | contig 17759 bp, 18 predicted proteins | sample Lox_Sample_34_FD_206720 | JGI IMG/M metagenome (GOLD analysis project Ga0335080, IMG submission 206720) | Soil microbial communities from Loxahatchee National Wildlife Refuge, Florida, United States - Lox_Sample_3.4 | ecosystem: Environmental > Terrestrial > Soil > Wetlands | place: USA...
GATCCAGCCAGCAGATGATGCGCGATGTCCCACATGCGGGGAAACACCGATTTCCCTCCGCATCCATCCACAAAACTCGCTTTCCAGTTGGGAAAATACTGCGCCGATCCGCGTTCCAATGAATAAGCGAGCGGCGCTGCCGTCTCAGGTTCTGCCGCAAACACTTTCGCTTTGCTCCCGCGTTCCTTCAGTCCCGCCGCGATCCCGCACGATAATCCGCCCCCACCAAATCCCGCGATGACAGCATCGACCTCCGGCAGATCTTCGAGAATTTCCAGCCCCGCCGACGCATTGCCCGCGATGAATGCATCGTCCTCAAACGGATGCACAAACGCGCCATCCATCGCCGGATGCGCGCGGTCCGCGAGCGCCTTCCAGCAATCGTCATAACTTGCCGGAACAATCTCCGCGCCGAGCCTTCGCGCCGCATCGAGCTTCGCCGCCGGTGCCGCATCGATCACCAGCACCTTGCACGGAACGCCTGCCCGCTTTGCCGCCAACGCGACGCCCTGCGCCGCATTTCCAGCGCTCACCGTCCAGACACCCCTCCGCCGTTGTTCTTCGGGCAGCAGCCGAACCGCGTTGTACGCGCCACGGATCTTGAACGATCCGATGGGCTGCAGGCACTCCAGCTTGAGATAGATCTCCGCCGGGCCGTCATAGTTGAGCCGTATCAGCGGCGTGCGAATCGCCGCGTCATAGACGTGCTTGCGGGCATCGTCGATCATGCCCACGGGAATGTCGCGTTGTGATGAAACCGGAGAAGTGACCATGACGTCCCCAGCGAGCCGGCCAGCTAAAGTTGACTCACACAGTCTTGGTTTCTTTCAGTGCCACCGGAACTTGCTCGACAATCTCGATTCCAAATCCTTCCAGCGCCGCCACTTTCTTCGGACGATTCGTCAGCAGACGGACCCTCCGCAGATTGAGATCCGACAGAATCTGCGCGCCGATGCCGATCTCGCGCTGGATGTGCTTGGAATTGTCATAAAGAGACGGGAGGGTCCGCCCTCCGTGGAAGCTGAGCGCATTGCGCTCTCCCACTCTCTCGACGGAGAATCCCTGTGATGTCTGGTGCAAATAAATGAGCGCACCCAGGCCTTCCTGCGAAATCTGGCGGAGCGCTCCCTCGAGCGTAGCGTGGCATTCGCAGCCCGTAGCCCCAAACACGTCCCCCATCAGGCAATGCGCATGCATGCGCACCAGAACCGGTTTTGTCGCATGCTCCACGTCGCCGCGAATGAGAGCCACGTGCGACTCGCCTCCATCGACTTCGCTGGCATATGCAATCAGCCGGAACTCGCCGAAGCGCGTCTCGATTAGCACCTCGCCCACGCGGTTGATGTAGCGTTCGTGCGCCATCCGGTAGCGGATCAACTCTGCCACGGTGAGCATCTTCATCTTGTGCTCGCGGCAGAACTCGGTCAGATCCGGCACGCGCGCCATGCTGCCGTCGTCCTTCATGATTTCGCAGATGACACCGGCTGGAATCATCCCGGCAAGACGCGCAAGATCAACAGACGCTTCCGTCTGTCCCGCACGTACCAGTACACCACCTTTGCGCGCGCGCAGCGGGAACATATGCCCAGGGCGCGCCAGGTCCGAAGGCTTCGTCGTCGGATCAATCGCCACCTGAATCGTTCGTGCACGGTCGTGCGCCGAAATCCCAGTAGTCACGCCCTGCCGCGCGTCAATCGCCTCGCAGAATGCCGTTCCGTACTGCGAAGTGTTCTCGTTGGTCATCGCACCGATGTTCAGGTACTCGAGCCGCTCCTCGGTCATCGCGAGGCAGATCAGGCCGCGTCCGTGCTTGGCCATGAAGTTGATCAACTCAGGCGTGACTTTCTCAGCCGCGAGCGTCAGATCGCCTTCGTTCTCGCGATCCTCGTCGTCGACAACGACGATCATCCGCCCGGCCCGAATCTCTTCAATCGCATCCGGAACATCAGTAAAAGGAGGCTGGAGGCTCATACGCCGGATTTTATCAGGGAGGCATTCCCAGAGTTGTCTCAGTTATGTCACGAAAGAAGTAAGGCCCGACGCGGGCGGGTGCCCCATTTCTCGCGCGATTTGTGCGCGAGAAGTGGGCATTTTGCTCCCGAAAAATGCATGCATCTCCGTGGAAGAGCGGCCCTTCAGGGCCGCGTTCGGACGCGAAGAAACCCAGGCCCTTTAGGGCCCGTGTCCCAGCTCGAGCCCTCGCGGTCAAGAGAATTAAGCCCTAATCTCCAGCCTCTCCTGAGGACAGTTTCAGTCCTCAACTTCCGGTAATATGCCCCAATGCCGATCACGCTCGACGACCTGCGCCGCTACGCAGTCGCCCGTAGCCTGTTTCCGCCCACGACCCTCAATCGCGCTCTGCACCGCATGGCGTTTGTGCAGGCCGATCCCATTCGTTCGCCCGCTCGAGCTCAAGACTTGATCCTTCGTCATCGCGTCAACAACTATCGCGCCGGAGATCTCGAACGCCGTTACGCGCAACTCGCCGTCCACGAAGATTTCTTCATTAACTACGGATTCGTTACTCAGGAACTGCAAGCCCTGATGCATCCACGCGGAACCTACCGTTCTCCGTGGAATCGCGTTCGCGGCAAGACCGCTCAAGCGCTCTGGGATTTCGTGCGCGAGCGCGGAGTGGTTCATCCGCAGGAAGTCGACGAGCGCTTCGCGCGCGGCAAAGTCGAGAACTATTGGGGAGGAAACTCGAACGCCACGACGCATCTGCTCGACCAACTGCACTATCAAGGACTGCTGCGCGTCGTGAAACGCCAGGGTGGAATCAGGCTTTACAGCGTCCATGAGCACGGACCTGGACCGTTGAGCAAGGCCGAAAGGGAAGCGCGCCTCGACGCGCTCGCGGATGCCGCCGTGAATGTCTATGCGCCCATGCCGAAGTCGGGCCTGGTTGTGCTGCTCCGCCGACTTCGATACGCCGCGCCGCAGTGGGAGAAGTACATCACCAAAACATTTCAGCGAGCACAACAGCGGCTCGCGCACGCGACCATCGATGGCGTTGAATGGTATTGGCCCGCCGATGAAAATCCAGCGAGAGCCAAAGTAGATTCCAAAGTTCGCCTGCTTGCACCCTTCGATCCGGTCGTATGGGACCGTGCGCGCTTCGAGAAGCTCTGGAACTGGACTTATCGGTTTGAAGCCTACACGCCCGTAGCCAAGCGTGTCCGAGGATATTACGCTCTTCCGCTGCTCTGGCGCGACCGCGTAGTTGGCTGGGGAAATTTGTCCGTGAAAGATGGAGAACTAAAAGCCGATCTCGGCTACGTGGACGCCAATCCACCGCAAGATTCGGAGTTCGAACCAGAGCTCGCCGCAGAGTTGCAGAGAGTCCGAGCCTTCCTCGGAATCTCGTGAACTTTGTCAGGCGTGCAGTTCCTGCTCCGCTCCCTGGAATAGCCAGCGCATCGCGCGGATCACCCAACGGATCATCACAAAGATCACGAAGACGAACGCTGTAGCCAAAACTCCCGCGATGTACGGATGCTTCGTCGCCAGCCAAGTGAGCCCAATCGCGAGCACATCTTCGCCCGCACTCAACGCGATGTTGGAAAAAGGCTCCGGAGATGGAGTGACAGCAGCGCGCGCCGCGGTCTTCCCGCTGTGCGCAATCAGGGCGACTCCTCCTCCAATCAAAGTCGCCAGCAACTGATGCTCGGGAGAAAGCTGGCTCGTGGCACGGTAAGCAAGCAGACCTGCGACTGGAACTCGAATAAAAGTATGAAGCGCATTCCAGATGAGATCGAAGGCCGGAATCTTATCCGCGAAGAACTCGACGCCAAACAAGACCACACTCACGATGATCACAGGCCAGCTTTGTAACAGTTCGACGCCTGGAGGAAGTGGTAGATGTCCGAAGCGGGCCGCCAGACCCAAGACCGCAACAGTCGCGTAGAGATTCAAGCCCGCTGCGAAACCGACCGCGGTTAGCAATGCGAACAGTTCGCTAGTCGGGATTTTCAGGACATCGAGCATCGGCTGCCAACCCTCAACTCCGGTCCAATCCAAGCGTAGATGATTTCGCTATCTTACCCCTTCGATATCAATATTGCCCGATGGAAACACAAAGGGCCGCTCCAAAGAGCGGCCCTCAATGCCTTGATCTGGCTTGAGCTTACAGGGTCGATTCAATCTCGAAGCCCCACGCTTCCAGAAGAGGCTCAGGGATGTATTTCGAGTTCTTATTACGCCGCGCCCACTCGCGCAGCCGGGTCGACCGCAGGTACTGATCGGGAGACAGTTTGTACTCGCGCACAACCTGCTCAAATTCGGTAATGGTCGGGGTGATCGGCCCGATCGGTTCGGGCTTTCCCCAGTTAGGATTTCCGCGTCGCTTGGCCATGAACTATTGCCTTTCCACTCAAGGGGATGAAACTTCCTTAAACTCGCCTATTCAATAGGATTCCGGAACTTGCGCTCACGATTCACGAACCTGTACAGTCTCACGCCCTCGCATAGGCAAACCAGGAACGTGCTGATCCTTACAGGGTCCTGAAGCTGATCGGAGACTCAATATCCTACTGTCCATTTAACTAGAAAGTCAATGGAAATCTTCCATTACGGCAGTACTGTTCTCCACGCAACCCACTGTCGGACAGCAACTTACATCGGAACGGCCGTCGTTTCCAATGGATTCCGTCGTTAGAACGACCATTCCGCCAAGGCTTGCGCCAGAACTGGAAGATAACCTCCCGCTGTTTGCGGCGGTTACGGCCGTAATCAGGTTCGAATCGCCGGATATTGCGGCCTCCCGCCGATAGACATAGAGTTCAGAAGGGAAGTCAGTCGGGGGTCCACCCGGCCGATTTCGTGCGGATATCCAGCCAGCAGATCGAGATAAGGGTTCCGGATGAGCTTGAAATCCCTGGTATTGTGCTCGGACGAGAAGATCGTGCGGGTATTGCGCCGCGTGTTAGGCGATCTCGATATCGAGGTTGACCTGTGCGCGAGCGCAGAGGCGGCTCTCCGCAAGCTCACTCGCTCCCGCTTCGAGGCGATTATTGCCGATTGCGGGGATGATGGCGCATTCGACGTACTGCGAAGCGCTCGCAGCGCTCCCTGCAACAAGCATGCCGTCGCGGTGGCGATCGTGGATCCTGTGGTCGGCCTGAAGGCGGTATTCGAGATCGGTGCCCACTTTGTTTTGTATAAGCCGGTTTCGAGCGAGCGCGCCAAGTCAAGTTTCCGCGCGGCACGAGCTTTAATGAAGAGCGAGCGCCGTCGCAATGCAAGAGTAGCGGTAGAAATCCCGGTCATCATGCGCACCACTGGCGCAGGCGGCAACCTCAAGGTGACGACCATCGATCTCAGCGAAGGTGGAATGGCAGTGTCGTTGCCAGATCGCGGCAAGCCTCGCGGCGAATGGCAGATTGCTTTCACATTGCCCGGGATGTCGTCCGCGATCGAGATCCCCGCCGAGTTCGCGTGGGAAGGATCAAAGAAACAGGCCGGACTACGCTTCCGCCACACCTCCGTCGAAGTGACGCGGCAACTGCGCGAGTGGCTGAAGCAGAATTCTCCTGAAGTCGAGCAGGACGATCCTCCGATTCGCTGCCAGCTCACGGACCTCAGCCTGGGCGGATGCTACCTGGAAATCTCATCTCCGTTCCCATCATCGACGCGCGTGACGCTCTCGATGCGCGCTGCGGATGTTGAAGCTCGCGTGCAGGGCGTAGTCCGAGTGATGCATCCCGACAAAGGTATGGGCGTGGAGTTCACCCAAGCTACGCCGCAGCATCGCGAATCGCTGGAAAAGTTTCTGGCGGTGCTGACAGAAAATCGCGGACTGACGCCGGAGATGCTCGTCGAGCCAGAGGGCCTGGAATCGGATTCGCGGAACGCAAAACCCACGCCATCCGAGTCCGAAGATCCTCTCTTGCAGCTGTTCTACGGCGATTCTCTGAGCGCCGACGAATTCCACGACGCCCTGCGGAAGCAGCGCGGAGCACCCGTCCCGCAAGATCCACAAGGTCTAGCCGCCCACGCCTGAGTCGTATCCCCACCCGATCAGATTTCAAGAGTCAGAATTAGACGGAAGTCTGCGCGCACCGGGTTTGGGAAGGGCACGACTTCAGTCGTGCCGCTAAGCTCGTCGGAAACACTCGGGCTTTAGCCCCTGAGATGAACTAGTCAGCCCTCAGCCTGCCGCCTTCTGCCGCCTCTGCTCACTTGCCTTGATGATTTCGTTTATATCTCCCGCTGGCCGTATCTCCCACAGGTTGCCGTACCTCAGCGACGGATGCTGCCCGATGAGCTGCACCGCATGATTCATATCCCGCGCCTCAAGAACGAGAATGCCGCCGAGTTGCTCCTTTGTCTCTGCGTAGGGACCGTCCGTAGTGGCCACCTTGCCGTTTTTCCAATGGAGGGTCAACGCCGTTTCTTCAGGCTGAAGAGCTTCTCCACCAGCCCAATGCCCGTTGGCCCGAAGGTGGTCGTCGTATTCCAAGCAAGCGTCGAACATCCCATTGCGTTCGCTCTCGGTCATAGCCTCGAACTTGCCCTTGTCGTAGTATCCGAAACAGATGTATTTCAAGGTTCTTTTCCTCCCAATGAGAACCAGCATAGCCGCGCGTGCTGGATCTCGTTTTTCTTGCCCTTCATCCTGTAGTCGGCGTCCAAGGGGAAAATCGACAGCGGAACGAACTTGTTTTTCCAAGTCCACAGACCGCCTCGCGAAAAAACGCCCGGCAGATTTCGTGCCGAACCGGGGGCAGGCCGAGGCGCCAAACGACAAACGACGAACGACCAACGACGGACAAACACTCGGATGATGATGATGGCCTATGGTCTGTGGCACAATGTCACCCCGTGCCCGGCGCAAAGACCCAATCCAACGGCGCATATGCCCAAAGAATCGACCGGGTCATCGACTATCTTCGCGGGAATCTGCATCGCCCAGTGAAGCTGGCTGAGCTTGCGAATGTCGCCTGCTTCTCCGAATTTCATTTCCATCGGATCTTTACCGCGGTTTCCGGCGAGACCCTGAATAACTTCACGAACCGTCTCCGTCTGGAAAAGGCCGCTCGTCTTCTTCGTTATTCCGACCAAAGCCTCACCGATATCGCCCTCGACTGCGGCTTCTCGTCATCGGCCACCTTTTCACGCGCATTCCGATCCGGCTACGAGACATCGCCGAGCCAGTTCCGAAAAAGTGGCGAGATCAAAAAGAGCAAGATTTGCAAAGAACTCTTCCCGCAGGATGCCTATGGTCTCCCCATGAGCGCGGACGAAAAGAAAGCCGCGTTCCCGGTGCGATTGATCGACATTCCCGAAAGGCAAGTCGCCTACATTCGGGTGACGAATGCCTTCGAAATGGACAGAGTGCTTGCCGCCTTGCAGACCGTCATCGAATGGGCCAAGTCCCAGCATATTTTTTCGCAAGGAACTCTTTTCGGAATGACGGTCGACGATCCGCACGTGACTCCAGCCCACTTATATCGATATGAGGTCTGTTTTGCGTCGTCCCTTCCTTTCAAGTGCGGGGAAGGAATGTCGAAGTTGAAGATGCCGGCCATGCGCTACGCCGCCATCAAGGTTTCCGGCGATCTCGACAAGGTAGCGACGGCTTGGGACTATCTCTACAGAGATTGGCTCCTCCGCAGTGCCTACGAGCCAGAACACGCGCCGGCACTCGAGGTCTTCCTCGACAAAGAACGCGCCTTGGATTGGTCGCACTGCGAATTAGATCTATGCCTGCCGGTTCGGAACCCGGCAGAGATGAGCGGTTAACAGGAGTTCAATTTTCATGTTGCCAACTAAGGCGATCAGAGACATGTATCTCGTATTTCCGCTGATCTTCCTATCCGCGGCGGTGTTTGCCCAAGAGCCTTCCGCGAAAATTCTGTACGTCGGCGCGGTCTCGATCAATCCATGCCAGGATGCGAAGGTCCTTGCCGACTGGTACACGCGGTTTGGAATCGAGACCAAGGAATTTCATGGGGGATACTACGGCAAACTCAACACCGCCTCCGGCCTGTTTGCCTTTGGCATCCATCCTAGAAAAGCGAATGCTCCGGCGAAATGTTCCCCGAGTGTTTCCGTCGTATTTCGTGTCGAGAATTACGACGGGAGTTTGTCGGCCATGAAAGCGAAGGGACTCGTACCCGATTCAACCGAAAAAGATCCATCGGAAGGTCGGTTTGCGCACTTCCACGATCCGGACGGAAACGAAATTAGTATCTGGGGAGAATACGCGTCGAATTGAACGCGTTCGATCCTTGTCATTCCGAGCGAAGTCGAGAAATCTGCTTTTGCTCGTCCTGAACTTAGTCGAACCTCATTAACGGAGAAACTTCATGATCGACGGAATTGGCGGCGTTTTCTTGTTTTCCAACGACACCAAGCGATTGGCAGCCTGGTACCGCGACTGCCTCGGAATCAATGCTGCGGGCCAGGATGCCGAATGCAATTCAGTCTATGCAACGTTTGATTCTCGGGATCTTGAACATCCGGAGATCAAGAGAACGATGGCGTGGGCGATTATGCCGACGGATCAAGACATCAAAGACAAGCCGCGCACCGGTCAGATTAACTATCGAGTGAAAAACATGGCAGAAGTCCTCGACCATCTGAAGAGCAAAGGCGTGGCCATCGACAAGACGCAGGACTATCCCGGCTACGGGAAGTTTGCGTGGGTCAAAGATCCGGACGGCAACAAGATCGAGCTCTGGGAGCCGGGGGAAGAGTGAAATAGAAATTGCAGGTTGATGAAAAGCTGGGGACCAGCGACCAACGACTAACAACTCAACTCATTCGCAAAACCAGCAACGTCGCGTCGTCGCGGAAATTTCCGCCGCAGAACGTAGTGACCTGCTGCATGATGGCGCGCTGAATGTCGAGCGCGCTTCCATCCCGGCCGCGCGCGGCCTCCACCAGGCGCTGCTCGCCGAACTCTTCAAGTTGGGTGTTTTCCGCTTCGGTGATCCCGTCGGTTGAGAGCAGGAGCTTGTCGCCGGGTTGTAGTTTCGCGACGTAGTCACCATAGGTCCAATCCGGCAATGCGCCGAGTACCGCTCCTCCTCCTTGTAAGGATTCCGTTGTGCCGTTGCTGCGCAACAGAAGTCCGGGCGAGTGTCCGGCATTCTCATAGGTGAGCGTGTGTCCTTCGGCGTCGAGTACCGCATAAAAGAAGGTCACAAATTTCCCTGGAGCGGTATTCGCGCAAAGAAACTTGTTCAGCTTGGTGCAAACCACCTGGGGCGAGGCATCCGCGGTGGCGAAGGCGCGAAATGATGCCTGGAGATTTGCCATCAGCAAAGCGGCGGTAATGCCTTTTCCGGCCACGTCGCCGACGCAGATGCCGATGCGTTTTTCATCCAGTTGAATGACATCGAAGTAGTCCCCGCCAACTTCGCGCGCAGGCTGCCATGCTCCCGCGATCTGGGCTCCTGCTAGCTGCGGGAGTTGGCTGGGAAGCAGCATTTGTTGGATCTCGCGGGCCCGCTTGAGTTCTTCTTCCTGCGCCTGCAGCGCGATAGTCCCTTTCTCGACCGTCTGCTCCAGCAGTTGATTCCGTTGCCTCAGACTTTTTTGCAGTTCCTCGATCCCGTACCCAATGACATTGGCGATCACCACGACGACGATGCAGAAGTAGCCGACTCGGGAAAAGAGAACCGAGAATGGCTCGCGTTCGATTTTGGTTATCTGCAGAAAAAGCACCGACGCCACCGCGCAGATCAGCCCGAAAGTGATCTGGACGGGGAAAAACACGATCCAGTTCCACGGAAACGCTCGTCCCACGAACAAGCGGCGGCTGGCGAAGACGAGAGGCGTGACAAGGTTGCCCACCGTGAGGGTGGCAATCAAGATGATGGACAGGGAAGCCTGCTGGTTGATCGAGACTAGGAGGGCAAAAACGACGAACGCGACGAACACGATCGCCAGCTCGATCTGGAACACGCGGCGCCACAAAACTGAACGCGGTTTGGGAGTGGCTGAAGGGCTGCTCACGGCTGGCTCGCAATGAAAATTGAACCGCAAGCGTATCGCGGAGACCGAGAAAAGTCATGCGGGAAATAGCGGCGCGTCGCCCTCGGATGAGCCAACAAGTCGTCCACGCGGTCGTCATCCGTCAGTAAGGGTCGACGCGATTTTCTCGAGTCACATCCCACACTTCGTCCGGTGAGCCGTAACCGCGCCGATAAGCTTGCCCGCAGATTTCGTACGGCTTCAAGTCAGTCGAGCTCCACTGACTGGATGCAGCCGGCACATTGCAAGAACAGTACAGCACCCACCCCGAGATACCGTCCGCGCTGAGCGGGATTAGATACGATCCATTGCGATACGGACTGAAACTGGGCAGATATCGAGTGCGGCATTTCGGGCACTCAACGCAATGTCGAAGTCGAGACATGAATGCATAAGCCAGCTACAAGATCCCGATCGTGACGCACCTGACGACGTCGTTCTAACAATGCAACGTTCAATCCACAGCAAAAGCATGTGCTGTTCCACCCGCAGGAAAATTACGCGACTCTACAGCCCGGATATTCCGGATCAGGCAAGAGAGTGACGAACGAACAACGCCCTGGGGTAAACCGAAACCGACCGCACGGTTTGTTTCTCCCATTTCTCATACACGCTTCTCCAGCAAATTACGAAATTCGAGAACATCGAGCAGCCAGGTTTCTGGCGAGATGAATTTTAGTTGACTTCAAAAATGCCTAACATACATACTTGTCGGTATGTTAGGAAGAAAACGAAGAGTTCGGGACCCGGAGCGCACAAGGGAACGCTTATTGCAAGCAGCTTTCCGGGAGGTCCGCAGATCAGGCTTCCAGAGCACTGGGATCGACACGATTCTCGCTGCTACCAAGGTCACCAAGGGAGCGCTCTATCACCATTTCGACAGCAAGGAAGCCCTCGGATATGCCATCGTCGACGAGGTCATTGCGAAACAAGTTCGCGACCGGTGGTTGCGTCCTCTGCTCAGCCAGGGGGAACCCATCGACATTCTGATTGGCATTGTCCAGCGGATACCGGCTCAGCCCGAAGAAGTTCGGCAAAGTTGTCCGCTTCTCAATTTGTCCCAGGAGATGTCTCCGCTGGACGAGCAATTTCGCAAGCGGCTGGAGAGGTTATTTCTTGCATGGCAGGGAGGCGTTGCTGCGCTTCTACGGAAGGGACAGTCTCAGGGAACAGTTCGCGGCAGCCTGAATCCCGACGAGACCGCCAGTTTCCTGGTCGCGATGATCGAGGGCTATGCCTCGTTAGCGAAGAATGCTCAGAGTACGAAGTTATGGAGTGTGGGAATCAAAAACATCGTTGGATGGCTGGGAACTCTTCGCGCCCATCGTCAGTCTCCGAGAGGCGCGCGGCGGATCTCGAAGAAGCGTGCTGCCGTGCAACGGCAGCGATTCTGACTCAGAGGTGAACTGATGAACCGAAGAATGTTGGCAGTGTTGGCATCTCTAAGCGTCGCGCTGGTCCTGGCGCTCCTTGGCATGCAGTCAGGGAAAGCACAATCCTCCAAAGCAACCTATTCGAGCATGGCTCCGATCGATCAGTACCTCATGACAGACCGAAATGCCGAGATTGCCTTGGCTCGCAGCGCGGCTCCGGATGCCATATCCGCCGATGCCAAAATTATGGTCCTAGGGCGGCACGGCTACGAAACCGCCGTCGAAGGGAAGAACGGCTTCGTGTGTGTTGTGGAACGCGCCTGGATGTCTCCCTCCGACGCTCCGGAGTTCTGGAATCCCAAGGTACGAGGCCCGATCTGTTTCAATCCGCCGGCCGCGCGGTCCGTTTTGCCGACGACTTACAAAAGAACAGAGATGGTTTTGGCCGGGCGCACGAAAGCCGAGATCATCGAAGGGAACAAGGTAGCATTTGAAAAGGGAGAACTGCCGGCACTCGAGCCCGGTGCCATGAGCTATATGCTCTCGAAGCGTGCCTATCTAACCGATCGCGAGGGCCACAACCTCGCCCACCTCATGTTTTACACACCGCTCTTGGATGCCAAGGATTGGGGTGCCGACGTCGCCGAATCACCCGTCATGCTCATTCCACAATTCAAAGGCGCGCAGCCGATCGACGTGTTCATTGTCCCCGTAGGGAAGTGGTCAGACGGTTCTGCCGCTCCGGCAATGTAGAGCCATTTCATTTAGAAGCAGAACCTTCGTCAATCTGGCTGCCCGTGCAGGCAGTTGACGCATGAGTGCAAACATAAGGTCTTCCATGACTGTCCGCAGGATGCACGAGCAGAAAGCCATTCCGCGTGGGATGTTCGATCAACGGGCAGCTCGCGACATGGCGGACGTTACGACGAACTACAACCTCGAATCCACAGCAGAAAACGCGTTCGGCACGGCTGGAGAAACATCATTGCCTGCGGCAACTCCGGTGGATGCTGCAAATCTCCTGCGAGTATTGCAACAGTTGGAGGTCGCGTCCAAACGACAGGCGCCACGCATTGCGTTCAAGGAAAAAAGGAGAATCCTATTCCTGGATCTGGACGAGATCGTAGCAGTGCAGGCCGAAGGCAATTACGTTTCGCTGCGGCACCGGCCTAATCCCTATTTGCTGCGTGAGTCCCTCTCGTCCATGGCCGAGAAACTAAAGCCCTACGGTTTTATTCGCATCCACCGCTCGGTCGTTGTGAACATTTCCGCTGTTGAGGAGATCCAGCCTCTCCCGACCGGAGAATACCGCCTGCGTGTAAAAGGTGGAGACGAATACCTCGTAACACGCACTTACAAAGACAACCTCAGAGATCTGGCTCAACTGTGGGTAGGCTCAGATCGACTTCCCGGCTAGGAAACACCTGCAGCTTTCCCGCTACTGTTTCAAATAGCGAAGCGCAACACATCCTGATTTGAAAATCTTCGACTCCACCAGCTTGAGCGGTAATTTCTGAGGCAGGCTGACGTCTTCCAGCAAGCGCCTTCCTGCTCCTGCAACGACCGGCCCCACGACAAAGCGATATTCATCCACCAATCCAAGCTTGATGAGTTGTGAAGGAATGTCTACGCCGCCGACCAGAATGTTTTTACCTGGCTCCCGTTTCAATTTAAGGATTTCGTCGCGAAGGTCGGTACGAACGAATCTCGCCTTTTTATCTTCAGAGCCGTCTATCGTTCGCGAAAAAACAACTCTGTTGAGGGAGACGAACGCCCGGGCAAATTCGGTATCTGTCTTGCTCGCCGACGGGTCTTTAAGGACGTCGGGCCAATACGGGACCATCAATTGATAGGTTTTACGCCCAAATATCTGCAAGTCCGCCTCTCGGGTGAGGCGCGTGAAATATTCATGTAGCTCATCGTCGACAAATTGTTTGGTGTGGTCGCAGCAGCCATCCACGGTGAGGTTGATTGCATAGATCAAATTTCTCATTGGATTGTCCTGGTTTCCTTGAATGTACCCGCTTCTCGGAGTTTGAGATCTTGCGCTGATCGTTTACGCCTCTGTTATCGCGGACAGCCAGCAGCATCGCCGAGTCCACTCATTGCATGTCCTTGTGCCCTTCGTGCACTTGACTCAGCGGCGCTTCTGTTCCATCGGACCAGCGTTGCACTCCGACGGCGAACTCCGTCAAGCGCTCGTGGTCGTCGCTGATGCCAAAGATGGGAGAGCCCGGCAGATTCGCTCCCCAGGTTGCCGGGTCGGTTTGCGAATAGAAAAACATGACGTGGGAAGGCCAATGTGGGACTGTGTCGCCGCCATATCCCTCCTTCGACATCATGTAGCACATCGCGCCGGATTCCATCGCCGGCAGTTCTTTCTTGTTGACGGCGGCCACGATCGCCTCGTCGACCTGAGCCTTGGTGCGCCCTGCCAGGATCAAGCTCGTCCTCTTGACGTTGCGTGGAAGCAATGTACGAGCCGCTGCGGCGCTATAACAAATCGGAGTTCGCACTTTCGGATTCCAAAAGTCAGCGTCGGCGGTGGAGGTCCACGAACGCTCCACGATACACACGAAACCGTTCTTGCCTTTGACCGCCGTTTCGAAACCGTGGCGTCCAAGAACCAGCACCTCGGCATCGCGTGAAATCGACTCCGGCGCCGCCGTTCGCGCCAGGGCTACTTCCGCAGCCTGATCGGTCATGAGGTATTGCTCGATCGGCGCCATGCTCGGATAAGCCGTCTTGGCATCCTGTGCCATCGTCCGATGTGCCATAGCGATGTACGCCGTACCGAGCACAAGCATCAGTGCAAATCTCTCGATTGCGATTGCGCCAACTTTCTTTTTTCGCATGTTGCACTCCTTAATGTTTACTGCTTTAAAGGCCCAGCGCCCTTGTAGGAATTGATGACGATGCCGGACGGCAGAGCTTTCGTGCTCGCGAGTTCGAATGCCCGCGGCGGAGCCCCATCCGCAAAGATTCGCTTTCCCGTGCCCAGCATCACCGGATAGACAAGCAGTACGACCTCATCCGCAAGGCCGTGTTCGAGCAGTGTCGAGATCAGCGTTGAACTGCCAATGAGAATCAGGTCAGGCCCGTCAATCGCCTTGATGCGTCGAATGCCCTCAGCGAAGTCCGATCCAACGCCCTCGAACGGCCCCCATGCAAGGCTTTCCGGCCGATGGGTCGCGACGTATTTCTTCGCGGCGTTGATGGCGTCAGACATAGGACTGCCCGGTTGCTTCGGCCAAAAGCCCGAAAAGCCATCGTAGGTGCGTCGCCCCAGCAGCAGATCGAAGCCCTGGCCATACATTGCGAGAAGCAGATCTCTGCCAGCGGGAGTTCGATAGGGCCCGCTCCAGTTGCTATACGGGAAATCGTTCTCATCGGCGGAGTTCTGGATCACCCCGTCCAGCGACATATGTTCAAAAATCCTGAGCTTTCTCATTCCAAGTCTCCTTACGAACAAGCAAAGAAAGTGTGGGTGCCCCATTTCTCGCTTCTTTTGCGAGAAGTGGGAATGATCGCCTCGGAGCATTGCATCTATCTCTGATGGCATTCCGAACCGGCGCCAAGCGTCGGTGAGGAACCTGCTTTCGCGTCGAACACCGCCACTGACGCTTTGTCCGTCAGTCCTCCGTCTGTCTGGCGTCCTTCTTACGTTGCACCACCACCAGACTTTCGATTCGGCCGCATTTTGAGGAACGCTCGCACCTCGACAGGAACGCGGCAGGCGACGGCAGCTTTGCGTCCCCAGGCCAGTGCTTCCTCCATGTCGGCGCACTCCAGGATCCAGAACCCGCCGATGTGTTCCTTGGTCTCAAGGTACGGCCCGTCGGTCACGATTACCTGTCCACCAGCCTGCTTACGCAGCGATTTCGCCTTGGACGCCGGTTCCAGGCCGCCAGCGAAAAACCGGGCGCCGGCGGCATCCATTTCCTGGTTCAGCGCGCTGATATCGCGAATCATCGCTTCGCCTTCCTGAGACGAGTCGTAGTTTTCGGGGTGTTGAATCGCAACCAGAAATTGCGGCATGAGTTCTCCTCTGGAAATCTTCGTCCCGTAGCGCAGCCTGGCGCGCCGGATCGTTCATTCGATGTTCATCCTATAGTCGCTGGGTGGAAGGAAAATCGACAGCCGAGTGAATTATTTTTGTTGGGCGGCAACTCTATCTTGAGACCTTGTGAGAAAGACTGAGCCCGCTACGCCTCAAATGCTTTTGTGGAAGGAACGGCTTTAGCCGCAGGGAAGTGTTGTCCGACCGTCGCGCCGCCTCTTCGTCGATCTGAAGACGACGTAGCCGCGCGGTCTGCGCCCTTCATCCCCTGAAGATCAAAACAGCTTGCGGCCAATGTGAGCTAAGGCCAGGCGCACGTCGATCGGTCTCTCACCGAAACGAAGATGTGGTGTCACTCCAAAGCAAGTGAAATTTAAGTGAAATGGCATGCTTACGACATTTGTGAAGTAGAATTCTGCGTGTTGAGTACTTTGGGCGGCCCATGATAGATACAAAAAACATACTTCGCCTTTCTGGAGTGTTGTATGCAGTGCTGTTCGGTAGCCTATTCACGTTTGCTATCCACGCTTATTGGCCAGACATGCGTGCCGCAGTGTTCCTCCCGGTATCGGGTGCAGTGTTCGTTGCGTTCTACATCGTAGGAATGTGGGTCGGAGTGAGAAACGAACAGAACAAGAAACTTCCGACGAGCAGCAAAGAACTAAGAAGAAGAACAAAGGAGTTCTACGACTCCCTCGACTCCCAGGGACGCCCTCGATAATGACGCGCAAGAGAGCTTGAGCGCTATCGCCTGTCAACAACATTTGAGAACGGAGTCTTCCACTATAACCCGTTCAAAATGCAGATTATCAATCCCAGCCTCAAAAACGCGAAACTAGGACCTCAGTTAATCCGTCTGATCTTAGGTGGAAATGGTGGAATCTGAGTTCCAGGCGGGCAGTACGGTTCACAAGGTAGTGGCGCCCACTGCGTATAAACCTCGACCAATCCGATGTTCGGCGCAAAATACCATGTCTCAATCGAGCACTTCAGCGGATCGTAAATCTCACTAAGGCTGATCGGCATGGCACATTCGTGAATTTCATTCGCTAAAGTCGGTCCGCTGTAGAAAGGTGTTTGTACTGTGGGAAAGGAGATTACAGCCGCCCAAAGCACAGACGCGAATTGTACGTGTTCAGGTACATAGCCGTTGGGAGTCCAACCTCCGTACCAATCAGAACCGTATCCCAAGTAAGTCCCTGCTTTGACTCCGAATGCCGGAATGATCATTTTCGAGACGTCGTCCCAGTTCTTAAATTCCACGACGACCGTTGTGACCGGATACCCAGGATTCTGCCATCCAACGATGCTTTCGACGCCAGTCCACTGACCATTCGGCGACTTCGTCATGACCCAGTCCATTGTCGCGTTCGGAACGCCGGATTCTGGCATGTTCTCGATATTGTCTTTCGTGAACCGCATGTCCACGCCACCCAGCGAATCAATGGAGTGCCCATTCACGACCAGCGGGTTCCCCGTGCGTATCTCGACGTGCGTCAACGCTCCAGTTCCGTCCGCCGCGAGATCGAAGTGCTGGGGATAGGTTGGGAAGTAGTTGGGAAGTGCGCCACAGCCGACCAATGCGAAAATCAAGAGAGCGAGGGCTACGCAGGGGACTAGTGTTTCGACCACTGCATTCTTCCAATGCCGAGCCAGTCGATTCACAGGTATGAGCATAGCAGGATCAATCGCAGCGCCAGCCGACAGTTTCCACTGAATAGGAAGAGTAACTTCCCAGTCCTTGCACATGGGCAAACCCACGAAGAATAGTGAATGGTAGGACGGCAAGTCAGTACACGGATGTGAGACGGATCACTCATGCGAGCGGAGGTTGCCACAACATCTCTTTAAGCGTAAACCCCCGCTTTGCCGCTCGAAGCATGAAATCGCCTGATTTACACCATTGACATCCGGTAGAAACAGCCGCCACGATGAGAGACGCTCGCCTTCCTCGTGATGCGGGCCGAACGACGTTGCCTCATGCCTATCTTGATCGCAATCGCAGGAGCCATTCTCGTTGCATTCGGACTTTTTCTGATTGGTGTTGCGGTTGTAGTCTTCGCGAGGCCGGCGCTCGCTGAACGCTTTTTTATGGCATTTGCCAGTTCGGCGCGCACACACTACACAGAGCAACTGGTCCGCTTGCTCGTCGGCGTGTCACTCATCATTCGTTCTGCGGCTATGTGGCAACCGAAAGTCTTCTGGTTTGTCGGATGGGCCATCACCTTAACCTCCTTGTTGTTGATCGTCACTCCGTGGCAATGGCACCATCGTTTCGGCGAGAAAGTACGTCCGATGCTCATTCGTCGGATGAAAGTGTATGCGGTCGGGCTATTGGCGTTCGG
>Ga0335080_10002709_pt1 | contig 17759 bp, 10 predicted proteins | sample Lox_Sample_34_FD_206720 | JGI IMG/M metagenome (GOLD analysis project Ga0335080, IMG submission 206720) | Soil microbial communities from Loxahatchee National Wildlife Refuge, Florida, United States - Lox_Sample_3.4 | ecosystem: Environmental > Terrestrial > Soil > Wetlands | place: USA...
GCCCCAATCGCCCTTTTCTTCTTTGCTCGATTGCTCCAGCGCTTCCACTACCACCTGTCGCGCCTGGTCCATGAAGCCGTTCTCCGAACCGGCCGGCGCGAAACCGCGGGTGACGATCTCCGGCACAGATTCGACTTTTCCGCTCAGCTTATTAATCGCGATGATCGGCAGCACGATGCCATCTTCGCTCAGCAGGCGCCGGTCGCGAATGACAAGATCTTCGACCACGTCGGTTCGCGAGCCAGAATCGATACACACGCGGCCGACCGGCACTTCTCCCGTCTTGCGCGCGCCCAGTTCGTCGAACTCCAGCACGTCGCCGCTCTCCAGCATGATTACGTTGCCGACGGCGCCGTGCATCGAGGCCGCCAGCTCGCCGTGACGCCGGAGTTGCCGGTATTCGCCGTGAATGGGGATGAAGTAGCGCGGCTTAACCAGGTTGATGATCAGCTTCAGCTCTTCCTGACTGGCATGGCCGCTTACGTGGATGGGCGGCTGCGATCCGTCTTCATAGACCACCAGCGCCTGCCGGCGATAGAGATGGTCGATCATGCGGTAGATGGCTTTTTCGTTTCCCGGAATGATGCGCGAGCTGAGCACCACGGTGTCGTCGCGCTCGATCTTCACGTGCTTGTGGCTGTCGACCGCGGTGCGCGAAAGCGCCGACATCGGCTCACCCTGGCTGCCGCTGATCAGCACGCAGACGCGCTCGGCGGGGAAGTCCTTTACCTGCCCGGGATGGATCAGTACGCCGTCGGGAATGTCGATGTAGCCCAGGTCTTGAGCGATCTCCGTAGATTCGTTCATCGAGCGGCCGACCAGCGCAACTTTGCGGTTGAATTCGAAGGCCGTGTCGATGGTCAACTTGATGCGATGGATGGACGACGAAAAGCAGCACACAAACAGCCGCCGCTGTGCCCGTGTGAACACCTCTTCGAACTTCCGCCGCACCGCGCGTTCACTGGGTGTGTAGCCCGGACGCTCGACGTTGGTGGAATCCTGAAAGAGCGCCAGCACGCCGTTCTTGCCATACTCGGCGAAAGTGTGCAGGTCGAAGAGGCGATTGTCGGTGGGCGTGGGATCGACTTTGAAGTCGCCCGTGTGGATCACCACTCCCAGCGGTGTGTGAATCGCGAGCGATACGCAGTCCACCAGGCTGTGCGTCACCTGGATCGGATGAATAGCGAATGGGCCGATCTTGACGCGCTCGCTAGGGCGAATTTCGACGAGCTTGGCGTCGTCCAGCAGGCCGTGCTCTTCCAGCTTGTTCTCGACGTAGGCGAGCGTGAACTCGGTGCCGTACACCGGCACGTTGAGTTCGCTCAGCACCCAGGGCAGCGCCCCGATGTGGTCCTCGTGGCCGTGGGTGAGCACGATGGCGCGGACTTTGTCGCGGTTCTCGGTGAGGTAAGTGATGTCCGGGACAACGATGTCCACGCCCAGCAGCTCGGCCTCGGGAAACATCATGCCGGCGTCGACGACAATGATGTCATCGCCCCAGCGGAAGGCCATACAGTTCATGCCGAACTCGCCTAGCCCTCCCAGGGGCACGACTTGGAGTTTGCCTGCTGGCATGGAGAACCATTGATGCTAGCACAGGCGTCAGGCGAGATGTCCTCACGGACGCTTGCAGCGTTGACCTATTAGCGCAGGAAGCGGGCTAGCGCCACGGCAGCCAATATTTGCTGGACGAGTTTCAGGTTACCCTTGTGCTGTTTTGGAAACTCGGGTTCACGGCAAGCGCATTCTGATCAACGCTCCTCTTTATGGCGCTGGTGGCGTTGAGACTCACCTGTTGAATCTTTGCCGCTTGCTGGCCGAGCGCGGGGCGGAGATTACGCTGGCCGCACGCATCGCCAATCCAGAGACACCTGTGGTCAAGCTCCGGCGAGAGATTCCTGTCCGCCTGCTGACGACTCCGTTCGCGAGCAATCGCCGGTTGCTTCGCTATTCCACTGCCTGGGCGCTGGCGATGTGGCCGCTCGAATTGCGCCCGGGGACCTTCGATCTGCTCTACACGGTCGAGCTCAGCCGCTTTCCGCGCTTCCTGCGGCGTTGCCTGCGGCGGGACGGCTACATGATCGGGAACCGCATCGGCGAGCCGCTGGTCGGCTCGCAGCGGCTTGACCCAAGCTGTGAGCCGATTCTCGATGGCTTTGTCGTCGAATCTGAGTTGCAGGCCGCGCCGGTGCGGCGCGCTTCGAACGGGCTGCACGTAACGGCGATTCCCCTGATGGCCTTTGTTGACGACGTTCCGCCACGGCAGGCGCGCGGCGTCGATTGCCTTCGCGTGGCATTCCTTGGGCGTTTCGATCGCGCGAAAGGCATCTACCGCTTGCTCGATATGTGGCCGAAGTTTGCCGGACGCTCAATGCGGCTTGATTTTTACGGGCACGGCGCGGAACGCGACGGCCTCAAGGAGGAGATACACCGCCGCGGCCTCGAGGCCAGTGTGCGGGTCAACGGCGGATGGTCGACCGGCCAGGAACTGGCTGCCATCATGGCTGCGACTGATCTGGTCGTCCTGCCTTCGGAGACGGAAGGCTTGCCACTGGTACTGCTGGAGGCGATGGCGCACGGCGTACCTTTTGTCGCCAGCAACGTGGGCGCGGTCGCTTCGCTGGCGGAAGGGAATCCCGACGTTCGCGTCGTGCCGCTCGACAACTCGGCCCTGGCGCAAGCCATCACGGAGATGGAATCGGCAATTCGAGCTGGAATGGTCGATGGCCGTCGCTTGCAGGATTACCACCATACTCGTTACGGCTATGAGCGCGTTGCGGACCTCTGGTCACGGGCGCTGCTCGAGCCTGATCAATTTTGGAGTCGGAACGGTCACAAGGAATAGCTTCGATTTCCTCCGCCGACTCTCCCTAGAAAATACTTCGACACATGAATGTGTGGTAGAAGAAAGTGGAGTTGTGTTTGCCAGCCGCGAACCGTTCATCGTGAAGCGCAAGGTGCTCTTCTCCAATCCCGGTTGTGCTCCGTTCGCGCAGCATGCGGCTAGGGCCCTGCACGAGACGGGGCTGCTGGAGGCCTACGTCACCAGCTTCAACTATCGTCCGGAAGGTTTGCTGGGCGGGAGTTTGCGCCTACTATTACGAGCGCGCCACGGCGACCCGGAAAGACAGCTCGCGCGGCGAAGCATCACGGAAGTGCCGCACGATGTCGTCCGCTCCCACACCATGCCGGAGCTGCTGCGCATGTTGCCGATCATGGCAGGCCTGGGTCCTTCCGCTTGCGACTTGGTTTGGGAGCAGACCGAGAAATGGTTTGACCGGATTGTCGCCCGCCAGCACGTGAACGGCGCCGCGGCGGTTTATGCCTACGAGCACGCTGCGCTGGAGACATTTCGCGCACAGAAGGCGCGCGGCGGATTTTGCATTTACGAGCAGCCGACCACTCATTACCTTACAACGGCGGAAATTCTCGACACCGAATTCGAGCTCTATCCCGAGGCGGAAACGGCGCACGACCGGCATTTGCGCAAGCTTCGTCCGCGCCGCGACCAGCGTAAGCACGAAGAACTCCAGCTTGCCGATCTGGTGATTGTGTACTCCACCTTCAGCAAGCGGTCACTGATGCGCGCGGGAATTCCCGAGGATCGCATCCGCGTAGTGCCGCTCGGCGCGCCCGCACCGGTCAGCACAATTCAAGAGGACCGCAAGGAGCCCTTTATCTTCTTAAGCGCCGGCAATCAAACCGTGCGCAAGGGAGTGCATTACTTGCTGGAAGCCTGGCGTAAGCTCGCGCCGGGAGGAGACGTTGAACTGTGGCTCGTCGGACGAATGTCGGTGCCGCCGAGGCTGCTCGCGGACTTGCCGGGGCGAGTGGTGATGCGCTCCTCGGTGCCTCGCGCGGAGCTGTTTGAAATTTACCAGCGAGCGAGTGTGCTGGTGCTGCCATCGTTGGGTGAGGGCTTTGGTATGGTCATCACGGAAGCCCTTGCGAATGGGGTGCCGGTGATTACTACCAACAACACCGCCGGGCCTGACTTTATTAGGCCGGGTGAGAATGGCTTCTTGGTGCCGATCCGGGACTCAGAGATTCTGGCCGAGACCATGCAGTGGTGCATCGACCACCGTGATGATGTTGTCGCCATGGGCCGGGAAGCTGCTAGCGCTGCAGCTCGATGGCAATGGAGCGACCACCGGCGGGCACTGGCTGCGGCAGTCCGCGGCTTTCTTTGCGACTCCTCTCCGCACCTGCTCGCTACTGCGACGGCTTCATGAAGATCTGTCTGCTGGGAACCGCGCATCCTTCCTTCAACCCGCGTCTCGTGCGTGAGGCCGACTCTCTCGCCGAGGCCGGACACGACGTGCGAGTGATCGCCTCAAACCATTTGTCGTGGGCAGGCGCTCGAGATCAAGCTCTGCTGCAACATCGGCGATGGCGAGTGCAGACTGTGGACTTCCGGCCGAACGGCGCAAACAAGCTGCGCGCTGCCGTGGGCCGCGGCCGGTTGCGAGTTGCCTCGGCTGTATATCAGCGCCTCAAGAGCCCAGCGCTAATTCCATTTGCTTACGGCCTGGCTGGCCCGGAGTTGTTGCGAATCGCAAAAAACGAGTCTGCCGACTGGTTCGTTGCCCACGCTCATGCCGCGTTGCCAGCCGCCGCCGCGGCTGCCGCGCATTGGAATGCGCGCCTGGGGTTCGATTGCGAAGACCTGCTTGCCCATGCTCCCGGCGAGCCGCGGGAGTTGCTGCACGAGATCGAGGCCAGCTATCTGCCGCGCTGCGACTACGTTTCCACCGCATCGCCGCTCATGGCTGAACAGCTGGCACTCGATCACCGGATTCCAACGCCGCTGGTGCTCTACAACGTTTTTCCTTTGAAGCTGGCTGAGGGCATGCTGCCACCTCGCGATCGCACGCGAAATGCCGCCGTGCGCCTGCACTGGTTCGGGCAGACCATCGGTCCAGGACGCGGCTTGGAAGATGCGGTCGCAGCATTGGCGCAGCTTCCGGGCGCGTTCGAACTGCACTTGCGCGGTACTCCCTTCGCCGGTTACCGGGAGCGATTGGAGGAACTGGCCGGAAGCGAGCGCCATCGGCTGTTCTTTCTGCCGCCGCTCGAGCACGATGAACTGATTCGTTCCATGGAGGCATTCGACGTTGGGTTGGCGCTGGAACGGCCGGAGAACGCCAACTATTCACGCACGGTCACAAATAAGCTGTTCAGCTATCTGCTGGCTGGACTGGCTGTGGCGGCGAGTGCCACGCCAGGGCAGACGCAAGTGATGTCGCAAGTGCACAAGGCGGGATTTCTGTACCCTGCCGGAGATCTCGCGGCGCTCACCAGCGGGCTACTGCGATGGTTGCAGGATCGGCAGGCGTTGCGCGCGGCGCAGCAAGCCGCGTGGAATGCCGCGCGCGCTCGCTTCTGCTGGGACCTCGAGTGCGATAAATTTCTTACGATCTTTGGCGCGGCCACTTCGGAAACGCGTCTACCCGTCGCCAGGAGCGTGGCACGGTGAAGCGCGTAGCCATCATCGGCGCAGACTTCGCTCCCAGCAGTCTGCCGCCGGCGCTGCGGCTGCGATTTTTCATCTCCCACCTGCGCGAGTTTGGCTGGGAGCCGACGGTCATTACCACCGACCCGCGTTATTACGATTGCGTGCTCGATCCCGAAATCGAGCGCCTGCTGCCGGATGGCCTGCGTGTGATTCGCACTCCGGCGCTGCCACGCAAGCTCACGCGGCTGGCCGGCTTGGGTGACCTGGGCGCTCGTAGCATGGGATACCACTGGCGTGTGTTGCGCCAGCTCTGCCGCCGCGGGGAAGTTGATCTTGTATTTATTTCTGTGCCGCACTACATGCCGATGTTGCTGGGAGGCTGGGCGCACGAGCGCTTTGGTATTCCGTACGTCATCGATTACATCGACCCCTGGGGCAGCGATTACTACTGGCAAGTGCCGCGCGCGCAGCGTCCGCCGAAGTGGCTAGCAGCTTATGCGACGGCGCGGGTGCTCGAGCGCTACGCTCTGCGCCACGTCTCGCACGTCGTTGGCGTTTCCCGCGGGACGACTGAGGCAGTGCGCCGGCGCTATCCCTGGCTGTCCGAGGCGAACACGACTGAGATTCCCTACGGCGCCGAGAGCGGTGACTGGGATTACGTTCGCCGCCATCCCAGGCGCAATCAGCTATTCGATCCCGGCGACGGCAAGTTGCACATTGCCAGCGTCGGCGCCTACACGGAGGCAATGCGGCCGGTGCTGGCGGCATTGTTTGCAGCAGTTAGAAAAGCGCGCGCCCAGGATCCAGCCATAAACCGCGTGCGACTTAATTTTGTCGGCACCAGCTACTCCACCGGGCAGCCTTGCGTAACCTCCATCGCGCGAGAGCAGGGCGCGGAAGATCTGGTCGAGGAACATCCTCAGCGTGTGGCGTACCTGGACGCGCTGCAGCTTCTCTCAGATGCGCACGCATTGTTGGTAATTGGTTCGGCCGAGCCTCACTACACCGCTTCCAAGATTTTTCCTTACATCCTGGCGCGAAGGCCGCTGCTGACCATCTTCCACCGCGACAGCAGCGTGATCGGCATTGTGGAGCGCGCACAAGCCGGACGGGTAATCAGCTTCGGCGCGGACGATCCTTTGGAGGGAAAGATTGGCGAGATTGCGCAGCGCCTGCGAGAGTTGGCTGCGCTCCCTCGCGGACAAGAAGAAAGAGCGTATGAACAGGCGCTTGAGGCCTACAGCACGCGATCCATGACTGCGCGCCTGGCAGAAGTTTTCAACAAGGTACTGGCGCAACGCTCTCCCGCTTCCACAGAGGGAACCTCACTTGCATACTCCGCCGAAGCTCGGCTCTGAATTTTCTGTGGTAATAATGAAACCAGCTTGCGAATTTTACCTGCGGTAGTCGGTGGGCAACGACAACCAGAAGTTTTAAGCGCCTGCAATCCAGCCTGCATTGCGCGCTCCAGCCATAGATGTGTGTTGTCGATAAGAGAAGTTTCCCGGGCCCCGCTGGCACGTGGATCCGAGAGCAAAGTTTGTAGCCGTGCGCAATAGCCAGAGAAGGGAAAAGGAGTAAACACGATTCCCATGGAAGCAAGACGAGCACTGATCACGGGCGGCGCCGGATTCATCGGCTGCCATCTTGCCGAGGAACTTCTGCGCGAGGGGCAGGAAGTTTACATCCTGGACAATCTCTCGACCGGCAGCATCGACAACATCGAACACTTGAAGAGCCGCAAGAATTTCCACTATGTGATCGACTCGCTCGAGAACGAGCACCTGCTGGCGGAGATGGTCGACCGCTGCGACGTGGTGTATCACCTGGCCGCTGCCGTGGGCGTAAAGCTGATTGTCGAGAGCCCGGTCAACACCATCGAGACCAACGTGCACGGCACCGAACTGGTGCTCAAGCACGCCAACAAGAAACGCAAGAAGGTGATCGTCGCTTCTACTTCGGAGGTCTACGGCAAGAGCACGCGCGTGCCGTTCCGCGAAGATCACGACCTTGTACTCGGACCGACGTCGAAGGGGCGCTGGAGTTATGCCTGTTCGAAGGCCATCGACGAGTTTCTGGCCATCGCCTACTGGCACGAAAAGAGGCTGCCGGTGGTGGTGGTGCGCCTGTTCAACACTGTGGGACCGCGACAGACCGGCCGTTACGGCATGGTGATTCCCAGCTTCGTCAAGCAGGCCGTACATGGGGACCCGATCACGGTTTACGGCGACGGTAACCAGTCGCGCTGCTTCACCTATGTCGGCGACGTGGTCAGGGCGCTCGCAGCGCTGGCCGATCATCCGGCTGCGGTGGGCGAGGTGTTTAACATCGGCGGAGGTCGCGAGATCACGATCAACGAGTTGGCCCACTTGGTGAAAGAGAAGGCGGAGAGTTCTTCCGAAATCGTTCACGTGCCCTACGACCAAGCCTATGAGAAGGGCTTTGAAGACATGCCGCGACGGGTTCCGGACATCAGCAAGATCAGTCATCTGCTGGGCTGGCGGCCAAGCATTGACGTGGAACAGATCGTGGAAAGAGTGATTGCTTTCCAGCGCAGCGATGCCCAACTTCTGGAAAATGCCCCTCCGACACACGTCACAATAAGTGCGGCGGTTCACTCCGTTGCGAGTGCGGTGGGCAGTGACTGAGACGCTGCACGCTGGCAGGCCGGAAAGCCCAAGGCTGGCGATCGAGCCGTATGCTGACTCGCAGTGCGGGTCTTAATCTATTGGGTGGGTTCCATCAACAGTGAGTTCTCCGTCCAGCTTGGCTGCTTATGAACCTATTAGGTTGGAAAGCCCTGCGAGTTGCGCAGCGCGCGCCAGGCTGGCGGTGCTCAGCACTCATCCAATTCAGTATCATGCCCACTGGTTTCGTGCGCTGGCAGCTCGCCCTGAACTCGATCTGAGTGTTTTTTACTGCTACCGGGCCAGCGCTGCCGACCAGGCTCGGGCCGGGTTCGGAGTCGAATTCGATTGGGACGTCCCGCTGCTCGAGGGGTATCGCTATAGCTTCCTAAGCAGCATGCCCCGCGGATTCGAAAACCCCTCCACTCTGCAAACACCGACGCTTGGGCAGATGCTGACAGAAAAAAATGTCGATGCCGTGCTAGTTAATGGGTGGCACTACAAGGTCGCTTGGCAGACTATCCTCGCCTGCTGGAAGAATCGTATTCCATTGCTGGTCCGGGGTGACTCACAATTGATTTCGCCACGAGGCCGCCTGAAGCGTCTGGTGAAGTATCCGATCTACAGCTCCTTCATCCCTCGCTTCGATGCCTGTCTGGCGGTCGGCACACGCTCGAGGAACTACTACCTGCACTATGGCGCCCATCGGGAGCGGATCTTTCTCGTGCCACATGCGATTTCGGACGTTTTCGCATGCGTTGCCGAGCAAGCTGACCATCGCCGTTCTGAATTGCGCAGAAAATACGGGTTCAACGATCAGCATACGGTCTTCCTATTCGCGGGCAAGTTTATCGAGAAAAAGCGGCCGATGGACTTCGTGAGGGCGCTGGCGACGGCTACCCGTGAAGAACCTTCGGTGGCCGGGGTGATGGTCGGGGATGGCCCGTTGCGCACTGCCTGTGAGCAGTTTGTCGCCAGCCGGAAACTTCCTGTGTGCTTCACGGGTTTTTTGAACCAGTCGCAAATAGGGGATGCGTATGTGGCCTCCGACTGTCTGGTGCTGCCCTCGGATGGCAGGGAAACCTGGGGATTGGTGGTGAACGAGGCCATGTCCTGCGGCAAACCGGCAGTCGTCAGCGACGCTGTGGGTTGCGGCCCGGACTTGGTTCGAGAGGGCTGCACTGGGTCGGTTTTTCCACTTGGAGACGTGGCTGCGCTGTCGCAAATTATCGTGCAAATGGGCCGTGACCCATCTCGCTTGCGCACGATGGGCGAGCGGGCCCGGGCTCAGTTGCGATCTTACTCGCTGGATGCCGCTGTGCAGGGTGTCGTTGATACCGTAAAGGCAGTCCTGGCTCGGAGGGCATCAAAGTGAAAATTGCCGGAAGCCTTAGCGGAAACACCATCATGCAGCTAGCCCCGCCCTTGTTCGCAACTTTTCTCCTGTGGCTGGCCCGCCTCAACGAGGTGACTTTATACGAATTCCTGGCCGCGACCATTCTGCTAGGGTGCGCCTGGGTGTCCTATTACCGATGGAGAGCGGCAGGTGATCGCTACCTGCCCCTGTTTTCCATCGTGAGTTTCATGTTCTGGGTCTACTACGCGCTGGGATTGTTTTGGGGGACTCGGAGAGGCTACGGGGAACGCGGAGAACTATCGGATCGCTTGATTGAGCAGGCAATGCTGCTGGCCCTAGTGGGCGTACTTTGTCTGTGGATTGGCAAGTGGACCGGGATCGGCCGCCGCCTGGTTTCGCGCAAGCTGCTCGATATTCGCGTGCGGCACGAAAATACCTGGTCATACATCCGGACGGCTGTGCTGCTTACGCTCCCACTGACGTTCATTGTCCAGTCGCAGGCGTACTTGTTCGGCAGCGGGGGCCGGCAGGTGCTGATGATCCTCACTTCAACCGTGCCTATGGCGCTGTTTGTCTTGTTATTTCGCAAGTTGTTGAGGCGCCAGGCGAACCACGGCGAGGTTCTGCTCATCGCGGTATTTCTTGTGGGCAGATTCCTGGCGGGTATCGCGTCCGGCTGGCTGGGCGCCAGCGTGAGCATCATGATCATCTGCAGTGTGGTTTACCTGTACGAGCGGCGCAAAATCTCGAAGGTAGCCATTTTCCTGGTGATGGCTTACATCCTGTTCTTCCAGGCGGGCAAGGAGGCCTTCCGCAAGACCTTCTGGGGAGAGCGGGTGGATTCAACCTTCAGCCAGAGAATCTCGTTCTGGTCGAGCGAGTCCCTGCGCAACTGGCAGCTCACCCTGGAAGATCCCAATGCGGAAAACTGGCGCCGGCTGATGGACCAGAGCCTAGGCCGCATATCCTTGCTGCAGCAAACCGCGCACGTGCTGGAGTTGACGCCTGATCAAGTGCCGTTTCAGCATGGACGCCTCTACTCGTACATACTGGTCACTTGGATCCCGCGCGCTCTCTGGCCGGAGAAGCCCTCGGTGAACGAAGCCAACCAGTTTTATCAAGTGGCATACGGGCTGACCGATTCGCGCGAGCTGGACAAAGTATCTATTGCGGTGGGCACCGTGGCGGAGAGCTTCATTAACTTTGGCTGGTGGGGTCCATTTTTGGTCATGATCCCGCTCGGCATTTTCCTGGATTATTTCCAGCACACATTTCTGGCGCGCGATTCCGGATGGGTGCTGAATGCGGTGGGCATCGCCCTGATTCCAAGCTTTCTCGCGGTCGAATCGCAATTGGCTCAGTACATCGCGGGAATCATGCAATGCATTGGCGTGGCGTTGCTGGTTCTTTGGCCGGTGCTGCACGTCCAGCGGCGCGACGGACAGAGCACCCGCCCCCTGCGGTCGGAGTTTGTTCCCAGCGGCCTGGGCATGCCTTCACTGGCACCGAAGCGCTTTTTCTGATTCTTGGGAGTTACCGATTGTTGAGGCTTCTACAGGTCATTCCCGATTTCGGCCTGGGCGGAATTCAGAAAGCCGGCTGTGTGCTTGCCGAGGCCATGATGCGAGCGGGGCATCAGGTATTGCTTTGTGGTGACGGCCCGGGGCCGCGTTTCCAGGCATCGTGCTCGGGGCATCGGCTGCTGGGTTCGGGCCCGAAGGCGCTCGCTGACATAGCTCGCCACTTTGCTCCCGATGTAATCCATCTCCATGCGCCGGAGTATCCGGAAGATCTGATTCGCAGCTTGGCAACTGAGCCGCGAGATAAGGTTCCGCTGCTGGTGACGACTCCGGTGTTCGGCCGCCCACCGGCTGATCGCGGCATACTGAAACTCACGCGAACCTGTTGCGTCGGCGTGTTCACCTTTTACCGCCTGGGACGCTGGCTGCGGCAGTTGCCGCAAGAAATGGTTGGCAATGGGATAGGGTATGTTCCGCTCACGCCGTTTCAGCCGCCTCCCGCCGAAGTGGATCGCGCCACTGAGCGCGGAAAGCTAGGAATCACCGAGGATTCGTTCGTTTTTGGCAGAGTAGGCCGCACCCAGGGCGGGAAGTGGCACCCCTGCTATCCAAGAATCATCGACACGGTACTGTCCACTGAGCCCAAGGCCCAGTGGGTCTCGATCGGCTTTCCCGAAGAATTGGGGCGCGCGAATCTGCAGCAGCGGTGGGGAAGCCGTTTTCGCGATTTTCCCGAGACTTCGGATTATCAGTTCCTGGCTGCGACATTGGCTGTTATGGACGTGCAGCTGTTCTGGAGCCAGCACGGTGAATGTTTTGCCGCGACGATCTGCGAGGCGGCCGGCATGGGCACGCCCACTGTGGCCGGAGTGAATCCTTGCCAGGACAATGGGCAGTCCGAGCAAGTGCTGGACGGTGTTACCGGAGAACTGGTTGGAACACCATCGCAGGCGATTGCCGCGCTGCACCGTTTGGCGGCAGACCGCAGCCTGTTACAGGTATTGCGAGATTCCACGCGAAAACACGCGTGGACCCGCTGGCACGTCGACAGAGTCGCGGCGGACTTGTGTGACCTATACGAATACTGGCTCTCCGGAAAGGAGTGTGCTTACCTCGCGACCATGGTCGAGGAACATGAAGCCCTCATGAAGAACTACCGCCGGCAAATCGCCGGCCTGTTAGCGCAAAGCAGCCTGCGCTATTCCGCGTGGGAGATGGCGCTGTGGTCGGCCGAGTCGTGGCCTTTGTTTGCCGGCGCCCGCCACATGAAGCCATATGTACAAAAGCTATTGGGAAACCTATAACGCCAGCGGCCATCGATCCACGATCTACCACCCAGCTAACGCAGTTCGCCGCCAGCTATTGGCAGCAACGCACACATAAACATAGTTGCTGTCATAGGCCCAGCTTCCAACTGTGCAAGTGGAGTTCGACGTTTTAGGGGCCGCCACGGGAGCGGCCGTGAAGTCGGAGGCGTGTTTGCCGTCTACGCGATCGGCATTCAGATTCGCAACCAGCCCGGCGTCGGAAATGCCCGTGAGCTTAGGCGCGATCAGGCCGCCGGAAAAGTTGGCAGTGCCCGTGGCAGTGTCGATCGACCAAGTAGGCGTCCTCTCGTTCGATGGTCCGAAGCCGCTGATGCCGCGGCCGCGTGTTTTGATGAATTCGGCCTCGTTCTGCGAGGGAAAGCTATAGGGCTTGCACGCGGGCCTTTCGTGCACCGTCATTTTCGCGTTCTCGGTGTTGCCGACGTAGCAAAACGTGCCGTTTGCGATAAGCACGACATCATAGCTGGCGGCTTCCGGCTGCGGCTCCCAACGAAAGGTGAAGGTGTGGTGATCATCGATTGCTGCGAGCGGCGGTCCATGGCAACCCCAGGCGTGTCCTTCGACCGAGCGGCGTCTGGAGGAGTCGAGCGCAAATACCCAAATGCCGTAATGCTGTGAGGTGTCTCCGCCCGTGACCAAACAGCCGATCTGTACCTGCGGCGCTCCCGGACCTGCAAACTCGAGCACGCCATCGCCGATGTAGAGATGATTGGCGGCCACCGGGAGCGCTCCCGTTGTCTTTACACTCGTGTCCGTGCTGTAGCGCAGGCCGCTGCGCAAAGATCCCGTGGTCTGGATGAAATTGATACCGCTGTACGCGCCGGTGGCGGTTGCGCCGAGGGTGATCTGGCTGCCTCCATAGAAGGCGTATCCGCTGCCGTGCAACTGGAGCAGGTCCGCCGGCGGCGGAAGATAGTTGTAATAGCCGGTGGCGGCATTGCTGCCGAATAATTTCCAGGCGAAGGAGTTGTTGATGAAAATTCCGCTGCTACGTTCGTTGCCGCAAAGCGAGTGTGGCGTTGGGTGGTTGGTATTGCTCCAGGAATTGCTGATCGCGAGCAGAAACTGCGCGCCGCCGATGTCCCAGAAGCAAGGCGCCGTGGCCTTTTCGTCCCAGCCGTTATTGATGTGGGAGAAGGTGACGGGAGCAGGCCCGAATTGGCTCCCCATTCTCACAAACTGTTTGTTGGCTTCGCTCAGCAGCCCCTCGACGCTGACGGGATCGCTGGCAGCCCCCAGATAGAGACATGCTTCGCTGAGGTTTCCGCACTCTCCGTACTTGACGTGATATCCGCCGCTCTCGAACTTGTAACCGTATTGCCCGAAGCCGACGTTGTCATTGAAGAAGATTTCATTCTTCGGATTGGGCGAGGGACCAATGTGAAAGCCGATTCCGCCCTGGGGCTGGCAAACGATGTTGTAGAACTTGCCGTCCTCTACGTTCACTTTTGAGATGTTGGAGATGTCGATGCAGGTGAAGTTCGGAGCCTTGATGTCCCCGCCGGGCGCCGGGTTGATGATCACGCGATCCACCAGGAGATTGCTGGCAGTCCAGTTGCCTGGACGAGCCTCGTCCCATGAAATTCCGGCACGCGCATAGTGAGGCGTGCAGTTGTTGCCCCAGTGACCGTAAATGCCGAGGTCGCGGATGGTGATGGTGTGCCCCCGCTCGAGCTCGAACACGGGCTGAGTGCCGTCACCACAGTAGACCACCGCAGAGCTTGGGCCGGTTCCCACGAACGAAAAGTCACTGGCGCCGTTGACGATAATTGCCGCGCGCACGCGCGTGCGGAAATTGTTGGCCCAGTTGAACTGCCCCCCGTTGGCCTGATGCTCGCGCACTGCCTTGTTGATGGCTTCGGTGTCATCCACGAGCAGATTGCCTGTGACGCCTCGCTGGCGCCAGTCGGTTCCCAGGCTCTGGGCCTGCATAGGCGGAGCCATGTTTTGTGCGCGGGCGACCCCCGCGGCCATAAGCAGGAAAAGAACAAAGCGCAATGCGTACGAAGCCAGTGTGGTCATGATTCTCTCCCACTGAGGGTGCTGAGTCGTTCTTAGCAGCTTGGGCTGTGGAAAGAGGACGATTTTCTGCGAGGTGACGGGTGGACCTAAGGCGCTGGGATCACTGCTGTGACCTCTGGCGAAGTCACGCTTTCGATCTGGCTGGAGTTCAACGCAGTCACCACGTAGTAATACGTGGCGCCGCCGGGGAGCGAGTCGACGAAAGCAGTTTGGGTGGAAGGCACAAGGCTGAGCTCGGTATACGGGCCTCCGGACTGCGTCGCGCGATAGACGTAATATCCGACAACCTGCGAGGTGCTGGCCGTCCAGCTCAGGTTGACATTGTGCTTGTTTACCCCCGTGCCGCTCATGTTGATGACGTGCTTGCCCGCGGCGGTATTGTCGACAACCGTTAGCGCCCCGCTGCGAGAACCGGTAGCCGTGGGTGTGAAAAAAACCTGAATGGTGCAGGGGTCAGTCGGCGCAATCGGCCCGGCGCAATTGTTGGATTGGCTGAAATCGCCGGTTACGCCGATACTGCTCACCAGCAGCGGTCCGTTCCCTACGTTCAAAAGATCGATGCTTGGCGCTGTGCCGGTAGTGTTTAGCAGTTGCGCTCCGAAGGCAGCGCTGGCGGGCGTTATGGTTACCGCTGGATTTACGCCGTTGCCGCTCAGAGGAATCTCCAAGAGCCCCGATGCCGTGTTTTGTACCGTCAGCCGCGCGGTACGATAGCCGGCGACGGATGGGGTGAAGGTCACGTTGATGCTGCAACTGACGAGCGCGGAAAGGCTGCTCCCGCAGTTGTTGGTCTGGACAAAATCCCCAAACGATGAAATTCCGCCGATAGCAACCGGAGTGAGTCCAAAATTCGTGAGCGCGACAGGCAGGGGCGCGCTGGCAGTTCCAAGAAGTTGGTCAGGGAAGTCGAGGCCAGAGACGGAGAGCAGCAGTCCAGCCTGCAAGTCGCCCAGCACGCTGAATTCTGCGACCGCGGCCCACGGATTGCCGTTCACCTCAGACAAGGCCCGCAGGCGAACATAACGCGCCGCAAGCGTTGGAAACGCGACCGTGAAAGCGGGCGGCTTGCCAGCCCCGGGGCAAGTGGTGGCATATCCTGTGTAGTCAAAATTGCCGGCTGCACGCGGCGTTCCCCAGTTTTTTCCATCGGAGCTCACGTAGAACTCATATTGCTTGATCCAGCCATTGGAGCAGCCGTCTTGCCGCGGCAGATATTGGAAAGCGCTCAGCGTGTAGGCGGCCCCGAGGTCGACCTGGATCTCATGCGGCATGGGCGCAGTGGTCCCGCAGAACTGACTTACCCACAAGGTGCTCGCATTGCCATCGATGGCGTTCGTTGCCGCTCCGTTGTAGCAAGCAGTTTCCTGACTGTCAGCATAGATCACCGACCAGCCCGGCCGGGGAATCAGGGTTGGAGGACTAAGAGCTAACGTGGCGCCCTGGGTCACGCCGCCATAGCTGGCAATGATATCGACGGTTGTCGATGCATTGACGGCAGTAGTGGAAACAGGAAAACTCCCACTAATTGATCCTTCCGGAATCAGAATGCTTGTGGGAACTGTCGCCAACGCAGGGTTGACGCTGGAGAGCGCGACGGAGATACCGCCTACAGGCGCTGGGCCGTTCAGCGTGAGCGTTCCAGTGGCTGCGTTTCCTCCCACCACCGTGGTCGGGTTGAGCGTCAGCGCCAGGGGACCAAGCTGAACGCTCAGCACATTCAGCTCTGCCACTGTTGTCCATGGGTTGCCGTTGATCTCGGAGAGCGCCCGCAGGCGAATGTACTGCCCGGTTGCGGGTGGGAAGGCGACCTCGATTGCCGGCGGCGCGCCGGCGCCGGGGCAGGTTGCCTGGATGTTCCCATAATTGAAAGTACCGCTAGCTACCGGCGTGCCCCAGTCAATCCCATCTGAGCTGACGTAAAACGCGTATTGTTTGATCCAGCCGTTGGAGCAGCCGTCCTGCCGCTCCAAGAGGCGGAATGCCGCCAGATTGTAAGACGCTCCCAGGTTGATTTGAATCTCATGCGGAGTGGGCGGTGTGCTGCCGCAGAAAGTCGTGACCCACATGCTGGCGGGATTACCATCGAAGGCGTTCGTTGCGGCGCCGTTGTAGCAAGTGGTTTCCTGGCTGTCCACATACAGCACCGACCATCCGCTTTGCGGGACTGGAGTGCCGGAAATGATATTGAGCGTTGCCGCCTGCGTGCTTCCGCCGTAAGTAGCGTTGATGCTGAGCGAGCTAGACGGGCCCAATTGGCTGCCAATCAGAAATTCTGCACTTGTAGCTCCGGCCGGAATGACAACGCTTGCGGGCATCGTGACCGCACCCGCATTGCTATTGCCGAGCGTCACCACCGCACCACCGGCGGGCGCCGGCGAGCCCAACGACACCGTAGCGCTGGTAAAGCTTCCGGCCAGAATTGTGCCAGGGCTAAGCGTTAACTGCGCTACTCCTGCGGGCTGAATGCTGCTGAGTGTCCCGGCAAGATTGATTTCCGCAACCGCGGTCCAGGGGTTACCGTTAACTTCCGAGAGCGCCCGCAGGCGAACGTAACGCGCCACGGTTGCTGAAAAACCGATAACAAAAGCTGGAGGAGTTCCGCCTCCCGGGCACTTGGCGGCGTATCCCGCATAGTTGAAGCTTCCCGCCGCCGCGGGAGAGCCCCAGTTCACTCCGTCGGTGCTCAGATAGAATTCGTACTGATTGATCCAGCCATTGGAGCAGCCATCCTGGCGGGGAAGATACTGGAAGGCGCTTAAGTTGTAGTAGCTTCCTAAGTCAATCTGGATTTCATGGGGAGTGGGGGTGGTGGCGCCGCAGAATCGCGTAACCCAGAAAGTACCGGGCTTGTTATCGAAGGCGTTGGTTGCAACTCCGTTGAAGCAGGCGGTCTCCTGGCTATCGACGTAAAGAACCGACCACCCGTTTTGTGGAATCAGGCTTTGCGCCATGCCCAGGGTGGTGGCCGCCGTCACAAGCAACGATAACCAAAGGATACCTCGGAGAGTCGACATGCTTCCCCATGCTCTTCCAGGGTGGGGAGCCCTTCACGTCGCACAAGCACACAACGATGCAGGAGTCTACTTCTCATCTTTGGGGAGCAATTTTCAGACCAGGCGGCTAAGTCGGTTAAATCTGGCGTTAATGCACCATCTGAGGTGCAAACAGTTGCGACACTTCTGCATCCGATTGTCCGCTCATGAAGACACGTCGCGTCTCCCATAATTGTTACAAATTAAAGAATTTCCATCGTCTCGAGAGATAGACCGGTCATTTAGCCGGTCAAGCGATGAACAGAAAAATTCAGTCGCGCTCGAACACCGTGGCGGCTCGGCGCGCCTGGGCGCCGGTTTCCTGATCCAGGATTTCGCGGATGCGTAGCGCCAGGGTGTCCGGAGCAAAGGGCTTCTGGAGCAGGTGAAAGCGGGACTTCTCGATTTCGTTAATGCG
>Ga0335080_10002710_pt1 | contig 17758 bp, 15 predicted proteins | sample Lox_Sample_34_FD_206720 | JGI IMG/M metagenome (GOLD analysis project Ga0335080, IMG submission 206720) | Soil microbial communities from Loxahatchee National Wildlife Refuge, Florida, United States - Lox_Sample_3.4 | ecosystem: Environmental > Terrestrial > Soil > Wetlands | place: USA...
TTCTCTCCATCGAGCGTGACAATTCGTGCGTTGCTGAGGATCATGACTGCACAATGTGAGTGCCGGCGCGTCCGCACAGTGCGTCGGCTACCCGCTCGGTAGAGGTAATGATACACTCACCGCCGGCTTGCTCGACGAACTCGATGCCGGCCTCGATCTTCGGACCCATCGAGCCGGCCGGAAACTCCCGGGCTGCCAGATACTCGTGTGCCTGCCGCACCGTGAGGCTGTCCAGCCAGCACTGGCCAGGCCGGCCGTAGCGCAACGCCACACGATCCACTGAGGTCACAATGACGAACTTGTCGGCCCGAAGATTGCGCGCGAGTAGGCTGGATGCCAGGTCCTTGTCGACCACGCCCTCGACACCTACCAGGCGGTCGCCTTCCCAGGTGACCGGGATGCCGCCACCGCCACAGGCGATCGTGATCACTCCGGCATCCAGCAGGCTGGCGATCGCGTCCTGTTCGAGGATACGGAGCGGATGCGGGGAAGCGACCACGCGGCGCCACCTGCCCGGCTCGATCTCGTGCAGTTCCCAGTGGGGCCTCTCGGCACGGACACCCTCGGCCTCAGCCGCTGTGTAGTATGACCCGATAGGCTTGGTTGGGTGGCCCATCTCGGGATCGCGCTCGTTGACCAGCACCTGCGTGATGACGGTTGCAGCGGTGCGGTTGATGCCTTCGCGGCGGAACAGCTCGCAGGCGATGCGCTGGATCATGTAGCCCATGCCGCCTTGCGAATCGGAGACACACGTGTCGAGCGGCAGCCGCGGCACACGCCGTTCACTCTCTTCCACGCGAATGAGAATGTTGCCGATCTGCGGGCCGTTCCCGTGGGTAATCGCGATGCGCGCATCGCTGCGGAAGAGCGGCAGCAGGTGGGCCAGCGTTTCGGTGGTGTGCTCGAACTGCTGCGGGATGGTTCCCGGCTCGCCCGGGCGCGTGATGGCGTTGCCCCCGAGGGCGATGACCAGCGTTTCACCCATGGGTCTGATATTCGATTTCGCGGTCGGCCATGGTCAGGGCCATGATCGCCTTGGCGGTGTGCAGCCGGTTTTCGGCCTCGTCGTAGACGACGGAGTTGGGGCCGTCGATCACCTCGTCGGTAACTTCGTTGCCGCGGTCGGCCGGTAGCGGGTGCATGTACAGCACGTCCGGCCGCGCGAGCTTCATCCGTGCGGCGTCGCAGATCCAGCTTGTGTACTGCCTGGCGATGCGAAGGGACTCCGCCGGATTGGCGCCCATGGTGTCGAGACAGCCCCAGCTCTTGGGGATGACCACGTCGGCGTCGCGGAATGCGTCCTCGATGTTGTCCGCCACGCGGAATTTTCCGCCGCAGCGCTCGGCGTTCTCGTGCGCGGCCTGCATCGTCTCCGGCATTAAGTTGTATTCGGGAGGATGGGCGAGTGTCACGTCCATGCCGAAGCGCGGCATGAGCATGATAAGTCCTTGCGGCACCGAGAGCGGCTTGGCATAGCTGGGTGCGTACGCCCATGCGACCGCGATCTTCAGACCGCGGAGATCGTTACCGCGCTTTTCGCGTATCGTCATGAGATCGGCGAGCGTCTGGCACGGATGGTCGATATCGCACTGCATGTTGATCACGGGCTTGTCGGCCCAGCGGGCCACCTCGCGCATGTAGGCGTTGCCTTCGCCCGGGATGAGGTCATGGCGGATCGCAATGCCGTGGCCGTAACGCGAGAGAATGATGCCGGTGTCCTTCGCGCTTTCGCCGTGCGAGACCTGCATCACGTCCGCCGTAAGAAAGTGGGCGTGGCCGCCGAGCTGCGTCATGCCGGCTTCGAACGAGTTGCGCGTACGCGTCGATTTGTCGAAGAACATGAGGAAGATGGTCTGGTCAGTCAGGTAGCGGTGCGGCACGCGGCCTTTGAACTTGCGCTTGAGGTCGCCGGCCACGTCGAGCATGACGTCGAGCTCGGCGTCGGTCCACTCCTGGGTGGTGATCCAGTCTCTTCCGGCGAAGAGGGCTTTCCTGGTTTCGGTGGTTGCGGTCACGCGGGATTCTCCTGAATGGCGCCGGCATTGGCAAAGTGAACGCGGCGCGGATCGCTGATGGCCTCCGCCAGCAGCTTGAGCTTGAAATAAGGCAGCATGTCGAGCTCGGTTTCGGACTCAACATGCCAGCGGACAGGTTGATTGTCGCCGAGACGGATTTGAACTTCGGCGCCGGGCTGAGCGAACCAGCCATTCGCGGCGTCAAGAGTGAGAACGTACGAGTTGCCCTCGATTGTGCCGTGGATGGTTGAGGCTTCGAGAAAGAAGCCGTCCGCGCCGGCCGACTTGCGGTAGCTGTCGAGGCTGCCGAAGAATCGAGGCTTGGCTTGAAAGGGCCCGCCTTCTTCGGGACAGAAGACGTCGCAATTGCCGCATTCGTTGCAGGCGTCGGCGTAGTTGGCGAATTGGCGCGGCTTCATCACCCGCAGAATGCCGCCGGGAATACGGCGGATGGTGCCGGGCGCCAGCACGAAGTTGTCGTACTCGATCGTGACGGGCGAGGTTTCGTACACGAAGTTGGCATCGTTGGGGCAGACCGGAACGCACTTGTCGCACGCCAGGCAGTCGTATATCCAAAGGTTGGAGCCGGCTTTGCGCGGCACGCCGTGATTGCGCTCCCAGCGGTAACGCGGGTTCGCCGTGGCTTCGGCTACCAGGATGGGAGTGTTGAGCAGACCGGCGGTGTGCACGTCGCCCGCGGCCGCTTCGGCCTGGCCGCGGAACCGCAGAACGAAATCGGAGATCCGGGTGACACCGAGGCAGCGCATTTCGGCGGCCAGGTTCTCCAGGTAACGGGTGAGCCGTGCGTAACCACCCGGCCGGAGGAGGTCGGTGCAGGTGGTCACCGGGACGAAGTTCATGGCTACCGCGGCCGCCATGTTGTGCTGATCGATTCCTCCGGAGAACGAGATCGGGATTGGCTGCGGGAATTTGGCGCGAAATTCCCGCACCAGGTCCATCGCGAGCACGTGCAGTGGCGCGCCGGACATGTACATCAGCTCGTCCTTGAAAAGCTGTTTATGGTTCCGGACGACGAGCGTGTTGGTGAATTTCAGAGAGAGGCTCCGCCCGTGGCGGCGGGCCACAGATTGGAGACTTGGGATGAGGTCGAGCGCTTCGTCGAATTGCAGGTCGTTCGCGAAGGCCGGCGAATGAAGCTGGATTTCGCGGTAGCCCAGGGCTTCGTGCAGCAGGTGCCGGACCCGCTCCTCGCCCAGCAGCGTCGGATTGAGCTTGATGCAGACGTGACAGCCCATTTCCGCGAGCAGGAAGGTGACGATGCCTTCGATCTCGTTCGCCGGGCAGCCGTGGAAGGTGGAGAGCGCGATCGTGTCGCTGATTCGCGGGTGGAACGCAAGATCCCGGTAGCGCGCGAACTCGCCGGCCAAACCGGCACGTTGCTCCTCGATCACCGGGGCGGCATTCTGCATGGCAGCGATCCAGGAACGCACGCGCTCTGACCGGAGGCCCTCCAGGTTGTAACCCACGCTCATGTCGAAGACCGTCTCCGGCGGGATGCCCTCTCCGAGCAGACCGGACGCACGCAGGATCTCGAGGAACATCGCCGCCTTCACGTACTCGCGCAAAGATTGTTCCAGCTTCAGCTCCTGCGACCACTCGACGTTGTAGCCGACGTTGGTTGCGTCGATGCAGGGGCGGGGAATCTGAAGCTCATCGAGGATCTGAACGGTTTTGAGCTCGATAATGCGCGAGCCAGCGAGCCAGGAGAGTACGATGTTCTGGGCGAGTTGGCCGTGCGGTCCGGCCGCGGGTCCGAGGGGCGTAGATGCCCGGTGCCCGTGGAAATCGACCGATAGATCGAGGTCGGGAAAGCCGCGGAAGAACCTGTTCGCGGGCAGGTCGAAGATTTTGTCTTCCCTTCGGTATTCGAGGAACGCGCGCCGCAACAGCAGCGGCAGCGGGATAGGAACCAGCTCAGCCATTGCCGTTCTTGATCGTCTTGGTGTAAACCAACGGGAAGGCTGCGTAGAACTGGGCGGCGTCCACCAGGTGCCGGATAGGCACTCGTTCGATCACCGTGTGCGCGACTTCCTCCTCGCCGGGGCCGAACCCGATTGTCGGCACACCCATCAGGCCCATGGACGCGACGCCATTGGTGCTGAAGGTCCACTTGTCTACCACGGGTTCCCTATCCCAGAGTCCGCGGAACGTCGAGACGGCCGCCTGCGCCAGCGGGTGCGACTCTTCAAGCACCCAGGTCGGATAATACTTCTCCATTGGATATCGCAGTCCGGTGTAGCTGGGCACGTCATAGGTGAGGATTTCGATTTCCGCGTCGCCGGCTCCGGGAAGGGCGCGCACTTCTGCCACCGCGCTTTCCTTGGTCTCCCCAGCGGTAAGGCGGCGGTCGAGATGCACCGAGCAGGCCCCGGGGACTGCGCACAATGAAGGTGAGAGCGAGCGAATCTCCGTGACGGCGATGGTGCCTTTGCCGAGGAATGGATCGTCCTTGAGCCGTTCGTTCAGCCGCTCGACCTCCTGCACGAAGCGGCTCATTTTGTAGACGGGATTATCGCCGCGCTCCGGGGCGCTCGCGTGGCACGACCTGCCGCGCAGGTGAACCTCGATCTCCATGCGGCCGCGATGACCGCGGTAGATGCCGAGCTTGCTTGGCTCCGTGATCACAACGCAATCCGGCCGGATCCCATCTTCCTTGAGGATGTAGAGCCAGCACAGGCCGTCGCAATCCTCTTCCTGCACCGAGCCGACCACCCAAAGCGTATAATCGCCCAGCAGGCTGAGCTCCTTGATCATCTTACCCGCGTAGACCATGCTGGCCATCCCTGCGCGCTGATCGCACGCCCCGCGGCCGAAGATGTAACCGTCTTCGACTTTGCCCTGATAGGGGTCCCAGGCCCACTCCTTCGGGTCGCCGACCCCAACGGTGTCCGTGTGGGAGTCCATGGCGATGACAGTTTTGCCCGAGCCGATGCGCCCCAGGATGTTGCCCATCGGATCGACGCGGACCTCGTCGAAGCCCACCTTCTCCATCTCCTGGCGGATGCGGGCGATCACAGGACCTTCATGGCAGCTCTCGGCGGGGATGCGGATCAGGTCGCGTAGGAAGGTAACGATGTCGGGTTCGTAGGATCCGGCCAGGGCGGCCAGGCGTTCGCAGTTCATCGGGCAAGCACCTCTTCAGCCTGTTGAGCGTCCGCCGAGCGGAGCTCTCGAAGGACTTCCTCCGGCCGGATGGGCAACTTCCGTATGCGCACGCCGACGGCATGAAAAATAGCGTTGGCGATCGCCGGGGCCGGTCCGTTGATGGGCACCTCGGAGATCGATTTCGCACCGAACGGGCCGAGCGGCTCGTCGGTCTGCACCAGAATGGTGGTCAGCTTCGGCATATCCTTCGCGCTGAAGATCTTGTAGTCCAGGAAATTGGGATTGACCGGCCGGCCCTCGCTGTCGAGAACCAGCTCTTCGGTGAGTGCGTAGCCGAGTCCTTGCGTGACCGCGCCTTCCACCTGCCCCTCTGCCTGCATGGGATTGATCGCAGTGCCGGGATCGACCGCTGTGGCAAGGTGCAGCACATCAACCTGCCCGGTCTCGGTATCAACCTCGACTTCCGCGAACGTGGCGCAGAACGGCGGGGGGCTATCGGTGTTGAAGTGCGACGCGCCGTCCATGATCTGGACCTTCTCCTTGTACATCGCGTGCATCGCCAGATCGCTGATCGCGACCGACCTCCTCGGTTCCGTGAGGGAGAAGATCTCGTTGTTGCCGCAGTCCAGATTCTCCACCGCTACGTCGAGCAGTTTGGCGGCAAGCTGCAACACCTGCGCCCGCACCTTCTCGGCGGCCTTCTTGACCGCGCCTCCGGAAATGATGGTGGTGCTGGAGGCGTAGGCGCCGACATCGAACGGTGTAATGTCCGTGTCGCCGGAGGTGATGACGATCTTGTCTAGAGTTACGCCAAGGGTCTGCGCGGCGATCTGCGAGAGCACGGTATCGGCACCCGCGCCAACATCCGAAGCGCCCACTTGCAGATAGAACGAGCCGTCCTCGTTCATCTTGAGAAATGCCGATGCCCAGTCCACGCCCGCGATGCCGCTGCCTTGCATCGTGCAGGCCATACCGACACCCCGCGGCCGGGCGCTGTGGCCGTTTCTGGACACCGCGCGCTTCTGGGACCAGCCGATGGCCTTCGCGGCGCGTTCCATGCACTCGGGCAGCCCGCAGCTGCGAATCACGCGGGGCAGCCCTTCCTTGCCTTCGCCAAGCTGAGCGGAAAGGCGGTCGATATCGCCAAGCCGGATGACGTTTCGCCGGTGAAACTCCAGGGGATCGATGCCGAGTTCCGCGGCGATCTCGTCAACCAGCGTCTCCTGCGCGAAAAACCCCTGCGGGCATCCATAACCGCGAAACGCTCCCGCCACCGGCGCGTTGGTATACACCACATGGCATTCGAAACGCATGTTGCCGGTGCGGTAGAGCGGCAAAACCTTGCTGCCCGTATTTCCCTGAACGGTGGTCGAATGGCTGCCGTAGGCCCCCGTGGTGGCCAGCACCGTAAGCTGGCTGGCGACAATAGTGCCGTCGCGTTTGGCGCCGATCTTCATGCGCAGGACCTGCGGGTGCCGGCTGCGCGCCATGTAAAACTCTTCTTCCCGCGTGTATTCGATCTTCACTGGCCGCCGCGCCGCCAGCGTAAGCGCGCCGCAAATGTCCTCGAGCAGCATCTCCTGTTTGCCGCCGAAGCCGCCCCCGATCCGCGGCTTGATCACGTGTACACGGCTCACCGGAAGCTGCAGGATCATCGCAACCTGCCTGCGGCAGTGGTACGGGACCTGCGTGCTGCTGCGGATTACCAGCCGCCCGTCCGGATCGATCCAGCAGATCGTGACGTGCGGCTCGAGCATCGCGTGCTGCTGGCGATGCGTGCGGAACTCGCGCTCGATAATGCAGTCCGCCTCACGGAAACCTTTATCCACGCTGCCGATCTCACGCAGGATGTAGCCCGCGATGTTCCGCTCACGGTCGAAAATCCTGGTAGAGTCCGGCTCGTCGTGGATGACCGGCGCGCCAGGCGCCATGGCCTGCTCGATATCGAGCACGGCGGGCAAGACCTCGTAATCGACCTCGATCAGCTTGATAGCCCGCTCCGCGATGGCGCGTGTCTCAGCCGCGACCGCCGCCACCCGGTCGCCTACGAACCGGACCTTGGAATCGAGCAGATACGTATCGTAGGGCGATGGCTCGGGCCACGCCTGCCCCGCGGTAGTGTGCGGCACGCGTGGCACGTCTCGATAGGTAAGGACAGCGTGCACGCCTTGCAGAGCGCGGGCCTTCGTGGTGTCGATCCGGCGAATCCGGGCGTGTGCGTACGGGCTGGGCAGGATCTTGCCGTAAAGCATGCCTGGAATGTGGATGTCATCTGTGAACGCGGCGCCGCCCGTGACAAGCTTGTTCCCATCCACCTTGCGAAGATTTTGGCCGACCACGGTGCGGGTATTCATCGCGCGGCCTCCTTCCTTCCCGCGGCGGCAAGCACGGCTTCCACTGGCTTCTTGTATCCCGTGCAGCGGCAAAGGTGCCCAGAAAGCGCCTCGCGCACCTGGTCTTCCGTCGGGTGAGGGTGGCGGTCCAACAACGCTTTCGCGCCGACGATCATGCCGCCGGTGCAGAATCCGCACTGTACCGCGCCGTGATCCAGGAAGGCCTCCTGGAGAGGGTCGAGCCGCCCATCCTGCGCTATGCCCTCTATCGTGACGACCTCGCGGCCTTCCGCCTGGGCGGCGAACATCAGGCATGAGTTGATGGCCTTGCCGTCCACCAGAACCGTGCAGGCCCCGCACTCCCCGGTCTCGCACCCGCGCTTGACGCCGAAATAGCCTTCGCGCCGCAGCACGTCGAGCAGTAAGTCGCCGGGAGCAATGTCCCACACTTGCGGATTGCCATTCACCGTCAGGCGCAGTTCCATGGTCTTCATATCGCAACTCCTGCCTGAGCGGCACACTCCTTGAGAGCGCGCGCCGCAAGCACCAAGCTCATCTGCCGGCGATAATCCGCGGATGCGCGCACGTCCGAGACCGGCTGCGCCGCGCGGGAGACTTCCTCGGCGACCTCGGCGATCAGCCCGGCATCGAGAATCCGCCCAACCATCCGCTGCTCGCAGGAAGGCACCCGGATGGCCGTCGGGGCGGCCGCGCCAAGCGCGAGCCGCGCCCATTTGACACGCGATTTGGCGTCGATCTGGAGTCCCGCTGCAACATTGACAATCGAGATATCGGCTGCCGTCCGGCCCAGCTTTTGAAACGACCAGCCGCAGCGTTTGCCGCCCGGCGGTGCGGGAACGATGAGTTCGACCAGGATCGATTTGCCCCATCGGTTTTCTGTCGCACCGGCCAGGTACTCGGCCAGCGGCAACCGCCTGCGCCCGAACCTTCCCGCAACTACGGTCTGCGCGTCCAGCACGAGCAACGGAGTGGCCATGTCTGCTGCCGGAGAACCGTTCGCCAGGTTGCCGCCCACCGTCGCCAGATTACGATTCGCAACCGAGCCGCAGGCCGCCGCCGCCCGCACGAGGATTCCTCCGGCAGCCTTGCGAACGACGTCGGAATCCTCCAGTTCCGACAGCGTGGTTGTCGAACCGATCGCCAGCCCCGCCGGTCTGCGCCGGATATAATTCAACCCCGCGCGCGTGATATCGATGAGGACCCGTATCGAGCCTCCACCCGCGATCACCACGTCCGTTCCACCTGCGACAATTCGCGCCTGACCTTTGCCTCGCTGGAGCAATCGAAGTGCTTCGGGGACACTGGCGGGCCGACAAAAAGCTTCGACCTGATCGAACACGACGGAAACCTCTAAGGCCCGATTTCTGGGGCTGCCCCGACTATATCAGGCTTACAGATCCGTTACAACGATATAAGCTTGGACGCGGCTTTGCGGTGCTGGCGAACTACCGCGTCGAGAGAGATCGTCTGGAGTTGGCCACCGGCGACGACCGTGCGGCCTTCGACGATCAGTGTGTCCACCTTCGTCGGCGCGCAGAGCAGCAACGCCGAAACCGGGTCGCCGGCTCCGCTGTAGGCCGCAGCCCGGAGATCGAACAGCGCCATGTCGGCGCGCTTGCCCGGTTCGAGACTGCCGATGTCGTCGCGGCCGAGACACTGCGCGCCCCCCACCGTCGCCATCCGCAGCGCGTCCCTGACACTCAGCGCTCCCGCGCCGTGGCGGAGGCGTTGCAGCAAGAGCGCCTGGCGAACTTCGGCTAGCATATGCGAGCTGTCGTTGGAGGCGCTGCCATCCACGCCTAGACCCACGGGACAACCGGCACGGCGCAAAGCAGGCACGGGTGCGCATCCCGAGCCCAGCCGCATATTGGAGGTAGGGCAATGCGCGATTCCCACGCCGGCGCGGCCAAGGCGCGCGATTTCGCGGGTGTTGAAGTATATTCCGTGGGCCAGCCACGTGTCCGGTGCCAGCCAGCCGGCGTCTTCCAGCAAGTCCAGCGGCCGCTTGCCGTAGCGGCTCAGACAGTAGGCTTCTTCGTCGCGCGTCTCGGCCAGATGCGTGTGCATACGCACGCCACGGCGGCGAGCCAGGTCCGCGGTGTCGCGCATCAGCCGCGGCGAAACCGAGAACGGCGAGCACGGCGCAAGCGCGATTCGAACCATGGCCCCCGGCGAGGAATCGTGGTACTTCGCAATCAGCCGCTCGCTGTCTTCGAGAATGTGCTCCTCTCTTTGCACTACGGAATCGGGCGGCAGCCCGCCCTTGCGCCGGCCCACGCTCATACTGCCGCGCGTAGGGTGGAAACGGATGCCGATTCGGCGCGCGGCGTCGATCTGCGCGTCTATCAGCTCACGGCGTCCGCGCGGGAAAACGTAGTGGTGGTCGCTGGTGGTAGTACAGCCGGAAAGCAATAGCTCCGCCATCCCTGCCAGGGCTGCGGCGTGCGCGGCTTCCTCATCCAGGCGCGCCCAGAACGGGTAGAGCGTGCGCAGCCAGTCGAAGAGCTCGGCGTCGGCGGAGGGGGCGTAGGCGCGGGTCAGAGTCTGGTACAGATGGTGGTGCGTGTTGACCAGGCCGGGAATCGCGATTGCATATGGCGTCCGGATCACCCGCTCGGCCTTCGGCAGGCTCCTGCTGCCGGTTCCAATCGCTGCAATCCGGCCATTCTCGGCATACACATAGCCGTCGAGCAGCACGCGGTCGGGTTCGTCCATGAGCACGAGGGTATGGATATTGCGGATGAGCAGCGATTCGTTCACGGGATGAGCTTCCGTTGGCGAAGAATCTCTTCCAGCGCGCTGCCGTCGGGCGCGATATCGAAGGGCCGTCCGGCGGCGGCCCGCGCCGACTGCACGTCCTTGAGTCCGTTGCCGGTGACCAGCGCGACCGCGTTCGCGCGGCGCGAGACGATGCCTTCAGTGACCGCGCGCTGCAATCCGGCGACCGCTGTCGCCGCGGCGGGCTCGGCGAAAATGCCGGCCAGCCGGCCCGTGTATCGCATCGCCTCCAGGATCGCTTCGTCTTCGACGTTGATCATCGTGCCGCCGGATTCGCGCACCGCAGCCACCGCCTTCTTCCAGTTTCTCGGCACGCCGACCGCGATGCTATCGGCCAGCGTCGAGGCCTCCACCGGCTGCAGCGGCTCGCCGCTGAAGAATGCCGTCGTGATCGGCGCCGCGCCGGCCGCCTGCACCGCCAGGATGCGCGGTGTCCGGCTGATGAGTCCGAGAACCCTGAGCTCCCGGAAGCCTTTCCAGACCCCGGCGACAGTGCAGCCGTCCCCGACCGATACCGCAACCCACTCGGGCGGCTCCCAGCCAAGCTGCTCGGCGATTTCGAGCCCCGCGGTCTTCTTGCCTTCGACCAGGTAGGGGTTGATTCCGGAATTGCGGTTGTACCATCCCCAGCGCTCGCACGAGCGTTGGCAGAGCTGGAACGCGTCTTCATAGCTGCCGCGCACGCGCAATACGGTGGCGCCGAAGATCAGCAACTGCGTGACCTTCGGCTCGGGGGCGCGCTCGGGGACGAAAATCACACTGCGTAGCCCCATCGATGCGGCCATGCCCGCGCACGAGGAAGCCGCGTTTCCCGTGCTCGCACAGGCGATGATATCGCGGCGCTTCTCGCGCGCCTTCACCGCTCCGATCGAGCTCGCCCGATCTTTGAGAGACCCGGTGGCGTTGCGCCCTTCGTCCTTCAAAAATACTGAGGCGACTCCCAGGTGGCGCGCCAACCCCGGTGCGGGAGTGAGCGGCGTCCACCCGACCGAAAGCGTTGGGATCGCCGCGTTTGCCCGGATCGGCAAGAGTTCGCGATACCGCCAGTGCGATTGCTCCACCCGGCGCTTCAGAACGCGCCGGCTGAGCACGCGCCGGATCGCGGCGTAATCGTACCGCACGTCAAGAATGCCGGTGATGCCGCAACCCGGGCAGGTGTTGCCTACCCGCACCGGATGCACAGCCCCGCAAAACACGCACTGCAAGCCTTCGACGAAATTCACCCGCTGCTCCAACCCCTTCAGAGCGAACAGCGTAGCACCCGGCGCCGATCACTTCTTCAGGCCCGTGACAATGAGGTTCGAGAGGCCAAGGCCGCCGTTCTGCGCCATCACCCCTGCAAACTGCTGTTCCGCGAAATCGGTGGCGCACTCCCCGGCGGAATCGCCGCCGTCGCTCAACCAGCCGGAGCCGCCTTCACGAACACTCCGGAGCATTTGTCCAATCAGCAGTGCTTCGAACTGCTGCGCGGCGTCGCGCACACGATTCGGGTCGCGGCTGCTGCCGGCCGTCGGGGCTGATGCAAGCAGCGACAAAGGTGGAATGGACGGAACATTCATCAGATCACCTCGATTTCAGCTTCCAGCGCGCCCGCGGCGCGCACGCTTTGCAGGATCGCGATCACGTCGCGCGGGGTCGAGCCGATAGATGCCAGGGCCCGCACCAGCTCTTCCACTGTTGCGCCCTGTTTGAGCACCAGGTTGCGCGCCTTCTCTTCTTTGGCGGCCAGATTGGTTTGCGGCACCACTTCCGTCGTGCCCTGGCCCATCGGGTTGGGCTGCGACACGGTGAGGCTGGTCTGGATTTCGACGCTCAGATTCCCGTGCAGGATGGCCACCGGCGAAACCCGGACATCCTTGCCCAGTACGATTGTTCCCGTGCGTTCGTTGATCACCACGCGCGCCGTGCGGTCGGCTTCGACTGCCAGGTTCTCCAGTTCGGAAACGAATTGCGTGGTGCGGGCAGCGTATTCCTGCGGGATAGAAACACTCACCAGCCCGGCGTTCTCGGCTTGGGCTGCCGGAGTAGAGCCCGGAAATTTCTTGTTGACCGCCTCGACAATACGGGCCGAGGTCGTGAAATCCGACCTGCGGAGCTGAAGATGGATGAGCCCTTTGGGTGCGATGCTGGGGGCGGCCCGCTCGACCGTCGCGCCCTCGGGCGCGCGTCCCACGGTGGGATGGTTCACGGTCTGCGTGTTGCCGGCCTTCCCGGCCGCGAACCCCCCAGTCATGATGGGCCCCTGCGCAACGGCATACACCTGCCCGTCTGCGCCGCGAAGCGACGTCAGCAGCAGAATCCCGCCTTGGAGGTTGCTCGCGTCGCCTATGGCGGCGGCGTTGATATCGAGACGCATCCCCGGCTGAGCGAACGCCGGCAGAGTCGCGGTGACCATGACCGCGGCCGTGTTGTTGACGCGAATTGCGGTTGCCGGCACTGATACTCCCATCCGCTCGAGCATGTTGGCGAGGCTTTGCGCCGAGAACACGGTCTGCCGCCGGTCGCCGGTCCCCGCGAGCCCGACCACCAGGCCGTAGCCGAGCAACTGGTTATCCCGGACTCCTTCGATCGACACTAGTTCTTTGAGCCGGATGGCCCGTGCCTGGGGCGCCGCGAGCAGCGCGACAACCAACGGTATGGCAGGTGTGCGTTTCATAAATCAGAAAGGAAGCAGCCCGAGCAGCAGCCGGTAAAGGAAAAAGGGGCGCTTGATGGCATCGCCCACCACTCCCTTACCGTTGACTTTGACCTCGAGTTGGCCCAGGTGGTCGCTGCGCACCGTGTTGTCGGCGCCGATGTCCGCCGGCCGCACCACCCCGCGAACCGTAATGATCTGGTTCTCCGAGTTGATGCCTACGTCCTTCGAGGCTTCCACGAGCATCGCTCCGTTCGGGAGCACCGCGGCGATGCGGGCCGTGAGCGTGGTGCTTATGACGATGTCGCGGCTGGTGGTTCCCTGACCGTTGAGCTGGGTGTCGCCGCTGACATTGGCCAGGTTCGCCCACGCGCCGGTTGCCTTGGTGATGCCTCCCAGCGCGGTGATCGAGTTCTTGGTGCTGGACGTCCGCTGAGTCTTGGTGGTGCCGGAAACGACGGCCGAAGCATTTTCCACCACCAGGATCGTGAGCACGTCGTCAACCTGACTGGCGCGCAGATCGCGGGAAGCGTCCGACAGGCGAGAGCCCGGTATCCAGATCGAGCCGGGCGCCGCCGGCGGAGCTTCCAGCGAGCGCGCGCGAGCCTCGGAAACATAGTGGTCCAGCGGCGATTGCGGGGGCGGCGCGTTGGCCGGTTTTTTCTTGGCAGCAAACGCGGCCGTGGCAAGCCAAAGCACGAGAGTCAGGTGTTTCATAGGTTTCCTGCGACGACGACCCTTCCTTTTGCCTCCACGCGAGCGCGAAAGCGGCGCTTCGACGTCGGGTTCTCGATGGCTATGGTCTCGCCCACCGCCCCGCCAGCCAAAGCGACACCATCCAGTCTGAGGTGAGCCGCACCCCGGATGACTTCCACCTGGACGGTGTCCCCGCGCTGCACCTCTTTTGTCGTGTCGAGCCATTCGGGACGCAAGGCTGTTCCGGCGGATATGGGACGCCGTGGAATGCGGCCGGCAGCTTCGGCGATGTCCTTTAGAAACGAGCCGGCGGCTGGAACGTCATCGCGCGATTCCAGGCGCAGGTCTTGCGGTTCGAGGACGCGCCCCGGTAGGAGGTCGCGTGCCGCCACCACCCGCCTGCTCGACACCGCGACCTTTACGCGCGCCCAAATCGCGAAGCGATGCCGGCCATTGCTCACGTAGCCGTTCCAATAGCCGCCGGTCGGGGCGAGGTGGAGGCCGGCCAGCGGAAACTCAAGGTCGCCCTCGGGCGCTGGCTGTCGGCTGGTCTCGAGGACCTCGATGCGCGCATCAGGTAGCTGGCGCTGCATTGCGGCCAACACGCGCTCGGGATCGGGCGCTGCCACCGGAATCGCGAAGCAAACATCTCGTGGAGCGCCGGGCTCGATATTCCAATGTACGGCGAGTCGCCGCAGCTCTGCGGAGCGAAGCACACGCTGCACTCCCGGGATGGGCGCCGGCAGGAGCGGAGTCTCGGCATCCAGCGCATCCCACTCCGGAAGCACGGCTGCCAGGTCGCTTGCGCGGATGTGGTCTGCGGTGGGAGAGAGGGCGAGGCAACCCGAGAGTGCGAATAGAGCCAGCGGGATCATCGAGTGAGATTGTTGACCTGCGAATACATATCGTCAGCGGCCTTGACTACTTTCGAGCTCGCCTCGTATCCTCGCTGCGCCACAATCAGATTGATGAACTCCTCCACCACGCTGACGTTCGAACCCTCTGTGTAGCCCTGGAGCACCGTGCCCAGACCCTCCTGGCCGCCGGGTACGCCCACTGTGGCGTCGCCCGAAGCGTCTGTGGGCGAGTAGAGGTTGCCGCCGAGGCTGTTGAGGCCGGCGGGATTCTGGAAGCCGGCGAGCTGGATCTGACCGGCCTGTTGCGCGGCAGTCTGCCCGGGAACCGTATAGCTCACGGTGCCGTCCTGCGCAATCGAGATCTGCTGCGCGTTCGGCGGTATCGTGATCTGCGGCTCAATCAGGTTGCCGTCGGAAGTGACGACGTTTCCATCGCGGTCCAGATGGAAGGTTCCGGCGCGCGTGTAGGCGAGTTCGCCGTTCGGCCGCCGTACCTGGAAAAAACCCTTGCCCTGGATCACCAGGTCCAGCGGGTTGTCGGTTTCCGTGAAGTCTCCCTGCGTGAAGATGATCTCGTTGGAAGAACTGCGTGTTCCAAGACCGACCTGCAAGCCCGTCGGTACCACGGTCTGCTGGCCGGCTGCCGAGCCCGGCTGCACCACGCTCTGATATAGAAGGTCTTGAAACTGAGCGCGCCGCATCTTGTATCCGGTGGTGTTCGCGTTCGCCAGGTTGTGGGCGATGTTGTCGATGTTGAGTTGCTGGGCGGTCATTCCGCTGGCAGCGCTGTACAGTGCACGAATCATAATCTGACCTCTTTCAGACCTTGGCCACTTCCTCGATGGCGTGCCGGTTCATTTCGCTACCGAGCGAGATGGCGCGCTGCAGCATCTCGAATTGCCGCATGACGCTGACCAGCCTGACGGCTCCTTCGGCGCTTCCTGTGTTCGAGGCTTCCAGCTGCCCCTGCTCCACACTGGTGTCAGCGGGCGCAGAGGCCGCTTGGCCGGGGTCGGTCACCCGAAAATAGTTTGCCCCCTGCTTCGATAGTGCGCCGGTGCTGGTGAAATCCACGATCTCGAGATGTCCGATGACATTGCCGTCCTGTGTGACGGCGCCGTCGGCGGCCACCTCGACCGGCAGCGTGCCCGCTACCGTCAGAGGCGCACCCTCTTGCCCCCGCACGGCATATCCTTCGCCGGTGACCAGACGGCCGTCCGCAGCCAGGCGAAAATTCCCGTTGCGGGTATATAAAGGACCTGAAGGCCCGTTTACCGCGAAAAACCCGCGGCCTGAGAGTGCGAGATCGAGCGGATTGCCGGTGGTATGGATCGTTCCCTGCGAATGATCCACCCAGGGCCGCTCAATGACAGGCATGGTGGCTGTGGGATCTTCACCCGCTGCTTCCGGGGCGACGTAAAGGCTGTAGAATTCGCGATCGGCCTTGTAGCCGCCCGTCCCGGCGTTGGCGACGTTGTTGGCCAGCAGGTCCAGCGATTCCATCCGGGCCCGGAGGCCGCTGGCGGCGATGGCGGTGAGCGAGTCCATAGCTGCCAGGATGAAAGCAAGCGTCATGCCAAGCCTTGCAAACCGAGGCAGAAGACTCAATATATTCTCCTTTCCGACGAAGAGCAGGGTGAAGAGAGGCGTTCCAGCGTCAGGATTTTGACGCGCGGGCGTACTGGCGCCAGTTTTCTGCCGCTCCGGCCGACCTTAACGAACTGAAAAAATGCGCTCCGCGCGTTTGGCCGCTCATCTGCAAGTTGGCAGCGCGTGACTGCTCTTGCCGCCACGCCGCTTCCGCCTTCGATTCCGCCCCCACCCGTCGCGGGTCGAGGTGTGACAAACGCCCACAGCGAGGATGGCTCTCAGGTAGCTGGCTTCTCGCTACTGCTGGCGCTGCTGGGTACCATGGATCCGCTGACGGAGCAGCCCGCATGCGAAGGAGCTGAGTCGGATGCGGGCGCAGACCAATCGGCCAAGCCCGGTGCGGCAGCCAGCACGCCGGCCAACCCATCCGTCGATCTGCCCGTTCCAACGCTCATGCGCGGCGCCATCACGCCGGTAGGCAAGCGCGATGGAAAAGGGTCCCTAACCGATCCGAAACTCGCTATCGGACGTCCGCGGCGCGCATCCCCGGTGCCCACCGAAGTCGCGGTCTGCTCCCCTTCCGTGGTCGCTCCGGCGCCGGCCGGGCCGCCGGCCGCCGAAATGGCGGCCCAGCCAACACAGGATCAATCGCCACCTGTTCCGGGTGCTGTCAATACGCCGGATGATACCCATATTTACAGCGATTCCGTCGAGATTTCCGCAACTCCGCCAATCCCAGGCCGGTGTGCGCTACCGGTCGCCGCACTGCAGCCCGCAGGCGGCGAAGTCCAAGAGCCCCAGAGTCAGTCCCGGCCGCCGCAGTGGCTCGAGCCGGCAATAACCAATCATCTGGCGGGTCCCGGCCGCACAGGCAAGCTGGACACAGAAGCCGCACCCGCGAACCAAATTGCACTCCACGCCCCCTTGGACGGCCCGGGAACCTCGCAGAACCCCGCCGTGAACCCCTGCCAAGGGCCCGGACAAGACCTGTCGGAGCAAACAGCGGACCGCTTCTTCGATGAAACCGGTCGAAGAGACGTCCCTGCCGACTCCTCCACCCGGAGCGGCTTCTCGTCTTCATTGCTTCCCTCGGGCGACGGATCGGTCGCTCCGGGTTCAGCGCCGCGGGAAACAGTGGACAACCCGTCCTCCCGCCTGGCTTTCGAACTCCGCCTGAAACCCTCCGACGCGAACGCGGAGCCCGCTCCAACCCCGGAAGGAGCAGCACAGGAATCAGTGCCCGCCCGTGTACCGGCGGCCGTTTCGTCCGAAGCAGCAGAGCCGAAGGCCCAGAAGCCGCGGAAGCCCGAGGAAGCGCCGGAGACCCGTTCGGGGTCCAGCCCGCCTCCCGCCGTTAAGCCTCTCACTCAAGCCCTTGCGGAAACCCCCTCGGCGGAGGAGAGCAGGTCCGTGACACCTCGTCCAAACTCTCCCAGGCCTCAGGCTCCCTCCGAGACTGCGGTACTCGAGCAACCGGTTCCGCGCAAGGCTGCCTCGCCCGCTCACGACATCAGGCTGGAAGTCGCGGGCGGTGATCGCCGGGTGGAAGTGCGCGTAACGGAGCGCGCAGGCGAGTTGCGTGTAGCCGTGCGTACACCGGATCAACAGCTTGCCGGCTCACTGCGTGAGAACCTGCCGGTCCTTTCCTCAAAGCTCAGCGATTACGGTTTCCGGGCGGAAGCCTGGCACCCCGCGGCCGTCGGCAGC